>Ga0075163_10005371_pt1 | contig 17109 bp, 16 predicted proteins | sample JI1023141ADNA_FD_71478 | JGI IMG/M metagenome (GOLD analysis project Ga0075163, IMG submission 71478) | Wastewater effluent complex algal communities from Wisconsin, to seasonally profile nutrient transformation and Carbon sequestration -... | ecosystem: Engineered > WWTP > Effluent > Algae...
TATTCTCACACCGTGATGCTGTGGTGTTCTGAAATTTGAAATCTCACGTTCATCATTGCAAATATTGGAGGGATGTGTAGTAACTTCCAAACTAGAATCATTCGTAGCACAAAGGGTGATGAGTGTCATTGTACCACATCTCACGCAGATTTATCAGCTAATTTCGAGCAATAATGCAGTTGAAATTGTGGCACCTACAGGCACAGGGAAGAGTACTCTGTTACCCCTCGGTACTGTGCTCGCAGGAAATCGCGCGATGGTAGCAACGCCAACTCGAATTTCTGCCCTCAGTCTTGCCGAAGCAATTCGAAGCATTGTTCCTGAAATGGCTGGAGATATAGGTACAGCGGCAGAGAGGGAAGTTAAGTATGATATCAAGACTACAAAGTTGGTGTTCGCAACTGCGGGCCACGTTCGCCTACGTTTGTTGGAACACTTCCGCAACGGTGAAGTGTTGAAGTGGGAGGGCCCCGAAGTGCTATTTCTGGATGAAGTGCATAGTGGTACTGTTGATAATAGCATTATCATAGGATTGTGGCTTGAAGCAGCGAGACGTGGTGTACCATTTCCACGTTTGGTACTTATTACCGCAACTCCGCTCCAAGATTCGCAAATTGTTGCGCAACGCTACACCATCGATATTGCCCCGTTGCCAGTGCAGGTATTTTACACCGAGACAGACTACAATGAAGTTAGTGTTATTTCAGCCATGGTTGATAGAGTTTCCGACATACATGCTCGCGCAGAGAGGCATGAACATATACTGATGTTTCTTGCGGGCAAACCTGAAGTAGATAGGGCAGTGGAGCAGCTGGAGAAACTTCGCCTGCAAGGTGTGAAGATAATTCCCCTGTATGGTACAATGGAGAGGGAGAGGGCGCAAGAGGTATATATTAACCCCGGAAATGGTGTTCGTAAGATTGTTGTTTCTACTAATGTGGCAGAGTCCAGCATCACCATCGAGGGAATTTATCACGTGTTGGACTCCATGCTGGAGAAGAGAGCGGGCACATCTGTGGCTGGTGGTGAAAGTCTCACTACAACATACATCTCGCATAACAGCGCAGACCAGAGAAAGGGGCGTACTGGAAGAACTAATTCGGGAACTTGCATACGCTTCATTACCAGGGCAAAGTATGAGGCATTACAGAGTGAGAGGCCACTCGAAATTCTCCGCGTGCCAATTCACAGGGAATTGATGGAGATATTGAACGTAGGTCTCGATCCTGCAAGCATATTTCCATACATTCAGGGTAACAAGCTGGGAAATACAGTTGGTCTGCTGAAGGATTGTGGCATGGTGAAAGTGACCTCTGAAGGCCTGCAAGTTACAGAGGTGGGTACATTCGCAGCAAAGGTGAAAATTGGGGTTAGATTGGCGGGCTTTCTCTGGGGTTGGATTTCGCAAAACCTACCACCGTACTATGGGGTTGTAATTGCCTCGATAATTGAACACGATCCTTCAACATTCTTCAAGTTACCACCACGGGGCCAACTTAGCAACATGGAATACGATGCTGCAGTTGATAAATACCACCAAGATAATCACTACAACTTCACAGGCAATAATCACCTCCACACTTCAATACTCCTTTGGAACTCGCTAATATCGGAAGGTACGGGGGCAAAATTGAACTCAGATCCCCAGTACCGCGCGCGTTTGTATAACTGGTGTAATAGGTACTCCATTGACTTCAGGCGTGTGCACGAATTAGTGGAGACAATTACCTCCATGCTTGGCATACTTTCAGGCATCGGTGTTAACGCTGGACCTGTCACCATACTGGACCCGCAGTTGTACTGGATGCAGATAATTGCAATTCTGCAGTACTACTACAGAGATAGAGTAATGACCATCAATGAAAGGGGGATGCTGCAGCACGGCAAGTTGCAATACATGATAGATACCCGATCGTTCCCATACAATCCGCAATACAGGCAGGCGGAGAATTACATTGTTCCCCTCACCCTTGAAAGAGTTACAGTAAATGGTGTGATAAGGTCTGCGAAAATGATGATACCCCTGCCACAGTAGATATGGGCAAAGTGTGAGAAAAAAACAAATGAGGAACCTCATTCGTTGGAGTGCCCGTGAACGTGGCGCATTACTCCTACACTCGAATTGTTAGAGATGAAGAAAGGGAATATGGGACACATTCAGGACTTTTGGCTTCATAGACCCAGTGTGCTGTGGTCTCACTGGAACTTCCTACCTCACCAGGGAATGGAGGAAGTTGATTTGTACAACGTTATGACACGACTTGTCATCGTACTTTCCCTTCTACTTTTCATCCTTGGTTTCAGCAACTGGTGGCTGCTGCTGTTGCTCGGTTTGGTGCTGGTAATTTCAATCTGGTGGTGCAGAATACAGCATGGTGAAAGTTACCCCGGTGCAGTGGGAGATATTTCAGGTGGTGCTACACGAGAGAGTGATGTGGAAAGTTCAGCAAAGTTGGGTACAAGAATGGAGTACTACGAATGCCAGAATGATCAGCAGAAGAATGCGGTGGTAATTGGGGGAAATTCTATTCTCGGTACTCAAGTGGAAACTGTGAACGAGAATGTGCCAGAAGTGCAGGTAAAATGTGCAAGTGGTGATGTTGAAGTTGCAGTTTCAGAAGTTAGGCTTTTACCGCGCAATATCAAACATAGATAGTATCAGCAGTATCATGGTCAAACCGTTGCGAAAACAAATTGGAACAATTCTCCAACTCTGAAATGGATAATAGTGGAAGTGAAGTTACTCCGCAATCTGCACAGGTTGTGAGAAGTGGTGGTGCGAAGTATGTAGTTCCCGAGTTACTGCAACAGTGGCGCGATGATTTGAAAGACTGGGTTTGGACGAACATATTGAGCGTAGTATTGACCGAGAATGAGAAGGAAATTGCACACAGGGTGTGTGAAAATACTAACTTCAAACCTTTCGAGGATGCATTCACCCATGAAAGCTATGACTACAGCAACAACTATGAATTGTACGAAACGTTAGGAGATGCCATCATGACTCAACTAGCGATACGCTACTTCACTAATTTCCCTGGAAACTACCGTTCAGCGCAGATATCTGAACTGAAGTCCTACTACACCTCTAACTTGATACAATCGACCCTGTTGAACGAAGAATCCAGAAAACTTGTGCGTATTGCAAGTGGTATTGGACTTGATCGCTACTCTGTAATGGGAGATATTGTTGAGAGTATTTACGGTGCCCTCGACACAGTTTTCGAGTCAATCTTGCCTGGAACTGGACAACATGTGTGCTGGAAACTCTTCACATTTCATTACGACAGAATTGAGATCGATCACAGCGTGATATATGGTAATTACAAAACTCAAGTAACTCAGATCTTTTCACGCTTCGGTGAAGAAATTGGTACTCCGGTGGTATGGCAGAGAGATAGTTACAACAAAGCGGAGGTGATAGTGAAACTCACAGATCTGCAGTATCAACTGATAAATTCCAAGGGCAATGTGCCGAAGGTGGAATACATAGGCAGTGCTGTGGGTGAAAGTATCACAGAGGCAGAGGAACTTGCGTACAAACAGGCGCTGGAATTCCTTGCCAAGTATGGCATAACAATGGAGTGGGCAAAGAGTGCCAAGATGAAGGAAGATCTTGCGAGTGAAGAGATGAAGCCATACATTGCCAACTTTGACAAGAGATTGCAAGAAGAGGGATACGAGAGTGTAAGCTTCGAAACATCCCGCAAAATGTCAACGAAAACTCGCAAAGTAATACTGCTGGTGGGTATTAGTGGAAATGAGCGCACACTGCTGGCAGCAACGGAGGGTTCACAGCAGACGTACCAAACGAAGAAGGAATTGGTGGCATATTACTCCAATTACGATGATGTGCGCAACTCCACCATCTGGAAGGAGCCAAACCGCCAAGATATATACCAAATGGGGGAGTGGAAATACAGCGGCGGTGGTACACTTGAAAAGGCGCAGAGAGCGGCAGAGTCTCGAAAACACACCGCACCACGCGCACCACAGCAGCAACGTCCACAGGTAAGTTACAATTCTCCGCAGAATACACATCAAAAGTATGAGAAGAAGAAATACCAGCAACATCCCCAGAATGCAGGAAAGTACAGAACGGAATTCCAAACTCAGGTGGAAACTCCACAACAAATAGCAAAATCTGAAGTGGGAATTACACAGCAGGGTACTCCTGCATTCTCAACAAGTTACAGGGGAAGAGGGCAACATCGACAGCAGGGAGGCAGGGGTGCTGGAACACCACAAAGAGGCAGGGGAATTTCAAGAAGTACATTCCAAGGTGCAATACCTGGTACTCCGATGGGAAAAGGGGCGCAAAACTCCACAACAACAGCAGAAGTACCTCCACTCCAGAAATAGGCAGCAAGTGTGGTGAAATTACGATATTCAGTTACAACTGCGGTGATGAATGTGAAATGGTAGCAAAAAACGGGGGATGTGCATCCCTTGTTATTGAATTAACTTCACTGTGAAATCGTGCAACTTTTGCCCACTCTGTTGTACACTCTGTGGTATGATTCGTATGTTAGTATTTCCACCAGTAAATCTGCCCGGGGTTGCAAGAGACTTCTCACTCTACTGTAGAATTTACTTCCTCTGAGTTCAAGCAGTAATTCCATACTTGTTAGCCATGCAATTGCCTTCACTTCGGGACGCTTGGTAGTTCTTACCCTTTGCCTGAAGAGTGAACCTGATGCGAAGGCCACACTACAATCGCAGCGAAGAAATAGCACAAGATCGGAATTTGATCTCACATACCATCCATTCTCAATTTGGCCGTAGTTGGCGTTGAAAATTAGCTGTGACTCCTCTCTCAGTTCACGTAGCGCAGTTTCCACACCATCTTTGTCCCTTCTCGGTGAATATCCTCCGCCGAAATCTGTATATTCACCGGTGGCTGTATCAACCCCAACGCAAAAGTAAATGGTCCTTCCAACCATGGTATATGGTATTACGCCCGCTCTACTGAACCTAATACTGGAAATGCTACGCATCAATTCAGCAACAGGAAGTGGCCCCTCAATTGGTGAAGAAATTACACCATTGTGAACCTGCATATGTTCATCTTCACTCTTCCCACATTTCTTGCCTGAATTTCTTCCTTCACGCCTGCGATGCTGCTGCTGTCCACATTTGCCCCCACTTCGCACCCCTGAAATTACTCCTGTATCACCTTCAGCACCAACTTCAATTTCCACACACATTTTGCCACTTTTCTGCGAATAGCTTACCCTTCTCCTCCTTACTCTCCTTCTGCCGTTGTTGCAGGCACTTCCTTCACTCTGTTGCGTGGTGTCAATCCACATTTACTCTTTGGGCAAAGGTATACTTCCCCATCTTTGTTAGAGTATCTGGTTCAAGCGTGAAATTGCCAGGCCGCGGTACCAGCAGAGTTGTGGACACACCCTCCTGATGGTTAACTCCAGTATATTTTCAAAACTCATCCCTGCAACTCCAGCATTGAGTACGGCGGCGACACTAGAAAGTGAATTACGCTGGAAGTAGTGGGAAAGGGCTCCCTTCTCAATATCCATGGGCTCACCTTCCACACTTCCCTCGCAATGTCTGAAGGAAGATGGTCTACCGTTCACAACGATGAAACTACCTTCACCGTTATGTCTCTGCCCCATAACTATGCGAAGTAGCAGCAGCAGTTCAACTTCATCTTCAAATTCCGCACTTCTGCTACCCCTGTAGATAGGTAGTCTCTCGTATCCTGCATTTCCACCATTTACCCTGTAAAGTGTGAACAACTTCTTCACATTCCTTTTCCCTGATTTCAGTGTGAAATATGCCCTGTGCGTTCCTAGCTTTGAGAGATTGTAAATTCCCGCAATTTCATCAACAAGGGAAGGTACCGCATTCTGGCACTGTTGCACAGCAGCCCACACCAGGAAATTACACCCCTCAACTTCAAGCCTAAGTTGCCAGATATTCAGGGGATTGCACTTCACCCTCTGTAGTATGGAATCTTCGCCGTAATTACCAAGCATTTCACCATCCCACTTCAACGTGCTGTGTGTATTGCAAAGTTCACCACTCACAGCTGTAGAATTACCCTTGTTCTTTCCAAGACTCTCCATTTGATACTTCTGCTGTGGCAGGCTCCAAATATCACACCATAACTACAGGGGATGTACATCCCATGTTTTTGCCCTAACTCCAGTACAACACGGGGGTACACATCTTCACTGCGATGTGTGTGAAATAGCGCCACAAAGTGCCACACTTTATCGTGCTTTCGATCCCAAATACCACCGAATGTAGTTCACCTTGTCAGTCCTGTTGTTGGAATTGTAGTACCGCTCCCAACCTGGACCAGCGTTATATTGCTGAATAATTCGGTTCAATGTTGGAATATCATACGAGTCCCTACCATCTGCAGTTTTGCCCCCCTCTATCACCCTGCTGAGATCTATATTTTGTGGTGTCGGTGGTGGTATGGAACCCTGGGCAATGGATTGCGAAGTATTCAAAGTTTCATTTCTACGATTCAGTGTGCTACTTTGCGCCCCGGATTGCTGCTGAATTGAGGGTGTTGATTGCACCTGCGTGTATCCCATGTTTGGCCTTGAAGTTGCAGTGAGATTTGCAACCTTGTATTCCGTTGCAGCATTGTAACTAGTTCTTTCCACATTTGGGCCACTTTGTCCGATTATCGAGGAGGTGCGCAGAAGCTGTTGATTCCCCGCACTCTGGCTTGAAGTTTTCTGCTGTGGTGTAATGATGGGCAGTGCTGAATATGAGGGCACAGTTGCGAGGCTAGAATTTGAAGTTGCAGCGGTGGAACTACCGAGTGGATATAGCCCCTTAATACCGCTGCTACTTCCCACTGTAGTACCAGCGAAAGCTGAAGTTCCAAAAGATGCATATGAAGGGGGAGGTGCCTGCGTAATTCCAGATGTGGGAACTACCAATTGAGAAATATGCTGCTGTGTTGGGAGATTTGCACTCGAGGGGTGCAACTGTGAATGCTGCTGCTGTGGTGGCGTTTGAATTCCAGCAAGAGCAGCAGGCATTCTGAGAGGATTCTTCACTTGAGAAGGTGCTGTAGTTTGTGCCTGAGTTTGCAACTGTGAATGCTGCTGCTGTGGTGGCGTTTGAATTCCAGCAAGAGCAGCAGGCATTCTGAGAGGATTCTTCACTTGAGAGGACTGCTGTGGTGGTGGCGTTTGAATTCCAGCAAGAGCAGCAGGCACTCTGAGAGGATTCTTCACTTGAGAAGGTGTTGTAGTTTGCTGCTGAAGTGGGGATGTTTGCTTGGTAGTGAGAGCAGCAGTAGCAGTTGTTAATCTTTGCGCTTGAATTTGGGGCTGTTGTTGAGAGCGTTGTTGTGCTGCAGCGTGAACTGAAGTTGCTTGCATAGTTGGCTGGTTTTGGGGTGCATGTGTAGCTCTGACACTCTGTACATCTGAAATTGGCGCCTGTGGATTCAAATTCTGCGCTTGTTGTGATGAAGTTCGAATTTGTGTAGATCTCGGGGATGAAGGTGGAGATTTCTGAGCTGTAGTTTCTGCAGCGGCCGCTGTATTTCTCGCACCACGTCTAGGGGGAAGTGTGGAAGTATGTTCTGCTGCAGATAATCCTGTAACACCGCTGCTACCAAAGCCAGAACTTGCACTGGAAGTTGTGGATTGCATACTTTGAAATATGGACTTCACCTTTGTCCTATTGTTTGAGAGTGTACCGTTTGTGTTGTTCCCTATATTTCAACAGAAAATGATGGAGGCGCCTCCATCATTATACATCTTGGCTTCAATCCAACGGACACTACATCTAGTGAATCGGCCTTCACAGTGGCACATTTCAAACGTATGATATCACTAGAACTTCAGTGCTGGATTCAGCCTGTAAACATCGGGGCTTGAAACTTCATCTATCACGCCTTGCACCACTGCCCTCGAAGGGTCAAATTGTGGTACTTTTCCGCGATACATCACTCTCATGGAATGGAATGCTGAAGCCTCAACCATCATTGCCTCACCATTCATACTAATGAAACTATCGAAAGCTACGGGTGAAGTTTCACCAACGCTGGGGTTATTTCTCACACTTGTGCTCGTCTGGCTGGACATTTCTGCAATCAGTACACCCTTTGGCAACAATGCACAAAAATGATATCTGAAGGTCTAACCTAGAACACTAAATGGACACACAGCGCAAGATTACAAGTTTCGAAGGTCTCTCGTTCCAAGGTGTTGAAGAACCCCTGCAACAATTGGCCCCTCCCGTTATTAGTGCTGCCCCTGTAGTAACGCACACAACAATGCAACTATTCATGGGAATGTACGAAAAGTTACTGCAGGAGGGGGCATCATTCCCACCTTTGAGTGAAGATCAGGCGAAACGAATACTCCAGCTACAGCAGAACAAGGTTTCCATATTCCAGGGCAATAGTATGGCGGCATACATTGAATTGTTCGAACACCTGATGCTTGGTGGTGTTGAAGCCATTGATGAGTCAATTTCACAACTTGAACAAGCGTGCCAAGGCAAACACAGTTACATTTGGGAACTTCGCACCGGAAGAGAATGTGAAGAACGTTTCAACCTCGGTATCAGAATTTCCGAGATGAAGTCGCAGGGAATTGAATCAGATGAGGTGTGTCCAAGATGTAAGATGAATAGGGTGCTGTACTCCGAGATGCAAATTAGAAAGCCAGATGAACCAGCAACTGCTATGCTTTACTGCCTGAATTGCACACATCGCTGGATCATATCGTAAGAGGATGAGTTATATAAAAAAGTGGGCAAGTCGTACGACTTGCACGTTGAATGAAAATATCGGGCACACCAAATTGAACAGATGAGCGGTGAAGGTCTGAACGGTGGTCTTGGAAGTGGGCGCGAACAAAGTGTTGGAGTTTGCCGCCAATTGGCCTGTTGGCCCGTGATTATTTTCGTCATCTTTGCCATCATATTGATGGTCTGGATTCTCTTCACACCAAAACTTGAATCTAGTGCGAAATCTTGGTCATTCTTCACGGCCTTGATATGGACCATTATTTGGGGTTCTATTCTCTGGTTCTTCTGTAGTGCGGGACAGCACGCAATTGCCTGGTTTCTTCTACTCTTACCCCTCGCAATTGCTATTTTCTGGTTCATCGCAGTTGTGCTAGCATCTGCAACTACTTCTTCACAGTGTGTAACTGGTGGAAATAGTACTGCGAAGTTGGACTAACTTTCGAACCTAGTACATCAGAAGGTGGTCTCGCGACCCCCATCATATTTCGCAATAACTTAGTCCAACTTGCACCTGCTGCACATCATTCTTCCTTCAAGTACTAGTGTTGCGGTGCAAATTTCATACTTCATTCGCGCTGGAACATCTCTCGCAATTCCCACAACTTAACGCTGGTCGCCAGGAATCTCGAAATTTGGGAAGCAAGAGCTACTCAACATCAACACCTAGGCTCGGTAGACTCAAACAGCGAACGCAAAGCTAATCTAAATTTCTTCACCTTCACAATCATGGCCAATAACAACAACGGAGAAAGCGTACGCCAGAGAGGAACAATTGTCCTGCAAAATTGCCTCGATGATTACATGAACAGCGTGGTGCTGCCACAACTGGAAAATGGCCTGAGACAGCTTGGAATTAGTGTTGAGATTTCCCAGTTGAGCAACATGCTGGAATTGCCCGCAATTTCCGCACCAGTGAACAGAACTACAGCGCCATCCGCACCCCATTTTGCACCGCCCACACTTCCCCCGCAACAGCAAATTCAAAGTGCACCACAACAGCATTTCGGATTTCCCCCTGCAAATGGTAGCGTGAATTACGATGGTGATAACTACACGGAGACGGGATGCCTCTACTTCAGCAGAAGGGGAGGTTCCAAGTTCATCTTTTGTGGTGCTCCAACTATGGAGGGAAGTCCGGTGTGCAAGGGATGTTCCACAAAGGGTGACGGTAAGAAGTTGATGATGATGTGGCAGCAGGGACAACCTATCGATCGAAACACAATTCGAAACGAAGCAGCAACTCGAAGAACTAGCCTCGGTGTTACCCCCAGTGCGAGTGCAAAGGCTCCACCGCGCAGCACTGCTGGCAAATCGACCGTACCAGCGGCAGTGGGAAATGGATTCACTTTCACCAAACCACCACCTCCAAATTTCCTGCCTGCACAAGCCACAAATCCCACCATACAATCTTACATTATCTATGACCTGGGATGTCCATGGAGACAGGGCAAAGAATCACTATTCTTCATTCCAAAAGACAAAGTTATCGTAACCTACAACTCTGGCGCGTATCTCGTTGTTGGACATGCTGATGATTCAAATTGCGCAATTCGTAAGCTAACCACGGCAGAATATCAATACCTCACTCAGCAGGGAATGAAGTGCGATTCCGGTTCCGTACAGGCAGATGATGGCAGCACCGATGCTCCTCAGAACTCACAGCCCACTTTCTCCTTCCCAGTGCAGTCCAATCCCGCACCTGGAAAGTTTGCCGCACCACTTCTTCCAATTCAGGGCGGCGCAGGGCCAAACTTTGGACAACCAGCACAGCAGAACAACAAACCATTCCAAGTGCAGCAAACGGGGGCACATTCCACACAATTTGGAATTCAGAACACAGGACCCCAACTTCCCAACTTACCACAGAACATTTTCAACTTCAACAAGCCAGTAGCAACACAGCAGGGAAGTTACCCGCAACCACCCTCGTTCAACGGCAGCTTCACAATTGGAGCGTACAACTTGCCACTTCCCAAGGCTGAACCGACACAGGAACCACAGAGTGCACCACCAGCAGTAGAAGACCAGAACAACACCACAAAACAGAACGAAATACAGCCAAATAACACAGCACAACACGGGGGCGCATTTCAGGCTGCAACAGAGGACGAACAACAGTTGCCATCACCATCAGATGACTTCGATAGTCTGATGTAAGGTTTACGCTGGGAAATGTTGAACCTCACCACAAAAAATACATCATTGGACGAACGTCCACTGAATCAAGGGAAATAGAATACAAATGGATATCCTGGTGGCACCAGTTTCAGGCGGCTCTTTTCCGCACCAATTGGCAGCATTACAACTTCTAACTTCATGTGGATACCATCCCCCACTTGCACTGGGATCTTCTGGAGGTAACCTCTCAATATATCTCACAATGGCTGCACACTGGGATCCTGTGGGCATTTCTAGAGTTGCGGGTAGTCTGAGTTCAGAGCAGCTGGTACAGTCCTGGTTTCCCTCGCTTATGAGCTTTGTACCTTCAGTAGCAGCAGGTATCTTCACAGGTGCCGCATATAGAACTTCAACTAGAGTTCATGGTATTTTCGAGAATTACTTCACACCATTGACCGTGGTGGAAACGGAAGTTTGGAATGGTGCTGTCAACAGAGATACAGGTGCCGTTTCCCTGTTCTGCAACCGAAGGAGAGAAAATGCACTAATACAGGGAAACTACTTTCACAAGAGATTGTTCAAATCAGAGGAGTTGAAATATCTCAACGGCGACCTGAAGAAGATATGCTGCTCTTCCCTAGCATCTTCGGCTGTACCACTGGTGTTCGAAGCGCAGAACTATGAGCAGCAGGATTACATTGATGGAGGTACCAAATTCGCATCACCACTGGTGCCACTGCAAGATGAACTCAGAATGCTGGGACGTAGCGGCGGAATTCACATCACATACATCAATGGATACAACGTTGAAGAAGACTACAGCCATTCACAGATTCCCGTTGATATTATTAGTTCAGGCGTCTCTGTCACAGGGCATGTAGTAAGAGGCTTCGTATTACACGATAGAATGACAGCATGCGAACTTGTGAGAAATGACTGCTGTGATTCCCTACACTATGCAAATGTGGAATTTCCAAACTCCATTGCAGAAGTTATGAAGCTACTTCCCAACACTTACAGCAGCATGCTCGAGATATATCCCAGAAGCGAAAGTAGCCTCAACTACACCAGTTTCACAGGCAATCAAGTTAGGAAAATGATTCGTGAATCCATACCACAACTTGCCGGGCGTTTATGGTGGGTCGGTAGTGCTGAACTCTTTCAAGAAATTCCAGGCATGAAATACGAAGAAACTGGTGAATATGGGCGTAGAACTACATGCGAAAGATAATCGCCACATTCAGGGGATGAATTACATGGTGGAGGCACCTCCACCCTATTGCTATATTTCCCCGCATTGATAGGCAGTAACTTGATACTATCAGCATCCAGGCCACACACTACCACTTCCCACGCTGAGTAGGGACATCTTTGCGATATTTCATTTCACGGTGCTGCTTGTAACTCTTGCCCCACTTTTCATACCTCCATCCAGTGCTGGTATTTCCACCACCACATTCGTGAAATTCGGCCTGCTCAACCCCATATTCTGAGAATACAGAGGCATAGTTTTCCAATATCTCCGAATTGAGCGACTTTCCCGTCAAAGGATCGAAGAGTGTTACCAGTATTCTGTTGAAGATGTCAATATCCCCAAGTTCGCAGCGAAAGAATCCAGAAGTCATCATCACAGAGTTGATAACGTCGATGGTCGCTTTCACCATTGCCATTTGTCTGGGATGTTTCGAATTCCTGTACTTCTTTCCACACGAACTAATACCGCGCAAACGTGAACGATATGCTACACCCACCTTTGGTGCTTCAAGTTCCAGCGTTGCGCCGTCCATTTCCGCGTACGTGTATTCATTCTGAATGCACTGGCTATATTTCTCCCTCTGTTCCTCTGTAAGTTCGTAGTCTATATCCAGGTTGAGACAATCTTTCACAAATACCACATAGCACCTGGTATTTATCAGCGGCAGCGTCTTGTACTCCATCACTACACTTTTGTTCCCACACTCTGGCACATTTCCCTCCTCTATATTCTCCTCGCATACTACTTCACACTTCTCCCGCATTTCAGGCACATTCTCTGTAACTCCATCTTCATGTAATTCAACTGTGAAATTATCGCACAGTTGCTGTACTATTTCACAAGTTTGAGCATCACAATGCAGTTTCGCAGTATTGACCCTAGACATACCACAACTTAAGTTGAGAGGTCCTTTGTTCGAAGGTTTGCAAATTCGCAAGGATTATCGCCCCACTTGGAAATGCCACACAACAAGAAGTACTCGAGCTCAAGCAGCGACAAGAAGTACAAGCACCACAAGGATACTAGTAGCACAAGCACTAGTTGCACGAGTTGCGATGGAAAACCCACCGATTCTGTGACTGAGTCTTGCCCTCCCAAGGCATGCTACAAACCTTGCGAAGGTCTCTGCGGTCCCGAGATCTATGTAAAGTACAACGCCGCTGTTGTTGATATTCGTGCCGAGTTCCACTTCACCACCGAGACGGAAGCAGGAGGACTTCCAACTCAACAACTTATCACAGGTTCGAACCTTTTCTCAATCTACACTAACGGAAATGGATTCTTCATTGATAAGCACGTTATCGTGTGCCCCGCTTCGTTAGTACTTGCACCACCAGACCATACCCTCGCGTTCAACCGATGGCCCTTCGTTACAAACAAAATCAATCCTGCAAATCTCCAATCTGATGTTATGACCCGTGCCAACAGAATTATGGTTGATGTGTTGGATGTGAATGGTACAGGCAAAGCGTACACCTATCAAGCCGACCTTCTCGCAGTATGTGGACAAGGCGACATTGCATTACTTGCAATCGATATGACATGGCCTTGGAATAAATGCCTTCCATGCGTCAAGAAGTGCCATCCCCACTTTCGCTTCGGATGTTCTCGAAATTATCGTGCTGGTATGGAAGTGTACGCAATTGGTAATGCTACTACCAGAAGTCTCTCGCAATGTTACGATGTTAACTTTCCAGCACCATACTTCTTCGGTACCGATGGAAGAACCTTCGTCTCTGGTACAGTTGCAGACACCAGACACGTTGATCACGTGGGGTTCGCACAACAAGAACTAATTGCAGTGAACTTGCCCATCTTCGGTAAGAACACTGGACTTCCCCTGATTGACCGATATGGACACGTTATTGGAATGCAGACGTTGAATGTTTGTGGTGCTGCCCTTGCACATGATACCGTTACAGCAGCTGCAGTGACAGGAGGAACCTTCTACAATGGACCCTCCGCAGATGGTATTGTCGCAGGACCATCACAATTCTTCATGACTCACATCATCAAGAAGTTACTCTGCTCGCTCAGAAAACGAAACTCAGATTTCATCAAAACTGTTGTAGATCCAGTTGGGGACTACATCCGATACGTCCACGGATTCTTGGGTCTCGCGTGGGAACTTTTCACAGGCGCCTTCTACATGAACCATCGAGGACCAAATGGATTTCCCTTCGTACCAAACTTCGATCCCGCCAACCCAGGCCAATATCTCATTCCATTGAAGAAAGAGGTTATTGGTATTCGAGTTTCAGGCCTGACAAACGACCTTCCCGCAGCAAGAATGAACGGTGCCATCTATCTTCCAGGAGTCAACGCTGCTGGTACCGCTGCACCAGGTTCAAATCCCGCTTCACCCTGGGTCCGTTCACCCCTCAATCTTGCCCTCAACGATGTTATCACACACGTTGAACGATGCCCACTTGGAGATTTCGGCAAACAAATCCCCATCTCACTTGTTACATTCAGAAAGAGAGCAGGAGATGTTATTTCCCTCACAATTCGTACCTTCGCCTCCAACTACAAAGATGTTACAGATCATTCCGTTCAATTGGTCGATCTTCCCCTCTTCTACGATTATCCAATCTACAAATACCCAGACTTCCCATATTCGGCCGCACCACCCGGATATGCCATCTTCTTCAGACATCCCACTATTCAAGATCCTTCAGTCGCCGGTACCAACCCCTTGGATCCATCATTCCTCGTTCCCACCGTTCCCACCATCTAATTCTCCACACTCACGCTCGCAACTCAGAGGATGTACATCCCCTGCACTACAGACGAGCAACGCCCACAATTCACAGCCACAACTTCAACAACATCAGCGGCAAATTCCCACCACCACACCAGCATTACAGTTGAACCACATTTCTTGGAATACGGTACTGCAGCACCAAGTTCTCAGAATATAGTTACAAAGGTGGACGTTTCCAAGATACTCAGTCTGGAGAATGTTATGAAAAGTAATAGGACAGATGCTGGTATAGAACTCCCACAATAACTTGCAACAGCACCACACATCACAGCAAAGTTACACATCACAGGGTGTATTTTGCAGGTGTACGCAGGAAGAAGCAAACGCTGAAGTTAGCTCAGACGTGCCGGGTATTTCAGGCAATCACTGTCTCGAATAATGGTTAATAGGCAAATTCCCTCACCGCAGGTAGAACGCCTCAAACCATTTTCACGACACCGATCGCAGAATTACCCCGCATAGATGGGGCAAACTACAGAAGAAGCTGAAGCCTGCTACGCTCGCAAGATATGCCCTGCGATGTGTACAGATTGCATGAAGTGAAAGGTGAAATTCACAACACCAAATATTCCCAGCATCTGTCCCATTCACCACAGAAAGGAGTACAGATGGGACACAGAAGAAGTAAGTTCCCAGCAACTCCAGCCCTCCGCACAAAGAATACCACATCATCATTCCATCACAGAATATACCCACACTCACCGGAGATAGAGGCAGTAACTCTCCACAGAAGTCCATACAGCAGAAAAGTCCTTGTTCCAGGGATAGAATTCCAACGAGAGAAGTTACTGAAGTCCATACAGCAGAAATGTCCAGAGTTACAGCCCAAATACAGAGTTCATCCCCAGCGATTCCACATTCAGATATTTCCATGCCACTCCGGTACAGAATTTCAGCGATGGAAGTTACTGTAGTACATACACCAGAATGAACCAGAGTTGCGCAGTAAAACTTCAGTTGTAGTTACAGCTGAAGTTAATAAGCGGTGAAGTTCCAGAAACTCCGGACTATTCTGAAACAGTTGCACAGGGTTATGGAATGGGTGAAAATGTCCCTATTCCAGGGATAGAATTCCAACGAGAGAAGTTACTGAAATCCATACTACAGAAAAGTCCATCATCACACTACAATTCTGGCGAAGTAACTCCAGCTGGAGTTATCCCGAAACTAGTACCAACTCTGAATAGGATTGCAGGAGTAACTCTCCACAGGAATCCATACAACAGAAAAGCCCGTACCACAAGATAGAATTCCAACGAGAGAAGTTACTGAAATCCATACAGCAGAAAAGTCCTTGTTCCAGGGATAGAATTCCAACGAGAAGGTTCAACAAAGTACCACACAATATTCCAGCACATCATAGCACAAGATTGAGGGAGTAACTTCTACTGAAGTCCATACACCAGAATAGTCCAGAGTTACAGCAGAAATACGAGAGAAGTGAATTTCCGTGTATCATACACCAGAAAAGTCCTTGTTCCAGGGATAGAATTTCAACAACTTCTCCCACTGAAGTCCAGCGATGAAAGGTCCACAATTTCCCCCACCATCCTGGTGTAGTTGCACAGAATACCACAGCAGAGAAAGGTCCATACTACAGCATAGAATTCCAACAAGAGAAGTTACTGGAGTTCATACTGAAGTAACTAGAGTAGAACTCCAGCAGTAACTCCAGTATCAGTTCCACAGAACACTACAGCAGAGAAAGGTCCAGAGTTACAGCAGAAATACGAGAGAAGTGAATCTCTCGTGTACCACACAAGAAATACCCACATTCACAAGATAGAATTCCAACAAGAGAAGTTACTGAAGTTCATACAGCAGAAAGGTCCAGAGTTACAGTACAATATCAGAAATTCCCCCATCTCGCTGTGTAGTGAAATATCACAGGTACATCCAGGGAAGAATTCCAATGAGAGAAGTTACTGAAGTCCATACTACAGGAGGGTCCTTGTTCCAGGGAAAGAATTCCAATGAAATAGTTCTACTGAAGTCCATACACCAGAATAGTCCATACTACAGGGATAGAATTCCGGCAAGAGAAGTTACTGAAGTCCATACTACAGGAACTAGGGATAATTTGCCACAGTATTTCAGTGTCGCTCCACAGAACACTACAGCAGAGAAAGGTCCATACCACAAGATAGAATTCCAATGAAATAGTCCTACTGAAGTCCATACACCAGAATAGTCCAGAGTTACAGCCAAATACGAGAGAAGCGAA
>Ga0075163_10005372_pt1 | contig 17109 bp, 14 predicted proteins | sample JI1023141ADNA_FD_71478 | JGI IMG/M metagenome (GOLD analysis project Ga0075163, IMG submission 71478) | Wastewater effluent complex algal communities from Wisconsin, to seasonally profile nutrient transformation and Carbon sequestration -... | ecosystem: Engineered > WWTP > Effluent > Algae...
ACGTTGCAGCGAGCCCTCGAGCCGTACAAACACTTCGACCCTGCAGGGTGGGTCGCGCTGTTCCGGTTTCTTCCGGTGTGGGCGGGGCTCGTGATGTCGGCGATCGGCGTGGCGATGTTGCTGCGGGGCGGCGGCATGTTGTTTCGCGCGGTCGCGGGTCCGCTCGGGCTCGTCATCGGCCAGATCTGGATCGGCCCGCTCGCGGCGCGCCTGGGGTTTGGTTCGCAGCAACAGCAGATCGCGCTCGGCGCCTCGGCGCTGCTCTGTGTGCTCGGCTTCGTGGTGCCGGCCTCGAGCGTCTTCTTCGGCTTCGGCATTCCGATTGGGCTGATGGCGGCGAACCTCGCGGGACAGAGCGACTGGCTGCTCGGCTTCGTGCCCGCGTTCATCATCGGTGGCGCGCTGGGCGTCGTCATGGAGCGGCCCATCAGCGTGCTGCTCGCGACGCTCACCGGTGGGTGGCTCACGCTGATTGGGTTGATGGCCGCGCTCAGCCCCGCGATTCCCGGGCTCGTCGAGAAGCTCGCCGGGTTGTGGCCTGCGGCTGTGTCGGTGGCGTCGTGCTTTGCGGTCGCCGGGTTCGGCTACCAGATGTTCGTGCTGCCTCCACCCGAGAAGGCGGCGCAGGCGAAGCGCGACAAGGTGATGGCCAAGAAGGCCGCAGCCGAGAAGAAGCAGGTCGAGAAGCGCTGGGCCAACTACACGAAGGACAGTGGCAAGGGCGACTGAGGCTTTCGAAGGGGCGGGCTGGCAGCGACTTCGTGACGATGAGGGCTTCGCGATGACATCGCGCCGAGGCTCGTGCTAGGGCCGCCGTCGTCATGGGACAGCCGAAGCGGAAGGACAAGGAGGAGTCGGTGGAGTCAGCGACCCCTGCGGTCAGCAGCACCGAAGCAGTCGCCGACTCGTCATGGCGGAAGCCTGGCGCCCTGCCCCGATCGTCGATCATCGGCATCGTCGCGGCCGTGATGGTCTTCAACCTGCCGCTCATTCACTACTTCCTGCTTCGCGGGGAGTCGGCCGTCACCACGACGGTGCCGTACGGCCCGCAGAACTTCGACGCTCCGGCGGTGGTCGAGACCGACTTCTGGTCGACGGGCGGCATGTGGCGCACGGTCGGCGGCGAGCTCTTGTCGCCTGGCGTGAAGAACAACCCGCTCTGGCTCAAGGCGAAGCTGCCCGAGAACGTGGCGATCGACTTCGACGTTCGCTCCATGTCTCCCGAGGGCGACATCAAGTGCGAGATCTTCGGCGACGGCAGCGACCACGCGTCGGGCTACGTGCTGATCCACGGTGGGTGGAACAACACCATCAGCATCATCGCGCGGCTCGATGAGCACGGCGCCTCGCTGGCGGCACTGCAGGCAGAGGCTGGCCGACTGCAGCGTGAGAAGAACCTGCCCGATGCCGATCTCGTGAAGACGGGCGTGTTCCGCGAGAACACCCGCATGCGTGTCGAGGCGAACCCGTGGCCGGTGCCGGTCGGCCGCAACGAGCACTGGCACATCGAGCGTCGTGGCTCGACGTTGATCTGGTCGATCGATGGCCGCGAGTTCATGCGCTTCGATGACCCGATGCCGCTCAAGGGCAGGGGACACGATCGGTTCGCGTTCTCGAGCTGGGAAGCGCAGCTGTACTTCGACAACCTGGCCATCACGCCGCTCTGAGTCCCGCTCGACAACAGGCATAGGCCTCGGCCTATGCTGATGGCATGTCCGAACAAAGACGCGCCAAACTGTTCAAGAACGGCAGCAACCAGTCGGTCAGAATCCCGCGCGATCTCGAGTTGCCGGGGGAAGAAGTGCTCATGTGGCGGGAGGGAACCCGTCTGGTCCTTGAGCCGGTTCGCGGGAAGTCACTGCGGGAAGTCCTCAAGTCACTGGAGCCCTTGCCGAAGGCCGATCGGCTCGATGACGTCGACGATCCACCCCCCGAGCCGGTGGACCTGTGAGGTACCTCCTCGACACCAACGTCGTCTCCGCGCTTGCGAACGAGCCGAATGGTCCGGTCGCCCAGCGGGCGTTGGAGCGGGGCCAGGATCGGCTCTGCACCAGCGTCGTAGTCGTCTGCGAGATCTGGTTCGGCGTCGTCCGAAAGAAGTCGATGAAGCTCGAACATTCGGTGCGCAGTGTGCTCGGTGTGCTGCCCATTCTGCCGCTCGAGCCAGGCGTGGAACTCCACTATGCGGAGATTCGAGAGCGGCTCGAAAAGAAGGGGGCAGTCATTGGCGCGACTGACCTTCTCATTGCCGCCCACGCACGGTCGGTTGGCGCAACGCTGGTCACGCGCAACGAACGGGAGTTCAAGCGAGTACCGCAGCTCGCCGTCGAGAGCTGGCACAAGGCCTGAGAAACACCACGAGCCGAGGGAGGCCGCCAAGCGCCCCTCGGCTCGTGCCCATCAACCGCCAAGTCTGACTACGCCGGGTCGTTGCTGTGGCCGCCCTGGCGGCGCAGGAACGTCGGAATGTCGTACTGATCTTCGTCGAGCGGCAGCGACGCATCACGCGTGACGATGCGCGGCGACTGCGGGCGCTCGTTCGAGCCGAGCTGACGCGAGCCCACCTTGTTCGGAACGAGCGTCGCGACCTGCTCCACCGGCTCCTGCGCCTGGGGACGCGACATCGCCGGGCTCATCGACATCGACGACTGCGCGCTCACGGTGACAGGCGCCATCACGGCGGGCATCGACGGAACCGACGTCGTGCGGCCGGGAATCAGCGAGCCCTGCGTCGCCGGGCGGAACTCACCCGAGCCACGCGAGGTCACCTTCACGTCGCGGCCCACGAAGCCGGTCGCGATGACGGTGATCTTCACCTCGTCCTTCACGTTCTCGTCGACGAGCGAGCCGAAGATGATGTTCGCCTCGGAGTCAGCCGACTCCTGCGCGATCGAGATCGCCTCGTGGATCTCCTGCAGCGTGATGTCGCGGCCCGCGGTGATGTTGATGAGCAGCCCGCGCGCGCCGTCGATCGTCACGTCTTCGAGCAGCGGAGACGCGATCGCCTGCTCCATCGCGCGCAGCGCCCGCTTCTCACCCGACGCGCGGCCGGTACCCATGAGCGCCAGACCCTGCTCGCTCATGATCGTCTTCACGTCGGCGAAGTCGACGTTGATGTACCCGTGGTACTGAATGAGATCCGAGATGCCCTGCACGGCGTGCAGCAGCACCTCGTCGGCCTTGCGGAACGAGTCGAGCAACGGCAGCGGCTCGGTCTGCAGCGTGAGCAGGCGCTGGTTCGGAATCGTGATGAGCGTGTCGACCGCGGCCTTCAGCTCCTGCAGGCCCTGCTCGGCCGCCTTGCGGCGACGGTTGCCTTCGAAGAGGAACGGCTTGGTGACGACGCCGACGGTGAGGCAGCCGAGCTCACGCGCGATGTCGGCGACGACCGGCGCCGCGCCCGTGCCCGTGCCGCCGCCCATGCCCGCGGTGACGAACACCATGTCGGCGCCCTGGAGCAGCGCGGCGATCTCTTCGCGCGACTCGGTGGCGGCCTGACGGCCCATCTCAGGGTTGGCGCCGGCGCCGAGACCGCGCGTCAGCTCCTTGCCGATCTGCAGCCGCGTCGGCGCCTTGTTGTTGGCGAGCGCCTGCACGTCGGTGTTCAGCGCGATGAAGTCGACCCGCTCGAGGCCTGACTGAATCATCGTGTTCACGGCGTTGCTGCCCGCGCCGCCGACGCCGACCACCCGGATCTTCGCTGCCTGCTTGCTCTGCTCGAACTCGTTCATGGAGGTCCTCGGAAATCGTGTTGGGAATGGCCGGGCGGAAGCGACTTTTGCCCGGCCGAAGAGCCCCGCAAGTTTTCAGCCACGTGGCTGTAGCGGGATGTGGGGAACTGCAGCGGTCAGAAGACCTCCTGCAGCCACTCCCCCATGCGGCGCTTCACCTTCTTGAACACGTTCTCGCTCTCACGAATGCGGAACATGCGGCGATCGAGATTCCTGGCGCCGTAGACGACCAGGCCGACGCCCGTGGCGTAGACGGGGCTCTTCACGACGTCGACGAGGCCGCCGATGCCGCGGGGAACGCCACGGCGAACGGGCACGCCCATGATCTCTTCGGCGAGCTCGGCCATGCCGGGCAGCAGCGTGGAGCCGCCGGTGATGACGACGCCCGACGCGAGCAGCTCGGAGAAGCCGTTGCGCTCGATCTCGTGGTGCACGAGCTGGAAGATCTCTTCGACGCGAGGCTCGAGGATCTCGGAGAGGATCTGCCGGCCCATCACACGGGGCTCACGGCCACCGACCGACGGAACCTCGATCATCTCCTGCTTGTCGACCATCGAGGTCAGCGCGCAGCCGTGCTTCTGCTTGATGCGCTCGGCCTGCTCCATCGGCGTGCGAAGGCCCATCGCGATGTCGTTGGTGAGGTTGTTGCCGCCGAGCGCGATGACGGCCGTGTGCACGATGGAGCCGTTCTGGAACACGGCGATGTCGGTGGTGCCGCCGCCGATGTCGACGAGGCAGACGCCGAGCTCCTTCTCTTCATCGGTGAGCACGGCCTCGCTCGACGCGAGCGGCTGCAGCACGATGTCGGCGACGTTCAGGCCGGCCCGGTTCGCGCACTTCACGATGTTCTGCGCGCTGGTGACGGCGCCGGTGACGATGTGCACGCGGGCCTCGAGGCGGGCGCCCGTCATGCCGAGCGGTTCCTTGATGCCGCTCTGCTCGTCGACGATGAACTCCTGCGGCAGCACGTGAATGACTTCACGATCGACGGGGATGTTGACCGTCTTCGCCTGCTCGATGACGCGCGCGATGTCGGCCTCCCGAACCTCACGGTCCTTGAGCGCGACGACGCCTCGGCCGCCGAAGCTCTTGATGTGGCCACCCGCGATGCCCGTGTAGACGTGGGTGATCTCGGTGCCGGCCATCGCTTCGGCTTCGTCGATGGCGCGCTGAATCGACTGAACGGTCGACTCGATGTTGACGACGACGCCCTTTCGCAGCCCGCGCGACGGGTTGGTGCCGATGCCGATGATGTCGATACCTTCGTCGGTCAGCTCTCCGACGATGGCGCAGATCTTCGTCGTGCCGATGTCGAGGCCGACGATGATCTCTCCTCCCCGCTGCTTGGCCATGGTGTTCTCCCCTGCTCCGCCTCTCGGAGGAGCCGTTTGCTGCAAGACCGGAGTTCCCCTCTCAGGGAGTCCGGCTCTTTGATTTCGACGTCTGCACGGCGACCCAGTCGGGGCGGGTGCGGTTGTCGAGACGAATGACCTCGGCGGTCAGCTGCCGCGCCGAGAGTTCTTTGCGAATGCGTGCGAGCCGCGCGAGGGCAGGCTCGACGTCGGCTTCACCGAGGACGATCTCCTGCCCGCTGGTGGTGACGAGCGTGAGCCCCGAGTCCGACACGTTCACTTCCGAGATGGCGTGGCCCTTCGAGGCAGGCGAGCGGCCGTACGCGTCGAGGGCGATGAGCGCGCGGCGAATCACCAGTCGCGTCTCGTCACGGCGCGACACGAGCGCGTCACGCGCGATGCCGGTGACGAGGGGCAGGTCCATCGCCTCCGTCGCTTGCGCGCGCTTGAAGGGCTCTCCGTCGCCGTCGACGAGATAGAGCTCGTCGAGGGCGAGCAGCGCGACCGGCAGGTTCTCGGTGATCTGAACGGTGAGCGTGGCCGGCAGGTGGCGGCGAACGACCACCGACTTCACCCACGGGTGCGACGACAACGCGCGCTCGACGCTGCCGACGTCCATCGCGATCAGGTTCGACCCGAGCACGAGGCCACCAAGCTTCGTCACCTGCGCGTCGGTCACGCGCGCGTTGCCGAGCACCTGCACCTGCTTCATCGAGAAGGTCTCGGTCGTGTTCGCCCAGGCCCAGCCCTTCCAGCCTCCGTAGACGAGGCCAACCGAGAGCGCCGTCGCGCCAAGCGCCTTGAGCACCGACGGAGCGTGGTGCTTGACGGAGGCCTTCACCTCGCTCGTCTTCTTGGCGAGATCGACTTTGCGGCGGTTGCGGCGGGAGCGGAACATCGACGGCGGCATCGTCAGGCCGGTTTCACGACCCCGCAAATTTCTGGCCACAGCGATGTGGCTGTAGCGGCTGTCACACATGGTGAGAGCGCTCACGGGAGGAACTCCCCGATGCGCTTCACCTCGGGGGTGAGCTCGACGCCGGACGTCTCGCGGACGCGTGTCTGCGCGAGCGCCATGAGCGAGGTGATGTCCTGGGCCTTCGCGTCGCCGAGGTTCACGATCCAGTTCGCGTGCAGCCTCGAGATCTGCGCGCCGCCGATGGTGTGGCCCTTGAGACCGGTCTTCTCGATGAGCGCGCCTGCCGCGTGGCCTGGCGGGTTGGTGAAGACGCTGCCGAAGTTGGGCTGCGAGAGCGGCTGCGTGCGTTTGCGATAGCCGAGGTCGACGTCCATCGCGGTCTGGCTGGCGGCGACGTCACCGATGGGCAGACGGAACTTCGCGCGGGTGATGACGGCTCCGGCGGGCACGTCGGTGTGGCGGTAGCGGAAGGTCGGCGGCGGAATCCACCCGAGGCCGTCGGCCGTCGCGACCTCGATGGCGACGACGCGAGACATGCACTCGCCGTTCTTCGTGCCTGCGTTCATGGTGACAGCGCCGCCGATGGTGCCCGGCACGCCTGCGAGAAACTCCGCGCCCACGAGGTGGTGCTGCTTCATCAGCGTGACGAGGCGGGCGATCGACGCGCCGGCGCTCAACACGAACGTGCCGCCTTCGGGATCGAGTGCGATCTCTTCCTGAAACGTCGAGTTCAGCAGCTTGAGCGTGAGGCCGCGTACGCCGAGATCGCCGACAAGCGTGTTCGCACCGAGGCCGAGAATCGAGACCGGTGTGCCCGAGTCCTTCGCCATCGCGAGCGCGGTCACGAGCGAGTCAGGCGTCTTCGGACGAAACAGCACGTCAGCCGCCCCACCCGCGCGCACGGAGCACCACGGCGCGAGCGGTTCGTTCCGCTTCACCTCGGCGGGAGCGACGCGCTCGAGCCACTCCGCGAAGCTCGAGGGGCGAAGGACGGCCACGGCGTTCACCTGCCCTCTTCGGTGTTCAACGCCGAGAGCAGCTCAGGGCCGGTGTTCGTGATGTCTCCGGCGCCGAGGGTGATGACGATGTCGCCGGGCAGCAGGCGCGGCTTGATGGCGCTGACGAGATCGGCGCGCTTCTCGACGAAGGTGACGTCGGGGTGGCCGTGCGAACGAATCGCCTCGACGAGCCGGTCAGACGTGGCGCCGACGATCGGCTCTTCTCCGGCCGCGTAGACGGAAGTGAGGAACACCACATCGGCGTCGTTGAAGGCGCTGCAGAAGTCTTCGAAGAGATCGTGCGTGCGCGTGTAGCGGTGCGGCTGGAAGGCGACGACGGTGCGACGGCCGAACGCGCGGCGAGCTCCGGCGAGCGTGGCCTTCACCTCGGCCGGGTGGTGCCCGTAGTCGTCGACGACGGTGATGCCCTTCGCTTCGCCCTTCACCGTGAAGCGGCGCTGCACACCACCGAAGTCGGCGAGCGCCTGGCGAACGACGTCGTGCGGAATGTCGAGCTCTTCGGCGACGGCGATCACCGCGAGCGCGTTCATCGCGTTGTGCGCGCCGACCATGCGCACCGAGAACTCACCGAGATCGTGATCGCGGCGGTACGCGTGGAAGCGCGTCGAGAAGCCATCGAGCGTGATGCCTTCGAGCCGGTAGTCGGCCGCGTGGCTCGAGCCGTACGTGACGTAGCGCTTGTCGAGGTGCGGCAGCAGCGCCTGCACGTTGGGGTGATCGAGGCACAGCACCGAGAGGCCGTAGAACGGCACGCGGTTGCAGAACTCGACGAACGCGGCCTTCAGCGCGTCGAGCGACTTGTAGTGATCCATGTGCTCGGGGTCGATGTTCGTCACGACCGCGATCGACGGGTGAAGCTTCAGGAAGCTGCCGTCGGACTCATCGGCCTCGACGACCATCAGCTCGCTCTTGCCGAGCTTCGCGTTCGAGCCGAGCACGTTCACTTTGCCGCCGACGACCGCGGTGGGATCGAGCCCGGCCGCGTTGAGCACGGTGGCGACCATGGAGGTCGTCGTCGTCTTGCCGTGCGAGCCGGCGATCGCGACCGAGTACTTGAGCCGCATGAGCTCAGCGAGCATCTCGGCGCGGGGAATGACGGGAATCTTGCGACGCTTCGCCGCCACGACCTCGGGGTTGTCCTTCTTCACCGCCGACGAGATGACGACGACGTCGGAGTGCTGCAGGTTGTCTTCGCGATGCCCGTAGCCGATGCGCGCGCCCATGGAGACGAGGCGCTTGGTGACGTCGGACTCCTTCAGGTCGCTGCCCGACACCTGGTAGCCGAGGTTGATGAGCACCTCGGCGATGCCCGACATGCCGATGCCGCCGATGCCGACGAAGTGAACGTGCGCGGCGTGGCGTGACTTGAAGCGGCTGCCGAGAGGCGATTGCACCGTCATGACTTCTTCTCCGTCTTCGGGCGCATGGGCTCGCCTTCGCGTTTCTGGCCGGTGAGCGCGCCCCACTTCGCCAGGCACATCTGCTGGAGCACGTCGGCGATCTCCCGCGCAGCTTCGGGGCGACCGAGGTTTCCGGCGGCCTTCTCCATCTTCTGCAGCCGCGGCTTGTCGGCCTTCAGCTCGAGAATCGCCTTCGCCAGCGTCTCGCCGGTGAGCTCGCCTTCACGGAACATGAGCGCGGCGCCCGCGTCGACGAGCGCCTTCGCGTTCACGGCCTGGTGGTCGTCGGTCGCAAACGGAAACGGCACGAGAATCGAGGCGCGTTTGCAGGTGGTGAGCTCCGCAATCGTGGTTGCGCCCGCGCGACAGACGACGAGATCGCACGCGAGGTAGGCCGCGCTCATGTCGTCGATGAACTCGCGCACGTCGACGTCGAAGCCCTTGCCCTCGTAGCCCTGCTTCACGGTCTCGAGATCGGCCTTGCCCGTCTGGTGCACGATGCGCAGCGAATCCTTCTCGCTGGCGAGTCCTGTCAACGCATCGACGACGCGGGTGTTGAGTCCACGTGCGCCGAGCGAGCCGCCGAAGATCAGCACCGCGAACTTCTCGTGAGCGATGGACGGCTTGAGGAAGTTGTCGAGCAGCGCGCGGCGAATCGGGTTGCCGAGCACGTGCGCCTTGCCCTGCGGGAAGAAGCGCTGCGTCTCGTCGAACGAGAGGAACACCGACTTCACGAACTTCCCGAGGATCTTGTTGGTGAGCCCGGGCAGCGCGTTCTGCTCCTGCACCGCGGTCGGCACGCCGAGCAGCCACGCCGCCATCACGACCGGGCCAGACGAATACCCGCCGACGCCGATGACGATGTCTGGCTTGTACTTGCGCACCAGTGACAGCGACTCGAAGAAGCTCCACGGCAGCGTGAGCAGGCCGAGCAGCAGCTTGAGCACGCCCATGCCCTTCAACCCGCGCGAGGTAATCGACTCGAAGACGAAGCCGTTCTGCGGAACCACGCGCGCCTCGAGGCCACGGGTCGTTCCCACGAACACGACGTCGTTCTTCGGGTGACGGGTGACGACCTCCTCCGCCAGCGCGATGCCGGGGAAGAGATGCCCGCCCGTTCCGCCGCCGGCGATCAACACCCTCACGCAGTGACCTCCGCTCCGCCCATGGGCAGATCGGCCTTCGTGACCTTCACGGCCTTTGCGCGGTTCTTTCCACCGTCCGCTGCGCCGCTGATGGACAGCAGGAGTCCCGCCGCGCCCATGAGCATGATGAGCGAGCTGCCGCCGTACGAGATGAACGGCAGCGTCAGGCCCTTCGTCGGCACGAGCCCCATCGCCACCGACATGTTCACCACGGCCTGGAAGCCGATGAGCGCCGTGATGCCGAGGCCGAGGTACGTGCCGAACGGCTCGGTGGCGTTGAGCGACGCGCGAATGCCGCGCCAGATGACGAGGCCGTACAGCGAGATGAGCGCCGCCACGCCGAGCAGGCCGAGCTCTTCACCGATGATCGCGAAGATGAAGTCGGTGTGCGCCTCGGGCAGGAAGAACAGCTTCTGCCGCCCGTCGCCGAGGCCGAGCCCCGACACACCGCCGGAGCCGATCGACATCAGCGACTCCGCGACCTGGTAGCCCGAGCCCTGACGATTCGCCCACGGGTCGAGGAACGCAGTGATGCGCTTCATGCGGTACTCGCTGGTGGCGATGGCCGTGTACGCGAATGGAATCGCGAGCAGCACCGAGCCGACGAGCCACGACAACTTCGCGCCGGCAGCGAACAGCATCACGAACATGAGGAACAACAACGCGACCGAGCTGCCGAAGTCGGGCTCGAGCATGCAGAGAATGACGAGGAAGCCGGCGATGCCGAGGTGCGGGAGGAAGCCGATCGAGAAGTGCTGCACCTTCTCGCGCTTTTTCGCGAGCGAGTACGAGAGGTAGATGACCCACGCGACCTTCGCGATCTCTGCGGGCTGAATCGACACGCCAGGAAAACGAATCCACCGCTTGGCGCCGCCGACCTTCGTGCCGACGCCGGGGATGAGCACCGCGATCAGCAGAATCACCGCGATGACGAGCAGCGGGTACGCGAGCCGGGCCATGCGCCGGTAGCCGAGCTTCATCGACACGGCCATGGCGACGAGGCCGAGGGCCGCCGCGAACGCCTGACGCTTCAGGAAGAAGAACCCGTCTCCCAGCTTGTCCTGCGCGGTGATGGCGCTCGACGAATAGACCATCACAAGCCCGAAGCCGACGAGGCCGAAGATGGCCGCGAGCAGCACCGGGTCGTACGCGATGGTCGCCTTGCGGGAGTCGTTCATGTCAGAGGCCCTTCACCAGCGACTTGAACGTGTCGCCGCGGTGCTCGAAGTGGTTGAACTGGTCGTACGAAGCGCAGGCGGGTGAGAGCAGAACGATGTCGCCCGACTTCGCGAGCTCGCGTGCCTTCTTCACCGCGACGTCAATGGTCTCGCAGCCGTGCACTGGGAAGTCCTTGAACGCGTCGGCGATGGCCGGAGCGTCTTTTCCGATCGTCAGCACACCGAGCACCTTGTCCTTCGCGGCGTCGACCATCGGCGTGTACGGCGCGCCCTTGCCCTTGCCACCGGCGATCAACCAGATGCGGCCGGGCAGCGCGTTGAGCGCGACGAGCGAGGAGTCGACGTTCGTGGCCTTCGAGTCGTTGAGCCACTCGACGCCGTCGAGTTCGCGAACGAACTCCATGCGGTGCGGCAGGCCGGGGAAGGCGTCGAGCCCTTCCTGAATCGTGGTGGCGGGAACTCCGGCGAGGTGCGCCATCAGGGCGGCGGCCATCGCGTTCTCGAGGTTGTGCTTGCCGCGCAGCGAGCGATTGCGAACGTGGAAGACCGGCTTGTCGCCGAACGCGAGGATGAACTTCGAGCCGCCACCGACGGCGACGCCTGAGAAGCCGGCGTTCGTGCGCATGGCGTCGCTGGTGAAGCCGTGCAGCGGAACCTTCGCCGCGCGCCCGAGCCGAACGACGTGCGCATCGTCGGCGTTCACGATGGCGAAGCCCTTCGGCGGCTGCGTCGCGAAGATGCGCGCCTTCGCGAGTCCGTACTCGTCATGCGAGGCGTAGCGATCGAGGTGATCGGGCGTGAGGTTCAGAATCGCGGTGCCCTGAAACGACGCGTCGACGATGCCCTCGAGCTGAAACGACGAGAGCTCGACCACGTGCATCGCGTACGGCTTCTGCGCCGGATCTTCATACGCGCGAGTCAGCGCAGTACCGAGGTTGCCGCCGACGAAGGTGTTCGGCTCGTGGCGCTTCATCAACTCGCCCAGCAACGCCGTGGTCGTGCTCTTTCCGTTGGTACCGGTGATGCCGAACATGGGGCCCGCGCCTTCGGGGCGGAACCTCCACGCGAGCTCGATCTCTCCGTACACGACGGCGCCGGCCTGCTTCGCGGCGACCAGCTCGGGCTTCGAGAGCGGCACTCCGGGGCTGACGACGACGGCCTCGGCGCCTTCCCAGAACTTCGCGGGGAACGGGCCCTTCTTCAGCGTGAAGCGATCGGAGGTGAACGGCGCAGTCGCCTGCTCGTTCTCGTCGAGGGCCGTCACGCGCGCGCCGCGGTTGAGCAGCAACGACGCAGCGCCGATGCCGCTCTTGCCGAGGCCGATGACGACGAAGTGTTTTCCCTCGAGCGACGCCATCGGTTACCTCAGTTTCAGTGACGCGAGCGCCACGCCGCCGAGCAGCAGCGAGATGATCCAGAAGCGGACGACGATCTTCGTCTCCGACATGCCGCTCTTCTCGTAGTGGTGGTGCAGCGGAGCCATCTTGAAGACGCGCTTTCCCGTCGTCTTGAAGCTGGTCACCTGGATCATCACCGAGAGGATCTCGGCCAGGAACACGCCGTGAACGATGGCGCTGACGAGTTCGTTCTTGCTGAGCATCGCGACGGTGCCGAGCGCTCCACCGAGCGCGAGCGAGCCGACGTCACCCATGAACACGCTCGCCGGGTAGGCGTTGAACCAGAGGAAGCTGATGCCCGCGCCGACGATGGCCGCGCAGAAGACGGCGAGCTCGGCGCCTCCATCGACCTTCGCGATGCCGAGGTATTGGTGGACGGGCACTCCGACGAGCTGCCGTGTGCCGTTCACCGTGGCGTAGTCGGCGATCTCCACCGACGTACCCGCGACGTAACAGAGCACCGCGAACACGAGCGCCGCGACGATGGTGGGCGCGATGGCGAGGCCGTCGAGGCCGTCGGTCATGTTCACCGCGTTCGACGTTCCGACGACGACGATCCACGCGAAGAACACGTAGACCCAGCCAAGATCGGGGTTCGCGTAGCGCGTCGGAATGAACGGCACGGTGAGCTTCGTGTCGATGAGCAGGTGCGGAACGCCGCCGCTCCAGTCGGTGAGGAGGCCGAACACGCTGATCAGGAAGAAGCCCGTCTGCAGCACGATCTTGTAGCGACCCGCGAGGCCCTTCGAGTTCTTCTTCGACAGCTTGAGCCAGTCGTCGAGGAAGCCCGTGAAGCCGTAGCCCGCGGTCATCAACAGCGCGACGAGCACCACGCGGCTGCGCAGATCGGCGAACAGCAGCGTGCCGATGAAGATGCCGAGCAGAATGAGCGAGCCACCGAGCGTCGGCGTGCCCACCTTCTTCTGGTGCGACTCGGGCGTGTCTTCACGAACGTTCGAGATGCCGTACTGCGCGACGCGCAGGCGCTGGATCAGCTTCGGGCCGATCATCATGCCGATGACCAGCGACGAGCCGAAGCCCGCGACGATGCGGAACGTCGGGTAACGGAGGAAGTTGAGGTAGCGCGCGGCCTCCCCGTCCTTCAGCCACTCGTAGAAGAGATAGAGCATGGGTCAGTGACCTCCCGCCGCGCGGTGGCCCGTGAGGGCTTCGACGACGCGCTCGAGCTTCATGCCGCGGCTGGCCTTCACCAGCACCACGTCACCGGCGCGCAGCTCGAGCGAGAGCCACTCGTTCAGCTTCGCCACGTCTTCGAAGTGCTGGGCGGCCTGGCCGAGCTTCTTCTTCGCGTTCTCGTACGCGGCCTTCATGCGTGGCCCGAAGAACGCGATCACGCGGGCCCTGTCACTCGCCACCACGCCCATCTGCGCGTGGGCCTTCGCTTCGTCTGAACCGAGCTCGAGCATGTCACCGAGCACTGCAACCGGCCGGCCCGAGGTCGCCAGCGACGACAACGTCTCGAGCGCCGCCGTCATCGATGCGGGGTTGGCGTTGTAGCAATCGTCGACGACGGTGATGTGGTTCGGAGCATCGAGGATCTGCAGCCGACGTGCGTGCGCCTGCGCCGACTCGAGGCCGCGAACGCACTCTTCACCGGAGTACCCGAGCGCGAGGCCCATGGCGAAGGCACCGGTCGCGTTCATCGCGTTGTGATCGCCGACGAGGCGCAGCGCGACGGAGAAGTCGACGCCCTTCGCCCGAATCGTGAGCGAGAGCCCATCACGGCCCTGGGCAGTGACCGAGACAAGGCGAACCTCGGCCTTCTCGTCACGGCCGTACGTGAGCAGCGGGCCCTTCGCGCGCGACGCCTGACCGGCCACGCGAAAGTCATCGAGGTTCACCACGGCAGTCGCTTTGTCCGAGAGCCCGCCGAACAGCTCGCCCTTCGCCATCGCCACGCCCTCGATGGACCCGAGGCCTTCGAGGTGCGCCGGCTGCACGACGGTGATGAGCCCTGCGTCAGGCCGCGCGATGTCGGCGAGGCGCGAGATCTCGCCCGCGTGGTTCATGCCCATCTCGACGATGGCCGCGACGTGACGCGGCTCGAGGTTGAAGAGCGTGAGCGGCACGCCGATCTCGTTGTTCAGATTTCCTTGCGTCTTCAGCGCAGGGCCGCGCGTCTGGAGGATCGACGCGATCAGCTCCTTCGTCGTCGTCTTTCCGTTCGAGCCGGTGACCGCACCGATGGGGAACGTGAACCGATCGCGGTGCGCCCTGCCGAGCCGCCCGAGCGCGTGCAGGGTGTCGGTCACTTCGAACACCGTGACGTCTTTGCCCTCGAGCGCACCCGCCCTGCCCTGCTCGACGATGACGCCACCCGCGCCCGCTGCGACTGCCTGCGGGAGAAAGTCATGCGCGTCGAACGTCTCGCCCTTGAGCGCGACGAAGAGACAACCCTTCGTGATCTGCCGGCTGTCGGTGCACACGGCGTCGAACGACGCGCGGCCGCCCGAGCGCGTCTTCTTCGCGCCCGTCGCCTGGCACACCTGAGAGTCGGAGAACCGAACGGCCATCGTGTCTTCTCGCTCAGCCCAGGGCCTTGCGAGCCTCCTCGAGATCGTCGAACGGCGTCCTGGTGCCGTTCTGTTCCTGATACGCCTCGTGGCCCTTGCCGGCGATCAGCACCGTGTCGTTCTCCTTCGCGAGCGAGATGGCGGTTGCGATGGCGGCCTTGCGATCGGCGTCGACGAGGTAGCCCTTCTCTCCCGTGCGCGCCTTCGCGGGGCTCATGCGCCGCAGCCCGCCCTTCTCGAGGCCGGGGAGGATCTCCGAGATGATGTCGTCGGGATCTTCGCTGCGCGGGTTGTCGGACGTGACGATCGGCAGATCAGCCTGCGAGGCGGCTTCACCCATGAGCGGACGTTTGCCGGTGTCGCGATCGCCGCCACAGCCGAAGACGACGATCAGCTTGCCCTTCGTGACGTTGCGGGCCGAGTCGATGGCGCGGGTGAGCGCGTCGTCGGTGTGCGCGTAGTCGACGAGCACGGTGATGCCCTTGCCGCTCAGGCGCTCCATGCGGCCGGGCACGCGAGTCACGCGCTCGACCCCGTCCTGCACGTCGCGACGTGAAGCGCCCGCCGCCAGCGCGATGCCCGCAGCGGTGAGAATGTTGTCGAGGTTGTGCGCGCCGACGAGCTGGCTCTTGATCGGAATGTCACCGGCCGGCGTCTTGAGCGTCGCCTTGATGCCGCTGGTGGTGAGCTCGGCCGAGCCGCAGCTGACCTCGCCTGCGCCGAGGCGAGAGAACTTCCACGCCATGCGCTTCTGGCCGCGCAGCTCGCTGTAGATGCGGTTGGTGTTGGTGTCGTCGCCGTTCACGACGGCCACGCCGCCTGGCGAGAGGTTCTCGGTGAAGAGCTTCCGCTTCGCCTGGAAGTACGACTCCATGTCCTTGTGGAAGTCGAGGTGATCGCGCGAGAGGTTGGTGAAGCCAGCCGCGCGGAACGTCAGGCCGTGCACGCGATCTTGTGAGAGCGCGTGGCTCGAGACCTCCATCACCACCGTGTCGCAGCCCGCGTCGAGCATCTCGCGGAAGGTCTGGTGCAGCTGAATCGGGTCGGGCGTCGTGTGCGTCGGCACGCGCTTGTTGCCCTGGAAGCGAACCTCGATGGTGCCGAAGAGCCCGCACACCGAGCCGCCCGCCGTCATGATGCTCTCGAGCAGCCACGCGGTCGTCGTCTTGCCGTTGGTGCCGGTGATGCCGAGCAGCGACATCTCGCGCGCGGGGTTTCCGTAGAAGTTGCCGGCGATGAGCGCCACGGCCTTACGCGCCGACGGCGTGATGAAGAGCGGTACCGACAACCCGGGAATCGGCTTCTCGGCGACGACGGCAACGGCACCCTTCTCGGCAGCGGTGCGCGCGAACTGAGCGCCATCGGCCGTCGTTCCTGGAACGGCGATGAACAAATCTCCCGTCTTCACCTGCCGCGAATCGGAGCAAACGCCGGCCACGTCGACCTTCGCCTTCGCAGAGGCGACCGGCTCCGTTCCGACTCCTGCCAGCACTTCGGTGAGCTTCATCGCGTGTCCTTCTGGCCGCGGCTTCTCGGCCTTCAACGTGTGACGGAGGGCAAGTTGCCTGCCAGCTCCAGCGTGATGCGGGCGCCCTTCTCGACGAGGCTTCCAGCGGGGGGCGTCTGGGCGACGACGCGTCCGCTTCCAATGAGACGCGGCTCGAGAGCCGCGGTGAGGGCCTGGGAGACGGCCGACCGTCCAGGCTGTCCGGTGAGATCGGGCACGCGCACGGCGCCCTCGGCCGGTACTTCGGTGATGGTGTCGAGCCGCTCGATGGCCGCGACGACCGCGGACTTTTCGGGCTTCGACGCCGGTTCTGGTTTTGCTGCGACTTCCTGTACGGCGACGACGCGCGACGGAGGCACCGCGAGGTGGGGCATCGCGACCTCGGCGATCTCCTTGAACGCGGGCGCCGCGACGAGACCGCCGTAGATGTCGGTCTTCGGCTCGTCGATGAAGATGGCGATGACGACGCGTGGATCTTCGGCGGGCACCATGCCGATGAAGCTGGCGAAGTGTTTGTCGGAGTAGCCACGCGCGACCGGGTCGGCCTTCTGCGCCGTGCCCGTCTTGCCCGCCACGCGGTACGCGTCCATGCGCGCCTTCGGAGCGGTGCCGCCCTTCTCCACCACGCTCTCGAGCATCTCGACGACGGTGCGCGCGGTCTTCTCGCTCACCACGCGGCGAACTTCGGTCGGCTTGTTGTCGAGCAGCACGAGGCCATCGGAGTCGACGACCTTCGAGACGAGGTACGGCTTCATCAGCACGCCACGGTTGGCGAGCGCCCCGAACGCGGCGGCGGCCTGCAGCGGAGATGCGGTCAGCCCCTGCCCGAAGCTCTGCGTCGCCAGCGAGATCTCGGCGCGCGGAAACGGAATGACGCCCTTCGCTTCACCAGGCAGGCCGAGGCCCGAACGCTCGGCGAAGCCGAAC
>Ga0075163_10005374_pt1 | contig 17106 bp, 13 predicted proteins | sample JI1023141ADNA_FD_71478 | JGI IMG/M metagenome (GOLD analysis project Ga0075163, IMG submission 71478) | Wastewater effluent complex algal communities from Wisconsin, to seasonally profile nutrient transformation and Carbon sequestration -... | ecosystem: Engineered > WWTP > Effluent > Algae...
GCCAGGCCGCGTCGCCGCCCCGGGGTCGGCCAGCCCAGCGGGATCGGCGAGAGGACCGTGGCCAAGACGTACTCCATGGCCTCGGTGAGCGCGTCGCCGATCGCCCCGGCGTCGCCAGTCAGATCGGCGTCGAACAGGGTCCGGCCGACGATGTCGAGGGTCGTCGTCATCATGGCCTCGGCGAGATCGATCATCGCGCCGGGGCGGACCGCGGCCAGGTGCCGCGCCGCGCACGCCGCCATGACCTCGGCGTAGCCGACCATGCGCTTGGGCGTGAAGGCCGGAGCCAGGAGCTTGCGGGCCCGGCGATGGGCGTCTTTCTCGGAGGTCAGGAGGCCGTCGCCGAGGAGCGGCTTGGCCACCACCGCCAGGCCGGGGCCCTTGATGAAGGCGTCGTCGCGCTCGACCAGCACCTCGTGGGCCAGCTCGTGATCGGTGATCACGTACAGCGTGCGCCACGCGATCCGCGTCCGAGTGATCCCGGCGTCGGCGACCCGCTGCTGGAACGCCAGGCGATCGCGGCGAAACTCGAACAGGCTGCCGACCAGGGGCAGGCCGCGCTCGACGCGCAAGCTGGCAGGGCGTGACGTCGCGGTGGTCATGGCCTGACTATGGCCCGCCCCGGTCCACGCGGCGCCACATACGAGCGGCCGTCGCACCGACCGGGGTTCAGCGCGCGCCGCGGGCCGGCGCGAGACTTCGGCTCGCTGGCCATTGCGGCGGCCGGCGCCCGGGGCGAAACTGCCGGGCCTCATGCGCCTCGGTGCCGATGTCGCCCACGCTGCGCGGGTCCTCGCCGACGGAGGCCTGGTCGCGTTCCCGACCGAGACCGTGTACGGCCTCGGCGCCGACGCCACCAGCGCGGCCGCGGTCGAGCGGATCTATCAGGCCAAGGGCCGGCCGCGCACCCACCCGGTGATCGTCCACCTGGCGTCCTACGATCAGCTCGGCGAGTGGGTGAGCGAGCTGTCGGACGCGGCGCGCGCGCTGGCGGCGCGGTTCTGGCCCGGGCCGCTGACCTTGATCGCGCGGCGCGGGCCCAAGGTGCTCGATCAGGTGACCGGCGGCGCGCCGACGGTCGGGCTGCGGGTGCCATCGCACCCGATGGCCCAGGCCCTCTTGACCCAGTTCGGCAAGGGCGTCGCGGCGCCGAGCGCCAACCGGTTCGGGTCGGTGAGCGCCACAACCGCGACCCACGTCGTTCAGGACCTCGGCGACCTGGTCGACTACATCCTCGACGGCGGCGCCTGCGCGATCGGGGTCGAGTCGACGATCGTCGACGTGTCGGGCCCCCACCCGGCGCTGCTCCGACCCGGCGGCGTGCCGCGCGAGGCCATCGAGGCCTTCCTCGGTCGACCGCTGGCCGCGCCGACGTCGACCCCGGCGCCCGGCGGCCTGCCGTCGCACTACGCGCCGAGCGCGCGGGTGGTGCCGGTGGCGCCCGGCGATCTCGGCGGCGCCTGCGCCCTGGCGCCGGGACCGGTCGGCGCCCTGGCCCCGGCGGCGGTCCTGGCGGCGGCGGCGCTGCCGCCGTCGATCAGCGCGATCGAGCTGCCCGACGACCCGGCGGCGATGGCGGCGCGGCTGTACGCGGCGCTGCGCGACCTCGACGCGCTGGGCGTGCGCACGATCGTCGCGGTCGTGCCCGACGCCGTCGGCCTGGGCGAGGCGATCGCGGATCGGCTGCACCGCGCGGGTGGCCCCCGCCCGGCCGGAGGCGAGTATGACGACTGAGCGGATCACGGAGCGCATCCCGGTGCTGGCCGACCCGGTGGTCGGCATCATCATGGGCAGTCAGAGCGACTGGGCGACGATGAAGGCGGCCAGCGACACCCTGACCGCCCTCGGGGTGTCCCACGAGTGCAAGATCGTCAGCGCGCACCGCACCCCCGACCGCCTGTTCGCCTACGCCGCGGCCGCCGAGAGCCGCGGCCTCCACGTGATCATCGCCGGCGCCGGCGGGGCCGCCCACCTGCCGGGCATGTGCGCGGCCAAGACCGCGCTGCCGGTCCTCGGCGTGCCGGTGTCGTCGAAGGCGCTGTCGGGCCTCGACTCGCTCCTGTCGATCGTGCAGATGCCGCGCGGCATCCCGGTCGGGACCCTGGCGATCGGCGAGGCCGGCGCGATCAACGCCGCGCTCCTGGCGGCGGCGATCGTCGGGCGGGTCGATCCGATCATCCGCGCCAACCTGGCGGCCTACCGCGCCGCCCAGACCGCGGCGGTCGGTGAGGACCCGCAGTGAACCGCACCCCGCCGCTCCTGCCCGGGGCGACGATCGGCGTGCTCGGTGGCGGCCAGCTCGGGCGGATGATGGCGATCGCCGCCCGCCGCATGGGCTACCGGGTGTGCGTCCTCGATCGCGACGCCCGCTGCCCGGCTGGGCAGTTCGCCGACGATGTCATCGTCGGCACGCTCGACGATCTGGAGAGCGCGCGCTGCGTCGCTGAGCGCTCGGCGGTGGTGACCCTCGACACCGAGCACGTGCCGGCCGAGGTCCTGCACGCGATCGCCGCGATCGCACCGGTCCGGCCCGGGCCGCAGGTGCTGGCGACGATCCAGGACCGCGCGGTGCAGAAGGCCTTCCTCGATGGCCTGGGCCTGCCGCAGGCGCGGTGGGCCGGGTTCGCCGACGACGCCGAGCTGGCCGACGCGGTCCGGACGATCGGCGCGCCGGCGATCGTCAAGGCCCGGCGCTCGGGCTACGACGGCAAGGGCCAGGCCCGGATCGAGACCGCGGGCGACGCGGTCGCGGCCTGGCATCGGATCGGCGCCCCGGCCGCGACCGTCGAGGCCCTGGTGCCCTTCGTGCGCGAGATCTCGGTGGTGCTGGCCCGCGGGCTCGACGGCGAGGTGGCGATCTATCCGATCGCCGAGAACGTCCACCGCCGCCACATCCTGCACACCACCCGGGCGCCGGCGCCGATGACCGCGGCCGGTCAAGCCGCGGCCGAGCGGATCGCGACCACGATCGCGACCGCCCTCGATCACGTCGGGGTCATGGCGGTCGAGCTGTTCGAGCTGGCCGACGGCGCGCTCCTGGTCAACGAGATCGCGCCGCGGACCCACAACAGCGGGCACTACACCTACGGCGCGTGCGCGACCTCGCAGTTCGAGCAGCACGTCCGCGCGGTGTGTGGGCTACCCCTGGGCTCGCCGCGCCAGCTCTCGGGCGCGGTCATGCTGAACCTGATCGGCGACCTGTGGGCCGACCGCGAGCCGCCGTGGCGCCACGTCCTGGGCCGGCCCGAGGCCCGCCTGCACCTGTACGGCAAGCTGACCCCGGCTCGCGGCCGCAAGATGGGGCACGTCGTCCTGCTCGATGACGACACCGACCGGGCCCTGGCCACCGCGGAGACGCTGGCCACCCGGCTGGCCGCGCCGTGACGGACAACTCCGGCGCCCAGGCCGCGCCCGGGCCCGGGCCCTCGTGCTAGCCTCGCCACCGGGCATGCCGACCCTGTTGTATTGCGACGTCGACGGCGCCGATCGGACCCACGAGCTGGGCGCGACGCCGGTGGTGGTCGGGCGCGCCGCCGACTGCGGGATCCGCTCCGACGACCCGCGGATGTCGCGCCAGCACGCCCGCATCACCTTCGACGGCCAGACCGTGTGGGTCGAGGATCTCGGCAGCGCCAACGGGGTGTTCGTCGGGCCCGAGCGGATCGCGGTGGCGGCGCTGCCGGCCGGCGAGGTCGCGCTGGTCGGCAGCCTGCTCATCCAGGTGCTCGGGCCGCAGGGGCCGCTGCCGCCGACCGGCGGCGTCCACAACCAGCTCTCGCACTGGCTGGCGATGGAGCGCAAGGCGCGAGCGGCGATCGAGGATGAGCGCACCGCGCTGGCCAAGCGCGTCGGCGAGCTGTTGTCGGAGATGATGACCCAGGGCCGGGCGGCGTCGAACGAGCTGACCGCGGTGCTGCTCCAGCGCGACGAGGCGATGGGTCGGGCCGAGCGGCTCGAAGATCAGGTCGCCAAGCTCGAGGACGAGCTGACCAACGTCCGGACCCAGCCCCGGCCGCTCATCGAGGACAAGGGCGCCCGCGAGCAGCTCGCGGCGGCCACCACCGAGCTGGCCACGCTGCGCGACCGCGTCCGCGCCCTCGAGAGCCAAGCCGAGGACACCGAGGAGCGCTACGGCGAGGCCGCCGCCGAGCGCGATCGGGTCCGCGAGGAGCTCGACGGGGTCGCCGCCGAGCGCGACAAGCTGGCGGCCTTGCTCGAGGCGGTGCGGGCCGACCAGGATCGCCAGAGCAGCGAGGCGGTCACCGCGGTCACCGGGGTCCAGGCCCAGGCCGTGGCCGCCGCGGTCACGGCCGCGGTCGCCGCCGAGCGCGAGCAGCTCGCGGCCGAGTTCGCCGCCGAGCGCGTCAAGCTCCTGGCCGAGGCGGCCACCGAGCGCGAGCGCCTGATCGCCGAGGCGGCGGCCGACCGCGACAAGCTGGTCCGCGGCGCCGCGCTCGAGCGCGACAAGCTGACCGCCGAGGCCACCGGCGCCCGCGACCGCGCGCTGGCCGAGCAGAAGGCCCGCTACGAGGCCGAGCTCAACGCCGCGCGCAAGGAGCTGCAGAAGGCCACCGACGAGCTCCTGGTCGCCGAGACCCAGGCCGGCGTGCTGGTCGCCGAGAAGCAGGCGGCGGCCGAGCGGCGGATCTCCGCCCTCGAGACCGAGCTGAACGCCGCCAAGCGCGCCGGGGGCGCCGAGCGCCTGGCCGAGGCCGAGGCCAAGCTGGCGGCCGCCGAGGGCCGGATCGGCGAGCTCAAGGAACAGCTCGCGGACGCTCGCGGCAAGCAGGCGGACGCCGAGCGGCGCGCCGCCGAGGCCGATCAGCGGGCGCTGGCCGCCGACGAGCGCATCACCTCGGCCCTCGAGCGCGCCTTCGCCGCCGAGGGCCGGATCGCCGAGGTCGAGGCCCGGGCCGCCGACGCCGACGCCAGCGACGGCGAGAACGCGGCCCAGCTCGCCGCCGCCGCGGCCTCGGCCCAGGCCGCCGAGCAGCGGGCCGACGATCTCGAGCGCCGCCTCGCCGACACCGCGGCCGAGCTGGCCACCGCCCTCGAGGAGCGCGCCGCGCTGGACGCCAAGGTCGAGGCCGGCGAGCTGGCGATCGGTCGCCACGCCGCGGTCAGCCGTCAGCTCGAGGAGGCGCTGGCCAAGCTGGCCTTCGCCGAGACCGCGATGCGGGCCAAGGCCGGCGGCCAGGCCACGGTCGAGAGCGAGCTGCGCGACGCGACCGAGAAGCTGGCGGCGGCCGAGCACAAGCTGCGCGAGGCGCTGGCCGATCAGGCGTCGCAGACCGCGGCGCTCGCGCGGCTCCGCGACGAGCTGACCGCGACCCGCGCCGAGGCCGAGGACGCCGCGGCGCGCGCCGACGCCGCCGAGGACGCGGCCCAGGCGGCCGCCGACCGCGCCCGGACCACCGGCGATCAGGCCGCGACCGCCGCCCGCGCCGACGCCGAGGCCGCGATCGATCGCGCCCGCGCCGAGGTCGAGGCCACGCGCACGACCGCCCGCGCCGAGGCCGAGGCCCAGCTCGAGCGCGCCCGCGCCGAGGCCGAGGCCCAGCTCGCGCGGACCCGCGCCGAGGCCGAGGCCCAGATCGAGCGGACCCGCGCCGAGGCCGAGGCCCAGCTCGAGCGCGCCCGCGCCGAGGCCGAGGCCCAGATCGCGCGCGCCCGGGCCGACGCCGACGCCGCGATCGCCCAGGCCCGCGACGCCGGGGCCAGCGCCGTCGACGGGGAGCGGGCCGCCGCGGCTCGGGCCCAGGCCCGGATCGCCGAGCTCGAGGCCGCGCTGGCGGGCCACGTCGCGCAGGCCGAGGCCGCCCTGGCCGACCAGGCGGCCCGCGCCGCCGCCGCGACCGCGACCGCCGAGGCCCGCGCCGCCGAGGTCCGCGACCTGGCCGCCCGGCTGACCGCCTTGGATGACGCGCGCGCCGCCAGCGAGCGCGAGCTGGCGGCGGCCCGCGACCGCCTGGCCGCCCTCGAGGGCGAGCGCGCCGACGCCGGCGGGGCCCTGGCCGCAGCCCAGCGCGAGCTCGACGACGCCGCCGAGCGAGCCCGCGCCGCCGAGGAGCAGGTCCTGGCCCTGACCGCCGCGGCCGATCGCTTCACCGACGACCTGGCGGCGACGCGGGCCGAGGCCGCCGCCGAGGCCGCCGAGGCCCGGGGCCCGCTCCTGGCCGAGCTCGACACCGTGCGCGCCCGCCTCGAGCAGGCCACCGCGCGCGCCGCCGCCGCCGAGGCCGCCGCCGCCGAGGTCGCGGCGCTCCACGAGCGCATCGCCCGCCTCGAGGGCGAGGCCGCGATGGCCGAGGAGCTGGCGGTCGAGGTCGAGCGCCTGCGCGGCCGCGTCGACGCCGCCCGCGCCGAGGTCGAGGCCGCCGAGCGGGCGGTGGCCGAGGAGCGCGAGCGTCGCACCGCGGCCGAGCAGCAGGCCGCAGACCTCTACGATCGCCAGAGCGAGCGGGTCACCACCCAGACCGCGGCGATGCGGATCGACGGCGACTCGACGGCGATCGGCATGTCGCCGCTGGCCGCCGCCGGCGAACAGATCGCCGCGCTGCAAGAGGCCTTCGCGTCGCTGCGCGGCGCGATGCGCGCCGCCAGTGATGAGGCGGCGATGATGGAGCAGACCGACTCGGTCCAGGTCGTCGCCTCGGCGCTGTCGCAAGCGGTCGAGGACGTCGAACGGGCCCGCGATGCGCTGCGCGCGCTGTCGGATCTCGCGCAGCCCGCGGAGCGATAGCGAACCCCGATGATCGGCCAGATGATCGGTCGCTACCGCGTGCTGCGGCCGCTCGGCGAGGGCGGCATGGCCCGGGTCTACGCCGCCGAGGACACGATGGTCGGCCGGACCGTCGCGGTGAAGGCGCTCCTGCCCGAGTACTCGCGGTCACCGGGCGTGGTCGAGCGCTTCATGAACGAGGCCAAGGCCATGGGACGGATCCGCCACCCCGGCGTGGTCGACGTCTTCGAGGTCATGGTCGCGCCGACCGGCGAGCTGTGCATCATCATGGAGCTGGTCACCGGCCAGACCCTGCGCGAGGCGCTGTGGAAGCACGGGCCGCTGCCACCGCCGGCGGCGCTGGCGGTGATGATCCAGCTCGCCGACACCGTCGCGGCCGCCCACGCCCAGCGCATCATCCACCGCGACCTCAAGCCCGAGAACGTCTTCTTGGTCCCCGACCCGCTCGATCCGTCGCGGCCGCGGGTGCGGATCCTCGACTTCGGGATCGCCAAGGTCGACGACGGCTCCGCGCGCACCGCGACCGGGACCCAGATGGGGACCGCGACCTATATGGCGCCGGAGCAGTTCCGCGACGCCAAGTCGGTCGATCACCGCACCGACGTCTACGCGCTGGGCTGCGTGTTCTTCGAGCTGCTCGCCGGCCGCCCGCCGTTCGCCGGCCGCAACCTGTTCGAGCAGATGCAGGCCCACCTGACCCAGGCGCCGCCCCTCGACGCGCTGCCGCCCGGCACGCCGCCCCACGTCCACGCCCTGCTCGGCCGGATGCTCGAGAAGGATCGCGAGCGCCGCCTCAGCTCCCTGGCCGACGCCGTCGCGACCCTGCAGACCGGAACGCTCACCACCGCGTCGCCCGCACCGCCGATGAACGGCCCGGCAAGCGGCCCCGCCGGCGGCCAGCGCCGGGCCGCGATCATCGCCGTGGTCGCGCTGATCGCGGTCGCGGTCGCGGTCGCCGCCGCGATCGCCTTCACCTGACTCGGTCTCGGCCTCGGTCTCGGCCTCCGCCTCCGCCTCGGACTCGGTCTCGGTCTCGGCCTCGGTCTCGGTCTCGGTCTCCGCCTCGGTCTCGGTCTCCGCCTCGGTCTCGGTCTCCGCCTCGGTCTCGGTCTCCGCCGCGGCCTCCGCCTCTTCCTCGGTCTCCGCCTCCGCCTCGACCGGACCGCCTCGCGCTCACCGGACGTTGATCGGTCCCGAGGTGAAGACCCCGCGCACGACCACGCTGTCGTCGAGGGTGAAGCTGGGGTTGGCGGTGAGGACGCGGATCGGACCCAGGCCACCACCACCGCCGCCGCCGCCGCCGGTGTCGTCCTTGCCGGTGCCGCCGACCCCGGCGGTCGAGGCGCCACCGCCGCCGTCGCCGCCGCTCGACGAGGCCCCCCCCGCGGCCGGCGTGCCGTCGTTGCGCGCGGTCTGACCGTCGTCGGCCTGCCGACCCGAGCCGCCGCCGCCGCCGGCCGCGAGCAGGCGCGCGTCGAGGATCGTGACCATCGGCGCCTCGATCAAGAGCGCGCCGCCCGAGCCGCCGCCGCCGCCGCCGTCATCGTCGGCGCCCTGGCCACCCGCGCCGCCCAGGTTCAGGACCGCGGTGCCGTCGCCGACGATCCGGATCGCGCCGAAAGCCGAGAGCTGAAGGGCCCCGCCACCGCCGCCACCGTCGGCGCCCGGGCCGGCCCCGGCGCCGCCGCCACTGCCGCCGTGGAGCGGCTCGAGGTCGCCCCCCGCGTTGCACATCTCGAGGCCGCGGGGCGGCGCGCCCGCCACCGTCCCGACGCCCCCGGCGCCGCCCTGGGTCGCGTTGCCGCCGCCGGCGCCGCCGCCGCCGTTGGAGCCGGCCTGCCCGAGGGCGCAGCCGGTCGCGGCCAGCCCGACCCGCCCACCGTCGCCGCCTCCGGGCCCGCCGCAGCGCAGGTCGTTGACGCTCGGGGGCGCGCATCCCGGTCGAAAGTCGACGTCGCCGGCCAGGTCGATCGTCTCGGCCGCCACCAGGATCAGCGCGCGATCGCCGCGGCCGTAGAGCGTCGCGCCACCGGCGAGCGACACCGTGCGCGCCGCGACCAGCAGCCGGCCGGCGTCGAGCGGGACGAGCTCGACCCCGGCGAACGTGACGACGTCGTTGGTGCCCGGCTCGACGAAGGCCATCAGGCTGGTGTCGATCGTGACGTCGGCGTTGATCACCAGCGCGCCGGACGCCTCCTGGGCGGTCATGGCCTGGCTCGCGGTCAGGTTCGACGGCGCCAGGGTCACGCTCGCGCAGCGCGGCGCCGGATCGGCGATGCACAGCGCCGGGCAGGTCATGGTGACCGGCTCGCCGTCCGGTCCCCCCGGGCAGGTCACGGCGGTCGGGCCGTCGCAGCGGGCCTGGCACGACTCATCGCCCTGACCGGTCGGCGTGAACGAACAGGCCGCGAGTGCGAGCGCGGCGACGGGAACCCAGCGGAACATCGGCACAGGATAAGCCGAGCGGCGACCGCTTCCCACCGCCACGCGAGCAGACCACAATAGGGCGTGACCGCCACCGCGTCGGCCCCCTCGCGCTTCGGCACCCACGGTCGGGTGCTCCACGTCGACCTGTCGACCGAGACCCACTGGGTCGAGGAGGTCGACGAGGCGATCTACCGCCAGTTCCTCGCCGGCTACGGCCTGGGCGCCTGGCTCATGTGGAAGCACTTCCCGGCCGGCGCCGATCCGCTGGCGCCCGAGGCGTGCTTCGCGATCTGCGCCGGGCTCCTGACCGGCACCGGCACGCCGTTCTCGGGACGCATCCAGATCGTCGGCAAGTCGCCGCTCACCGGCACCTGGGCCGACTCCAACTCCGGCGGCTCAGTGGCGTCGCACCTGCGCAAGGCCGGCTTCGACGCCCTGGTGGTGCGGGGCCGCGCGGCCCGACCGACGCTCCTGGTGATCAAGGACGACGAGGTGAGCTTCGCCCCGGCCGACGAGCTCTGGGGGCAACAGATCCCGGCGGTGTTCGACGAGCTCAAGCGCCGGTTCGGCGGCAAGCGCGACGTCGGGGTCAGCGCGATCGGGCCGGCCGGCGAGCGCGGCGCGCGCATCGCCGCGGTCATGAACGACCGCTATCACGCGTTCGGCCGTCAGGGCTTCGGCGCGATCTACGGGGCCAAGCAGCTCAAGGCCATCGTCGTCGGCGGCTCGGGCGAGGTGCCGCTGGCCGATCCCAAGGCGTGGAAGGCGGTGACCAAGCGCATCAACGACGAGTACAAGAGCTCGATCGGGCTGTTCATGCGGTTCTTCGTGTGGATGGGCAAGCCCAAGAAGTGGCTGGGCTGGATGTACCGCCTGTTCCCGCGCCGCGGCCTCAAGATCCAGGCGCCGGTCGCGGCGATGCGTCAGCTCTGGGCCGATCGCGGCACCACGGGCGCGGTCAGCCTGTCGATCGAGAACGGCGACGCCCCGGTGAAGAACTGGACCGGCGTCGGCAGCCGCGACTTCCCGCTGGCCAAGCGCAGCCACAAGCTCGACGGCAAGGAGGTCGACAAGTACGTCACCAAGAAGCTGTCGTGCGGCGACTGTCCGATGCCGTGCAAGGGCATCGTCCGGGTCAAGGACAAGGGCCTCGACGACGTCCGCCGCCCCGACTACGAGACGATCTGCGGCTTCGGCGCCAACCTCTTGAACGACGACCTCGAGCTCGTGACCGCCTGCCACGACGCCTGCAACCGCTACGGCCTCGACGCGGTCAGCGCCTCGGCCACCCTGGGCTGGGCCTGCGAGGCGGTCGAACGCGGCCTCCTGACCAAGGACGACCTCGACGGCATCGACCTGCGCTGGGGCAACGGCGCGGCGGCGCTGGCGCTGACCGTGAAGATGGGCGAAGGCGACGGCTGCGGCGCCTGGCTCGGCCACGGCGTGCAGCGCGCGGCCGCCCACCTCGGCAAGGGCAGCGAGGCCTTCGCGGTCCACGTCCACGGCTCGGAGCCGGCCTACCACGATCCGCGCTTCACCTCGCTCATGGGCGTGACCTACATCGCCGACCCGACGCCGGGCCGCCACACCGCTGGCTCGGCGTCGTGGAACGAGACCTTCGGCGTCGGCTTCTCGTTGCCGGCCGCGGCGCCCAAGCACGAGGTCGAGGTCAAGTGGAAGGGCGACGCCGGCAAGGGCCTGGCCCAGGCCCACTTCGCCAACGCCCACCAGGCCATGAACGGCCTCGGGCTGTGCATGTTCACGATGCTCACCGGGCGGCTGCCCTGGCTCGAGCTGGTCAACGCGGTCACCGGCTGGGGCCTCGACGAGCGCGACCTCTTGCGCGCCGGCGAGCGGATCCAGAACCTGCGGGCGGCCTTCAACTGGCGCGAGGGCCTGCGCCCGGCCGACTTCACCGCCCATCCGCGGATGATGGGCGAGGGCGACGGCAACCTGGCCGCCGGCCCGCTCAAGGGCGTCCGGGTCGCGCTGCCGGTCCTGCGCGACGACTACTACGGCCACATGCGCTGGGACCTGACCACCGGCCGGCTCAGCCGGGCCCGCGCCGACGAGCTGGGCCTGACCGAGCTGCTCGGCGAGTACGTCGGCGCGTGAGCTGGTTCGGCAAGCGCGCGCCGACGATCGCGGTCCACGTCCTGATCCGCGGCCGGATCGGCGATGGCTGGTACGACGTCGACCGCACGGTCAAGCTCGCGCCCGGCACGACCTTGGCGCAGCTCATCGCCGACGGCGAGCGCCTGGGACTGCCGCTGGCGACCGCGGTCGCCGATAGCCCCCACTTGGCCCACACGCTCATGTGGAACGGGGAGCGCTGCCCGGTGGACGAGCACGGAGCGCGGGTCTTGGCCGATGGGGACGAGCTGTATCTGCTGGCGCCGCTGGCTGGAGGGTGACCGAGACCGAGGCGGAGACCGAGGCCGAGGCGGAGGCCGAGACCGAGGCCGAGGCGGAGACCGAGACCGAGACCGAGACCGAGACCGAGACCGAGTCCGAGACCGAGACCGAGACCGAGTCCGAGACCGAGGCCGAGGCCGAGGCCGAGACCGAGGCCGAGTCCGAGACCGAGACGGAGACGGAGGCCGAGTCCGAGACCGAGGCCGAGGCCGAGGCCGAGACCGAGACCGAGACCGAGACCGAGACCGAGGTGGAGGCGGAGGTGGAGGCCGAGGCCGAGTTGGAGGCCGAACCCGAGAGAGCTACAGGCCGGCGCGGTTACGCACCCACCACACCACGTCGGACAGCGCCTGCTTCTCGACCTTCTCGAGCAGCGAGCGCACTTGGCTCTTCACGGTGTTCTCGCTGATCCCCATCACGTCGCACAGGCGACCGCGCGGGATGCCCTCGGCGGCGAACGCCAGGATCTGGCTCTCGCGCAACGACAGCTTGTACTCGCCGGTGATCTCGTTGACCACGACCGCCAGCTTCTCGCGATCGCCGTACTGGCTGCCCGACAACGTGCGCTGCACGAACTGCGACAGGTTCTCGGAGAAGAACGGCTTGCACACGAACTCGACCCGCAGCTTGTGGGCGCGATTGATGATCGTCGGGTCGTTCGAGCCGGTGAGGATCAAGACCGGCAGGTTGGGATCCTTCTCGCGCAGGGCCTCGACCACCTCGAAGCCGGTACCGTCGGGCAGGTGGATGTCGACCACCGCCGCCGCGAGGTCGAAGCGCTTGTCGATCAGGCCGAGGGCATCCTCGACGGTGTTGGTCATCACCACGTCGAAGTAGGCCCGGGTGCCGCGCTGCAACGACCGACCCAGGGCGGGGTCGTCCTCGCAGATGAGCAGCTTCGGCCGGCCGGCCTCACCCGTGGTCCCGATGGGTTCCGCAGCACTCATGACGATCACTTGTGCCACAGGTCGCAGCTTTTGACGATCGAATCTGGCGCGGCGAGACGATCACACACCCGACAGGGGTGAGGTCCGAGGGTTGCGATCACGACAAGAGCGTGGCTATGAGCGCGCCGTACAGTCGCAAGAGCGCGGTGGCGTCGCGGTCGTCGAACCGCAGTTCGAAGCCGAGCACAAAATCGCGACCATACTGAAAATCCTCGAGGGTGCGCGGCTGCGATGGGCCGGCCGCGATCGGCAGCGTGCCGTGAGGCGCCAGGGCGTCGTCGACGCCGCCCAGCACATACAGCGTGCGGAACACCTCGAGCGCCGCGATCACCTTGAGCCGCGGCACGCGATGGAAGTCGGACTCCATGGCATCGAGCGACAGCCGGAGCCGACCGTGGCCCAAGGTGGCATCGACGCCTACCCCGAACCGCGACTCGCGCAGGCCGGCCCGCACCGACCACCGCCCGAAGCGCCGACCCCACTGCGCCGTGAACCGCGAACCGTCCGAGATCCGGACCTGCCGCCGGTAGCCGCCGCCGGGCTCGCGGACCAAGGTGGTGACCGGCAGCTCGCCCCACGGCCCCTGCTCGACCTCGATCAGGTAGAAGCTGTCGCCGCGGCTGGCCACCTCGGCGGCGACCACGAACCGCGGCGCGCCCGCGACCAGGTTCCACTCGGCGCGCAGGCCCACGGTGGCGCGCAGGCGATCGAGATCGCGGGCGGCGGCGGCGAGGCTGGTCGTGGTGTCGGCCAGCTCGTCGGCGGTCGCCGGGTCATCGATCAGCCGGGCCAGCGTGCCCTGGCGGTCGCGGTCGGGCTCGGCCAGCTCGGCCAGGGCGGCCGAGGCCTGGGCGGCGTAGGCGTCGGCCTGATCGAGATCGGTCCGGACCTCGGACATCCGGGCCGCCAGCTCGCTCTGGGCCTCGGCCAGGCGGACCCGCGCGGCCTCGGTCTGGTCGACCAGGCGGTCGAGGCCGGCCTGGACCGACGGCGCGCCGGCGCGGATCCGGGCCTGGGCGCGGGCCACGGCGTCGTCGAGGCGGGCGGCGCCGGCGGCGACGTCTTCGATCGGCCCGGAGATCGCGCCGGTGTCGAGGTGGCGGTCAGCGCGGGCCAGCCCTTCGGACAGCGGCCCGGCGACGAACTGCCGGGCCTCCTCGGCCATGCGGTCGGCGACCTCGACCGACTCGATCGCGCGCGGGATCGCCTGCTCGAGGCCGCGCAGCACGCGGTCGGTGGTGGCCGACTCGCGCACCAGGCTGATCGGCTCGCCGGAGCGCAGCCGACGGCGCGCGCGCGGCACCTCGCCGGGCTCCGGGCCCCCCGGCGACAGCTCGAGGTAGCTGTCGGCCAGCGGCGAGGCCGCGCGCTTCTCGGCGTAGGCGTCGTCCCACAGCGCGATGTCGTCGCGCAGCCGCAGGCCGATCCGGGCCTGGCCGTTCTCGATCGCCAGCGAGTCGATCTCGCCGACGACGATGCCGGCGATCTTGACCCGCGACCCGATCGGCAGGCCGCTGGCGTCGCGGAAGTAGACGTAGGTGTGGAACCGGCCCTCGACCGCGGCCGGCCGCGCGACCCGGTAGATCCCGTAGCTCGCCGCGCCGGTGAGCCCGACCAGGAGCGCGATCGTGGTGGCCTGGGCGACCCGCGACACCCGCCCAGGCTAGCGCGAATCAGCGCGCTGGGGGTCGGTCGCGCGCCGAGGCGTCAGTCGCGCCACAGCGCGACGGTGTAGAGCGCCAGCCCGCCCCAGATGAACGCGAAGCCGGCCAGGCGTGCGGTCGCCAGCGGCTCGCCGAAGATCGCGACCGCGGTCACGAGCTGGCCGGTCGGCGCGAGGTACTGCAGCATGCCGACCGTCGACAACGGCAGCCGGCGCGCGGCGACGGTGAACCAGGTGAGCGGCAAGGCGGTGACCACGCCGGTGCCGGCGAGCAAGGCGTGGGTCGCCAGGTCGACGTGGCCCAGGGCGCCGTCGCCGCGGTGGGCCAGGAGCGCGAGATAGATCACGCCGACCGGCGCCATGAGCGCGGTCTCGAGGGTCGAGCCGACCAGCGCCGGGACCGCGATGATCTTGCGGATGAGGCCGTAGGCGCCGAAGCTGCCGGCCAGGGCCAGGGCCACCCACGGCAGGCCGACCTGCACGGTCATGACCGCGACCCCGACCGCGGCCAGCCCGATCGCGATCGCCGCCGGCCGGCTCAAGCGCTCGCGCAAAAAGACCACGCCCAACCCGACCGAGACCAGCGGGTTGATGAAGTAGCCGAGGCTGGCCTCGAGCAGGTGGCCGGTCAGGGTGGCCCAGATGAACAGCCCCCAGTTGGCGGCCAGGAGCGCGCCGGTGCCGGCCAGGATCGCGAGCTGGCGGCGCGAGCGCGCGGCGGAGACCAGGGCCCGGCCCTGCCCGGTCGCCACCGTCAGGGCGACGAACACGCCGAGGCCCCAGACCGCGCGGTGGGCCAAAAGCTCGAGGGGCGCGATCGCCACCAGGAGCTTCCAGTACAGCGGCACCACTCCCCACGCCACGTAGGCGGCGACGCCCAGCGCCAGGCCGAGGCGACGACCGTCGGAGGTCACGCGATCGGCTTGTACTTGATGCGGTGCGGCTGGTCGGCGTCGGTGCCGAACCGGCGGTGGCGATCGGCCTCGTAGTCGGCGAAGTTGCCCTCGAACCACTCGACGTGGCTGTCGCCCTCGAAGGCCAGGATGTGCGTGGCGATGCGGTCGAGGAACCAGCGATCGTGGCTGATCACGACCGCGCAGCCCGGGAAGTTGAGCAGGCCGTCCTCGAGGGCGCGCAGGGTGTCGACGTCGAGATCGTTCGACGGCTCGTCGAGGAGCAAGAGGTTGCCGGCCGACCGGATCATCTTGGCCAGGTGGACCCGGTTGCGCTCGCCGCCCGACAGCACGCCGACCTGCTTCTGCTGGTCGACGCCGCGGAAGTTGAACGACGAGGTGTAGGCGCGCGACGCGACCTTGAGGTCGCCCAGGAGCATCTGCTCGAGGCCGTCGGAGATCTCCTCCCACACGGTCTTCTTGTCGTCGAGGGCATCGCGGCTCTGGTCGACGTAGCCGAGCTTGACGGTCTCGCCGACCTTGATCGTGCCCTTGTCGGGCTTCTCGAGGCCCATGATCATGCGGAACAGCGTGGTCTTGCCGGCGCCGTTGGGGCCGATCACGCCGACGATGCCGCCGCGCGGGAGCTTGAACGACAGGTCATCGATCAGCAGGCGATCGCCGTAGCCCTTGGAGACGTGATCGAAGATCACCGCGTCGTTGCCCAGGCGCGGCCCGGGCGGGATCACGATCTCGAGGGTCGGGTCGCGCTGCTCGCGCTGCGACTCGGCGACCAGCTCGTCGTAGCGCTGCATGCGGGCCTTGGACTTGGCCTGCCGCGCCTTGGGCGAGCTGCGGACCCACTCGAGCTCGCGCTGCAACATGCGCTCGCGGGCGTTGGCGGCCTTCTCCTCCTGGTGCAGCCGCTTGGCCTTGGCCTCGAGCCAGGCCGAGTAGTTGCCCTGGAACGGGTGGCCCTCGCCGCGATCGAGCTCGAGGATCCACTCGGCGACGTTCTCGAGGAAGTAGCGATCGTGGGTGATCGCCACCACGGTGCCCGGGAAGTCCTCGAGGGTCTTCTCCAACCACTGCACGCTCTCGGCGTCGAGGTGGTTGGTCGGCTCGTCGAGGAGCAGCATGTCGGGCTTGCTGAGCAGCAGCCGGCACAGCGCGACCCGGCGCCGCTCGCCGCCCGAGATCTTGGTGACGTCGGCGTCGCCCGGCGGCAGGCGCAGCGCGTCCATCGCCATGTCGATCGCGTGGTCGAGATCCCAGCCGTTGACCGCCTCGATCTTGTCCTGCAGGGTGGCCTGCTCGTCGAGGAGCTTGGTCATCTCGGCGTCCGAGATGTCCTCGCCCATCTTCATCGAGATCTCCTCGAACCGGGTCAGGAGCGCCCGGGTCTCGGCGACGCCGTCGAGCACGTTGCCGCGCACGTCCTTGGCCGGATCGAGCTGCGGCTCCTGGGCCAGGTAGCCGATCTTCAGGCCCGGCGCCGGCATGGCCTCGCCGACGATGTCCTTGTCGAGGCCGGCCATGATCTTGAGGAGCGTCGACTTACCGGCGCCGTTGGAGCCGATCACGCCGATCTTGGCGCCGGGCAGAAACGACAGCCAGATGCCCTTCAAGATCTCGCGCTTGGGGGGGACCACCTTGCGGAGGTCCTTCATCACGAACACGTATTGCTGCGCCATGGCGCGCGCAGTCTACGCCGAAGCGCGCCGCCCGGGTGGGGTCGACATGGCCGAGTCGTCGGGCCAGATCGACCCGGTCGCCGCCGCCGCCAGGGTCGTCCCAGGCTTCGCGCCGCGACCGGTCGCGCGGCGGGTGGCGCGTCGCCGCGCGCTGTTATAGTGCGAGGATGTCTGAGAAGTCTGACAAGCCTGACACCTCCTCGCGCGGCCCGAGCCGTCGCAAGCTGCTCCTCGGCGCCGGCGCCGTCGCTGGCCTGGCCGGGGCCACGTGGGTGATGCGCAACCGCATCCGCAACTTCATCGATCGCAAGACCGTGCTGGCGTC
>Ga0075163_10005375_pt1 | contig 17104 bp, 13 predicted proteins | sample JI1023141ADNA_FD_71478 | JGI IMG/M metagenome (GOLD analysis project Ga0075163, IMG submission 71478) | Wastewater effluent complex algal communities from Wisconsin, to seasonally profile nutrient transformation and Carbon sequestration -... | ecosystem: Engineered > WWTP > Effluent > Algae...
TCTTCTCCTGATCTCGTCCCACCACACCGGCCAAGGTCATCAAGAAGTCACGTTCGGTGGGTTTTTGTGCGTCGGCTTGCGCGATCGGACCGAAGGTGAGAGCGGCGAGCAGTAAGAGGCTGATCGTTGCACGTGGCAGGGGTCGGACCATGGAAGCGGGGTGGGAGCGAAATGTACGATGCGCTCCATCTTCGTTCGAAGACGAACAACGTGGCGTGCGGATGCCCCCGGACCCGTCGAACGGTCAGTTCGCCGCGACGCGGGCACTGCCAGCGCCTACAGTGCGGCCGGGATAGATGGCCAACGCCGCGGTCAGGCATTCAACCGCGAGGCGCAATTTGGCGGTTTCGAGCACATACGCGAGCCGCACTTGCTTGCGTCCGTGCTCTGGGGAGGAGTAGAAGCCCGTGGCGGGTGCCATCATCACCGTGGACCCCTTGTGCTCGAACTTCTCCAGCAACCATTGGCAGAAGATGTCCGAGTCGTCGATGGGCAGTTCGGCCACACAGTAGAAGGCGCCTTTCGGCTTGGCGCATCTGGCACCCGGTATGGTGTTGATCCCGTCGACGAGGATATCGCGGCGCTCCCTGTATTCAGAGATCACTTCATTGAAGTAGCTCTTCGGCGTGAGCAACGCCGCCTCACCCGCCACTTGTCCGAAGGTGGGCGGGCTCAAACGGGCCTGCGCGAAGCGGAGCGCCGTTGCGAGCAATTCCTTATTGCGGGTGATGAACGCTCCGATCCGCGCCCCGCACATGCTGTAGCGCTTGCTCACGCTGTCGATCAGCACGACGTTCTCCTCCAGTCCCGGGAGGGTCATGGCGCTCACATGCGTTGCCCCGTCGTAGCAGAACTCGCGGTACACTTCGTCGCTGAAGAGAAAGAGGTCGTACTCTTTCACCAGCTTGCTCAGGGCCTCCAACTCCTCTCGGGAGTAGAGGTAGCCGGTGGGGTTGCCGGGGTTGCACAACAGGATGCCCTTGGTGCGCGGGGTGATGGCCGCGCGGAACGCCTCGATCGACGGCAGGGCGAACCCGGTTTCGATGCCGCTGCGCACCGGCACAACAGTGATCCCAGCGGAAACGGAGAAGCTGTTGTAGTTGGCATAGAAGGGCTCGGGAATGATCATCTCATCGCCCGGGTCGAAGCAGGCCATCATGCCGAAGAGCAGCGCTTCCGAGCCGCCCGTGGTGATGATGATGTGCTCGTGGTTGATGGCGATGCCGTGCTCGTTGTAGTAGGTCGCCAACCCCTTGCGATAGCTCTCATTGCCTGCGCTGTGGCTGTATTCCACCACTTGCGGCTGAAAGGCTCTGATCGCGTCCAAGGCCACCTGCGGGGTGCGGATATCCGGTTGCCCGATGTTCAGGTGGAGGACCTGGGTTCCGCGCTTCTTGGCGGCCTCGGCATAGGGGACGAGTTTGCGGATGGGCGAGGCCGGCATACGCTGGCCTTTCTGGGAGATGGAGGGCATGGCTGATCGTTCGGGCGGCGAAGTTCGTCAGGAAGGCCCAACCCCGGACCTTCAACGGAACGGGTACAACGAAGAAGCCCCCCGCGGTTGCGGAGGGCTTCCAGTCGTGTATCCGGGAATTACTGGGGCTTCGTCTCGGTCGGTGCCATCGGGCTCACCTCCTTCACCGGGCTGGTGGGGGTAGTGGCACCCGTCTCTTTCACCTCTCCTTTGATGCGCACGATCTTCTCGGGGGCATTGGCAGCGTTGCTGCTGATGGTCACGCTCTTGTTGATGGGACCTACGCGATTGCTGTCGTACTTCACGGTAACGAGGGTGCTTTGGCCGGGGGCGACCGGTGCGGTATCGCACTTGGGCACGGTGCAACCGCAGCTGCCCTTGCACGAACTGATGATCAGCGGCTGGTCGCCGGTATTGGTCACCTTGAACTCGCAGGTGCCATTGGCACCCTTGTCGATGGTGCCGTAGTCATGCACTTCTTTGTCGATGCTGATGTTGGGGCCGGATCCGCCGACCACTTTGCCGTCTTGGGCGAAAGCACCGAGGAACAGTGCGCTGAGGCCGAGTGTCGCGATGAACTTCTTCATGGTATGGTGTGGTTTGTGTCGTTTGAACGGGTCAAAAGTAGATGGCGGTTGCGGCGCACCCGGGCGTTTAACGCAACATTAACAGCGGTCACATCTGATCGGATGGAGCGCGCTTGGGGCGACCTTCGCAGCCGCCAATGCGTCAATACGCTCCTTGTGCGGAAGGGCGTTCGGGGGTCGATCGATGCGGAAGTTGTGGTCCATATTCAAGGAGGCGCTCGGTGGCGGCGAGCAGGACTACACGGCCATAGGCGTGCGGCGCGCGATCGTGCTGCTCAGCATCCCGATGATCCTGGAGATGGGCATGGAGGCGCTGTTCGCGCTGGTGGACACCTTCTTCGTGAGCAAACTGGGGGTGGTGGCAACGGCTACGGTCACCCTTACCGAAACCTGCATGGTACCGGTGTATTCGATCGCTTGGGGCCTGGGCATGGGCATAACGGCCATTGTGGCCCGGCGCACGGGTGAGAAGGACCGCGACGGTGCCCGAATAGCCGCTGGCCAGAGTTTCCTGATCGCCTTGTGCTGCGGCCTGCTGCTGGCTGTTCCGGCGGTGCTGGCGGCGGGTCCTTTGCTGCGGATGATGAAGGCGGCGCCGGAGGTGCTGGAAGTGGCGGTCCCTTACGCACGGATCATGTTCGCGAGCAATCTCATCGTCACCCTGCTGTTCGCGTTGAACGCCGTGTTCAGGGGTGCGGGCAATCCGGGGATAGCCCTGCGCACCTTGGCCATCGCCAACGGCATCAACATCATACTGGACCCGCTGCTCATTTTCGGTCTGGGGCCGTTCCCCGAACTGGGCGTGATGGGTGCGGCGGTCGCGACCACCACCGGCCGGAGCGTGGGGGTGATCTACCTGCTGTGGAACTTCTATCGGCGGAGCGGGAGTTTGGCCGTTTCCTGGCCTGACTTGCGCCCGGTGCGGGAGGTGATCGACGGCATCGTGAAGGTCTCCTTGGGGGCGGTGGGGCAGTTCCTGATCGCGAGCCTGAGCTGGGTGTTCCTGGTGTGGATCGTCGCTGATTTCGGTACGGACGCCGTCGGTGGCTACGGAGTGGCGGTGCGCATCATCATCGTGGCGTTGTTGCCGGCTTGGGGCATGGCCAATGCCGCGGCCACGCTCGTGGGCCAGAACCTCGGAGCCCAGCAGCCCGATCGCGCGGCGAGCAGCGCTTGGCTCTGCGGGCACTACAACATGGTGTTCATGGTGCTGGTCACGCTCTTCTTCTGGATCGCCGCGCCGTGGATCGTCTCCTTCTTCGAGCAGGGTCCTGAGGCGGATGGCTACGCCGTGCTCGCCCTGCGCGTGATCAGCCTCGGATATTTCTTCTATGGCTACGGTATGGTGCTGGCGCAGGCCCTGAACGGTGCCGGTGACAGCGTGACGCCGACCTGGCTCAACGTGATCTGCTTCTGGGCCTTGGAGGTCCCGCTGGCCTACGTGTTGGCCGTTCCCATGGGTCTGGGGCCCGTGGGGGTCTTCGCCTCAGTGGCGATCAGCGAGAGCATACTGGCCGTGCTGTGCGCGGTGATCTTCCAACGCGGCAAGTGGAAGACGGTGAAGGTGTGAGCCGTCATTCGGGCATCACCCGGGGCTTGGCCTTGGGCCTTCCATCGGCGTACCACTTCAGCAGCGTGTCGATGATGTGCTCGATTTTCCGGCTGTCGGCCCATGTTCCTCGGAACACCAGGTTGTCGTCCACATCGAACACATATACGCCATTGGGCACGCGGCCATAGTCGTTGAGCACGGCGTCGTTCAGCCCATCGACCAGCACGGGGAGCTTGGTCATGGCCGCGAGATCGCGCGCGTATCGGCGCTTTTCGTACTCGCTCTTCGGGTCAGGATAGTCCTTGAAATTCGGCTTGTCCTTCGGGTGCAGTTCCTTTCCGTAGATCACGAAGAGGTCCACGTTCGTTCCCGCGTATTTCTCCGCCAAGCGGTCCCATAGCGGAAGTTGGAAGCGTGCTGGCGGATTGGTGATACTGCCGAACATGAAGGCCCGGATGCGGCCCTTCGCTTCACCCAGCTCGTAGCGCACCGAACTGTCGAGCGCGGTACGCAGGTCGAAGTCGTGGAAGCCATGCTGGAAGTTCCCGCCTTCGCTGTAGGTTCTCAGGTCATCGATCGTGGCCTTGATCACCTTGTCGAAGTTCATGCGCCAGATGTTCACCTGCTTGCGCATACCCTTGATCTCCTCCTGGCTGTAACTGTTGAGGTAATAATCCAGATCGTCCCTGAAGATCAGGGCACTATCGGTGTGGTAGGGTTCAGGGTTCCAGTTCTGGATCTGGGCGGAAGCGAAGAGGCCGGGCAACAGGGCGCAGACGAGGTGAACGGAACGCATGGTGCGAAAGTAGAAGAGGCCCGGGGCATCCGCCGATCGATCAGGGCGCTATGCGCTTGCTCTTGAACGCGGCGCTGAAGTCGGGCCATTTCTGGTCCTTGTAGGCCCCGGTGGCGAAGAAGGAGAGGATCGGTTCGATCTGTTCCGGCGTGAAGTAGTTCTGCACTGGCTGGATCAGGTTGCCCTCGCTATCGATGTAGGAGATCGTGGGGTAGCCCAAGCGGCCATCCACGGCGGCGAGGTATGCGGCCAATTGGTGCGTTCCGTGGCGCGGCCCAGCGGGGTTGTACTCCGGGTTCTTGAAGGTCTTTCCGTTGAACACCACACTGTCCGCTCCCTCGGCATTGAACGACACAGCGTGGAAGTTCGCGTTGATGTACTTGGCCGTTTGATCATCACCGAAGGTGCCGCTCTCCATGCGTCGGCACCAGCCGCACCAAGGGGTTTGGAAGTCGATGAGCAAGGGTTTGCCGTCCTTTTTCGCGGCGGCTTGGGCTTCTTCGATGGAGACCCAGTTCACTTTGCTGGCGGCGTGTTCGGCCTGTACCGGCTTGTCGGTGGCAGCAGGCGTCTGCGCTGAGGCGAGGAAGGGAAGCAGGGCGGCAGCGAGGATGAGATGACGCATGGCGATCCGGGTAGTGGAGTGGGAGCAGCGGGCAACGACCATGCCGCCAAAATAGATCAGTGGATACCGTGCATCCATTTCTTCAGGACGGGAGTGAGCAGCAACATGACAATACCTGCGCCCAGCGAGATGTAGGCGATGTCCTGGAACACTCCGCTGTAGATCATGAGCGATTCCGCAGGAGGAAGGGTCGTTGCCCCATCCACCGTCGGCATGGCCATCATCGCGCCCACTTTTCCGGCTACGAACTGGCCGAACGCGGAGGCGAGGAACCAAGCACCCATCATCATGCCCACGAGCTTTACCGGAGAGAGCTTGGTGATCATGCTCAGCCCGATCGGCGACAGGCACAGCTCCCCGCTGGAGAGGAACAAGTAGCCCAGCACGAAGTAGATCAGCGGCACCATGCCGTTGTTCGCGAACTTCCCGCCGAGGATGAACATATAGAAGCCGAGCGCGAGCTGAAGGAAGGCCAATCCGAACTTCATTGGCGTGTTCGGCTCCATGCGCCTGCTGCTGAGCCACACCCATATCAGGGCGAAGACCGGGCTCAGCAGGATCACCAGCAACGGGTTCACACCGTTGTTCACGGCAGCTGCTGTGTCCTGTCCACCGAACAGCGTCAGGTCCACGTTGCGCAACGCGTACAGGTTCAAGGAGCCACCGGCCTGCTCGTAGAATCCCCAGAAGAGCACGCTGAAGATGATCATCACGATGGCGGCGAACATCTTCTGCATCGCTCCCTTCTCCTTCTGGGTGAAAGCCAGGTACAGGAGGTAAACGAGTGCGGCGATACCCAGCGGATTGAACACGTAATCCATCACCTCGTAGTTCCAGAGCGTGAATGCGAAAAGCGGAATGCAGCAGAGCGCGAGAGCGTAGGTGGTCCAGTCGTTGCGCACGCCCAGCACCGATGGCCGGGCGAGTCCCGCATCGTCCGGCGATTCGCCTTTCCCCTCCAGCAGATGCTTTCCTCGGTTGAACACGACCAGTCCGACCAGCATGAACACGCCGGCGAGCCCGAAGCCGAGGTGCCAGTCGACATTCTGCCCTACGTACCCGCAGAGCAGACCGCCGAGCAGCGCACCGATGTTGATGCCCATGTAGAAGAGCGAGAACCCGGCATCGCGGCGCGGATCGTTCTCAGCGTACAGCTTACCGACGATGCTGCTGATGTTCGGTTTGAAGAAGCCGTTGCCCACCACGATGAAGCCCATGCCCGCGTAGAACGCGATCTCGCTCGGGATGGCCATCACGAAACTGCCAAGGGCCATGATGATGCCACCGAAGACGATGCTCCTGCGGAAGCCGAGCAAGCGGTCCGCGAGCATTCCACCGAACAAGGGCATGGCGTACACCAGGGCCTGGTAGCTCCCGTAGATGTGGTTGGCCTTCGCATCCGGATAGAAGAGCTGGCTGGTCATGAAGAGAATGAGCAACGCGCGCATCCCATAGAAGGTGAAGCGCTCCCACATCTCCGTGAAGAAGAGCATGTAGAGCGCCTTCGGATGTCCGGTGATGCCGTCAAGGAGTTTGGCCATGTGGCGGGTTGTTGGTCGGTATGAAGGTGCTATTTCTTCTCCGGAATGATCCTGTTCAGCCAGCGGAGCATGACGAACATGATCACGGTGGCGGCCATCAGCAGGCCGAAGTTCACCAGGAAGAAGTCGGCCTTGTCCTCATAGGTGTCCCACAGGCTGGCGAGGATGCCGCTGAGCTTGTTGCCGATCGAAGTGCTGAGGAACCAGCCGCCCATCATCAACGCGGTCAGCCTCGCGGGGCTCACCTTGCTCACGAGCGACAGGCCCATCGGGCTGAGCATGAGCTCCCCAACGGTGACAACGCCATAGCTGGCGATCAACCACCAGGCGGAGGCTTTGATCTCCCCGTTCTGGCAAATGCTCACCGCCCATACCATCACCAGCGTGGAAAGTGCCGAAACGAACAGGCCCCAACCGATCTTGCTCGCCGTGCTCGGTTCGAGGTTCCGCCTGCGCAGGAATGCGAAGAAGGCTACAACGAGCGGAGTAAGGAGTACGACCCAGAGCGGGTTCACGGACTGGAAGAGCTCGGTATTGAGGATATAGGCCGGTTCGCCTTCGGGGGGCAGAAGTTCGGCCTGCATGTTCTTGTAGTAGACCGGCTTGCCGAGCACAAGCTGCTCTTTGCCATCCACCTTGATCACCTTGAAGTCATCGTCGTAGGCCACCACGGTATCGATGGCATTGATGGGCTTTTCCACCTGGTACAAGGTCTCGGCGATCGGCACCACGGCAGCGGGCAGCTCGCGGTCGGTGTAGTACTGTGCCCACGTGGTGAGTGCGGTGCCGTTCTGCTTGAACACCGCCCAGAAAATGATGCTCACAGCGAAGATGCTCAGCAGGCCAACGATGGGCTTGCGGTCCTCTTGTGAAGCACGGAAGTAGAGGCTTACGAAGAAGCCGATCACCGGCAGCGTGGCGAAGATGAAGGCGTCCGTACTGTCGCTGCCGAAGAGGTTTCCGGGGACCAGCCATCCCGCGATACCCGCAACGATAGCGGGCAACAGCACGATGGAGAAGATGCGTGCGAGCGACATGTCTTCCTTCTGCACAGGCTTCATCACATCCGCGTGGCGGTAGTGCTTCAACCCGAAGTAGAACACGGTAAGGCCGACGAACATGCCGACGCCCGCGGTGGCGAAGGCATAGCCCCAGCCGTACCGGTTGCGCATGTAGGCCGCGAAGACGTTGCAGATGCAGGCCCCCACGTTGATGCCCATGTAGAAGATGTTGTACCCGCTGTCCTTCTGCGTGCGGAAGCGATCATCGTTGTACAGGTTGCCGAGCAGCGTGCTGATGTTCGGCTTGAAGAACCCGTTGCCGAGGATGATCAGCGCGAGCGAGGTGTAGAAGGCCGCCATGCCCGGCAGTGCGAGACCCAGGTAACCGAGGCCCATCAGCGTTCCGCCGAGGAAGATGGAGCGTCGGTAACCGAAGACACGGTCAGCCAGCAAGCCACCGAGGAAGGGTGTCAAGAAGACGAGCGCGATGAACGTCCCGTAGATGTCCGCGGCATCCTTGCGTTCCATGGCCATACCCCCGGTGGACACGGGGTCCATCAGGTAGAGCTGGAAGATGCCGATCATCAGGTAGTACCCGAACCGTTCCCACATCTCGGTTAGGAACAGGAAGGGCAGCGCGGAAGGATGCTTGCGTGGAGCAGCCATCGTTCAGACGTGTCGCGGGGCGATCAGCGGATGCCGTGGAAGAGCTTGTTCACCAAGGGGCTCAGGACCACGAGGAACAAGCCGATGCCCACAGTAACGTAGCCGATGTTGCTGTACACGTCCACATAGGTAGCGAGACTGGCGGCCTTGTCCAGCACTTCGGCCTCCCCTTCGCCGTGCTCGGCACCGGTGAGTTTGGCGAGCATGCCGGCGGCATAGTTGGCTCCGGCGATGCTGAGGAACCAAGCGCCCATGGCGGTTGCGGTCATGTCCTTGGGAACCAATTTGGTCACCATGCTCAGCCCGATGGGCGAGAGGAACAGCTCCCCGGTCGTATGGAGCATATAGAGGAGCGCGAGGGTCCAAAGTGGAACCATGTATTCCACGGCGAGCGGAGCGGCGATCAGGATCACCAGGTAACCAAGGCCCAGTTGGAAAATACCGAGGCCGAACTTCATGGGGATGCTGAAGTCACGGTCCATTTGCTTCAACTTCACCCACATGACGGAGAAGATGGAACCGAAAATGAGGATGTAGGCCGGGTTGAAGAATTGGGTGGTCGCGGCACCCATCTCCAGGCCGAAGACGTGGCGGTCCACGTTCCGGTCCGCGAAAAGGGTAAGGCTGCTGCCCGCTTGCTCGAAGCAGGCCCAGAATACCACGTTGAAGAGCATCAGGATGATGAACCCGAACATCTTGTCGAGCTGCACCTTGCCGTCCTTCACGCCGCGGGCGATCAGGCTGCCGACCACGAGCACGGCTACGCCCAAGAGGACATACCCGGCGATCGTGGTATTGCGCAACAGGAAATAGAGCACTGGAACCAATGCCAAGCATCCGACAACCACAGCTGTGAAGGGGCTGAGCGGACCGTAGGTTGGTTTGTACAACGTTTCCGGGCTTGGCGGGGCGCTCACATGGGCGTAGTGCTTGCTCCCCAGCTGGAACACGATCACCCCGAGCAGCATACCGAAACCGGCGAGCGCGAAACCGGCCTGCGCACCGTAGCGGTTACCGACCTCCGCGCACACGGTGGTGGCCAGCAGTGCTCCCAGGTTGATGCCGATATAGAAGATGGTAAAGCCGCTGTCCTTCCGGTTGTCGCCATCCGGATAGAGCTTGCCGACCATCGTGCTGATGTTCGGCTTGAAGAGGCCGTTGCCTACGATGATCACCGCCATGCCCCAGAAGAGCAACATCTCCGTTCCTCCGACGATGATGAACTCGCCGATGGCCATGAGGACACCACCGAGCAATACCGCAAGCCGCGAACCCAGGATGCTATCGGCGATCCGGCCACCGATCACGGGCATCACGTACACCAAGGCCGTGTAGGCACCATAAACGGCGAAGCCCTTGTTGTCGCCCATGGCGAGGGACTTCACCAAATAGAGCAGGAGCAGGGCGCGCATGCCGTAGTAACAGAAGCGCTCCCACATTTCGGCCGCGAACAGCCAGTACAGGCCGACGGGGTGGCCTTTCTCGGGTAGTGTGTTGGTCATCCGGTAAGTCGCTGAGGGCGAACGGCGGGGAAGGTAGCCGAAAGGAATGTTGAACCGTCAAATGCCGAAGGCGCAAGGATGAAGTAGCGCAGTGCCCTTCTTCATCCAGCCTTCAGGATACGGTAGTTCACGGTTCTACAGCTTCTCCACCACGAAGTCGGTCATCTTCTCGAACAAATGCAGGCGGGTGTTGCCCCCGTAGATGCCGTGGTTCTTGTCCGGGTAGGTCATCAGGTCGAACTTCTTGTTGGCCTTCACGAGGGCGGTCACCATTTCGGCGCTGTTCTGGAAGTGGACGTTGTCATCGGCCAGGCCATGCACGAGCAGGTAGTTGCCGCGCATTTTCTCCACGTGGTTGATGGGGCTGTTCTCGTCGTACCCGCTGGCGTGGTCCTTGGGCAGGCCCATGTAGCGCTCGGTATAGATGGAGTCATAATAGCGCCAGTTCGTTACCGGCGCCACGGCGATCGCCGCTTTGAAGACGCCCGCGCCCTTGGTGATACAGAGCGAGCTCATATAGCCGCCGTAGCTCCAGCCCTGTATGCCGATACGCGTCTTGTCCACCCACGGCTGCTTGCCGAGCCAGGTGGCCATGCCGATCTGGTCCTCCGTCTCGAACTTGCCGAGCTCCCCGTAGGTGATGTGGCGGAAATCATGCCCGCGACGTCCGGTGCCGCGTGGGTCCGCGCACACCACCACGTAGCCTTTCTGGGCCAGCAGGCAGTGCCACATGAAGTCGCGGCCGCCCCAGGAATCGGTGACCTCATTGCTGTTCGGGCCGCTGTACTGGGTCATGAACACGGGGTACTGTTGGCGGCTGTCGAAGTTCTTCGGCTTGATGGTCCAGGCGTTCAGTTCAACGCCGTTGGCGAGCGTGGCCTTGATGAACTCGACCTTCGGCAATTGGTACTCGGCCAGCTTCGCCTTGAGCTTCGCGTTGTCCTTGAGCGTTTTCACGAGCTTGCCATTGCCGTCGTGAAGCGTGACCACTGGCACCTCGTTCGCCGTACTGCGGGTGTTGATGAAGTACTTGAATCCCTTGCTGAACTCGGCATCGTTCGATCCTCCGGCAGGCGAAAGCTCCTTCAGCCCTTTGCCGTTGAGGCCGATGGCGTAGACCTCCTGGTGCATCGCGTCCTTCATGCTCGCGGTGAAGATCACGCGTCGGCCACTGGCATCGATGCCTTTCACGCCGAGCACATCGTACTTGCCCATCGTGATCGGGCGCGTGGGGGTGGACCCGATCTTGGGCGGCGCCTGAGCGGAGGTCAGCGGGCACCAGTACAGCTGGTTCCAGCCACTGGTCTCATTGGTGAGCACGAACCCGGTCCCGTCCTCCGCGAAATAGAGATCGTCCGTCACCTCGATGTATGTGGCACTGGTCTCTTGATAAACGAGCGTTGGTTTCAAGCCGAGTTGGGCCGGGCGTGGGTTCTCCAGCTTCAGCGTGTAGATGAGCTTTTCGTTCTGCAGGCGGTTCATGCGCATGAACCACACCGTGTTCGCGTCCTGCGTGAAACCGAAGCGCGGGATGTAGATGTCCGTCTCGTCTTCCCCCAGCGGGATGCGGGTGGTCTGTCCGCTTGCCAGGTCGTACACGTGCAATGAAACTTCGCTGTTCTTCTCTCCGGCCTTGGGGTATTTGTAACGGTAGTCCGTGGGGTAGAGCCCGTCCTTGTACATCACCACGTTGAACTCCTTCACCTCGCTCTCGTCGCTGCGCAGGTAGACGAGCTGTGTGCCCGTCTTGTTCCATTGGTAGCCTTGGGTAAGCGCGAATTCCTCTTCGTACACCCAGTCGGTGATGCCGTTGAGGACATGGTTCCACTGCCCGTCGCGTGTGATCGCGGTCTCCTTCATCGTGGCGAGGTCCACCGTGTACAGGTTGTTGTCGCGCACGAACGCGGCGCGGCTGCCATCGGGGCTGAAGGTCGCCAGTCGCTGCTTGCTCTTCGTGGTGTCGGAGATCGCTTTCAGGCTCTTGCTCTTCAGGTCGTACACGAAGTGGTGCGCGTAATAGCTGTAGCGGTAGAGTGGTTCCACGGAGGTCTCCAGCATCACGCGTTGCTCGTCACTACTGAACGAATACCCTTCCAACGGAAGACCACCGAGGTCTTTTCCGTTCAGTAGCGTGCCGGTCTTGTTGCCGCTCTTGTAGTCGTAGATGTTGATCACCGGTGAGCCGTCCTCTTCCTCCTGCGCGGTGTAGCGGAGGCCATCGTTCATGCTGTTCAGACCGCCGACTCGTTCTGTGGTGAATGCGGGACTTGCCCAGATCTCGCGGTTGGTGAGTTCTTTTTGGGCCGTAAGCGGCAGGGCGAGGAGCAGGCCGCCCGTCGCGAGCAAAGTGGTGCGCATCATGTGTTTCAACAAGGGTGGCCCAAGATAGCCGGGCGAACTTGGCAAGGAAGGTGCCGTTCGCGGAGGGGTGAACCGTTGGTCAAGCCCGGTTCTGCCCGGCCACGCCTTGATCGATCACACGAGAAAGTCCGGTCGCGCGTTCTATGGCCTTCGGACCAACATCCCGAAGCCCATGACCACGCTCCGTCTACTCCTCCTCCTAGCGCTTTTTTCCACCGTTGGACTTGTTGCACAATCGCGCCAAGAATCTGGTGAAGAGCGCCCGTACATCGAAGTCACCGGCCGCTCCGAGATGAAAGTGGTACCGGACCAGATCCACATCGCCATCGAACTGAAGGAGCGTGGGAGCGGCGACAAGAAGATCACCGTGGAGAGGCAGGAACTCGACCTGAAGGAAGCGGTGAAGTCGCTCGGCCTCGATGCTGCGAACCTCAGCTTGAGCGATGCCATCGCTGACTACGTGCCGAAGAAGTTCCGCAAGGACGAGGTGGTGGCGCGCAAGGCGTATGAGCTGATGGTGGCCGACGCGGAAATGGTGCGGAAAGTCTTCAGTGAACTGGACCGGCTGGAGATCGAGGATGCGCGCATCGATCGCGTTTCACATTCGAAGGAGGTGGAGTTCCGGAAGGAGCAGCGCATCAAGGCGATCCAGGAGGCCAAAGAGAAGGCGGACGATCTGCTCGCGGCCATAGGAGAGAAGACCGGTGGGGCCCTTGTCGTGAAGGAGGGCGATCCCGAAAGGACGGGCAACGGGCAGGCCATCCGGGCTCATTTCGACTTCGAGAACCAGATGAAGTTGGGATACGCCGGAGCCTACGAGCCGATGAGCGTGAGCTTCTCCAGGATCACCATCACTGAAGCGGTATATGCGAAGTTCGGCATTACGCCGCGCTGATCCGCCCGAACCTAGGCATGCATCTGTGTCATCTGCGCGATCTGTGGATGCCCTCAGCACTCCAGGAAATCCATGTCGTCTCCGAAGGTCTCGCGCACGTAGAGCGTGGCCCAGAGCGAAAGGCCGATGCACACCGCGCCCACGATCAGGACTGCCGTCACATCACCCAGCGGTCCGCGCATGGCCATGAAGGAAAGCGTGATCGGGATCACCGCGCCGCGCACGAAGTTGGGCACCGTGTTGGTGACGGTGCTGCGGAGGTTGGTGCCGAACTGCTCGCTCGCCACGGTAACGAACAAGGCCCAGAACCCCGTGCTCGCGCCGAGCAGGAGGCACATGAAGTAGAACCGATCGAGGCTGACGCTTCCTTCGAAGAGGAAGACCAGTACGCAAGCGGAAAGGAACCCCAGGTAGATCAGGATCACCTTGCGTCGGCTACGCATCAATTGGCTCAATAGGCCACTGAACAGATCACCGACGCTCAGCCCGATGTAGGCCCACATCACGCTCTTGCCCACGTTCACTTCGCCCTGCACGCCGAGCGAGGCACCGATCAAGTGGCTCTTGTTGATGAGCACGCCGATCACGAACCATACCGGGAGTCCGATCGCGATAGAGGCGAGGTACTTCAAGGTGCTCTGGCGTGAGCGGAACAGCGCGAGGAAGTTCCCCTTCACCACATCCGTTCGGGAGTGGACCTGAGTGAACATGCCGCTCTCGAACGCACCGGCACGTAGCGCGAGCAGTGCCAATCCGAGCGCGCCACCGACGATGTAGGCCATCTGCCAGCCTTGCAGCGAAAGCCCCAGTGCCGAAGCGATCGCCGCTCCGCTATTGCCCACGAGACTGGCGGCCACGGCACCGAGCGCGCCGAAGGTCACGATGATCATGGTGCCCCAGCCACGCTGCGTGCGCTCCATGCTCTCCACCACCAGCGTGATGCCGGCGCCGAGCTCACCCGCCAAGCCGATGCCCGCCAGCACCCGGCACATCGAGTACTGCGCAGTGTCCGTGACGAACGCGTTGGCGATGTTGGCCACGGAGTACAAGAGGATGGAACCGAAGAGCACCTGCACGCGGCCGCGCTTGTCCCCGAGGATGCCCCAGAGCAAGCCGCCCAGCAGCATGCCGCCCATCTGCCAGTTGAAGAGCGAGGTATCGTAACGGCCAAGGGTTTCGCCGCTGAGCCCGAGCGCCTCGAGGCTCTCCTTCTTCACCACGTTGAAGAGCACCAGGTCGTAGATGTCCACGAAGTAGCCGAGCGAGGCCACGACCACCAGGAAGAGCGTGCGGCGGTCGGTGAAAGCGTTCTTCATGTGGCGATGGCGTTCACGCCAGGATCTCCTTCACGTTCCGGTCGATGGCCTCAGCGATCTTCCGCATCGGCACATCGTTCTCGTCGCCGCTGAAGGGATCCTCGATCTCCTCGGCGATCAGTTCCAAACTGGCCAGCACGTAGAAGATGAACATCACGGCGGGTACGGCCCACCACCCCAGGGAGAAGGCGAAACCCATGGGAAGGGTGAGCGTGTAGAGCACGATGAACTTCTTGATGAAGCTCGAATAGGAGAAGGGGATCGGCGTGTTCTTGATGCGTTCGCAGGCGCCGCAGATATCGAGGAAGGCGTTGATGTCCGTGCTCAGCACGATCAGCTGCTCTCCGCTGATGGCCTGTTCGCGGTAGAGCCGTTGGATGCGCTGTTGCATGCCGTGTACCACTTGCGCTGGCACGTGCTTCTCGCGATCGATCGGCGGCAGTTCCGGGTGCGGGGCATCATCCAGCTCCAAGCGGGTCCGTTCGCGCAGCAAGTGGTCGCGCAGCTCGGCGGCGAAGAGGGCGATCAGTTTCGCGAAGAGCGCTCGACCTTCGGTGTCCTCTGGACGCAGATAGACGGCCACTTTCACGGCCAGGTTGCGGCTGGTATTCACCAAGGCACCCCAGAGCTTTCGCCCTTCCCACCAGCGGTCGTAGGCGGTGTTCGTCCGGAACACCAGCAGCATACTGATGGCGAAGCCCAGCAGGGTATGCACCACGGTGATGTTCTTCAGCGGATGCGTTTCCGGCAGTCGCAACCAGCGTACTTCCGCGAATACGATGGCGGCGGTAAGCGATCCGATCACCAACATCGGCAGCAGGGCTTTCCGGAAGCTGGTGCTGCGGTGTACGTCCAGGACCGGGCGGATCCAGTCGTGCGGGTTGTGTACGATCATCCGGGGCGAAGGAAAGTCACACGGGCTGCACGGGCAAGGATCTTGCTGTGTGCCGCGTTCAACGATCACCGGATATGAAGAACCTTCCACGCCCCCTCGTCGCCATTGCGGTCTGCGCATTTTCACTCGCGATCGCGTTCATTTTCCTGGCGTGGCACTTTCCTGTGCAACAGAAGAAGAAGGGCGGACCGACCGTGGAACTTCACGACGGCGACATCGTTTTCCAGTACAGTGGCAGCCAGCAGTGCGCGGCGATCGCGCAAGCCACCCGCTCGCCCTACACACACTGCGGCATCGTGTTCATCGAGGACGGCAAGCCCATGGTCTGGGAGGCGATCGGTCCAGTGTTGAAGACGCCCTACGCCGAATGGGCAAAGCACGGGGCGAACGACCATGTTGTGATCAAGCGGCTGAAGGACGTGGCACCGCTCACAAGTGAACACATCACCTCGATGAAGGCGGAAGGGGAAAAGGAGATGGGCCGCCCGTACGACATCTGGTTCAACATGGACGAGGAGCGCATCTACTGCAGCGAGCTGGTATGGAAGATCTACGAGCGCGGGGCGGGCTTGCGTGTGGGAGCCATTGAGCGTTTCGGCGACATGGACTTCAGCGGCGCGGAAGCGCGGCGCGTACTGAAGGAGCGGTTCGGCTCCGCGTTCCCCGCCGATCAGGAGGTGATCACGCCAGCGAGTATTTTCCGGTCGTCGCTGTTGTATACGGTGGACAGTCTGGCTGAACCGCCATCGATCCCGTGAAATGCGAACGGCCCCGCTCGCACAGGGCCGTTCAACGGGAAGGGATGCTATTTGCCCGCGGAAGGCTTGGTCGCAGGGAAGTGGTCCATGAACACACCCTCGGCCACTTTGAACTTGCCGGCGTTCTTGCCGCTCGGTACCCGACGCCCCACCGGGGTGACGGTGTCGATGTCGTAGCCGTACACCACCGGGTCGCTCGGCCAGTAGAAGATCTTCGAGGGGTCCGGCTGATTGGCGGCGCGTGCTTGAGCGGGTTCGAACTCCTTCTTCAACCAGGCCGGACCTGGCGCTTGCGGGAACCGGCCTTCACCGAAGCCGGTCTTCGGCTTTACCACCAGCTGGTAGTCGATGGTTCCCGAATGGGTTCCACCGTTCAGTTCCACCAGATCAAAGCCGGTGGCGGTGCGGTTCATCTGCGCCACGCCGTTGAAGTCGGCCATGTCCACGGGCGTGCAGAACACGCGAACGGGGTACTGCTCGTTCACCATGATGATATCGGCGAGGATCGGATCCAGGTCCACATGCGCATGGCCGTTCACCAATTGCACGGTCCCATAGTCCTGGTACCAGTATTCGGGTGACTCCGGGCAGGTGAGCATGATGCGGCCGTGGTCCGGCGTAGGCACGATCTCGGCCACGCCAGCGGTGCCGGTGATCTTGCGGGCGATGCCGCCGACCGTGGTGCCCACGTAAGCATAGGCCACGCTGACGCCGGGGTAGCTGAATGACTCGAAGTAGCCGCCCGCGCGGGTGGTGGAATTGGTATAGGCCACCCCTTCCACACCGATGGCGTCCTGGTTCTGTGCATCGGCCGTGGCCGAAGAGCCGATGGTGAAGCCCGGATTTCCCGCAACGGTACCCCGGCCGCTGTAAGCGCGGAAGGCGACCTGGTCGCCGGCCAAGGCGGCGTTGGTCACGTTCAGTTGGGAATAGCTCCCCGGCGGGTTGAACGTTGCGGTGTTGTTCTGCACGTAATTGTACTGCGCGATCCAGACATCGCTGAAATTGATGTTCGCCGCCACCGTTGCCGCACCCGTGCTTTGGGCGTAGGCCGAGGTGTAGCCGGCCGTGGGGTTGTTGGCGTACAGGCCGGCACCCAGGATGTTCTGGAGCGGTAGCCCGAAGGTGATGTTGG
>Ga0075163_10005377_pt1 | contig 17103 bp, 13 predicted proteins | sample JI1023141ADNA_FD_71478 | JGI IMG/M metagenome (GOLD analysis project Ga0075163, IMG submission 71478) | Wastewater effluent complex algal communities from Wisconsin, to seasonally profile nutrient transformation and Carbon sequestration -... | ecosystem: Engineered > WWTP > Effluent > Algae...
GAGCGCGCGCTGGCCGAGCTCAAGCAGTCGCAGGCCGCGCAGGACCGCGCCGCCGCCACCGCCGCCGCCCAGGCCGAGGCCGCCACCGCGGCGCGCGCCGCCGCCGCCGCCCAGGCCAAGACCGCCACCGCCGCCGAGCGCGCCCGCGCCGAGGCCGAGGTGCGCCGCGTGACCGCCGCCGCCGCCGCCGCCGAGGCCGCGCTCGCCGCCAGCAAGCGCGACGTCGCCGCCCGCCAGCAGGAGGTCGCCGCGCTCGACGCCGCCCGCACCGCGACCGCCGCCGATCTGGCGCGGCAGCAGGCCGCCGCCGACGCCGCTCGCGCCGCCCGCGAGCGCGAGGAGGCGCGCCTGGTGACCGCCAAGCAGGCCCGCGAGGCCGAGGAGGCGACGCTGGCCAAGCTGCGCGCCGAGGCCGCCAAGGTCAAGGCCACGCCGGCCGCGGCGCCGGCGCCCGCCGCGCCCGCCCGGACCCGGATCACCGCGGTGAGCTTCGCGCCCGACGCCGACGATCACGTCGTCACGATCGCGCTCGACGGCGCCGGCGCGACCGCCGAGCTGGTGCGCGCCGATCACAAGCGCGCCGAGCTGGTCGTGCGCGGCGCGACGCTGCCGGCCGATCTGACCCGCACCCTCGACGCCAGCCGCTTCGGCGGCCCGATCCGCACCGTCTCGAGCTACACCGATCGCGCCACCGGCGAGGTCCGCGTCGTCGTCGCGCTCGCCAAGGACGCGGTGCCGCGCCTCGACACCACCGCCGGCAAGCTGCAGCTCCGCTTCGCCGCCGCCGCGCCGCAGATCTCGAGCCAGCGGGTGCCGAGCCCGGTGGTCGGCGGCTTCGGCGCGACCTCGGTGCCGGTGACCCAGACCTCGGTCGCCCAGGTCGGCAAGCGCCGCACCTTCCGCGGCCCGACGATCGACCTCGACTTCAAGGACGCCGACATCCACGACCTGCTGCGCGCGCTGGCGCGGGTCGGCAACGTCAGCATGATCGTGCCCGACGAGATCCGCGCGTCGGTGACCGTCCAGCTCAAGCGGGTGCCGTGGGAGCAGGCGCTCGAGGTCATCCTGGCCTCGAAGGGCCTGTGGTACCGCAAGGACGGCACGCTCTACCGCATCGGCGATCGCAAGGTGCTCGACGCCGAGGACGAGGCCGAGGCCGCGCGCCGCAAGGCGCTGGTCGAGATGGAGGCGCCGCGCCCCGACGTCTTCACGCTCAACTACGCCAACGCCGACGACCTCGCGACCAAGCTGGCGCCGCTGCTGTCGCCGAAGGGCAAGATCGAGGTCGACAAGCGCACCAACTCGCTGATCGTCAACGACGTCAAGGCCAACCGCAACGACGTCATCGACCTCGCGCGCCGGCTCGACACCCAGACCCCGCAGATCACGATCGAGGCGCGCATCGTCGAGGCGCGCAGCAACTTCAAGCGCGAGTTCGGTATCCAGTGGGGCGGCCGCGCCAACGCCAGCGCCGCCGGCGGCAACGCCACCGGCCTGGTGTTCCCGTCGAGCCTCGGCTTCATCGGCGGCGCCGACGACATCACCAGCAAGCCCGGCACCGGCCTCGCGACCCCGACCGACTTCGCGGTCAACCTGCCGGTCACCTCCAACGGCGCGCTCGGCATGACGCTCGGCTCGGTGGGCGGCAACGTCAACATCAACCTCCGCCTGACCGCGATGGAGGACACCGGCACCGCGCGCATCATCTCGGCGCCCAAGGTCACCGTGCTCAACAACGTCGAGGCGACGATGAAGCAGGGCGTCCGCATCCCGATCTCGCAGGTGTCGGCGCAGGGCACCCAGACCACGTTCGTCGAGGCCAACCTCGAGCTCAAGGTCACGCCCTACGTGTCGCAGCGCGACTGCGCGGTGGTGATGGACGTGTCGGTCATCAAGGCCGAGCCGAACTTCGCCCGCCTCGGCGCCCGCGGCGACCCGACGATCGAGAACCGCGAGGCGTCGAGCCGCATCCTGGTCAGCGACGGCGAGACCACCGTGATGGGCGGCATCTACACCCGCAACACCAGCCTCACCTACTCGAAGATCCCGGTGCTCGGCGATCTGCCGGTGCTGGGCTGGCTGTTCAAGTCGCGCAAGGAAGCCGACGATCGCGCCGAGCTCCTGATCTTCATCACGCCGAAGATCACCAACAAGGCCCTGCTGCGCTGCCAGCCGTGAGCCGCTCATGCCCGTCGCCCCGGTCTTCCTGATCGGCTTCCCGGCCGCCGGCAAGACCTCGGTCGGCCGAGGCGTCGCCGCGGCGCTGGGCCGGCCGTTCGTCGATCTCGACGACGCGATCGCCGCCGCCGCCGGTCAGCCGGTGCCGGCGCTGGTGGCCGCCGACGAGCCGGCCTTCCGGCAGCGCGAGGCGGCCGCGCTCGCGACGCTGGCCGCGCGAGGCGACGCGCCGATCGTGGCCACCGGCGGCGGCGCTGCGGCCCACGGCGACAACCTCGCGCGGATGCGCGCCGCCGGCGCGGTGATCGCGCTCGACGTGGCGCTCGACGTCGCGCTGGCCCGGGTCGCGCCGGGCTCGCGGCCGCTCTTGGCCCGGCCGGCCGACGAGATCGCCGCGCTGTATCGCCGCCGCGCGCCGGCCTACCGCCGCGCCCACGCCACGATCGCGACCGCCGATCAGCCGCTGCCCCAGGTGGTCGCCGCGACCGTCGCGGCGATCGCGCGGCTCGAGGCGACCGCGGCGCGCCACCCGTGGGTGTGCCTCGGCGACCGCAGCTACCCGGTGATCGTCGACGACGGCCCGCTCGCCGCGGCGCTCGCCCCGTGGGTGCGCCCCGGCCGCCACGCGCTGGTGGCCGACGGCAACCTCGCGCCGTGGATCGCCCCGGTCGCCGCCGCGCTGACCGCCGCCGGCGCCGACCTCCACGTCGAGACGGTCGCGCCCGGCGAGGCGTCGAAGACGCTGGCCGAGTACGGCCGGCTGACCGCGGCGCTGGTCGCCGCCGGGCTCGATCGCGCCAGCACGATCTTCGCGCTGGGCGGCGGCGTCGTCGGCGATCTCGCCGGCTTCGTCGCGGCGACCCTGTACCGCGGCGTCGACGTCGTCCACTTGCCGACCACGCTGGTCGCGATGACCGACTCGGCGATCGGCGGCAAGACCGCGGTCGATCTGCCGGCCGGCAAGAACCTGGTCGGCGCGTTCCACCAGCCGCGCGCGGTGCTGGCCCACCTGCCGACGCTCGCGACCTTGCCCCCGCGCGAGCGCCGCGCCGGTTTCGGCGAGCTGTGGAAGTACGCGCTGCTCGACGGCGAGGCGCTGTGGGCCGCGGTCGAGGCGCTGGCGCCGTGGGCCCAGACCGCCGCCGCGCCGCCGCCGGCCGCCGCGCCGGTGATCGCCGCCGCCGCCACGCTCAAAGCCGCGATCGTCAGCGCCGACGAGCGCGAGCGCCGCGGCCAGCGGCTGCTGCTCAACCTCGGCCACACCGTCGGCCACGCCATCGAGGCCGCCGCCGACTGGCAGCTCTTGCACGGCGAGGCGGTCGGCCTCGGGCTCATCGCCGCCGCGCGGATCTCGCACCGGCTGGGCCTGGCGTCGGCCGACCTCGAGCCGCGCGTCACCGCCGGCCTCGCCGCGACCGGCCTGCCGACCGCGCTCGACCCGTGGCTGCGCCCCGAGGTGCTGGCCCGGGTCGCGGTCGACAAGAAGCGCACCGGCGGTCGGCTGGCGTTCATCGCCTGCGCCGCGCCGGGCGACTGCCAGGTGGTCGATCTGCCTACCACCGCGATCGCCGATCTTTTGCGACCCTGACTCGTCCTTTGCTACGATCGATCTTCGTCGAGGAGTGCCCATGGCCCGCTCAATCGTCTCCGCCGCGCTTCCCCTGTTGGTCCTCGCCGGGGCCTGCGTGGACAACAACGCCGACTCCGGCCTGGTGATCCTCCGCAACATCGCCCCCGAGCTGGGCTGCGCGGTCGACCCGACGTCGTCGACGGTGCGCACCTCGGGCATCCTCGAGGACGACGCCACCACCGGCTACGTCTTCACGCCGGTCGTGCGCAACGACCTGGTCACCTTCGACGGCGAGAACGTCACCGCCAAGTCGATCTTCGTGACCGGTGCGCGCGTCACGATCGACTTCTACGACCCGACCTTGTTCACCGAGGCCGAGCAGGCCACGTTCGACACCGACGGCCTGACCAAGTTCATCGTGCCGACCTCCGGCGCGATCGATCCCGACGGCGGCGTCCAGACGTTCCACCTCGAGATCGTCCCGACCGAGCTGCTGGCCAAGATCGCGCCGAAGCTCGCCGCGATGACCACCGATCCGACGCCGGACACGGTGCTCGACGTGCGGGTGCAGTTCTTCGGGACCCGCTCCGGCGACGACGTCTCGTCGAACACGTTCCGCTACCCGGTGACGGTGTGCCACGACTGCCTGACCAACGTGCTCGGCCCCTGCGACACGTTGCCGACCGACGTCGAGATCCGCGACGGCGGCGCCTGCGGCCCCGATCAGGACGGCGTGACCGACTGCTGCCTGGCCGCCGACCTCACGACGCGGGTGTGCCCGGCGGTGCCGCCGGTCCCGACGACGTGATGGTCAGGGGGCCGGCCGCCCGGCCCCGCGCGAGATCACGCCCGCTGGCCCCGGCAATCGTCGGCCGGCTGTGCGATAACGATGCGACGCCGCTCTGGCGCGTACCCGAGGAGCCCGCTTGTTCGCTGATATCCTCAAGAAGGTAGTCGACAACGTCGATGGCGGTCTCGGCGCCGTGATCATGGGCCTCGACGGCATCCCCGTCGAGACCTACACGCGGCAGCCCGAGCGCGTCGACGTCAACACGGTCGGCATGGAGTTCAGCTTCATCCTGACCCAGGCCAAGAAGGCCGCCGACAGCGCCAAGCTGGGCGCGTTCGAAGAGATGACGGTCAAGGCCGATCAGCTCACGCTGGCCCTGCGGCTGGTGACGCCGCAGTACTTCGTCGCGGTGGCGCTCAGCCCCGAGGGCAACTTCGGCAAGGCCCGGTTCCTGTTGCGGCTGGCGTCGTCCAAGCTCGTCTCGCTGCTATGAGCAAGCGCCGGACGCGCGCGGCCGAGGCCCCATCGCCGCGGCCGATCCCGCCGCGCGTCCTGGTGCTGCACGGGCCCAACCTCAACCTGCTGGGCACCCGCGATCCGTTGATCTACGGCACCACCACGCTGGCCGAGATCGACGCCGAGCTGGCCCGCCGCGCCAGCGCGCGCGGCGTGGCCCTCGAGAGCTTCCAGTCCAACCACGAGGGCGCGCTGGTCGACGCGATCCAGGGCGCGCGCGGGCGGGTCGACGCGATCGTCATCAACCCCGGCGCGTACACGCACACCAGCATCGCGATCCGCGACGCGCTCGAGGGTGTCGCGCTGCCCGCGGTCGAGGTCCACCTGTCGAACCTGCACGCGCGCGAGGAGTTCCGGCGCGAGTCGCTGGTCGCGGCGCGGTGCGTCGGACAAATCAGCGGATTCGGTGCGCAAAGCTACTACCTGGGACTGGACGCCGCACTGGCGATTGTGGAACGTAGGCGCGCCGAGCGGCCCTGAGACCGCTTCGCGCCATTGCGCCGCCGACCGCGCGCGGCCCTCCTCCACGACGAGACATCCATGGCTACTGGACGCAAGGGTTCCAAGCAGACGTCGGCGCCGACCAGCGCGCCCGCCACCCCGGCCGCGGACGGCGGCGGCGACGACATCGTCGCGATCGCGCGCGGCCTGGCCGCCGCGGTCTCGGACCACGGCCTGACCGAGCTGATCATCGAGACCCCCGACGCGACCTACACCGTCCGTCGCGGCGGCACGCCGGTGGTCATGCCGGCCGCCGTCGCGATGCCGGCGGCGCCGATGATGCCGATGGCCCACGCGCCGGTCGCGCCGCCCCCGGTGGCCGCGCCGGCCGCCGCGCCCGCCGCCGCGCCGGTGGTCGACGACAAGTCGCACATCGTCAAGTCGCCGTTCGTCGGCACCTTCTACCGTCGGCCCAACCCGGACTCGCCCGAGTACGTGAAGCTGAACGACAAGGTCAAGAAGGGCTCGGTCCTGTGCATCATCGAGGCGATGAAGCTCATGAACGAGATCGAGAGCGACGTCGCGGGCACGCTCCTGGCGGTGCTCGCGGAGGACGGCGCGCCGGTCGAGTACGACCAGCCGCTGTTCAAGATCGCGGTGGCGTGAGCGGGCGATGTTCAAGAAGGTCCTGGTCGCCAACCGCGGCGAGATCGCGCTCCGTATCATCCGCGCCTGCCGCGAGATGGGCATCAAGTCGGTCGCGGTCTACTCCACCGCCGACGCCGACGCGCTGCACGTCAAGTTCGCCGATCAGGCGGTGTGCATCGGGCCGCCGCCGTCCCGGCAGAGCTACCTCAACATCCCCTCGCTGATCAGCGCGGCCGAGGTCACCGGCGCCGACGCGATCCACCCCGGCTACGGCTTCCTGTCCGAGGACGCCGAGTTCGCCGAGGTGTGCGAGAAGTGCAAGCTCACGTGGATCGGGCCGCCCGCTCCGGCGATGCGGCTGATGGGCGACAAGATCAGCGCCCGCGCCGCGATGAGCGCCGCCGGCGTGCCGATCCTGCCCGGCACCGCGGTGATCAACACCGAGGACGAGCTGCGCGATCACGCCGCGCGCATCGGCCTGCCGGTGATCCTCAAGGCGGCGGCCGGCGGCGGCGGCCGCGGCATGAAGATCATCCTCGATCCCGATCGGCTCGCCAACGACTGGAACACCGGGCGCACCGAGGCGCTGGCCGCGTTCGGCAACCCCGACATGTACATGGAGCGGTACTGCGAGCGGCCGCGCCACATCGAGATCCAGGTCGCCGCCGATCGCCACGGCAACTACGCGCACCTCGGCGAGCGCGAGTGCTCGATCCAGCGCCGCCACCAGAAGGTCATCGAGGAGGCGCCGTCGTTGGCGCTGCCCGACAGCGTTCGCGCCGAGCTGACCAAGGCGGCGGTCAAGGCGATCTCGTCGATCGGCTACTACAACGTCGGCACGCTCGAGTTCCTGCTCGACAAGGACGGCCGGTTCTACTTCATGGAGATGAACACCCGGCTGCAGGTCGAGCACCCGGTGACCGAGCTGGTCACCGGCCTCGACCTGGTGCGCGAGCAGCTGCGGATCGCCGCCGGCGAGAAGCTGTCGTTCGCCGGCGAGCGCAAGCCGCGCGGCCACGCGATCGAGATGCGCATCAACGCCGAGGACCCCAACAACTTCGCGCCGTGGCCGGGCAAGATCACCGCGCTGCACCTGCCCGGCGGCCTGGGCGTCCGCGTCGACACGCACATCTACCAGGGCTACGTCGTGCCGCCCAACTACGACTCGATGATCGCCAAGATCATCGTCCACGACGTCGACCGCCCGAGCGCGATCCGCCGCGCCCGCCGCTGCCTCGACGAGATGGTCATCGAGGGGCCGCGCACGAACATCCCGTTCCTGCGGCGGCTGATGGATCACCCGGCGTTCCGCGCCGGCGACTTCGACACCGGCTTCGTCGCGCGCTTCCTCGCCGAGTCCAAGGGCGAGCCCAAGCCGGCGTAGCTGCGGCGGTTTCGCGGCGGGGCGGGCGGTGCGGCGCGTGGTCGCGCCGTTGCCACCGTAAAGCTACCGAATCATTGAAGCTCTGGCTTGACCCAGGTCACGTCGGGCACGTACGCTTAGCGCTGTTGCGACCTCTCCCCTTGCCGGGTCTCGGCGGCGCATGTCCGCCCGCCGTTCGCGCGCCGCGTAGGCCGCGCGGATCCGGTCCGCCCTGCGTGGTGACCTAGCGCCATGGCCTTCAACAAAGAGAAGGTGATGGAGGGGGCCCGCAAGTTCGTCGAGAAGGGCCAGGTCGACAAGGCGATCAAGGAGTACCTGCGCGTCGTCCGCGAAGATCCGCAGGACGTCCGCGTGTGGCTCAAGGTCGGCGACCTGTACGCGCGCAAGGGCCAGAAGCAAGAGGCCACCGACACGTACCTCAAGGTCGCGCGCTTCTATCAGGACCAGGGGTTCTTCACCAAGGCCGTCGCGGTCTACAAGCAGATCCTCAAGCTCGACACGCGGCTCGTCGAGGTGCACCTCAAGCTCGCCGAGCTGTACCGGCAGCTCGGGCTGATGTCCGACGCCATGCAGCACTTCGAGCAGGTGGCGGCGCACTTCCACCGTGAGGGCAAGACCAAGGAGGCGCTGGCCACGGTCCGGCAGCTCGTCGATCTCGATCCGGGCAACGTCGCGACGCGCATCAAGCTCGCCGAGCTGTACTCGAAGGAGGGGATGACCGAGGAGGCGGTCGCGGAGTTCACCGCGATCTGCGAGCAGCTGCGCCGGCAGAACCGGCTCGACGACTTCATCAAGGTCGCCGAGCGCCTGCTGTGGCACCGCCCCGAGCAGCGAGATCTCAACCGCGAGCTCGCCGGCCTGTACCTGCGCAAGAACGATCCGCGGCGCGCGCTGCAGAAGCTCCAGCTGTGCTTCAAGGCCGACCCGCGCGACGTCGAGACGCTGGCGCTCCTGGCGCAGGCGTTCCAGGCGCTCGATCAGCGCGCCAAGACCGTGTCGGTGCTCAAGGAGCTGGCCCGGGTCTTCGACGAGGGCAAGGAGCGCGGCAAGGCCGAGGAGGTCTACCGCAAGATCCTGCAGTTCGCGCCCGGCGATCCCGACGCGATGGCGTTCCTCGGCGGCCAGGCCGCGCCGCCGCCGACCGTCGCCGCGCCCGCCGCACCCGCGCCCGCGCCCGCCCCGGCCAGCGCCACCCCGGCCGCGCTCCTGGCGGCGCGCGGCAAGCTCAACCTCACCGGCGACGTGCCCGCGCTGCGCGCGCCCAACGACCCGCGCATGACCGGCGCGATGCCGCTGATCGACGAGCGCGCGCTGGCCGCCGAGTTCGAGCTGCCCGAGGAGGACGACGGTTCGGCGTACGCCGCCGACGAGGTCGCCGACGACGATCTGGTCGAGGTCGACGACGGCGTCGGGCTCGGCCGCGCCGGGCGCGCCGCCGCCGACTTCGCGGCCGACTTCGCGATGGACGATCGCAGCGCCCGCGCCGGCTCGGCCGCCGGCGAGGAGCACGCCGACGAGATCGCCAAGATCCTCACCGAGACCGACGTCTACGTGAAGTACGGCCTGCACCAGAAGGCCGTCGATCACCTGCGCAAGGTGTTCGCGATCGATCCCGAGAACGTCGAGGCGCGCGAGCGGCTGAAGGACGTGCTCCTGGCCCAGGGCCGCGAGCGCGAGGCGATCGTCGAGCTGCTGCGGCTGGCCGAGGTCACCGCCGCGTTCGACAGCGAGCGCGCCGAGGGCTACCTGCGCGAGGTGCTCGGGCTCGACGGCAGCAACCGCGCCGCGCTCGAGCTGATCGATCGCTTCGGCTTCGACCTCGAGGTCGGCGCCGCGCCGGCCCGCGCCGGCTCGGACTTCTCGCTCGATCCCCGCGAGCTCGGCGGCGGCGGCGTCGCGCCGGTCGACGACGACTTCGCGCTCGAGCACGTCGACTACGGGCCGACCACCCGCGCGCCGATGCGGGCCGATTCGTTCGACGGCATCGATCCGGCGCTGTTCGATCGCGCGCCCTCGGCCCAGCCGATCGGCCGCGCCGGCTCGCCGCGCGCCCGCGGCGGCGAGGTCGACAGCTTCGCGCCGACCGCCAGTGACAGCACCCGCCAGGTCGCGGCCTCCGAGGTGGCGGCGCTGGTCGCGCGCAGCCGCGGCGACGAGCGCGGCGACGTCGCGATGGGCTCGCCGCCGCCGTTCCGCGCGCCGGCGGTGCCCGACACCTGGCAGGGCGATCGCGCCGCGCCGCGCTCGATGCGCGACGCGATCGACGCCGAGCTGTCCGACGATCTCGCCGACGACATCGACCAGCAGGTGGCGGCCGAGCTGTCGGGCCGCGCGGTGATGCCGGGCAACTTCGAGGCGACCACCGCCACCGCGCCGGCCTACGACGACGGCGGCGACGACGAGCTGCCGTTCGATCCCGAGGCCGCGCGGGCGTTCGACATGGTGATGCGGCGCCAGGCCAGCCCCAACGAGCAGTCGACCGTCGACGGCGGCGCGCCGAGCTACGTGCCGCCGGCCAGCTACGGCGACGGCGCCGACGGCGCGACCCGGCTGGGCATGCCGCCGGGGCTGATCGCCGACGCCGAGCCGGAGCCGTACGAGGGCCACTTCGGCGGCACCACCGGCGAGGGCTCGGCCTACGACGGCTACGCCGATCCGCCCGGCTACGCCGCCGCGCCCGACGCGCCGGTCTACAGCGAGGCGCCGGTCTACGACGGCACGATCGACGAGCTGGCCGCGGCGCTCGAGGGCCGCCCGCTCGAGGACGTGCTCGAGGAGGCCGACGACTACGCCGCCCAGGGCCTGATCCGCGAGGCGATCGGCTTCCTGCGCGCGCTGGCGTCGCGCCACCCCAACCACCCGCTGGTGACGATGCGGCTGCGCGACCTCGAGGCCGCCGCCGCCGCGCCCGGCGAGGTCAACGGCACCCAGACCGTCGACGTCGACGATCTCGAGGAGCTGGCGCCCGAGGAGCTCGACGCCGACATCGACCCGTCCGACGACGTGGCGGTGGCGTTCGACGAGGCGCAGCGGGTGATCGCCGGCCGCCACGGCTCGGCGGTCGGCAAGCGCCGCCCGGCGGTGGTGCTCGAGAAGCCGGTCGAAGACTCCGACGCCGACACCCACTTCGATCTCGGCCTCGCCTACAAGGAGATGGGGCTGTACGACGAGGCGATCAAGGCGTTCGACAAGTGCACGTCGACGGCGCACCGCGAGGTGCAGAGCCGGATGATGATCGGCATGTGCCACCGCGAGCAGGGCAACCTGTCGGAGGCGGTGCACCAGTTCAAGGCCGGCCTGCACGCCTCGGCGATCACCGATCGCGAGCGGCAGAGCCTGCTGTACGAGATCGGCACCAGCTACGAGGCGCTCGGCGATCCGCGCGAGGCGGTCTACTACTACGAGATGGTCGTCAAGCGCGACCCGAAGTTCCTCGACGCCGCCGAGCGCATGCACCGGCTCCAGGGCGGGCGCGGCATGGCCGACGCGGCCGCGGCGATCGACAGCCTGCTCGACGACGACTGAGCGAAACGCGCGCGCGTTCAGCGGGGCCGCGGGCGATCTCAAACGTCGCTACGCGGCGAGCACCTCCTGGGCGCGCAGCACCGCCGCCGGGCGCTTCTTGACGCCGAGGCGCTGATACAGCCGGAACAGCCGGCTCTTGATCGTGCCGGTGCGGACGCCGAGGTTGGCGGCGATCTCGTCGTTGGACAGCCCCTGCCACAACAGCGACAGCAGGCGCGCGTCGGTGATCGGCAGGCCCAGCCCGCGCGCGAGCTGCTCGGCGACCTGGCGCGCGCCCGAGCCCTGCGCGACCGCCAGCTCGAGCAACAGCGTGCCGGGCCGCGGCAGCGCGCGCGCGCGCACCCGCAGCGTCAGCTCGCCGTGGACGACGCGCTCGACGGCCTGGCCGTGGCGCTCGACCTGCGGGCGCAGCGGCGCCAGCGCCTCGGCCAGCCAGCCCGGCATCACCGCCAGCGGGCTGTCGAGGAACGATCGTGCGCTGGCGTTCATGTACATCGCGCGGCCGGTCGCGTCGGCCACGACCAGCGCCAGCTCGGCGTACTCCAGCACCGACATCAGCAGGTCCAGGGTCGCGGGCGGCGCGTCGGGGCCGGACGTCACGAAGGCGCGATCGAGCGCCGCGAGCGTGGCCGGCGTGGGGGGCGAGAGCATGCCCTGGCCCTGTTCACGTCTCGTGCCGTCCCGGGCCGACGCGCGATCCGTGGCTTCGCTGGCGGTTGCGCGGCCGGTGCGGCGTCCGGATCGCGGACGGCATCACCCAGCCGAGGTGTGCGCCCCCAGGGGGCGGCGTGATTTTGGTCAGCGCGCCGACGATCGGCCGCCCGCGGCCGCGCTACTGGCCGAGCACCAGCGCCAGGTTGGTCGCGGTCACCCGGTGCAGCGACGCCGTCAGCGAGGTCGGGCGGAAGCCGTCGAACACCAGCTCGACGCGATCGATCGGCCCGAGGTGCAGCCGGTCGGCGGTCGCCGACAGGCCGCCGGCGCGCACGTCCTTGAGCGTGGTGTCGAGGACGCCGATCGCCGCCGACAGCGCGCCGGGCCCCGGCGGGTGGCACAGGCCGCCGCCGAGCTGCAGATCGACGATGCCGGGCGCGTCGTCGCCGCCGAACAACAGCGTGCCGCCGCCGACGTCGACGTGGCGCGGCGCCGCCATCGACAGCTTCACCGCGATGTCGGAGATCGCCAGCGAGCGCAGCGTGCGCCGGCTGTCCTTGCCGCCGTCCTTCTTGCCGCCGCCGCCGCCACCGGGGATGCGGAAGTCGGCCAGGCAGCGCAGCGGCACCCGGTTGAAGATGCCGACCACCATCGCCTCGGGGTCGAGCGCCCACGAGATGATCTCCTTGGTCGCCATCAGCGGCACGCTCCAGCCGACGACGAAGCGGCCGTCGTCGATGCCGACGTCGACGAACTGGCCCTCGAGCCACGACAGCCCGCGCTCGAGCGCGCGGTAGTCGAAGGCGCCGTCCTTGATCGCCACCTTGACCTGCTGATCGAGCGTGCGGACGCCGACCACCGGCAGGTCGAGCACGACCTTCAGCCGGAACGCCAGCTCGCCCTGGACCGCGTCGAGGAAGCGCAGCCGGCCCTGGCGCAGCGGCGGCGGGCCGCTCGGCGGGCGCGGCGGCGGATCGCTCGACGCCGGCAGGTGGAACGCGCCGAGGTCGGGCAGCTTGAGGCGCATGTCGGCGAGCGACGCGTGCGGCGCGATCAGCTCGACGCCGGCGCCGGCCGCGCGCGCCAGCCGCAGCCCGTGCGGCAGCTCGACGCGCGCGATCTTCAGCTCGAACCGGCCCTGCTTGTCCTTGACGACGAAGTCGCCCGCCGACGCGGCGTCGGTGGACCACTGCATGCGGGTCAGGCTGGCGCGCAGCGCCTCGAACACCACCTCGCGGGCGCGATACTCGACGCTGCCGGCCTCGCCGCGCAGGGCGTCGATGCCGGCGTGCGGGAAGTCGAGGCGGCGGGTGTCGCCGTCGATGGTCACACCAAAGCCGTCCACCTTGATATCGCCGGTCGCGCGCTGCGGAGCCACGCCGCATGGTAGCCCGACCCACCGGTTGGCGGCCCATACCGGGGGGCTATCCTTCGAGAACGATTGACCGGTCGGGCCGATCGCGGCGGGCCGCCGATCCCGGTCGACAGACGGGGGGGCCTTGCGGCATACTCGGCGAACCGTGGAAGGCGTCCTGGGTCAGTATCGCATCGTGAAGAAGCTGGGTGAGGGCGGGATGGGGGCGGTGTACCTGGCCGAGCACACGCTGCTCGGTCGCCGCGCGGCGGTGAAGGTGCTGCAGCCCAACCTGTCCTCGAACCAGGACATCGTGCAGCGCTTCTTCAACGAAGCGCGCGCGGCCACCGCGATCGCCGATCCCGGCATCGTGCAGATCTTCGACTTCGGCTACCACACCGACGGTAGCGCGTACATCGTGATGGAGTTCCTCGAGGGCGAGCCCCTCGACGCGCGGCTCAAGCGGCACGGTCGGCTGGCGCCCGAGGAGGCGCTGCGGCTGTTGCGCCAGGTCGCCTCGTCGCTGCACGCCGCGCACAGCCGCGGCATCATCCACCGCGACCTCAAGCCCGAGAACATCTTCCTGGTCGCCGACCGCGAGGTCGCCGGCGGCGAGCGCGCCAAGATCCTCGACTTCGGCATCGCCAAGCTGTCGAACAACGCCGACAGCAAGGTGAAGACGCACACCGCGGCGATCATGGGCACGCCCATGTACATGTCGCCCGAGCAGTGCCGCGGCGCAGGCCACGTCGATCACCGCAGCGATCTGTACTCGCTGGGCTGCGTGCTCTACCACCTCGTCGTCGGTCGCGTGCCGTTCGACGGCGAGGGCATCGGCGAGATCATCGCGGCGCACATGATGTCGGCGCCGCCGGTGCCGTCGCAGCAGGCGCCGGGCATCCCGCCGGGCGTCGACCAGCTGATCCTGCGGCTGCTGGCCAAGCGCCCCGAGGAGCGGTTCGCCAACGCCGGCGAGCTGGCCGAGGCGTGCGGCGCGCTGCTCGGCGGCAGCGGCACGTTGCCGCCGTCGCTGACGCCGATCGCGGCGACGGTGATGGCGCCCGGCACTGCGCCGCCCGGGATGATCACCGGCGCGCCCAGCCTGACGACGCTGTCGGGCTCGGCCACCGCGGCGCCGGTCGGCGGCACGGTCGCGCCGGCCCCGAAGAAGCGCGGCGGCCTGATCGCCGTCGGCGCGCTGGCGGCGATCGGCGCGGCGGTGGCGGCGGTCGTCTTGCTCGGCGGAGGTGGTGGCGGTGGTGGCAACGCCGGCGCCGGCACCGGGACGTCGGCCGCGCCGACGCCGGGCACCGCGGCGCCCACGCCGACGCCGACGCCGGCCCCAGCCGTGGACACCGCCGCGGTCGCCAAGCTGATCGCCGACGCGCGCGCCGCCGCCGACGCCGAGAAGTGGGCCGACGCGACGCGCCTCGTCGGCGAGGCGCTGGCGCTCGATCCGCAGTCCGCCGACGCGCGCGCGCTGGCCGACAAGGCCAAGGTCGAGGCGCAGAGCGCGATCGCGTACGAACGCTTCACCATCGCGTTCGAGCGCGAAGACACGGTCGGCGCGGTCGACGCGTACCAGCAGATCGCCGCCGACTCGGCGTACAAGGGCCGCGCCCGCGACGCCTACGATCAGCTGCGCCGGGCCTACGTCGCGTCGACCCGCGAGCAGGCCAAGAAGCTGGCCAAGGCCAAGAAGTGCGATGACCTCGACTCGCTGGCGGCCGCCGCCGAGCGGGTGTTTCCCGACGCTGGCACCGCGGCGCGCGAGATCGAGTGCAAGGGCGCGCGCAGCCACAAGCCGGGCGGCACGACGGTCGTGACCCCGGGCCCCGGCACCGGCAGCGGATCGGGATCGGGAAGTACGCAACCGGAGGTCAAGCCGGTCGATACCCCGGCCAAGGTACCCGGAGACCTCGACGGCGACGGCATCCCGGATGTTCGATAGGTAGGCGGCGGTCGCCGCCTGCGCGCGTCGTACGCCGCCGTCGTCGAGTCGCCGCACGGACCAGCCCTGCAACCCCAACTGGTGAGAGCCATGCGTATTGTCCTGCCCCTCCTGTGCGTCGGCGCGCTCGCGTCGCTGGCCCAGGCCCAGCCGTCCACCTCGGCCGAGACCCTGTTCCGCGAAGGCAAGTCCCTGATGACCCAGGGCAAGGTCGCCGAGGCGTGCAACGCCTTCGAGGGCAGCTACCGCAAGGACCCGGCGACGTCGACCTTGCTCAACGTCGCCGACTGCCGCGAGAAGAACAAGCAGTACGCCACCGCGTGGGCGGCGTTCGTCGAGGTCGAGCGGCGCAGCCGCGGCTCGGGCGACGCGGCCCAGGTCGCGATCAACACGCTGGCCAAGGAGCGCGCCGCCAAGCTCGAGCCGCGCATCTCGTTCCTCACGATCAGCGTGCCCGACGAGGCGCGCGTCGAGGGCCTGGTGCTGACCCGCGACGGCGAGCCGATCGACCCCGCCGAGTGGAACCGCTCGCTGCCGGCCGACATCGGCGTGCACAAGATCGACGCCAAGGCCCCGGCCTACGAGTCGTGGAGCACGACCGTCACGATCGTCAACGAGCAAGAGAAGGCCGCGATCACGATCCCGCGCTTCAAGCCGCTGCCCAAGGCCAAGGTCGGCAAGCAGGTCGAGGTGATCGATCCGTCGCCGTTCACCGCCAAGCGCAAGCTGGCGATCGGCCTCGGCGGCGTCGGCGTGGTCGGCGCCGGCGTCGGCGTCTGGCTGTACGTCACCGCCAAGGGCCAGTACGACGACGCCAAGCTCGAGCCCGACGACGCCAAGCAGAAGTCGCTGTGGGACTCGGCCAACCAGAAGTACCTGATCGCCCAGATCGCCGGCGGCGTCGGCGTCGCCGCGCTCGGCACCGCCGCGTTCCTGTGGTTCACCGGCAAGCCGGCCATCGTCGAGCGCCCCGAGCTCGCGATCACGCCGTCGATCGGCCCCGGCGGCGCCGGCTTCGTCGCGGTCGGCACGTTCTGAGATAGCGGTTCGGCGTGGGCGGCGATAGTCAACCGGGTTGACCAAATGGCGGCGCGGCCGTATGGTCAACCGAGTTGACCAATTGGAGGACGCCGTGCCCGTGATCCCGACCCCGACCGCGCCGACCCATCAGCTGCCGCACGCGGCGTTCACCGCGCTGGCCACGCCGGCGCGCGGCAGCCGCGAGACCAGCGTCTGGCGCGCGGTGATCGCGCCGGGCACGCCCGGCGTGCCGCACCAGGTGACCCGCGAGGAGATCTTCATCGTGCTCGGCGGCGCTGCGCGCGTGGTGCTGGCCGACGTCGCGTCGACCGCGGCGGTCGGCGACGCGATCGTCGTGCCGCCCGAGACGCGCTTCCAGATCGAGGCGGCCGGCGCCGCGCCGCTCGAGCTGATGTGCTGCATGCCGGTCGGCGGCCAGGCCCGCACCGCCGACGGCCAGGTGTTCACGCCGCCGTGGGCGCAGTAGTGGCGCCGCCGCTGTTCCTGGCGCGCCTCCTGGGCATGGCGTTCGGCACGCTGGTCGACGACCTGCACGATCGCCTGCGCGCCCGCGGCTACACCGACGTGCGCCCGAGCTTCGGCTTCGTGCTGCTCGAGGCCGCGCAGGGGCGCTCGACGATCACCGACCTCGCCGCGCTGATGGGCGGCACCAAGCAGGCCGCGTCCAAGCTGGTCGGCACGATCCGCGCCCGCGGCTACGTCGCGCTGACGCCGAGCCCCGACGACGCCCGGGCCAAGGTCGTCACGCTGACCGCTCGCGGCCGCACGCTGATGGCCGCCGTCGAGTCGATCTACACCGAGCTCGAGGGCGAGTGGGCCGCCCGCATCGGCGCCACCCGCCTCGCCACCCTGCGCAAGGATCTCGAGCGCGCCGTGCGCGGACGCCACGGTGGCGCGCTGCCCGCGCTGCGCCCGACGCGGTAGCGCCGTCGACGCCGGCGGGCAGGTTGCGCGCGGCCCGGCTTGACTGTCGACGGCGGCGCGATAGAGTCGCCTGACCGCTGCGGGATTAACTCAGTGGTAGAGTGTCAGCTTCCCAAGCTGAACGTCG
>Ga0075163_10005378_pt1 | contig 17103 bp, 17 predicted proteins | sample JI1023141ADNA_FD_71478 | JGI IMG/M metagenome (GOLD analysis project Ga0075163, IMG submission 71478) | Wastewater effluent complex algal communities from Wisconsin, to seasonally profile nutrient transformation and Carbon sequestration -... | ecosystem: Engineered > WWTP > Effluent > Algae...
CGGGGGGGCACCCCGGAATCGTCTGCACCCCTGTGCACATCTTGCGCCGAGGCGGTCGCCCATCGGCCCGGGCGCTCACCGACACATCGCCCGGCCAGTGAACGGCGCGCGGCGGCGCGGCTCGCCTGGAGCTGCGCCGCCGCGGGTCGTGCGGACCTGACCTTCGGGTCAGGTGTTGTCGGAGCGGCCGCCGGCGGCCGCGGCGCGCAGCTCGACGAGCTCGCGGCGCAGGGCCTCGATCTGGGCCTGCTGCTCCTTGATCGCCTCGATCATCGGGGCGACGAGGCCGGCGTAGGCGACGGCCTTGAGGCCGTCGGGGCCCTCGGTGACGAGCTCGGGGAGGTGCTCCTCGATCTCCTGGGCGATGACGCCGACCTGGGGCTGGGTGTCGTCCTCGTCGCTGTTCCAGCGGAAGCGGACGCCGCGGAGCTTGAGCACGGTGTCGAGGCCGGAGCCGAAGCTGGTGATGTCGCGCTTGCGGCGGACGTCGGAGACCTGGCCGAAGCCGCCGGGGCCGAAGACCCCGAGGTTGCCGACGTCGCCGCGCCAGAAGTACATGCGGTTGTCGTTGACGTAGGTGACCCAGTCGCGGCCCTCGATGAGCGGGAAGGCGCGGTCGGAGTGGCGGATGCCGGCGCCGCCGCCGTAGGTCTTGATCTCGCCGGGGACGTTGAGCGCCCGCGGCTGGGGCCCGGTGTACGGGGCGCCATCGATGGTGACCTGGGCGTTCTGAATGGTCAGGCGGTCGCCGCCCTGCTGGTACAGGCGCAGCGAGTCGTCGGCGTCGTTGTTGATGCCGAGGCGCAGGATCGTGGTCTCGCCGGCCTCGACCGAGTAGCGCAGGAAGGCCCCGTCGCCGCTGCCGCCGCCCGGGTCGGTCGGCCACATGATGCCGGCGGCCGCGGAGTTGCCGACCTCGGGCATGATGGCGCCGCCCTTGACCTGCAGGCGGGCCGCCGGGGCGGCGTTGCCGGTGCCGATGCCGACGTTGCCGGCCTTCGTGATCTTGAGCTTGTCGGCGCCGTCGGCCCCGCCGTCGACGGCGATGATCGAGTAGCCGCCGTCCGCGCGCGCGCCGACGTCCCAGTAGGTGCCGCCCGGGGTCCCGCCGATGCGGCCGTGACGGATCGAGGCCCGGCCGTCGCGCCAGGTGACGTGCGGGTTCGAGAGCATGATGCCCGCGGCGCCGCCGGCGCCGAGGGTCATGTACTGATTGGCGTCGCCGTCGCCCCACTCCGCGGTGGTGGTCACGACGAGGCGCTTCCACGGGCCGGCGTCGCCGAGGCGAAAGTCGGTCATGCCGTCGACCGTGAGCGCGGCGACGTTGGCGGCGCCGGGGGCCGTGCCGACCTGCACGCCGGCGGTGGCGGCGACCCGGGTGACGGTCAGCGTCGAGCCCGGGTGGATCGCGCTGCCGTCGAGCTTGGGCCCGCTGTTGCCGCCGCTGTGGTTGTGGCCGACGAGCGTGCCGCGGATGTCGAGGCCGGCGACGACCAGCGAGTTGGTGTTGATCGCCGTGCTGACGTTGAGGTTGCTGCCGACGTTGAGCGCGCCGACGGTCAGCGTCGCGGGGATGACGACATCGCCGGTGCGCTGGATCTTGAGCTTCTCGGTCGGGCTCGCGCCGCCGTCGACGGGGACCGCCGAGAAGCTGCCGTCGGGGCGGGCGCCGACGTCCCAGAGGGTGCCGCCCGGGATGCCGCCGACGCGGCCGTAGCGGATCACCGCCTTGTTCTCGCGCCAGGTGATGTGCGGGTTCGAGAGCATGATGCCCGCGGCCCCGCCGGCGCCGAGCGTGACGTACTGGTTGGCGTCGCCGTCGCCCCACTCGGAGGTGGTGGTGACGACGAGGCGCTTCCAGGCGCCCTCGCCCTGGCGAAACTCGGCGCGGCCCTCGACCCACAGCGCGAGGTTGTTCGGGCTGGCCGGGATCGGGCCGGCCTGCACGGCGTTGGTCGCGGTGAGGCGGGCGACGGTGAGGCTGGTGGCGGGGTCGATCGCGCCGCCGCCGAGCTTGACGCCCAGGTCGCCGCCGGTGTGGTCGTGGCTGCGGATCTCCTCGCGCGTCTTGATCTGGATGGTGTTCCAGTCCTCGGCGACGATCGCGTCTCCAGGATTTCGAAGGATGTACGGGTCGGTCATGGCACGGCTCCTGAGTCAGCGACGGCGCTCGGTGAGAGGGGTCGTCCGCCGCGGGGCGCCGGGCCCGCGGCGGCGTCGTGCGGTCGTCAGGCCCGCAGCGACGCGATGTGGTTCTTCACGGCGTCGAGCAGGCCGATGACCTCGGCCTTGATCTGCTCGGGGGTCGGGATCGACTTGATCACGGTGACGACCTCGAGCGCGGTGTCGATGTTGCTGCCCTGGTCGGCGGGCAGGATGTTGCGCGACGTGTCGAGCAGCGACTTGACGCCGTCGATGAACGGCAGGACCTTGTCGACCGGGATCGCCGAGGCGTCGAGCTTGTTGATCTCGACCTTGAGCTGGTCGAGCAGGCCGACCAACTTGGCCAGCAGGTCGTTGATCTGCGGGACCGCGCCGGCGAGGGTCTTGACCGCCGGCTTGATCACCGCGATGCCCTGATCGAGGATATTCTTGACCTGGGTCAGCGCGTTCTTGAGTTCGTCGTATACGTTCACAGCCATCTTCTCACCCTCCATCCACTGACCTGGCCTTCGGGCCAGGTGTTATCATCACCCCACGTCCACTTCTCCGGGGAGGACCTGCGCGATCCGGTCGACCGGATCGGGCGTGCCCACGGCGACCGTGAGCTCGGCCTCGCCGCGAAAGATCAGCTCGATGTCGCAGCGGGCCCGATCGCCGCCGCCGACGACCGCCTCCGCGCGGCGCGTCACGCCGAGCAGCGTAGCGACCGGCCGGCGCAGGCGCACCCGCACCGCCGCGCCCGCGGGCCCGAGCTGGGCCTCGAGCTCCGGCGGCTCGACGCAGGCGCGCAGCGCCGCGGCCAGGGTCGCGTCGCCGAGCGCGTCGAGGTCGGCGGGGGCGCGCGCGGTCAGCAGCACGCCGAGCTCGCAGCGGCGGCGCTCGACGAAGCCGCGGGCGGGCGCGCCGAGCAGCAGGGCGCGCACGCCGGGCGCGGGCGGCGGGCGCTGGAACTTGAGGGCGCCGGCGTCGACGCGGTAGTCGTCGCCGCGGGCGCGGGGTCGGCCGGGCGGGGCCTCGACCTCGGCGACCTCGAAGTCGAGGGGCGGGAGCTGGAAGCTGCGGACGACGCCGTCGGCGGACCAGGAGTGGAGGGTGAACAGGCGCGAGGCGCCGCGCTCGTCGCCGAGGTCCTGGCTGGGCGGGGCGAGGGTCATGCGGCCGGCGAGGACCTGCACGCTGGCGCCGGCCGGGACGCCCGGGGCGGGTCCGGTCAGGATCTGGACGCCGGGGAGGGCGGCCTTCAGCGCGGCGGAGAGCAGGGTTTCGACGGCGACGAGCACGTGCACCTCGGGGCTTTCAGGGCTTGGGCGGGAACGGGGTGGTCTCGCGCTGCGGGGGCAGCAGGACGCGCAGCTCGTCGAGCTGCACGCGGCCGGCGCAGGGGCTGACGACGACGAGCTCGAGCGGGGCGTCGGCGGGGCCCTGGACGAGCGGGGCGAGGGCGGCGGCGTCGGCGACGACGCGGCCGTCGGGGCCGACGGCGAGCGCGACGGTCTTGCCGCTGCGGCGCAGGCTCACGGCGATCGGCGGCGGGGGTCCGTCGTTGCGCAGGCGCGGGCGGGACGCGGCCCACGGGGTCTGGGGGCCGGCGTCGAAGGTCATGGTGCGGGCGACCCAGGGCTCGCCGCGGTCGCGGCGCAGCGGGGCGAGCACGGCGGGGTCGGCGGGGCGCGGGGCGAGGGCCCACAGCGCCTCGCCGGTGGTCAGCTCGAGCGCGAGCCAGACCTTTGACTCGGCGGCGAGGATCACGGGCTCGGGGAGGTCGAGGCTGCGCCAGCGCGGGGCGGCGGACGGATCGACGGCGTCGAGGAGCGCGAGCTCGAGGCTGGCGAGCGGGACCTCGGCCGGTGCGCCGCGCTCGTCGAGGTAGATCGAGAGCTTGCCGCGCAGCTCGGGGGTGCGGACGGCGAGCAGCAGGTCGACGCCGACGAGCGCGCCGGCGGCCGCGAAGGTGTAGCCCTGCGCGAGCGCGGAGTCGGGGCCGCAGCGGTGGGCGTGGCGGGACGGGACGTCGGGGGTGGGGATCGTCGGCGGCAGCTCGGGGCGCAGGGTGGCGCGCGCGCGGGCGGCGAGGCGGGTCGGGTGGTCGGCGAGGTCGACGACGGCGACGGTCTCCTGCGCGGGGGCGAGGGCGAGGTCGAGGCGCTCGCTCGCGGCGGCGGGGCCGGCCTTGGCGCGCCACAGCGTGCGTTCGGCGCGGCTGGCGAGGGTCAGCGAGAGGCCGGCGAGGATCGCCGGGGCGGGCGATCGCAGGACGATCTGCGCGGTGCCGCCGGCGCGGCCGGGGAGGGCCGCGCGCAGGCCGGCGAGCAGCGGCCCGCGCACGGTCAGCGTCGCGGACGGCGGCAGCGGGGCGGCCTCGTGGTGGACGATCGTGGCCGGGGCGACGCTGACGGTCAGGGTCGGCGGGCGGCGCGAGCCGAGCAGCTTGAGCGCGGCGATCGCCGCGGGCTGCAGCGCGTAGTCCTCGGGGCCGAGCGGCGGGGCGGCGCCGGCGCGGACGAGCTCGACCAGCACGCGCGCGGCGGCGAGGCCGGGGAGCTGCAGCGTCGCGGTGACGGTCGTCGCGTTGGCGGCGGGGGCGGGGAGCGCGATCAGGGCGACGGGCGTGGCGAGCACCCACGGGCCGCCGTCGGAGACGCGCAGGCGCAGGTGCGTCGGCGGCGGCGGCGGGGCGGGGTCCTTGGGCGGGACCTTGAGCGTCAGCTCGAGGCTGACGAGGCCGCGGCGGGCTCGCCAGTCGACGCTGACCCAGGTGACGGGGCCGGCGGGCCACGGTCCGGGGCCGTTGCTGGTGGCCACGGCGGCGCCGGCGAGGAGGTCCTGGGTCTGGGCGTCGTCGGGGAGCTGGATGGTGAGCGCGGCGTCGACGAGCTCGCGGCCCGGCGGCACGGTGAGCTCGAGCGTCGCGCCGTCCTCGGCGACCGCGATCCACGGCTCCGCCGATGGTTGAGACGCGGTGAGCTTCGTCTGGATGATCTGTGGCATGGGCGCCGGCTCACCTGAACACGGAGGTGTCGAACGGGGTGATGTCGAAGAGGCCGCCGAACTTGAGCGGGTCGGCGGTCGGCGGGAGCGTGTCCTTCAGCGCGATGCCGGGGACCGGTGACGGCGCGCTCTCCTGGACCTTCTCGGCCTCGGCGAGGCGCAGCTCGGCGCGCATGCTCGGCTCGTCGGTGACCGTCACGTACTCGTGCACGTGCGGGAGGGCGAGCTCGACGCGGGCGCGCACGCCGGCGGCGCGGCCGTACTGCAGCGCCCACTCGAGCTCGCGGACGAGGGCGGGGAGGTCGGGCGCGCCGCTGACGGGGTCGACGAAGGCTCTGGGGACGCGGTCGGCGGGGATGCGCAGGGCGAACGAGGCGGGGACGGTCTCGTCCCAGCGCAGGCCGAGGTCGGCGTGGGGGGCCTTGGGGACGGCGTCGGCGAGGACCACGCCGTCCTTGGGCTTCCAGCCGTCGAGGAGGGCGCCCAGCTCGCTGAGGCCCATGACGTCGTAGCGCCAGGTGCTCTCGCCGGGGGCGAGGGTGGGCATGCGGAAGCGTTCGCGGACGGTGAAGCGGGCGCCGACGCCGGCGGCGTTCATGAAGAACGAGGCGTTGAAGACGTGGGGGTTGCTGAGGAGGACGGGGGAGTCGGGCTGGGGGACGCCGTCGAGGAGGGGCGGGAGGCCCTCGCGCAGGGTGAGGGTCTTGCCGACGGGGACGACGCCGACGAAGATCAGGCGCAGGCCGGTGTTGATCTGGATGAACACCGGGGACAGCGCGGGCTTGTCGCGCGGCGTGAGCGACAGCTCGGGGGTCGCGGGGTCGAGGCCGTTGTTGGTGACGGTGAGGCGGTCCTTGGCGTCGATGTCGCTGAAGCGGGCGGTGCTCGGGGCGCTGGGGTTGTCGTGGAGCTCGACGACGACGGTGCCGAGCTCGCCGCCGGCGAACGCCTGGAAGGCCGCGCGGGCGAACTGAGCCCCGGGGAAGCGGGCGCGGATCGCCGGTTCGCTCGGGTGCCACGAGATCTGCGGGGTCGTCTCGGCGCCGTAGACGAGGGCGACCAGGCGCAGCAGCGCGGGCGCGGTGGTCAGGCCCTCGCGGTGGATCGCGATGAACTCGGCGAGGCGCCGGCGAAACGCCTCGGGCGCGGCGTGGGCGGGCGGGAAGCCGTAGAGCGCGCCGATGCGGCCGAGCTCGCTGGCGGCGGGCGCGTCGGCGCCGGACCAGCCGCGGGCGAGCCGGAACCACCGCGAGCGCAGCAGGCGGGTGAGGCCGTACTCCATGCCGCCGTCCTCGGGCGGGCCGCTGAGCACGCGGGCGAGCGCGTGGAACAGCTCGCCGATGTTGGCGCCCTCCTGCAGCAGCAGCGGCAGGGACTCGAGCATCCGCTGGCGGCGCTGGTCGGGGTTCACGCGGTGATCTCCGTGTCCTTGAGCTCGAGGATCTCGTCGGGCTTGAGCTTGATCGTGCGCTTGTCCGGCGGGTCGCTGGCGAGCTCGGTCTGCGCGGCGTTGTCGCGGAACGCGGTCAGGCTGGTCAGCTCGATGCCGGCGCCGAGCTGCTGCTTGAGGTCGTCGAACAGCAGGTTGATCTTGCCGCCCGAGCGGACGTGGGCGTTGTACTGCTCGACGGCCTCGCGGACGGCGACGCGGGTGATGTCGGCGCTGCCGGCCTTCTTGACCCCGAGCTCGACGGCCAGCGTCGGGCGGCGAAACCACGTCAGCGTGACGTCGGCGGCGTCGAGCTTCACGGCCTCGAGCGGGCCGATGTACAGGTCGCCGTCGGCCAGCGGCGCGCGGCCCTTGGCGTCGCGCAGCGCCAGCACCGATGTGTGCAGGCCGGCGACGCTCGGGTGCGTCAGCAGCGGGGCGACGAGCTTCTGGCGGCGCACGGTGCTGCCCGGCGGCAGCGAGCGCGCGGCCTGGACGACGGCCTCGGTCAGCTCGGCGGCGACGCGGGCCTTGCCGCGGTCGTCGAGGCGGAGGTCGCCGAGCTCGAGGCTGGCGTCGAGCTTGAGGTGGAGGGTCGCCTGGAACTCGATGCGCGCGCGGATGCCGGCGGGCTTGGCGGCGCGGACGGCGTCGCTGATGCGCTGGCGGGCCTCGGCGGCGCGGCGCTGGGCGTCCTCGGTGCGGGCGTTGTCCTTGTCGAGGCGGGGGTCGTTGACGACGACGAGCAGCTCGCCGGGCGGGAGCTCGTCGAGCTCGCGGACCTCGACGCTGGCGACGCCCTGCTCGCGGACGGCGGCGGCGATGGCGTCGGCGGTGCCGCGCTGGCTCTCGCGCAGGACGGTGCGGCTGCGGGCGCGCAGCTGCTCGTCGGTCTCGTCGGCCTGGCGCTGGCGGAGGGGCTCGAGGTTGCGGACGCTCTCCACGCCGAGGACGGGGCGGGGCATGATGGTGAGGACGCCGGGGTTGAGCTGCGGCGGCGCGGGGCTCCTGGCGTCGCGGATCTCCTGGATCTCGACGACGGCGGAGGTCTGGCCGCGGGCGATGACGGCCTCGGCGAGGGTCTCGAACAGCGGCAGCGGGTCGTTGCCGAGGACGCCGGTGACGCGGCGGCCGGCGGGGATGACGATGTCCTGCTGGGCCGGGACGGCGCGGCTGAACTCGACGCGGCCGGTGAGCAGGCCGGCGCGCGCGCGGGCGATGCCGAGGATCGCCACGACCTGGTCGAGCGCGGGGCCCTCGGCGGTGTCGAGGAAGCCGGAGCGGTGGGCGGCGTCGAGGGTCGCGTAGAACGTCGCCATCTCGCGGGCGAAGGCCTCGAGCAGGGTGCGGGCGACGCCGCCGACGGTGTCGCCCGAGCGGTGGGCGTACTCGAGCAGGCGGTCGACGACGCCGGCGAAGCTGGTGTCGGTCCCGTCGGAATAGATCGCGCTCATGAAGCCACCTCGCTCGCGGTCAAGAGATCAGAGGAATCAGAAGGTCAGGTCCCAGGACAGCAGGAGGCTCGTGTTGGCCCCCTTGTTGATCACCGGGAACGTGACGTGGTTGAACAGCACGCCCTTGGTGTCGGCGCCGATGCGCACGAGGATGCCGGCCTCGGTCAGCGCGAGCGGGACGTCGGCGGTGCCGCCGTTGACGACCGTCGCCTTGACGTTGACGGTGACCTGGTCCTTGGCGTTCGTGACCGGCTCGGTCATCTCGGCCTTGGCCTCGGAGACCAGGGTGCCGAGCTCGCGGTCGCCGGGGGTCGCGGGGACGCGGCCCTTCTTGGGGTCGTTGGCGTCGACGGGCTTGCCCTCGCCGACGCCGATCACGAGCTGGAGCGCGCCGTTGAGCTTGCCGCCGAGCAGCCTGGCGAGCAGCGCCTTGCCGTCGTTGGTGATGAGGTTGTGGACGCGGCGGTGCTCGAGCAGCGCGCCTTCGGCGTCGCGCAGCTCGAGGGTGAGAACGCCTTGGATGCTCTGGTGCTCGGTCAGCGCCATGGAACGTGCTCCTCGCGGGACTTGGGCTCGGGTGGACGGCGGTGGGGGTCAGCCGAGGTCAACGGCCACCTCCACGTCAGTGATCGCGCCGGTGCGGGCGCGGACGACGGCGGTGATCTGCACGGCGCCGGGGTGGGCGGCGATCGCCTCGACGGTCAGCGACTCGACCGCGGCGACGCGCGGGTCGCCGAGCAGCGCGTGGCGGACGTGGCGGCGCAGCAGGTCGAGGTTGGCGCGGTCGAGGGTCGCGCCGATCAGCTCGTGGACGCGGCTGCCGAAGCGCGGGTGGGCGAGCTGGGTCAGCTCGCCGCGCTGCACGAGCAGCCGCAGCGTCAGCGCCTGGGCGAGGTTGTCGAGGCCGCGGACCTGCTCGAGGTCGCCGTCGGTCCAGGCGATGTCCGCCTGGCCCGCGCCGCCGAACACGAGGCGCAGGTCGGCGCCGAGCTGGAGGTCCTTGGCGCTCACATCAACCTCCCGGGTCCGGCGGTCGCGCCGGGGCTGGCTGGGATGCCGGGCATGACCATCGCGCGCTGCATGAGCTGCGCGAGCGCGTCGGCGATCGACTTGCCGAGCGCCTTGGCGAGGTCGGGGGCGTTCTCGCCCTGGATCTTGTTGCCGCTGCACAGGCCGCTGGCGACGCCCTCGATCGCCGAGGCTTGTGGGGCGGCGCCGGTGAGCGTGCCCGGGGCGGAGGTGACGAAGCCGGCGATGGCGATGCCGGGGGCGACCATCACCGTGCTGGTGAACAGCTGGATGCCCTGGGCGACGGCGCCGGCGATGACCTTGGCGAGGTCGGGGGCGTTCTCGCCGAGGAGGCCGCGGGCGCTGAGGAAGCCGGCGGCGAGCGGCTCGATCATCGCGGCGACCGGGCCGCCGGCGGGCGGCGGCATGAACATCCCGGGGCCCGCGGTCGCGCCGGCGCCGGGCGGCGGCGGGGCGGCGGCGGGGATGCCGGGCATGACCATGGCCTGGCCCAAGAACAGCTGCAGCGCGGCGCCCAGGGTGTCGCCGAGGGCGTCGCCGAGGTCGGGGGCGTTCTCGCCCTGGAGGCCCGCGGACTGCAGCGCGGACTTTGCCATGCCGGCGATCTCCGATCCGGTGGGCGCTGGCATGCGGGTCAGCCCTTCGCCTTGACGGTCGGTGAGCCGACGAGCGGCGCGCCGGTGAAGTAGCACTTGTGGGTCTTGTCGGTGATGACGCCGCCGCCGCCCGTGCCGAGGTCGATGTCGCCGGAGGCGTCGATCTTGGCGTTGCTGCACTTGATGTTGACGTCGCCCTTGACCTCGAGCTTGAGGTCGGCCTCGCCGGAGATCTCGATGATGTCGTCCTGCTTGATCGTGATGACGTTCTTGCCGGCGGTGATCACGACCGACTGGTCCTTGTCGATCGCCAGCGAGGTCTTGCCGGCGAGCGGGGTCTCGACCCGCCACTCGTCGGCCTCGTGGACGGGAGGATTGGCCTCGTCGCTGTAGAGGCGGCCGACGACGACCGGGCGGTTGGGGTCGCCGCCGACGTAGGACAGCAGCACGAGGTCGCCCTCGCGCGGGGCGCTGACCATGCCGATGTGCGGCGTGGCGATCGGGACGTTGCGCAGCTCGAGGTCGAGCTCGCGCAGCTTCACGTTGCACTCGTAGTTGTGGTCGTCGCCGTCGGCGTGCGGCATGGTCGCGGTGACCACGGCGATGTCGCCGAGGCGCAGGGCCTTGAGCTCCTCGCGGATCACCGCGCGCAGGATGTGCATCAGGTCGCTCATGCCTCTCCGACCGCCTTCTTTTGCCGCTGGATGGTCGCGGTCAGGGCCGCGAGGTCGTCGATCACGGGGGTGATGTCCTCGGCGAAGCGCGGCAGGCCGGCGAGGATCCTTCCGATCGCGGCGGCGATGTCGGTGACCGTGCCGAGCACGCCGGTCGCGGCGACCGCGTTGAAGGCCGGGCTCGACGCGGTCTCGCTGAACGCGACGACGCTGTCCAGGAAGCCCTGCACGCCGCTGGCGTACTTGTTGGCCTCGGTCAGCGGCGGCTCGAGCTCCTTGAGCCAGCCGTCGACGGTGGTCAGGGCGGCGATCAGGCCGTCGAAGGCGCTGATGAGGGCGCCGCCGATGCCGAGGCTCTTCGCGGCGGACAGGATCTCCGAGAGCGTCGCGGTGTTCATCAGGGCGTCGACGGCCTCGATCAGGGCGTCGATGCTGCGGATGACGTCGCGCGGGGTGGTCCCGTCGGGGCGCAGGAACTTGGCGGCGCCGAGGCTCGGGTCGAAGTCGGCGATGGTGCGCGCGACGTCGGCCGCGCGCTCGCCGACGTCGCGCAGCTTGGCCAGGAAGTCGGCGCCGCCGCCGATGGCGCGGACGATGCTCGCGGCGGCGCCGAGGTCGACGCCGGTGAGCTCCTCGAGCAGGTCGATGCCCTCGCCCGCGAGCTTCTCCATGAAGTCGCCGAAGTTGTCGGCCTTCGAGAGGTCGGTGATGACCGACACGAACTTGGCGGTGTCGATCTTGCCGAGCGCCGCCATGACGCCGGCGAAGTCGCCCCCGCCGAGCGCGCCGGCGGCCTGCTGCAGCACGCCGCCGATCTCGCCGGCGCTGAGCTGCGAGAGCAGGCCGGGGTTGGACGCGACGGCGCCGGCGATCGAGGCCGGGTCCTGCAGCACGGCGACGGCCCCGAGCGCGCTGTCGGACCAGTCGGCGGCGTCGGCGTCGACGGCCGCGTCGACGGCGGCCAGGCTCGCGCCGGCGGGCTCGGGCGGCTCGGTGTACTCGCGCACGCGCAGGTGGAAGGCGTAGCGCTCGCGGTAGCCGGACAGCTGGCGGACCTGGAGGTCCTCGATGAGCACGTCGGTCAGCGCGGCGCCGGCGATCGCGTCGGCGGCGAAGGCCAGCGGGCGCGCGTCGGTCTGGGCCTGGCGCAGCTCCTCGAGCGCGGCGTGCGGGTCGTCGCCGAGCAGCAGGCCGTCCATCAGCACGACCACCGGCTCGCGCCCGAGGTCCTGCGCGACGCTGCCGGCCTGGCCGGGGCTGCGCTGCTGGACGAGGTTGCGCGCGTCCTGCGTGCGGATGTCCTGCAGACCCGTGAGCTCGATCGAGCCGATGCGGACCGCCATGGCTTAGAACTCCATCCTGGTGGTGAAGCCGCGCTCGAGGTCGAGGCGGTGGCGGACCCGGCGGACCCGCAGCGCGGCGGCGCCGACGAGGTCCTCGAGGTGGCCGAGCGAGAAGTCGGTCAGCGAGACGAGGTCGTTGGGCGCGACGGTCGGCGCGCCGGCGACCTCGAGGCTGCCCCACAGCGGGCGCTCGAGCGCCGCGGCGCGGCCCTTGGCGACCTCGGTGGCGGCGTCGCCGGTGCGCACGGCCCCGTCGCGGACGAGCACGGTGCACGCGTCCGAGGAGCTGTGATAGACGGCGGTCCCGCTGGTCCTGGCGACGGCCTTGATGCCGGCGAGGTCGGCGGGCAGCCAGTGCGACTTGCTGGCGCCCCTGGAGGCGCTGGCGCCCTCGCCCCAGACCTCGACGCCGCTGCGGGCGGTGGGGGTGCGGCGGAGGTCGACGGCGAGCACGTCGCCGCGCAGGCTGAAGCTGTGCGACTTGCCGGCGGTGGCGAGGATGAAGTGGACCTTGCCGTCGGCGTCGGCGAACAGGACGGCGCCGACCTGCTCGGCGAGGACGCGGAGGTGGTGGAGGAGCGAGAGGCCGGGGTAGAGGACGTACTGGCCGAGGGTGGGGCCGTCGTCGAGGGTGCCCGCGGTCGCGCCGGCGATGTCGAGCGCGTCGCGGACGATCGCGCCGGCGGTGCGGTCGATGAAGTTGCCGGCGCCGAAGCTGTTGGCGAGGCGGGCGAGGGCGTCGCCGGCGGTCACGGTGACGCCGGAGACGGTCGCGCGCACGCCGTCGATCTCGCCGGAGAACGCGGGCTTGTTGCTGCCGTCGAAGCCGAGCGCGACGACCAGGGGCGCGCCGGGCTCGGGCAGGCTGGCGCCGTCGGGCACGATCAGGTCGATCGCGCAGCGGCCGACGCCGTCCATCCCGATCTCGCAGCGCAGCGCCCGCGGCAGCAGGCCGCTGGCGTCCTCGCCGACGGCGGCGTCGGCGATCGTGATCGTCCAGGTCGGCACGTTCTTCGGCGCCTGTGGCATCAGACCTCGACCCCGTGGCGGCGGGCGGCGGCGCGGAGGATGTCCGAGAGGACATCCTCGATGACGCCGCGATCGACGGCGAGGAACGCCCGCTCGGCGACGTGCGGGTCGTCGGGGGCAGGGGCGGGGGCGGCGGGGGCTTCGGCCGGCTGGGCCGCGGCCGGGGCGACGATCTCGGGCACCAGCGCGGGGCCGACGACGGCTGGCGCATCGGACATGTCCCGGGGGACAGGTGCGGCGGCCTGGGCGTCGTCGGGGGCGAAGTGCAGGGCCATGCGCTGCGGCAGCGGGCCGCGGGTGCGCAGGCGGATCGGGAGGTGAAGGACCGCGTCGCGGGCGGGGGGCGGCGGGGCGGCGAGCGGGAGGGCGTCGGCGGGGCGCGGGTCGGCGGCGGGGGCTCGCGGGGGGAGCGGAGCGATCTGGACGTAGCCGGGGGCGGCCTGCAGCGGGCCGGGGAGGTCGGGGGAGGCGGGTGGGATCGCGGCGGCGGCCGACTGGTTCGCGGCGTCGTTCGGGGCGGCGGGCGCGTGGAAGGCGATGCGATCGGGGCGCGCGGGCGCCGGTGCGGGTGCGGCGGATGATGCGGGCGACGGCGCGGCGGACGGTGTGGGCGACGACGCGGACGATGCGGGCGACGGCGCGGACGGTGCGGGTGACGGCGCGGACGGTGCGGGTGACGGCGCGGACGGTGCGGGCGACGGCGCGGACGGTGCGGGCGGCGGCGCGGACGATGCGGGCGACGGCGCGGACGATGCGGGCGGCGGCGCGGACGGTGCGGGCGACGGCGCGGACGGTGCGGGCGACGGCGCGGGCCCGGCAGCGAGCTGGGATGCGGGTTGCGACGCTGGGGCCGACCAGGCGATGCGCTGGGCGGCGAGCAGCGACGCGGGCGCTGCAGCGGGCGCTGCAGCGGAGGGCGGGGCCGCGGGTCGAGGTGCGGACGGTGCGACGGACGGCGATGCAGGCGGTGGGGCCGACGGCGACGCGGAGGCGGAGGATTGCGACGCGGAGGCGGAGGATTGCGACGCGGAGGAGGCGGAGGATTGCGACGCGGGTGCGGGTGACCGCGGCGCGGATTGCGACTGCGACGCGGGCTGCCAGCCTGAGCGCGCGGCGGGCTGCGGCTGCGCTGTCATCGGCGGCGGCGCGGCGGGTCGCGGGGTCGCGGGGGCCGTCGAGGGTTGCGGCGGGGTCGCGGGGGCCGACGCGCGCTGCAGGTCCGCCGCGGGAGCGGGGGCGGGCGGGGGCGGGAGCGGTGCGGCGGCGGCGGGCACGGGGAACGCGATCGGGTCGGGCTCGGGGGCGGCGTCGACGGTGGGGGCGACCTGTTGCGCGAACGCGGGGCCGCGGAGGGCGACCCGGAGGGGGCGCTCGAGGCGGGCGCGCAATTCGGCGGCGCTGATGTTCGTCGGCTGTTTCAATCCTCGCCTACTTGAATGATCACGGCGTCGGGGTACGACGCGAGGCCGCCGGGGCGCGCGGGCGTCCGGGGCGGCGGGGGTTGCAGCGGTGGCGGGGCCTCGACGCGCTCGAGCAGCGCGAGCAGGGCGTCGATCTCGGTCGCGGCCGCGGACCACACCTGCGCCGGCGTCCAGCCGAGCGCGCGACACAGCCGCAGCGTGGTGCGGGCCAGCTCGTCGGAGCCTGGCCCATGGGACAGGTCGTCGGCCGGCGCGTTGACGCGGGCGACCGCGTCGAGGGCGGCCGTGGCCGCGGCGCCGCACAGCGTGTGCGGGTCGAGGGCGCCGCCGCTCGAGGCGGTCACCATCGCGTGGAGGTAGCTGCCGACCCGCAGCGCGCCGGTGGTAGGCTCGCAGCAGGCGTCGAGGGCTCGGGCGCGGGCCAGGCTGGACCACGGGCGCAGGGGAGGCGTCGGCGGCGGCTCGTCGTCGGCGCCGGCGGCCCACCACAGGGCGAGGGGTGCGAGCTCGTCGGCGGCGTGGTCGGCGAGTGGTTGGGGGCAGGCGCGGGCGAGGACCTCGCGGGCGAGGCCGTCGGGGTCGAGCCTGGGGCCGGTGCCGTCGTGGAAGGCGTGGCGGTCGAGGGCGGCGAGGTGGTCGGCGAGGGACCAGGGGCGGAGTCGGAGGTCGTCGGAGTCCGGGCGCAGGACGGCGAGCTCGGGGCCGAGCGGCCCCGGGACGCGGCGGACGGCGAAGCGCCGGCCGTCGATCTCGACCGTCTGCCACCCGGGGTCCACGCGCGACTACTCCTCGCGGGCGCGGGTCGCGGTGAAGGTGTAGGTCGTGCTGACCGACCCGCCCGCGCTGAGGCTGAAGGACTTGCCCTCGATGAAGCAGTCGTCGAAGGACAGGGTCCGCTTGGCGCCCTCGGCCTCGTCGCGCTTGAGGTTGGCGACGATCTGGAACTTGCTGCGCTCGGCGAGGTGGCCGTCGAGGTCGGTGTTGGCCGACTGCACGACGAGCTCGCCCTGGACGGTGCGCAGCCCGAAGATGACGTCGACGCGCTCATCGGTGCCGATGGCGCGCACGTCCTGGCGTTCGGTGACGACGCGGTAGACGAGCGACTGGAGACCCTCGACGGCGGTGCCGTTGACGAGGACGCTGCTGCGGTTCGCGGAGAAGATCGTGGGCATGGCGCGGGTACCTCGTTAGACCTGGACCAGGACGGTCGCGTAGATGTAATCGATGGCGCGGACGGGCCGGACGGCCATGTCGACGCGGACGATGCCCTTGGCGAAGTCCTCCTGCGACGAGTAGACCTCGACCGTGAATGCGGGGCTCTTGCCGTCGGTGGACGGGACGATCGCGCCCTCTTTTTGCATCTGCAGCAGGGCCTCGATCAGCTTCTGCTTGAGGGCGCCGCGGCCGTCGCTGTTGTTGAGGCGGCCGATGAACAGGTCGCCGATCATCTTCATGGTCCGCACGGCGCGGTCGGCCACGCGGCGGACGCTGATCTGGTCGCCGTCGGTGGTCAGGCCGCGGACGACGATCGTGCCGCGGCCGCGCTCGGTGGCGACCGGGACGATGTTGGCGCGCAGCAGCGCGGTCTGGTCGTCGACCTTGAGGCCGCGGGCGATCGGGGGCACGCCGCTGATCGCCTTGAAGGTCGGCGATTGATAGTAGGGCAGGTTGCCGACCAGGCCGGCGACCGCGCCGACGAGCCCGTGCGGGGCGGTCAGCACGAAGCGGTCGCTGACGAGGTTGCTGACGGCGTCGGTGGCGACGCTCGTGGTCCACTGCGGGCCGACCTGGCCGAAGCCGATGCGGCCCTTGGCGTCGCCGCTGAGGTTGTTGCAGTGCGAGATCACCGAGCTGTAGATCGCGGTGACGGTCGCCGGGGTCGTGAAGTCCTGGACCGCGGCGAGCACCATGTCGACGTCGGCCTCCTCCTTGAGCAGGTCGATCGCGGCCTGCCAGGCGGCCAGCGGCGCGTCCTTGCCGCCGGTGAGCGGGACCGCCGTGGTGGTGGCGACGGGCAGGGCATCGACGGCGCCGTCGAGGGCGACCACGCCGAGGCCGTCGAGCGCCTCCTTGAGCTTGACCTTGTCGGCCGCGACGCCGCGGACCTGCTCGACGACGTCGTCGGTGCCGCGGCGCTTGACCGCGAGGTCGATGACGTCGAGGTTGTTGACCTTGCGGACCGCGACGACGACGTCGAGGTTGTTGGCCCAGGTGCCGCCCGCGCGGGTCTTGAGCTTGAGCGCCGGCTTGCTGTCCCCGCCGAGCAGCGTGGCGCCGGCGGTCAGGCCGTCGCTCGCCAGCGAGACGATGACGAGCTCCGAGACGCCGTTGTCGATCGCCTGGCGGGCCTCCGGGAGGCTCAGGGCCGTGACGTCGCCGCAGAGCTCGCGGACCCGGCCCCAGCTCGACGCGCGCTGCGTCCCGGCGGCGGCGCCGGTGAAGCCGATGAGGCCGAGCACGCCGGACGGGGCGAGCTGCTGCGGTAGGACTTCCTTGACCACCGACACCGAGACACCTGGAATGATGAGAACCTTGCCCATGGACCCTCCAGCCACCGCGCTACGAACAGGCACCCGCGCCGCGCAACGCGGCCGTGATTGCGGGCACCGAGGTTTCTACCGACGAACGGGTGGCACCTTAGTGGGCGGCGCGGCCCGCGTCAACGTTAACTATCGCACGCGAATGCGATCACGTGCGCGTGTACGGGCATTGACGGCGCTCGCTCGCAGATAACGTTGGTCATACGCCGATCATATGAAGGAGTGATATCGAGGCGCGGGCGCGACCGCGGCGGGGCCGACAACGGCGATGCCGGCGGGTGTCACAGCACCCACCGGCATGATCAGGGCATGATCAGGCATGATCAGGCATGATCATGCCCTCGGGACGGGGTCAGGCGCCGGCTTCGTCGGCCTTGAGCATCTCCTCGAGCACCTGGATCGCCCCGCCGATGCGGAGCAGGGTGTCGCGCACGTCT
>Ga0075163_10005379_pt1 | contig 17102 bp, 10 predicted proteins | sample JI1023141ADNA_FD_71478 | JGI IMG/M metagenome (GOLD analysis project Ga0075163, IMG submission 71478) | Wastewater effluent complex algal communities from Wisconsin, to seasonally profile nutrient transformation and Carbon sequestration -... | ecosystem: Engineered > WWTP > Effluent > Algae...
GCGCGGCGAGTTATTGGCGGCGATCGAAGAGAGCGATGCCGCGCTCGCGCTCCGTGCGGTCAATTCCGTGAAACCGCTCGCTTGGCCCGAGAAAGCCGCGCCACTGCGGCGGGTGGCTCTGGATGCGAAGACCCGCGAAAATGTGCGCACTGCGGCGGTGCGTGCGCTCGATCCGGCGGCGGCGGAAACGGTCGACACGTGGATCGCGGCACTGACGCAGTCGGCGGCGGCGGCGCAGACGCTGCGACGGGCCACGGCGGAGTTGCTTGGACCTACTTCGGAGAAAGTTGCGGTGCGCACGGCGCTCGTTGGCGCGCTGCCGGGGGCGTCGGCCGATCTGGCGCTCACGGTCGTCACGGCGTTGGCGAAGAGCGATGCAGGGGCGACGGAGTTGCTCGAATTGGCGGGGGCCGGGCGCGTGCGGGCGGCGTTGTTGCGGCACCGCTATGTCGCGCTGGCGTTGGAGAAACGCCCGGCGGAGCTGCGCGAGCGGGTGGCGGGTCTCACGAAATCGCTGCCGCCGGAAGATGCGCGGCTCGATGCGTTGGTCGCCTATCGCGTGGGCTCGTTGGGCAGTTTCAAAGCGGACCGTGGGCGCGGGGCGGCGTTGTTTGCGGCGAACTGCTCGGCGTGTCATCGCTTTCGCGACGCCGGCGGGAATCTTGGTCCGAGCCTCGACGGCATCGGCTCGCGCGCGTTGCCGCGGCTCGTGGAGGATATTCTCGATCCGAATCGCAACGTCGACCCGACGTTCCGGTTGACCACGGTGACACTGAAGAACGGCGAAACGAAAACCGGGATGGATTTCCGCGCGGAGGGCGACCACGTGCGGTTGCGTGATGCCGGCACGGGCGCGGAGATCGTCGTGGCCAAGCGGGACGTCGCGGACTCAGTGCCATCGGCGACGTCGCCGATGCCGGCGGCGTTCGAGACGGTGCTCAGCGAACAGGAATTCGCGGACTTGGTGGACTACCTGAGAAACCCCGGGAAATAGTAAAGTTGCGCGGCGACTTGTCATGCGCGCGGCCGTGCTCCACAGAAGGGGCGATGTCACGGAACCGCCCCATCCTGCTCACGCGTTGGTCACGCCTCTGCTTGTCGTTTTGCGCGCTGTCCGGCTGGGCCGGCGGCTTGGAAGGCGCCACGCCCGCGGCGGCGGGGGCGGTCGACTTCAACCGCGATATTCGGCGGCTGTTGTCGGACAATTGCATCCACTGCCACGGTCCGGACGCGAAGGAACGCAAAGGTAGCAAGGCGACCAAAGGCGGGCTGCGTCTCGATACCCGCGAAGGCGCGCTGGCGCCGATCGATGACTATGCGGCGATCGTGCCGGGGAAGCCGGAGAAGAGTGAGTTTTACGCGCGGATCATAACCGACGATGAGAACGACGTCATGCCGCCGGCGGATTCGGGCAAAAAACTCACGGCCCGCGAGAAAGCGCTCTTCAAGCAGTGGATCGAGGAAGGCGCGCCCTACGCGCAGCACTGGTCCTACGTGGCGCCAGTTCGCCCGCCGCAGCCGGCGGTGAGCGACGAGCGTTGGCCGGCGACACCGATCGACCGTTTTGTGCTGAATCGGCTGGATCGCGAAAAGCTGCGGCCCTCGCCCGAGGCGGATCGCCTGACCTTGGCGCGGCGCGTGGCGCTCGATCTCACCGGGCTGCCGCCGAGTCCGGACGAGGTGAAGCGCTTCGCGGACGACCGCGCACCCGGCGCCTACGAACGCTACGTGGACCGCCTGCTCGCCACGCCGGCTTACGGAGAACATTGGGCGCGGCTCTGGCTCGATCAGGCGCGCTATGCGGATTCGGCGGGCTACGCGGACGATCCGGCGCGCGTGATCTGGGCGTATCGCGATTACCTGATACGGTCGTTCAACGCGAATAAGCCGTTCGACCAGTTCACCCGGGAACAACTCGCGGGCGACCTCCTGCCGAATCCCACGGAAGAGCAGTTGATCGCGACGGCGTTTCACCGGAATACCCCGACGAACAGCGAGGGCGGCACGATCGACGAAGAGTTTCGCAACGTGGCGGTGGTCGACCGCGTGAACACCACGATGACCGTGTGGATGGGCACAACGATGGGCTGCGCACAGTGCCACACGCACAAATATGATCCGTTCACGCAGGAGGACTACTTCCGGCTCTTCGCGATTCTGAACAATTCGGCCGACGAGGACCGCAAGGACGAGGCGCCGGTGCTGTCGCTTTATTCGCCCGAGCAGAAAGCGCAGCGGGCGATGCGTCAGGAGGAAATCGCGGCACTGGAGAAAACGTTGCGCACGCGGACGCCTGAAGTGCTCGCGGCGCAACCGGCTTGGGAAGCTCGTCTCGCGGCGCCGTTGGCGTGGCAGACGCTGGCGGCGGAGGATCTGAAATCGAAGGCGGGTGCGGCGATGACGCGGACCGACGACGGTGCGGTCCGAGTGGAGCGCAAAGGCGAGACGGATGTTTATACGCTGACGTCGACGATGCCGGACGCGCGGACTCTGACGGGCCTGCGGCTTGAGGCGTTGCCGGAAAACGGGGCGGGGGAATTCGTCGTCACGCGGGTGCTCGCCGCGGTGACCCCAGCCGGCCAGCGCGAAGTGGTGGGGCGCTACGTGCGCGTGGAGTTGTCCGGGAAGGACAAGATTTTGTCGCTCGCGGAAGTGCAGGTCTTCGGCGGCGGCGACAATCTGGCTCCGGCAGGCAGCGCGACCCAAAGCAGCACGACCCAGGAGGGAGTTGCGAGGCTCGCGATCGACGGAAAGACCAACGGGAATTTCGAGAAAGCAAAGACGACTACGCACACCGAGAAGTCGGGAAACCCGTGGTGGGAACTCGATCTCAAGAGTGTGCACGCGGTCGAGCGCGTGGTGCTCTGGAACCGCACCGATGCAAAGCTCGGCGCCCGCCTCGCCGGCGCGCGCGTGACGCTGCTCGACGAGCAGCGGCAAGTCGTTTGGGAGGGTTCGGTGGAGAAAATGCCAAAGGCGAACGTGGAGTTTTCGGTGAGCGGGGCGAAGACGATCCGGTTTGCTTCGGCGCACGCGGATTTCACGGCCAAGGACTTTTCGGCGGAATCGGTGATCACGGCGAAAGCCGGCCGCGAAAAAGGCTGGTCGGTCGGCGCGCAGACGGGCGCGGCGCACTCGTTAGTTTTGTTGCCTGAGGCGCCGGCGCAAATCTCGGTCGGGGCGCGGCTCACGGTGACGATCGAGCAGCTTTCGAAAAAGAAGTTTTCCACGCTTGCGAAACTACGGCTCGGCGCGACCGCGGATGCGCGGGCGGGCGAGATCACGCGCACGCCGACGGCGGTGTTGGCCGCGCTCGCGACGCAAGCGGCGGCGCGGAGTGCAGCGATGAGCGAAGTCGTGACGGCGCACTACATGACGGCAGCGCCGGGGTTGGAGACCGAGCGGAAGCGACTCGCGGCCGTGACCAAGGAACTCGAGATGATCAAACCGCTCACGACGGTGCCGGTGATGGCGGAGTTGGCCGCCGGCAAGAGCCGGGTGACGCGGCTTCAGCGGCGCGGAAACTATCTCGACCTTGGCGACCCCGTGGCGCCCGGCGTGCCCGGTGCATTGCACGCGCTGCCAGCGGAGGCACCGACGAATCGCCTCGGGCTCGCACAGTGGCTGATCGACGCGAAAAATCCGCTGACCTCGCGCGTGGTGACGAATCTCTTCTGGGAGGGAATTTTCGGCATGGGGCTCGTGCGCACGAGCGAGGATTTTGGCGCGCAGGGCGATCCGCCCTCGCATCCGGAGCTGCTCGACTGGCTCGCGGTGGAGTTTCGCGAGAGCGGTTGGGACGTGAAGCGGTTGCTCAAGCTGATGGTGATGTCGTCGACCTACCGGCAATCCGCGCGGATCACGCCCGAGGCGCTCGCGCGGGATTCGGACAATCGTCTGCTGGCGCGCGGTCCGCGCTTCCGCCTTTCGGCCGAGATGATCCGCGATCAGGCGCTGGCGGTAAGCGGCCTGCTCAGCGTAAAAATGTTCGGCGCGCCGGTGAATCCGCCGCAGCCGAAGATGGGCGTGAGTGCGGCGTTTGGCTCGACGGTCGATTGGGAAAACAGCACGGGCGAAGATCGCTACCGCCGCGGGCTCTACACGACGTGGCGCCGCTCGAACCCGTATCCCTCGATGATCACGTTCGACGCGCCGAGCCGCGAAGTGTGCACGGTGCGCCGGGAACGCTCGAACACACCCCTGCAGGCGCTCGTGACGCTGAACGATCCGGTCTACATGGAAGCCGCGCAGGCGCTGGCGCGGCGCATCGTCGCGACGCCGGGATCGCCGGCCGAGAAACTGCGTTTTGCGTTTCAACTCTGCCTCGTGCGAGAACCGCGGGAGAAAGAGGCGGCCGAGCTCCTGGCGTTGCACGCGCGCTCCCGCACGCGGTTTGCGGCGGATGCCGCGCAGGCGAGCGTCATCGCGACGAACCCGCTCGGGGCGTTGCCCGAGGGCGTCGATGTCGCGGAGCACGCCGCGTGGACCGTGGTCGGCAACGTCCTGCTTAATCTCGATGAACTGTTGATGAAGCCGTAAGCGGAATCTTTTTTCGAAATGCATCCTTATCTCGCCAATCTGCAGCACAGCACCCGCCGGCATTTCCTGAAGGACTCGGCGACCGGGCTGGGTGCCATCGCGCTCAGTGCGCTCCTGGGCCGCAACGCGGTCGGTGCACCGATTTCGCCGACGAATCCGCTGGCGGTGCGCGCGCCGCATTTCGCCGCGAAGGCGAAGCGCGTGATCTACCTGCACCTCACGGGCTCGCCGCCCAATCTGGATCTCTTCGACTACAAGCCGGAGCTGGTGAAACGCGACGGGCAGGATTGCCCGGACGAGTTTTTGAAGGGCAAGAAATTCGCGTTCACCGCAGGCACGCCGAAGTTGATGGGCAGCCCGCGCACGTGGTCGCGACATGGGAAGAGCGGGCACTGGCTCTCGGATGCGATTCCGCATCTGCACACGGTGGCGGACGATCTTTGCATCGTGCACTCGATGTATACGGAGCAGTTCAACCACGCGCCGGCGGAGTTGCTGCTGTTCAGCGGTTCGCCGCGTCCGGGGCGGCCCTCGATGGGTTCGTGGGTGACCTACGGGCTCGGCACGGAAAACCAGAATCTACCCGGTTTCGTCGTGCTGATTTCCAGCGGCGTGCAGCCGAACGGCGGCAAGAATTCCTACGGCAGCGGGTTTCTGCCTTCGGTGTTCCAAGGCGTGCAATGCCGCTCGAAGGGCGACCCGGTCCTTTACGCGTCGGACCCGGCGGGATTCACGCGGGAGCTCCGTCGCGACAGCCTTGATACGCTACAGGCGCTCAACGAAATGCAGGCGGCCGAGCTCGGCCACCCGGAGACGCGCACGCGCATCGCGCAATACGAACTCGCCTACCGGATGCAGATGTCGGTGCCGGACGTGATGGATATTTCCCGGGAAAAACCCGACACGATCGCCGCCTACGGCGCGCAACCCGGCGAATCGAGTTTCGCGAACAACTGCCTGCTCGCGCGCCGGCTCGTCGAGCAGGGCGTGCGCTTCGTGCAGCTCTTCGACTGGGGTTGGGATTTTCACGGCACGAGCGAGAAGGAAGACATCCGTGGCGGTCTCACGAAGAAATGTGCGACGATGGACCAACCGGTCGCGGCGCTCATCAACGATCTGCGCCAGCGCGGCCTGCTCGACGAAACGCTCATTGTGCTCGGCGGCGAGTTTGGCCGCACGCCGTTCCGCGAGGGTCGCACGGCGGCGGGCGAAATCCTTGGGCGCGACCACTACCCGGATTGTTACTCGATGGTGATGGCCGGTGGCGGGATCAAAGGCGGACTCTCCTATGGCGAGACCGACGAACTCGGATTCAACGTGACGAAAGACAAGGTCCACGTGCACGACTTGCAGGCGACGATCTTGCACCAACTCGGTTTTAACCACGAGCGGCTCACGTTCCGTTTCGAAGGCCGCGACTACCGCATCACTGACGTGCACGGGAGCGTCGTGAAGGCGTTGGTGGGGTAGGCTGCGGGTGATGGTGAGGAGGCGGTTTTGGCGTTCACTCAAGTTGCATCGTGATTCGCCGGAGACCGGCGGCGCGAAGGGCTTTGCGGATTTCCAAGGCGGCGGCCCTTAGCTTGCTGCCATCGTAGGCCGCGCCCTGCGCATCAAGGATGGTGACGTTGGCACCTTGCACGCCTTCTTCGGCGGCACGGCGGAAGATCGCGACCAAATCGGCGGGGTTGGTGGGCACGCCATCGTTCGAGATCGTGCCGCCCTGCAAAACGGTGAACCGAAAAAAGCGCTCGGTCTTTGCCTCGGAAGTGCCGTCTTGAACCTTGCCCGCCTTCAAAAAAATGCGCGCCGAGTGTCCGTCGCGTTCGATGGTCAGTGCATCCACACTCGGGTCGTAGGCTCCGATGGTAACGCCGAGGAAGGAGTCGCCGGTCTTCAGCCAGGGCGACACCTGCTTTGAACTGACATCCGTGACGACGACCATGACCTCTCGGCCGCTTTGCAGGACGGCCAAGAACTCAAGTTTCGCGCCGGACCGGTCATTTTGGCCGCACACTGCCAAGGGGCTGCACGCCAAGATAGGCAGGATCAGGAACGGCGGTTTCATTTTTCGTTCATCAGTGTGCTTCAACCTCGGCGTAACGTCAGAGTTGAGGAAAATTTGTCGGTGGAAGTTGGGTCGCTCGGTGGTGCGAATTCAACCGTCGAATCGCGGGCTTGCGCAGGTGCGGACTTGGTTTTGCGGGTGGCGTGGAATCTCGGCGACGGCCTCTCACGGCGATGAGAAGGATCCCGAGGGTTGCGCCGGGGATGGCGAATACGCCCGCCCACGTGGACGAAGCGTCGTCGATGGCGCCGCAGAGTTCCGGGCCACCGAGTCCGATGGCCGCACCGAGGCCGGCGTAGGCGGCGAGGCACAGCAGACACTTGGGTGCCAACGCGAGGAGCGCGGCGCCGCAGAGCCAACGGCGCCGACGGCGCAGGAAATCAACGCACCGTGGCGGCATGGGCGGGCTGGTCATAGCGGTCGTGGTAGCGAACCCACTCCATGCCGTAGTCGAGTCCGTCTTCGTCGCGGCCCTTTGGCACGAGATCGAGAATCTGGTAGGTGCCGATCAACGGATCGAGCCCGCGGGAATAGGTCGAGTAGGTGTGGTAAATGTGACCGGCCGCGTCGCGGGCGAACACGCTCAGGCCCGGCAACTCTTCGATGGGCACCTCACGCAGCGCGTAGTTGTAGTTCACTTTGCCCCGCCGCATCTCCGCCGCTGAAAACGACACGTGGTAGTCTTGATTGAAGCGGCTGCCGTGCGCGGAGACCCAGTTGAACGTCCAGCCCATCCGCTGCTTGAACGGCGCGAATTCCTTGAGGGGTGCATGCGAGATCGCGGTAAATGCCACGTCGCGCGCCCGGAGGTGCACCACGGCGGCGGCGAGGTGATCGGACACGTAGGAACAGCTCTTGCAGCCCTCGTCCCAGCCGGGGCCGAACATAAAGTGATAGACGACGAGTTGGCTGCAGCCGGCGAAGAGATCGGCGAACGACACGCGCCCGCCGGGCGATTCGAAGGTGTAGGCTTGGTCTGCTTTTACCCACGGGAGCTGTCGGCGCCGGGCAGCGAGACGGTCGCGCTCCTTCGTGAAGGCTTTCTCTTCGCGCAAAAGTTTGCGCCGGGCGACGAGCCATTTTTGCGGGGAGACGATGGTCGGATTGGGGAACGAGTTGGTTTTCATGCGAGGTGGCTGCGTTTTTTGGATTTTTTAGCTGTTACAACGAAAGAGTGGAGGAGTGCGGGAGAGCGGGAGGCGTTGATGAGTAGGCAAGGCAGTGGCCTGGAGGTGTGCAGACGGGCAGGGCAGGGCGGGGCGGCGCCGGAAGCGGCCGACCGATATGTCTGGCGCGGGTTAGCCTTGGGGCGCGGCGGGCCGGAATTTTTGGTAGGCGGCCTCGTGCTTTGCGTGCATAGCCCAGAAAGAGGTGAGCGGCGTGCCTGCGAGCACGGCGATGAGGAGGGCGAAATGCGTATGCCAGCCGGAGGCATAGTTGCAAAGTTCGGCGCGCTCCTCGGGGCCCTCGGTCCGATGCGTGAGCACGAGCTGCACCTGATTGCCCTGCGGAGTGAGTTCGAAGGTCACGACCGAATCGTCGCTGCCAAAAGTGAAGACCAGCAAACGGGGTGGCTCACACGCGAGCACGCGGCCTTCGAACGTCACGCCGGGGTCCTGCACGTGGGCGAATTTGGCCGGGGGCGTCTCGCCGGGGGCGAGATTTTTGTGGTGCATGGCAAACACGACTTTGCCGCCGGCCTTCTGCTCCAGCGCGCCGCCGCAAATCCACCGGGCGCGTTTTTCGGGGTCGGTCAGAAATTCCCAGACGCGCTCGATGGGGCCGGGAAGGAGGCGAACGAGGCGGACTTCGGCGGGGCCGGTGAATTCGCCGTAGGCGGAGTTGTCGATGGTCGGATTCATGAGGAAGGCTTCTTGGGTTTTTTCCGGGCGGCATCGTCGGCGCGCAGCTCGCGTTCGAGCGCATCGAGATTTTTGCTCCAATAACTGCGGGTGCGGTGCAGCCAGGCGTCGAGTTCGTCGAGGCCGTGGGGATTGAGTGTTTGGATACGGGACTGGCCCTCGGCGCGGGTGACGACGAGGCCGGCCTCGCGGAGCACATTGAGGTGTTGGGAGATCGCGGGCGCGCTCAGGTCGAACTCTTCGACGAGTTCCCCGGCGGTGCGTTCGCGCTGGGCGAGGAGTTCGACGATCCGGCGGCGCGTGGGATCGGCGATGGCGGCAAGACTTTGCATGCCGAACATAATTAAGTATTATCTTAATTAAGCAAGCGGTAAATTAGGGGCGTGATGCCGGGGAGAGCGCGGTGGGCCGGTCTCGCTGTTGGGCGCACGCTGTTGGGCTCACGGGGTCGCGGGGGGGAGGGTAAGGTGTGCGAACGAAGAAATCTGACTTTGTTTCTCTTCCACGGGCGCGGGGCCACTACGGTCCCGTTATCCTAAAGGGCGTAGTTGGAATTGAATCACTGAGGCACAGAGAACACAGGGAAAACTACTCCCGAAAAATGTGGTCCGGTCGGGACGCTCATCGGCCGGGTGAAACTATTTTCTCCAAGACATCTCCGGTTTCTCATCGCTGTGCCTCTGTGTCTTTGTGATTCAATTTCGCTTTCTAGGTTTAATGTGACTCTGTCGGTTGCTGGCTCGGTTACCTTGCTGCCGCCGAAGTCGGAGCCAAAAGCTTCGGTGACGACTGCGAAAGGGTAGCCACTGCGGAGCCGCCGGAAGCGGGCCGACCTGCATGTCCGGTGGTGGGCTGGGGGACAGGACGAATTATTACCGGCTACCGGATGGGAGCTCTGCCCTCGTAGTCTCAGATCGTGAAATCACCACTTGATCATGGCTGCACCAACGAAGAGCGAAAGTCCTGGCGGGGCCTCGATGAAGGTCTCGGAGAGGGCAATGTTCTTCTCTTTCGTCGTCATCCTTGCCGGCCCAAGATTCGACGTAACCGCGTTTCGCGAATCACTGGATTGCTCTTCTTCTGTGGCTCTTCGGCCGCGGCACGCCCTCCATACGCCTGAATTTCTTCTCGGGAATGCCGATGCGACCAGGCGGGCGGATCGATCTTTGACGCTGGATCAGCAGCGGCGCCTGGACTCAAGAATTGCGCTCCAGCCACGACGAAGAAGCTGACAAACGCTCGAAACCGAGCGATCCGTCTTTTCATCGCTGTGAGTTTGAAAGGCATCGCGACGTGAGTTTTTGCGGGGAGGGTTATTTTGCCACTGCGCGGAGTCTAGCTTCAACTTGATTGGGACCGGAACAGACCGGGAGCGCCGGTTTTCGTCGGCTCAGTATCCCGAGTCGCGGAGCTGGGCGCGGAGAGCGGCGAGGGTGGGGGCGACTTGGTTCGGGAGATCGGTCCAGTCGGCCTCGATGGTGAGACGTCCGTTGTAGTTGGCGCGTCGGAGGGCTCGGTAGAAGGCGCGGAGGTTTTCGTTGTGCGTGCCGGGGGCGGCGCGGTCGCGGTTTTCCGCGACGTGCACGTGGCGGATGAGCGGGCCGACTTTCACGATGTCGTCGGCGGACTCGCCGTTGCGCAGCATGTGAAAGATGTCGACGAGGAGCTGGACGCCGCGGGTGTTGGCGCGGCGGACGGCCTCGGCGCCCTCGAGGATGGTGTTGACGCAGTTGCACTCGCCGCGGTTGAGGGGCTCGACGAGGAGAGTGACGCCGTTTTCCTCGGCGAGCGGGCCGAGCTGGCGGAGCACATCGACGTATTGCTCGAAGGCGGTGGCGGCGGAGAAGCCGGGCGGAATCATGCGGGCGCCGGCGCTGCCGAAGACGATGAGTGTCATGTCGATCTCTTTGGCGCGGCGGAAAGCGTTGGCGGCAAAGCGGTCGAGGCGGCCGTAGTCGATGTCGGGGCCAACGACCTTGAGTTCGGCGGGGATGAAGCGGTTGGACGCGGGGAGGGTGAAGCCGCGCGCGATGATGGCGTCGGCGGGACGCGTGCGCGTGGCGTCGTCGGTCTCGGGTTGCAGGAGCTCCTGCGTGAAGCCTTCGAGGAAATCGAGGCCGGGCGTGGGGGTGAGGAAGTTGAGGCCGGCGGTGTTGGCGCAGATTCCGAGTTGCATGAGGGGAGGGAGGATCAACCACGGATTCGGGGGAGGCGCACGGAGAAAAGCCAGCGGGGGCGAGGGCGGTGACTAGCAGTGGCTGGAAACTCACGGGTGGGGAGGCCCGTGGACCGTGCGGAAAACTGGGATGTGGTTTGTTTTCGGGCGGAGGCGAAAAAGCGCTTGCTTACGTCGGCGGCATCCGGCTTGTTCACCGCTCCTTGTTCGGGCTGTAGCGTAGCCTGGTAGCGCGCTTGCATGGGGTGCAAGAGGTCGTGAGTTCGAATCTCACCAGCCCGACCATTTTCCCCGTTTCCTGTGGTGGATTTTCGATTGCCGTCAGATTCAGTCAAACGGAGAGCTTTTTGGGCTTTCGTCGTCGCGGGGGTGATCTTCCTCGCTTCAAGCCGGTCGCATATCGCGGCGCCGCACTCGCCTTTCGATTTTCTGCGGGTCGACAAGATCGGGCATTTCGCGGTTTACGGGCTGCTGGCGACGCTGTTGTGCCGGTTGGGGCGGGGGTGGCGGGCGGCGTTTTGGGCGGTGGTCGCGACCTCGGCGTATGGGTTGTCGGACGAGTGGCATCAGAGCTTTGTGCCGGGGCGTGGGGTCGAGGTGGCCGATTGGGTGGCGGATACGCTGGGAGGGGCGCTGGCGGTCGGCTTGTATGCGGGCTGGCGGCCGTATCGGGAGTGGTTGGAGCGGCCCTTGTGGCGGCGGCGGCGGGGAGTTGAAAAAAGTGGGGAGGGCGTGAACATCCCGCGGCCATGAAGTCGGGCAAAGCAGGGCAAGTGACGAGCAAGGCGAAGCCGGGGGCGAACGCGCCGGTGGTGGCGGCCGCCGCGGCGAGTTATCCCGCGGAGACGCGGGGGCGGCGGAGGGCGGTGATCGCGGCGTTGTTTTTCGGCACGGTGCTGCTTTTCGCGCGCGCGGTGGGGCATGATTTCGTCAACTACGACGACCCTGACTACGTGACGGCCAATGAGCACGTGCGGGCGGGCGTGACGGTGGCGGGGCTGAAGTGGGCGTTTTTTTCGGGGGACATCTCTTACTGGCATCCGCTCACGTGGGTGTCGCATATGGTGGACTGGCAATTCCACGGCAACCGGGCGGCGGGGCATCATGCGACGAGCGTGGGGTGGCACGCGCTGTCGGCGGTGATGGCGTTTCTGGCGCTGCGGCGGCTGACGGGGGCGTTTTGGACGAGTGTGGCGTGTGCGGCGCTGTTTGCGTGGCACCCGCTGCGGGTCGAATCGGTGGCGTGGGTGGCTGAGCGCAAGGACGTGCTCGGCGGATTTTTTTGGATGACGGCGTTGTGGGCTTACGCGGGCTACGCGGAACGGCGGCGGCAAGGACGGCGCGGCGCGTGGGAATATGCGGGTGCGCTCGCGGCGTTTGCGGGCGGGCTCATGAGCAAACCGATGCTCGTGACGCTGCCGTGCGTGCTGCTGCTGCTCGATTTCTGGCCGCTGCGTCGGGCGGGCGGCGATGGGGCGACGAAATGGGACGCGGCGGCGTGGGGGAAACTGGTGCTGGAGAAGGTGCCGTTTTTCGTGCTCTCGGCCGCGGTGAGTTGGATCACGGTGGTGGCGCAGAAACAGGTGGGCACGCTGTCGACCGTGCTTACGCTGGGTGAACGGCTCAGCAATGCGGCGGCGGCCGTAGTGCGCTACGGGGCGAAATTTTTCGTGCCGGTTGATCTGGCGGTGTTGTATCCGCATCCGGGGCAGTGGCCGGCGGAGAAGGTGGGGTTTGCGGTCGTGTGCATCGCGACGGTGAGTGCGCTGGCGGTGTGGCAATGGCGGCGTCGGCCCTGGCTGGTGTTTGGCTGGTTGTGGTTTCTCGGCACGCTCGTGCCGGTGAGCGGGATCGTGCAAGTGGGCATCCAGTCGATGGCGGACCGCTACACCTACGTGCCGATGCTCGGCGCGCAGATCGCGCTGCTGTGGACGCTGCGCGAATGGGTCGGGCCGGCGGCGTGGCGCACGGCGGCGTGGGTGGGGCTGGCGGTGCTCGCGGGCTGCGCGGTGCGGACGTTTGGGCAAATCGCGGTGTGGCGGAATTCGTTTACGCTGTTCGACCAGGCTATCGCGGTGACGGAGCGAAACTACCTTGCGCACAATAATCGCGGCACGTGGCTGTTCGACGCGGGCCGGGTGGACGAGGCGATCGCGGACTACCGGAAATCGCTCGCGATCAATCCGCGTTACGAAGAGGCGGCGAACAATCTCGGTCACGCGCTCGCGCAACAAGGAAAGACTGCGGAGGCGATCGAGCATTACCGGGCGGCGTTGCGGCTGAAACCGGAGTTGGTCGAGGCGCACAACAATCTCGGCAACGCGTTGTCGGATCTCGGGCAAATCGACGAGGCGATCACGCATTACGAATTCGCACTGGCGCGCCGGCCTGATCACGCGGACGCGCTCAACAACTACGGTGTGGCGCTCGCGATGAAGGGCCGCATGCCGGAGGCGATCGCGCGGATCGAACGGGCGCTGCAACTCGCGCCCGACAAGATCAGCGCGCACTGCAATCTCGGGAACGTGTGCGCCATGATGGGCAAGCACGAGGAGGCGGTGGCGCACTACCGGCGGGCGTTGGCGCTGAATCCCAACGACGCGCGGACGCACAACAATGTAGGCAACGTCCTCGCGCAGCAGGGGAAACTCACCGAAGCCGTCGCGAGCTACGAACAGGCGATCCGGCTGGAAGCGGTGAATCCCGAAGCGCACGCCAATCTGGGCTTCGCGCTCGCACGGCTGGAGCGGCGCGATGACGCGGCGCGGCATCTGCGCACGGCGCTCCAGCAGCGGCCTGACTACGCGCAGGCGAAGGCGTGGCTCGACGCGCTGCTGGGGACGCCGCCGGCGGTGGGCAGATAACGCGAGGACGCGCTCGACGGCACCGGGTGCGCGTGAACACTTTCGGCCATGTCTCCCACCGAGGCCAAGACCCGCATCGCCGAACTCCGTGCCGAAGTCGCCCGGCACGAGGAACTGTATCGCAAGCTCGCCCGGCCGGAGATTCCCGATTTCGAATTTGACCAACTGAAGCGCACGCTCGCTGAGCTTGAGGCGCAGTTTCCGGAGTTTCTGGTGGCGGATTCGCCGACCCTGACGCTGGGCGACGACCGCACGGAGGGATTTGTGCGGGTGAAGCACCGGCTGGCGATGACGACGCTGGACAACACTTACGATGAGACGGAGCTGCGGGAGTTTCACGCGCGGCTCGCGAAACTGTTTGGACGCGAGGACCTCGCCTATTCGGTCGAACCGAAGATCGACGGTGCCTCGATCAGCGTGACGTATGAAAACGGCCGACTGGTGCGTGGGGTGACACGCGGCGACGGGGAGGAAGGCGACGATGTGACGGTAAACGTGAAAACGCTTCGCAACCTGCCGCACACGCTCCGGGCACCGGAGGATCTCACCGAAACACCGGTGCCGGCGCTAGTGGAAATCCGCGGTGAGATTTTTATGCGGTTCGCGGAGTTTGCGCGCGTAAATCAGGCGCAGCAGGACGCCGGGCAGGAGCCCTACGCAAACCCGCGCAATCTCGCGGCGGGTTCGCTGAAGCTGCTCGATCAAAACGAAGTGAAGGCGCGTGGATTGGAGATTGTCGTCTACGGATTGGGCGCGTGTGACCCCGAGGATTTGGTGAACTCGCAGGCGGCGTGGCATGCGGCGCTGGCGCAGTGGGGACTACCGACGTTGGAGCTGCGGAAAAACGTGCGCGGCATCGAAGAGGTGGTCGCGGCGATCCGGGCGCTGGATCAGGTGCGCGGGACGTTGCCGTATGCGACCGACGGCGCGGTGGTTAAACTCGACGATTTCGAACTGCAAAAGCAGGCGGGGTATCGCGGCGAAGGGCAGAGCGCGCGCAAGCTGTCGCCGCGCTGGGCCTGCGCCTACAAATTCGCGCCGGAGCGGGCTGAGACGAAGCTCAAGGCGATCACGATCCAGGTCGGCCGCACGGGGGTGATGACCCCGGTGGCGGAGCTGGAGCCGGTGCAACTCGCGGGCACGACGGTGGCGCGGGCGACGCTCCACAACCGCGACGAGATCGCGCGGAAGGATATCCGCGTCGGTGACACGGTTTACGTCGAAAAAGCGGGCGAGATCATCCCGGCGGTGATCGGCGTGAATGCCGCGCGGCGCACGCCGGAGTGCGTGGCGTATGTCTATCCGGAGGCGTGTCCGGTGTGCGGCACGTCGGCGGTGCAAGTGGCGGGCGAGGTCGCGATCCGTTGCCCCAATCCGGATTGTCCGGCGCAGCTCACGGGGCGGCTCGACTACGTCGCGGGGCGCGGGGTGCTCGATCTCGAAGGACTGGGAGGAGTCGTGGCGGAGCGGTTGGTAGCTACCGGCGCTGTAGCTGAGTTCTACGATATTTTTCGACTCGAACCCTCCCAGCTTGGTCGCCTCATACTCGATGAGAATCGGCAGGTCTTGAAGTCTGGAGGGCTGGGTAAACAGCGTGAGCTTGGGCTGAAGAACGCGGAGAAGATTTGTCACGCTATCCAGAGGAGCAAGACGCTGTCGCTCGCACGTTGGATCGCCGCGATGCAAATTGCGGGTGTCGGCAGTTCGACCGCTCAGGATCTTGCGCGACTCTCACGGGATATTGAGGGTTTTTATTTGGCGAGGGCTGCGCGTGATACTGTCCGCCTTGACGACTTGCTCACGGAAATCCAGCGGTCGAACCCGAGAGCTTCCGTCAACCGGGACCTCTCCACTGCAGGCCGCGAGCAATTGGGACAGGTAAACGACGCGAAAAAGAAGGAGGCGGATGAATTGGGCGAACAGATGATTGCTGCAGGCTTCGCTGTTCGGGGGGAGCGACCTTTGAGTGACGTCGAAATCGTAGGCGATTCACCGGAGGCAAAGAACTTGGAGCTTCTGCGACAGCGCATTAAAGAGATCGAGCAAACGGAGAACACCGGACAAGCGGATGAGGAGAAAGCTGCTCCTGATACGGAGGCTGAGGGCCGCGTCTTAAGGCGACAGGCTGATGACCTTGCGCGGGACATGATCAAACGGGGACTCGCAAGAATTACCTTCAAGCCCGCCCGCGAAGCCCTTTCGGTTTTGGGACCTTCTGTCGCGCGTGCGGTGATAAGCTGGGCTTCCAGCGCGCGTGGGCTTCATTTCAAGAGACGGTTGGTGGAGTTCGGGATCGGCCCAGTCGCTGAGATTCGCAGAGACGCAACCGGCCCGTTGGCAGGCCAAACTATCGTCGTGACCGGCTCGATCCAAGGGATGTCGCGCTTAGATATTCAGCAACTCGTTCGCCGGTGTGGAGGAACTGCGGCGAGTGATGTGTCGAAAGCGACGAGTTTGCTCGTAATTGGCGAGAACCCCGGTTCGAAAGTTGCGAAAGCGCAGAGCCTTGGGGTGAAAACAATCAGCGCCGCAGAATTTCTCTCTATGACATCGACGGATTTAGACAGCCCGATGCCCAAACTCGAACCACAGGGTGAGCTTTTGTGAATACGGTCGATTGGTATTTTCTCGATGAACTGAACCAGTCGCATGGTCCTGTGGGGGCCGCGCACATTTGCGAACTAATCAAGACTGGGCGGGCCGTGCTATTGTATCGGCAGGGGTTGTCCGGTTGGTTAACGCCAGAGCAAGCGGGGCCAATTTTTGCGCGGGAGATTTCTTTGAACGACCCAAGCACAATTACGAATCCACTGGGTCGGTCCAAACGAGATTTCGCAAGACTGACAGACCGAGATGTCGATGAACTTTTAGGTATCTGCAAGGGCGTGGTGGCGGACGACAACGTCAACGAAGCTGAATTACGCTTCATCGTCGGCTGGATTGAGGGCCATCCGACATTGAGCTCAACATGGCCTTGCCAGCAAATTGCCGACCGCATCGATAGCGCGCTTGCGGATGGCGAACTAACTGCGGAGGAAGCGAATGAAATTGGGTCATTTCTGAGAGCGATTGTGGCGCCAGTTCAGGATCCTGCTGATCAGCGCCTCCGATCTGCCACATTGCCCTTTGATGCTCCTACAACTCCAATTGAGTTTCTGGGTAGGAGATTCTGCTTCACGGGAACTTTCGCGATTGGGCACCGAGGGGTTTGCGTCGATATGACTGAGGAGCGTGGGGCGATTGTGGTTCCTGCCCTGACCCAAGAATTGGATTACTTGGTCGTGGGTGCCTTTCGCACTGAAGCGTGGATCCACTCTACACACGGCCGAAAAATAGAGCGTGCGGTTGAACTTCGCTCCTTGTCTGGGCGCCTGAAGATCGTGGGCGAGGAGGCATGGATACAAGCGATACGAAACGCTCCTACGGCTTTGCCGCCTGCGCCTGAAAGGGTAGTTGTGCCGGCACCAGTGGTGGGCGTGTTTTCCGGAAAGACGTTTGTGTTAACCGGCACGCTGCCGACTCTTTCTCGCGAGGAGGCCACGGCGAAAATCGAAGCGGCCGGCGGCAAGGTGAGCGGCAGTGTCAGCAAGAAG
>Ga0075163_10005380_pt1 | contig 17099 bp, 14 predicted proteins | sample JI1023141ADNA_FD_71478 | JGI IMG/M metagenome (GOLD analysis project Ga0075163, IMG submission 71478) | Wastewater effluent complex algal communities from Wisconsin, to seasonally profile nutrient transformation and Carbon sequestration -... | ecosystem: Engineered > WWTP > Effluent > Algae...
GCTTCCCGAAGCCGTTGCCCGGGTTCGTGACGCCCGAGCCGCGCGTGCTCGACCTGCAGCCCGGCACCCTGACGCCCGTCGACGTTCGCTTGGTGCGCAAGCCCTGAGCGAGTGTGTCCAGGCGCTCAACGAGCGGTGCAGGCGCGCACGTCGACGCCTGCGATCCACGCTCGCACTCGCTTGGGGTCGAGGTGCGTGAGCGATCGCAGCGCGAGCGGAGTCGTGGCCTTGCCCTCGCCGCGAACCAGCAGGCTTTCGATCGACTCGGCGCCGCCTCGGAACCAACCGCCGGGGACACTCACGACGACACCCGCGGCCGTCTCGATGCGCTCGTAGCGCGTCCGCAGCGATCGGCTGTCGACGACTTCGAAGCACAGGCCTCGCCCCAGCACGATTGCGGAGCACGGCGTCGACACGGTGCAACCACCGTGGCGCCGATTCCAACGCGGCCACAGGACGGCTCCGTCATCGACTCCGAGTACGTGTTCGAAGCAGCCCGACCCGCTCGCGAACACACGATCTCCGCCCGCGAGGAAGACGACGTCCCCCGGACCATCGCTGCCACAATCTTCGGTTCGCCATTGCCATTCGTGCGTCATCCGATTCGGCGACCAGGCGAACACTCCTTGCGATTCGGTGGCGACCAAGTGCTCCCCCGTCTCCGAGTACGCGAGCGCATCGACGACTCCCCCGAAGACACCGCGAACGCCGACGAGATCCGCGATGGCGCGTCCCGTGACCGTCTCGACGAGGATCACGTGGAAATTCGGGTCGTCGCCGCCGGTCGCCAGACCCACGGCGATCTCGTCACGCACCGGATCGAACGCGACGGTCGCGATGCTCGTCGGAGAGCATGCTCGCAAGCTCCACACGCGCCGCGGGGGTTGGCGGTCGTCGGGTTTCCACGTGTACAGGTCGTCGTCCGTGGCGATCGCCAGCACCGCCGAATCGCTCGACCAGCGCAACTCGACGATCCGCCCGCTCGGCACGTCGACGCGACCGAGCACCGATCCGTCCCGAGTCGACCAGGCCGTCAGGCTCGTCCGGTCCGGAGCCACGACCGTCTCGCGATCCGGTGAGAACAGTCGCGCACCCCACCACGCGAGGGGCATCGGCGCCACCACCAGCCATTCGAGCTCGACGTGTCGCGGCGCATGACACGCCGGGCACTCGCACGATGTCGTCCAATCCGCCGTCGAGCAGCACGATTCCGAACAGGCATGCCGCCGAACCCGGAGCGACGCGATCGAGGCCCGCCCCTTCTCGGGTTCACCTCGCACGAGGAGATGACGCCCGTCGGGCGTGAACTCGGCTTCCGTGACCGCGAACGGAAGCGTCTGGGAGTCGAACAGCGTCCGACCGTCCCGCAAGTCGACGAATCGAAGCGTGCGGGCGGCGACGACGGCCACGGACTCGTCGGGCGACACCGCCAAGTCACCCCAACCCCAAGCCACTCCGCGGTCGCGCAGGATGCCGAGGTCCTCGAGTTCGAATCTCCCCGACAGCGTCGTGGGGACGTGTGCAGCACCTCGCAAGGCGTGTCGAACCATGGGATAGCGGTCGTCGGCGCGCAGCGACTTCAAGTCGGGATCCCAATCGACCACGGCCGTGTCGTAGCCCGACCGAATCGCGGCTTCGAGCGAGTCGAGCGCGCCCGCGCGGTCACCGAGGTGCTCCAACGCGCACGCTCGGTGGTAGGCCGCGATCGGATTGAGCTCGTCGCGAATCAAGCAATGACGAAAGGACGCCTCGGCTCGCATCCAATCCCCACGCTCGGCCGCCTCCACACCCGCGCAGAAGTCGGCCAGGTACCCGTGAATCGTCGCGCTGGAGAGCGGAGATTGCGTCGACGGATCCCACGTCCAAGACGGGCCGAGGAGCGCGAGGAGACCGGTGAGCACCCACATGTTGCGTGCCGAAACCCGCCGAGGCTCCCCAGGTTCCTCGAGAAGATGGACTCCGAGGCAACGAGGGACGCGGAGGTGGCTGATTCCGTAGGATCTCGCCCGCATGAATCAGCAACGACTCGCGTGCCGTGACCGACTCCAGAAGATCGCGCGGCGGGCCATGCTCGAGCGCGGCTTGCAACCCGACTTCACCGACGCCGCCCTCGACGAAGTGCGCGCGTTGCGCGTCGCTCCCATCGAGACCGGGCCGGACATCCGTGACCTGCGCGACCTGCCGTGGGCGTCGATCGACAACGACGATTCGCAGGACCTCGACCAGCTCTCGGTCGCGATCCCGCGACCGTCGGGATTGAAGATCCTCGTCGCGATCGCCGACGTCGACGTCGCGGTACCGAAAGGCTCGGCCATCGACGCGCGCGCGCGCACGAACACGACGTCGGTCTACACCGCGGCGCAGATCTACCCGATGCTGCCCGAGCCGCTCTCGACCGACTTGACGTCGTTGCGCGAGGGGCAGGACCGCATGGCGATGGTGGTCGAGCTGGACGTGACGAACGACGGGGTCGTCACGGGCTCGTCGAACTACCGCGCGATCGTCCGCAACCGCGCGAAGCTCGCGTACAACGCCGTCGCCGCGTGGCTCGACGCGCGCGGGCCCATGCCCGAGCGCATCGGTGCCGTGCCGGGACTCGACGACAATTTGCGCCTGCAGGACCGCGTCGCGCAGAAGATGAAGGTGTTGCGCCACGAAGCGGGTGCCCTGGCGCTCGAGAGCATCGAAGCGCGCCCGGTGTTCTCGGGCGAGATCCTGATGGACCTCCACCCCGACGAGAAGAACCGCGCCAAGGAGCTGATCGAGGAGTTCATGATCGCGGCCAACGGCGCGACCGCGCGCTTCCTCGCGTCGGTCGGGTTTCCCTCGATTCGTCGCGTGCTGCACTCGCCCGAACGCTGGAACCGCATCGTGAGCCTCGCCGCCGAGAGCGGCGGTCGATTGCCGTCACAACCGGACGCGCTGGCGCTGGGCAAGTTCCTGGCCCAGCGTCGACGCGTCGATCCCGAGCACTTCCCCGACTTGTCGCTCTCGATCGTCAAGCTGCTCGGGTCGGGCGCCTATGCGCTCGAAGTGCCCGGACAATCGGTCGAAGGCCACTTCGGGCTCGCCGTGCGCGACTACACGCACTCGACCGCGCCGAACCGTCGCTTCCCCGACCTGATCACGCAGCGCTTGTTGAAGGCCGCGCTCGCCAAGAAGCCGTCACCCTACTCGCGCGGCGAACTCGACGGCCTCGCGGCGCACTGCACGGAACAGGAAGACGACGCGACCAAGGTCGAGCGGCAGGTGTTGAAGTCCGCCGCCGCGCTCTTGTTGGAAGACCGCATCCACGAGCGCTTCGTCGGCTTCGTCACGGGCGTCTCGGACAAGGGCACGTGGGTGCGCATCCTGTCCCCCGCCGTGGAAGGCAAGGTCGTGCACGGCTGGGAAGGCCTCGACGTGGGCGACAAGGTGCGCGTCGAGTTGCTCGGCGTCGACGTCGAGCGCGGCTTCATCGACTTCGCGGCGTTGCCGGGGTCGTGACGCCGAGCTCGCGGCCCGGCTACGCTCGAAACCGCGAGCGATCGGCGACGATCCTCGCGGTCTCCGTGTCGGTCACGGGCGCCGGAGCGCTTCGACCTCAGTGGTGTCCTTGCGCCTCGAGCCAGCGCTCCGCGTCGATCGCGGCCATGCAGCCCGAGCCCGCGGCCGTCACGGCTTGACGATAGACCTTGTCCTGCACGTCGCCACAGGCGAACACGCCGGGCACGTTCGTGTAGGTGCTGCCGGGGCGCACCTTGATGTAGCCGGTCTCGTCCGTCTCGATCTGGCCCGCGAACACCTCGGAATTGGGCTTGTGACCGATCGCGACGAACAAACCGTCGCAGGCGACCTCGCTGACCTCGCCGTTGCGCGTGTCCTCCACCTTGACGGCGCGCACCTTCTTCTTGTCGGCGTGCGACAGGACCTCGACGACCTCCTTGTGGAGCATCCAGTCGATCTTGGGGTTGGCGCGCGCGCGCTCGATCATGATCTTGCTCGCGCGGAAGTCGGCGCGGCGGTGCACGACGGTCACGCGGGCCGCGTGGCGCGTCAGGAAGTTCGCTTCCTCCATGGCCGTGTCGCCGCCGCCCACGATCAGCACGTGCTTCTGCTTGAAGAAGGCACCGTCGCACGTGGCGCACGCGGACACGCCGTGGCCCATCAGCTCCTTCTCGCTGGGCAGGTCGAGCAGCTTGGCGCTGGCGCCGGTCGAGATGATCACGGACTTCGCCTGGAACGTGTCGAACTCCGTCTTGATCGTGAACGGACGCTTCTTGAAGTCGACTTCGACGACCTGCTCGAACCGAATGTCGGTTCCGAACCGCGCCGCCTGCGCCTGGAACTCCTCCATCATCTTCGGGCCCATCACGCCGTCCGGATACCCGGGGTAGTTCTCGACCTCGGTCGTGATCGTCAGCTGACCGCCGGGTTGCATGCCCTGGAACAAGAGCGGCTTCAGGTTCGCGCGCGCCGCGTAGATCGCCGCCGTGTAGCCGGCCGGACCGGAGCCGATGATGATGACGTCGTGGACTTCGCTCATGGGGTTCTCGAGAGGAACTCGGGTTGCAGCGGTCGACGTTCGCGACGCCCCGTGAGGCGTGCGTCGGTCGCGTGCGAGCCTCGGAGTGTAGTCTCGTGCTCCAGCCCGATTCCACGATCCGCGCCGGCCCACGCGAGGCCGCGCGCCGGCCCGCGTCGCACGCGAGGTGCCGCGTGAACCGCGTCCGCGGCGCCCCGAGCCCGCTCCGGGGCGGTGCGCGGGGGCGCGTGCTATCCTCCCCGGCCGTTTTTCCGCTCGATCCCGGCCTCTCGCCCCATCGGGCAACGCCGCGCCGACGCGAGCACGCACCCTCGCCCCACGATCTCCACCATGCCCGGCCCGCGCGTCTACACCCTGGAGGAAGTCCAGGCCCTGGTCCCCAAGCTCGAGTCCGTCTTCGCGCGGATCGACGCGGTCAAGGCCGAGCTGCGGATCCTCCACATCCGCGTCAGCGCGCTCGAGTTGATCTGGGGCGTGAACGTGCACGAACGCGATTGCCCCGACCATCTCGAGTTCCTGCACCACCTCGAGGAGATGAAGACGCGCGAGGACGAGGTCGCGCGACTCACGAAGCGCATCTCGCGCCTCAGCGGCCGCGTGAAGAGCGTCGATCCGGCGTTGGTCGACTTCTACGGCGTGCGCGAGGGACGACTCGTCCACTGGTGCTGGACGCGCGGCGAGACGGCGATCGAACACTGGCACCACGTCGACGAAGGCTTCGGAAGTCGGCAACGAGTGTGAGGACACGGTTTTCGAGCACGCAGTGGGTCCACGGACCGCTGCACGAGATGGCGGTGCGACTGCGCGTCGCGGCGCGTTCGGCGCTCACCGACGCGATCGCGAACGGGACGATGGACGCCTTGGCGCGTCCGCAGTCCGTGGGAGCGGGCGACGTCACGTACGGCATCGACGCGCCGACCGAACACGTGCTCGACCGATGGCTCGAGGAGGTCGCGCGTCACGAGCCGATCTCGCTCTTGACCGAGGACGCGGGCTGGCGTCACCGCGGTCCCAACGGGCGTGGCGGATCGCGCGAGCTCGACGGGTTCGACCACGGCGGCCCGCGCGTCGTCGTCGATCCGATCGACGGCACGCGCAACTTGATGGCCGACCTGCGCTCCGCGTGGAGCGTGATCGCGCTGTGCGGTCCCGGCGAGGGCGAGCCTTCGATGAGCGACGTCGAGGGCGGCGTGTTGGCCGAGATCCCCGATTCGCGCGGCGCGGTCGCGCGCACGCTGCGCGCGACGATCGACGGCCGCGTGCGGCTTTCGCACGAACGGCTGGAGGACGGCGCGCTGATCTCGGACGGCACGTGGCGCGTCGACGACGACGATCGGGCCGACCACGGCTACTTCCCCTTCTTCCGCTACATGTCCGACATGCGTCCCGAGATCGCGCGCCTCGAAGCGGCGTTCTTCGAGCGCCTCGCGCGGCTGGAGAAGGCCGAGATCCGCAACTGCTACGACGACCAGTACATCAGCAACGGCGGGCAACTCGCGCTCGTGACGTTGGGCACGTACCGCATGATCGCGGACCTGCGCGCGTTCCTGGCGCGACGCCGCGGGACGCCCACGTTGACGTGCAAGCCCTACGACTGCGCCGGCGCGATCCTGGTGGCGCGCGCGGCCGGTTGCATCGTGACGACGCCCGAGGGCGGCAACCTCGACTTCCCTCTCGACGTCACGACGCCCGTGAGCTTCGTCGCCTGGGCCAACGCGCGCACGCGTGCTCGACTCGAGCCGCACTTGCGCGCGGTCCTGGCCGAGTCCTGACTGCTCGGCACGCGCGGTTCACACGGGCTTGTCGCGCGCGACGTCGAACCGTCGCAGCATCCACCCGCCCGCCACGACGAGCCCCACGTCGGCCGCCGCGCACAACACCCACGCCAAGGCACCCGCCGGCCACAGTGCCTGACCGGGCGTCATCTCGGTCATGTCGGTCAAGAGGTAGTACACGAGCCACGCCGGCGCGAACGCGAACAATGCGATCGCGCTCATCAACGCCACACGCAAGAGCATCAGCAGCATCGCGCGTCCCATGTTCTGCAGCGCGCCGTCCTCTCCCGGCGCGTAGCGCACGGGCGAGAACAGGAACACGGCGTTGTCGAGCGCGACCCAGGTCAGCGTGAACAACGGCTGGATCGCGAACACGGCGACCGCCCCCGGATGGATGCGACCGACCCACGCGGCCTGGGCCAACATCGACCCCAGCACGAGGATGCACACGAGCACGATCTCGGGCAGGATCATCGCCAGGAACAAGAGCGAAGGGCGCAGCGGCCAGGTCTTGAGCCGGTCCATGAGCTCGAGGTCGCTGCGAAAATCGAAGCGCAGCCCCGCGCACAGGTACAAGGTCCCCATCGCGGCCGGCAGGGCGGTGCCCATGAACAGCTGCGCGTCCTCGCCGCGACGCGAGATCGCCGTGCCGAGCAACGTGATGAACAAGATCACGATGGCCGAGAGGATCATGGGACCGCGCGAGTTGCGCACGATCGACGTCGTCTTGTGCCACGCGACGGCGCCGAACGCACCGCGACCGAAGATCCAGGGCACGTCCCACCCCAGGGTCGTCTTGGTGAGGTTGCCTTGTCCCGGTCCGAACGCGCCTCGGCGCATGCGGTTCAGGCGCTTGGCCACGTCGGCCGACGTCGAGAGCGACGTCTCGCGGTAGTCGACCGGGATGCGCGCCGTGCCCTCGAAGGCCAGGAACCAGAAACCCAGCGCGAACAGGAACCAGGGCACGAAATCGGCCGCCGTCTCGGCCGTGATCATCCGCGCCCAAGGCGTGAAGGGCGCGAGCACCGCGCTCACCACGGGACGACGCGCGAACTCCTCGAGCGAGAATCCGCCGCGCGCGGAGTCCCCCAGCATCTTCTCGAGGAACGAGAAGTCCTGCCCCGAGACGAGCAGGACGCCGCCGACGATCACGACGATCACGAGGACGCGCGTCACGACGCCCAGCGGCAGCTTGCGGCTCACGCGCGCGAGCTTGTTCTCGGTGTCGCCCAACATCAGCGCGAACGCCTGACCCAGGATCGGAATGGTCAGGAACGTCACGAACACGCCCACGAACGCGTAGATGCCGCCCGACAACCTCGTGGCGGCGCCGACGCCGAACAAGAGTCCCGCGAAGAGCGACTTGAGCAGGTTGACGACGAGTCGGTAGCGGACGAGGTCGGAGCGCGAGATCGGCGCCGAGAAGCACAGCTCGATCTCTTCCTTCGGCAGGTACACGCCGCGGTGGCTGAACGCTCCGATGACGGTCAGGATCGTCAGCACGAGCATGGCCACCTTCACGGCGGCGTACGTGCCCGGTCCGTTCGAGACGGCCGGCGCCAACCCGCCGGAGCGCAGCACGCTGCCCATCAAGACCGACGCGATCCACGAGAACGCGACCAGGACACCCAGGATCAGGAAGATCCAGTGCTTGGGCTCCTTGAGTCGTCGCGCCTGACGTCGCAAGCCGCCCACGAACTTCAGCCGCATCAAGAGACGCAGCGCCGGATTGCCGAGGAAACTCTCCACGCGTGGGTCAGCCGGCCTTGGGTTCGGTGATGGCGAGGAAGATCTCCTCGAGCGATCCGTCGTGACCGCCGCGGAACGTGGCGCGCAACTCGGCGAGCGTGCCCAGGAACACTTTCTGTCCCTTGTGCACGATCAAGAGTCGATCGGCGAGTTCCTCGATCAGCTCCAGGAGGTGCGACGACAACACGACGGCGCTGCCTTCGCGCGCCAACGACTCGATCGCGTCCTTGGCCGAACGGATGCCGCGCGGGTCGAGGCCGGACAACGGCTCGTCCATCAGCACGACGCCGGGCTTGTGCAGCCACGCGCAGCAGAACGCCAGCTTCTGGCGCATGCCGCGCGACAACTCGCCACCCAACGCAGTGCGCTTGTCCGTCAGCTCGAACGTCGCGAGCAATTGATCCGCGCGCGCCCGCCAGTCGGTCACGCCGTACATCGCGGCCGCGAAGCGCAGGTGTTCGTCGACGGTCAAGCTCTCGAACGGCTGCGGATCGTCGGGGATCCACGCCAGGCACTTCTTGGCCTGCAGCTCGGACTTCACCAGGTCGTGTCCGCAGATCGACACGCTGCCGTACTGCAACGGCAGGATGCCGGCGACCGAGCGCAGCGTGGTCGTCTTGCCCGCTCCGTTCGCGCCCACGAGGCCCAGGATCTCGCCCTCGGCCACGTGGAAGGTCAGGTCACGCACGGCGGCGTGCTCGTCGTACGTCTTCGAGAAGCCCTCGACGGACAACGCGACCCGGCGCGGCGGCGCGTCGTCCACGCGCGGCTCGAGGGGCGCGGCGGAGATCGCCTCCGACAGGGGCGACGCGGGGACTTCGTGTGGGGACTCGGGGCGATCGTCGGCCATGCGAGGGCGTGTTCGGTGCTCGAGGGACGTGGACGAGGCCGGTATCGCCACGGCGCGCGGCGAATTTCCGTCCCGCACCCATGGATCCCGGGCGGGGTGGGGCCCAATACTAGTGTCCTCGATCATCGGCGACGAACGTTCCTCGATCGCGAATCGGTGCCGTCCCCCGTTCCACGGTCCGATCCTCCCGCGAGGCGTGCGTTCCACCGCCGACACGATCCTCGATCCCGCGTCGAGCGGACCGCACACCGAGCGGTCCCGCGCCACGCGATCCAACCTCCGCACGACCCCACGCAGACCCGACGTTCGACGTCACACAGGAGCCCCATCATGGCCACGCCCGCTCAAGCCACCGGCACCGGACCCTTCACGCTTCCCCCGCTGCCCTACAAGGACGACGCCCTCGCGCCGACGATCACCGCCCACACGCTGTCGTTCCACTACGGCAAGCACCACAAGGCCTACGTCGACAACTTGAACAAGCTCGTGGAAGGCAAGAAGTACGCGACGATGACCCTCGAGGACGTCGTCAAGGCCAGCGCCAAGGAAGCGGCCGATGCCGGCGTGTTCAACAACGCGGCGCAGGTGTGGAACCACACGTTCTACTGGAACAGCATGAAGCCGGGTGGCGGCGGTTCGCCGACCGGGAAGCTCCTCGAGAAGATCGTGGCCGACTTCGGCAGCTTCGACGCGTTCAAGACGCAGTTCTCCGACGCGGCCAAGACGCAGTTCGGCAGCGGCTGGGCCTGGCTCGTGCTCGACGGTGGCAAGCTCAAGGTCACGAAGACCGGCAACGCGGACACGCCGCTCGCGCACGGACAGAAGGCGATCCTGACGTGCGACGTGTGGGAACACGCCTACTACCTCGACTTCCAGAACCGCCGCCCTGACTACGTCGCGGCGTTCCTCGACAAGCTCGTCAACTGGGACTTCGCCGCGGCCAACCTGAGCCGCTGAACTCGTCACGCTTCGACCGCGACGCGGTCGTTCGGCACGCATCGCGGCCGCGACGGAACGTCTCGAACGAGGCGGGCCGGCGCGGCCGCGGTCGTCGACGCGCAGCGAGCACGACACGTGCGCGCACGCTCCGCGCGCTCACGCTCCGTGTCCTCACGCTCCGCGCGAGGACGCTCCGCAACAGGACGATCCGTTCCAGGACGCTCGGTTCCAGGACACGCCGTGCGAGGACGATCCGTACGAGGACGAGCGGAGCGAGGCCTACAGGAGCGAGCTGCTCTTGGCCAACGCGACGATCACGCGCGAAAGCCCCAGCGTCACCCGCCCCATGCGGCCGTAGTCGAGGCGATCGTGCGTGTCGGCCGGTCCGTTCGATCCGGGATTGCGCAGCGTGCCCGTGTCCGTGACGAGCACGCTCGGGATCCCCCCGGCCAGGAACGCGGCGTGGTCGGACGTCGCGAATCCCGGCGTGAAGCCGGGCACCGCGATCCCTTCGCTCGGGAAGCGGGTCGACGTGCGGAACGCCCCGATCGCCTGGCGCACGAGGTCGCGCGAGGTCAGGTCGCCGGCGAAGAACAGGAAGTTGCCCGTGTCCGGATAGACGAACCCGAACGGGAACGGAACCGACTGCGAACCGGCCGCGTCCTTGTAGAAACCCAGACCGTCGAGCACGACGGCGGCGACGAACTTCTCGCCCCGCTTGCGCGTCTCGCGCACGTACGCGGCCGCGCCCGAACGCTCGTCGCCAGCGTAGTTCCCCGATCCGTTGGCCAAGAGCACGAAGCGCAGGCTGCGCTCGCTCTGCGTCTCGGCCATGAGGCGCGCGATCTCGATCAGCGCGGCGCAACCCGAAGCGTTGGCGTCGGCCCCCGGCGAACGCGGCTCGCAGTCGTAGTGCGCCGCGATCAGCACGAACTCGGTCTTCTTGGTGGTGCCGAGACGCGTCGCTTCGAGGTTCGTCGCGAAGCCGCGGCGCGACTCGAACGAGTGCTGGCGCACTTCGTAGCCCGCGCGCGTCAGCGAACGCTCCAAGTAGTCGACGGCTTGCAGCGTCGTCTCCGGCGCGTGTCCGCCACGCGTGGAGCACTGGTGGGCCAACATCTCGACGTGATCCTCGAGACGGCTCGACACCGTCTGCTCGTCGTCCGTCGCGGGCGGCAAAGCGCCCACCATCGACTCGCCCGGCATCTGCGTCATGTACGCGCCCGACGAGCCGAAGAAGATCGCCAACACGATCAACCAGAAGAGAATGAGTTTCACGGTGTCCGGCCCTTCCCGATCCGGGGGGTCATCGGACGTCGCTCAGCGGGATCTTGAGGGCGTTTCCGCGGCGTTCGCGCACCCTCCACAAGAGCGGCCACGTGAGGGCGCGCAGGGCGGCCGACACCACGAAGACGACCACGAAGGCCCGCGAGCCGCTGCCGGCCTCGGAAAGAATGGCCGCTCCCAGCATCGATCCGCCGAAGATCGCCAGGGAATTGGCCACGTGATAGGTGGTCAGGATGCTCGTGCGCTCGCGCAGGGCGACGGCCTGGAACAGGAGCAGGAAGCTCGCCAACTCGTAGGCCGCGAACGCAGCGCCCGCGAAGAGCTGCGCGACCAGGAGGACTTCGAACCGCGTGGACACGGCCCACAGGAGCGACGCGATCGGGACCGTGACGCCGCCCACGACGAGCAGGGCCCGCAACCCACGGCCGCGCGCGATGCGGCCGAACCACGGCAAGAAGACGAACCGCGACGCGACGGCGGCGGCGAGGAGGATCGTGTACTCGAGGTAGGAGAAGTGCAGGGACTCGAGCACGTACGGCGTGAAGAACGGGATCGCGACCTGCGCCGAGAGCTGCAGCGCGAGCATGTACAGGATCAAGCGCCCGTCGTCGCCGTGCGCGAAGCGCGCCAACAGCTCGCGTCCCCCCACCGCGCGCATGCCTTCGGGCATCGGCGTGGGCTCGCTCTGACTCGCGAGAAGACAGGCCGAGATCGCGCGCGCCAACCCCGCGAACAGGAACACGAGCGCGAACGCGTGCATCAAGTGTCCCGTGCGTCCGCCCACCTGCAGCATCCAGCCCGCGGCGACCACGCCCACGACCTGGAACACGTACAGCATCCGGTTGCGTCGCGCGAAGTAGTGGATGCGCACGCGCGCCGGCACGATCGTCTCGACCCACGTCCCCCACGCGGGCGCGGTGCCGAGACCGGCCGCCCAGTACACGGTGACCCACGCGTACAACCACGTGGCGTCCATGTGCCCACGCCACGCGCCGATCGCGAGCGGCAAGCAACTCGCCGCCTGCAACGCCGCGCACGCGACGACCAGGCGACGGTGCGAGCGCCAACGTTCGAGCCACACCGGCGCCGAGAGTTGGAGCAACGCCCCGAGCACCATCGGCACGGTCGCGACGAGTCCGGCCCACACCGGATCGAGGCCCAAGCCCAACGCGAAGGCGGGGAAGTACGTCTCCCCCATCCCGACCATGATCGACCACGCGATGCCGTCGAGCCACACGGCGCGCAGGTCGTGTCGCACCACCGCCGCGCGACGCGGTCGCGGCGTGCCGGTGCTCCGTTTCGCGCCCGTGCCGAGTTCCTGGCCCAGTTCCGTGCCCGTGCACGCGACACCGACGCGGACGGCGTCGCCGGGCGTCGTGTTCGAGGGATCGGGACTCGCGGAGGACATGGGTTCGGGCACGCGTGCGTTGGTGTTCGAAAGTCGGGCAAGCTAGCATCCCGCCCACGCTCATGAAGACGGATCCTCCCACTCCCCGCCCTGCACCGTCCGCGAGCAGCCACGTCACGCTCGGCGACGCGCTTCGCCGTGCCGAGCTCGTCGCGCACCGCGGGTACGCGTTGCGGTACCCCGAGAACACGCTGGCGGCGATGGAGGCGGCGATCCGCGCCGGCGCGCGCTACGTCGAATGCGACGTGCAGCTCTCCCGCGACGGATTCCCCGTCTTGATGCACGACCGGACGTTGGAGCGCATGTGCGGCGTCTCGGCCGCGGTGCACGAGCTCACGCTGGCCGAGCTGCGCAAGCTCTCGTGCGGCGAACCGGGCAAGTTCGGATCGCAGTTCGCGAGCGAGGGCATCGCCAGCCTGGGCGGGTTCGTCGATTTGATCCGTACGCATCCGCACGTGACCGCCTTCGTCGAGATCAAGCGCGTGGCGATCGAGCAGTTCGGACGGGAGCGCATCTTGGAGCGCGTGCTTCCGCCGATGGACGTGGCGATCCACCAGTGCGTGTTCATCAGCTTCAGCCTCGATTTCCTGGCCGCCGCGCGCGCCGCGCATCCGATTCCGTTGGGCGCGGTGGTCGACGCGTGGAAGGAGCTCGAGTCACCGCGCGTGCGCGAGCTCGATCCCGAGTACGTGTTCTGCGACGTCGACGGGTTGCCCACCGGCGGTCCGCTGCGGCACGGTCGGTCGAAGATCGCCGTCTACGAGGTGGCCGATCCCGCGCAGGCTCGTGCGCTCGCTTCGCGCGGCGTGGACCTGGTCGAGACGTTCGCGATCGCCGAGATGATCGCGGCGACGCGCTGACCTGCTGAGGGGCTGACGGGCGACGGGCGACGTCGCGACCGAGCGACTGGGCGACTGGGCGGTCGCGTGCGAATCGCGACCGAATCACCGCCGACGTCGCGCGTCCCTCACGCCTTCGCCGCGTCGAGTTCCGCGCGCAATCGCCGGCAGCGATCGATCAACGCGCGGTCCTCGCGCGGCTCGAAGCGCGTCCCGCTCGCCGCGGCGAACGCCGCCGGTCCGTTCGCGGCGCCCGCGTGCACGAGCCACGCCAAACCGCGCGCGGTCGCTTCGGGTTCGGCGGAGCGCTCCACCGGGACGCCCGTCACGTCCGCGAGACGTCGACACAAGCCGTCGAGCTGCGACAACCCGCCACCCACGCGCAGGACCTCCGGTCGCGGCAACACCGTGTTCGTCTCGTCGATCACGATCGCGACGAGGAACACGACGCTCTCGAGCACCGCCACGAGCTTCGCCTCCCGCGAACTCTCGGTCGTGGGCGTCGCCTCGACGAAACGCGCGGGCAGATCGGGGAGCCAGTACGGCGCACCCAGGCCCGAGACCGCGTTCACGAACACGGGAGGCGCGGTCTCGCGTTCGAGCCAGCCGTCGAGATCGGGCTCGAGGTCCGCCATCTCGAGCGCTTCGATCGCGAACTGCAGCGCGCTGCCCGCGCCGTTCACCGTGCCCTCCAACACGCAGGTGGCACGTGACTCGTCGGCGAACACGACGCTCTTCAAGAGTCTCGGCGCGTCGACGGCCGCGTCCGCGAACGCGCGCTGCACGAACGCGCCCGTGCCGAAGTTCACGTACGCCGCGCGCGGATCGGGTTCACCGCCCGCGTAGATCGCGGCCGACTGATCGCCCGTGAGGACCGTCATGGGGACACGCCGCTTGCCCACGTCGAGCGTGCCGTGTCCTTCGCTCGCGCGCGTCGGCACGCACCGCGGCAGCGCCGTCACGGGCACACCGAAGAGGTCACACAGCGTCGTGTCCCATCGGCGCGTGCCGACGTTCCACAAGAGCGTGCGCGAGGCGTTCGCCGGATCCGCGATCCGCGGTCGCTCGTCGAGGAGACGGAACGCGAGGAACGACGACAGCGGACCGAACACCAGTCGCCCGTCGCGCAACGCCGCCGCCACCTCGGGCAGGTTCGCGAGCATCCACGCGAGCTTCGAGGCGCCGTAGTGCGGCGACAGGCGCAACCCCGTCCGCGCACGGACGTCGGCCGCGTGTTCCGTCAGAGCGTCGACACGCGCCTTGGCGCGGCGGTCCTGCCACGAGATCACGGGCGACAAGGGCGCGCCGCTCGTCGCGTCCCACGCCACGACGCTGGATCGTTGCGTGGCCAGGCCCGCGGCGACGAGGTCCCCGTCGCGGCGACCGAGGAACTTCATCGCGTCCTTGATCGAGCGCCGCAGCGAGCGCACGAGTTCCTCGGGGTCCTGCTCGACGCGATCGTCGCTCGGGCGCGTCTCGCCCACGTCGCACGATCCGCGCGCGACGCAGCGTCCCGCGCGATCGAACACGAGGGCGCGCGACGCGTGTCCGCCCTGGTCGAGGGCCATCACCAACGGGTTGTCGACGCTCATCCGCGCATCCTACGCGCGCGGCGCTTCGAAACGAGCACGCCCCGCCGCGAAGCCGCGCGACAGGGCGTACTCACCAGGAACCTGTCCTGGCTCCGCCGTCGTGGACGGCGTCGTAGAGGATCGGCGCCGTCGCGTGCGGCGGCGCGGTGGTGACCAGAGACCTCGCTCGCGGGGCGTCGATCACGATCGACGTCGGGGCCAGCGAAGAGAACAAGGAGTCGTCGGGCCGCGGACGCGGTCCGACACCGATCTCTTCGTCCCGACGCGGCGCGGTCTTGAGGGGGAACGGAATCGTTCCCTCAGGCAGGAATCGGCTCGCCCTCGGACGCGACTCGGCGCGCGTACAGCTCGGCGACGCGCCGCGTGACCGGCCCGATCGACGCGCCGATCTCGCGACCGTCGAGGGTGCGGACCCACGAGATTTCCCCCATGGTCCCGGTCGTGAAGACCTCGTCGGCCGCGTGGAACTCCGCGAGGGACAGTCGCCGCTCCTCGCACGGGATCGAGGCCTCGCGCGCCAACTCGAGCACGACCCGACGCGTGATGCCCGGGAGGCAGTGGTCGGCGAACGGCGTGCGCAGGACGCCGCGCTTCACGAGGAACACGTTCGTGGCGTTGGTCTCCGCGACGTAGCCCTCGACGTCGAGCATGAGCGCGTCGTCGGCGCCGGCCACGTTGGCCTCGATCTTGGCCAGGATGTTGTTGATCAGGTTGTTGTGGTGGATCTTCGAGTCCACGCACATGGGCGGGTTGCGTCGAACGGAACTCGTCACGAGCGTGAGGCCCCCCGAACCGTAGACGGGCGCCTTCCACTCGGCCAGGACGATCAGGCACGTGCCCGAGCGATTGAACTTCGGGTTCATGCCCGACGTGACCTTCTCGCCACGCGTCAACGTGAGACGCACGTGCGCGCCGTCGCGCATGCCGTTGGCCTTCAAGGTGTCGAGGACGGCGCGCCGCACGTCGTCGCGCGTGGGCACGCCTTCGAACGCCAACGCCTTGGCCGAGTCCATCAACCGATCGAGGTGCGCGTCGAGCGCGAACACGCGTCCGCCGTAGACGCGCAAGCCCTCCCACACGGCGTCGCCGCCTTGCACGGAGCTGTCGAAGACCGAGACCTTGGCTTCGGCGCGCGGCACGAGGCGCCCGCCGACGTGGACCAGGATCGAAGCGTTGCGCGGATCGGGGAGCGGCGGATTCATGGGGCGCCAACATACCGCGCGGGGGTGCGGTGCTCACGCGGTCGCGCGCGGAGCGCGAGTCGGAATCATGTCCGGCCCTTGCACGAGCTGGGCCGCGATTCGATCCTGGTCGCCATGAAGATCCGCGCCTGGCTGCTCGTGTCCCCCCTCCTCCTTGCGGCGTGCGCATCGACACCGAAACCGCCCGAGAACCCCGCGTGCGCCGGCTTCGACACCGCGCGTTCGGATCCGCGCGCGATCGCGATCGCCGACGAGGTGATGAAGGCGATGGGCGGACGCGCGGCCTGGGACGGCACGCGCTGCCTGCGGTGGACGTTCGCGGGACGGCGCTCGCATCTGTGGGACAAGCAGACGGGCGACCTGCGCTTCGAGGACGGCCAACGCGTCGTGCTGATGAACGTCGCGTCCGGACAAGGCCGCGTGTTCGAGGGCGGCGCCGAGGTGTCGAACGACGCCGACAAGAAGCGCAAGCTGCTCGACGACGCGTACAAGGCTTGGGTCAACGACTCCTACTGGTTGGTCGCGCCGTACAAGCTCAAGGACAACGGCGTGACGCTGACGCACGCGGGCGTGCGCGCACTGGCCGATGGCCGTCCGGCCGACGTGCTGCGCTTGCAATTCCAGGGCGTGGGCGTGACCCCCGACAACGCGTACGAGATGTACGTGGGGCAGGACACGCACCTCGTCGAGCAATGGTCGTACTTCAAGCACCGCGACGACGCGCAGCCGGCGATGACGACGCCGTGGGCCGGATGGAAGCGCTACGGCGGCATCCTGCTCGCGAGCGACCACGGCAAGGGACCCGCGACGACCGACATCGCCGTGTTCGACGTGCCGCCGCCGGCGCTGACGAAGCCCTGATCCGGCGGCTCGCGACGCGCGGCGCGGAGACGAGGGACGCGCGCACGCGCGCCGCCCCGCTCGCGCGCCTCA
>Ga0075163_10005382_pt1 | contig 17099 bp, 14 predicted proteins | sample JI1023141ADNA_FD_71478 | JGI IMG/M metagenome (GOLD analysis project Ga0075163, IMG submission 71478) | Wastewater effluent complex algal communities from Wisconsin, to seasonally profile nutrient transformation and Carbon sequestration -... | ecosystem: Engineered > WWTP > Effluent > Algae...
AACCGCCGCGCAAGAACCCGCCGGGTTCGTGGGAGCGCGCACTACTGGACTGGTGACGGCGTGAAGAACGCGCCGATCATCACGAGCTTCAACGGCGGCGAACTGTCGCCGCTGATCGCCGGCCGTCCTGACGTTGCGAAGTACGCGAACGGGTGCAAGCGGATGGAGGGTTTCATCCCGACCGTTCAAGGCCCGGCCGTCGCGCGGACAGGGACCAAGTACGTCGCCGAGGTCAAGGACTCTGCCGTCAAGACCTGGCTCTTGCGGTTCGAGTTCAGCGTCGAGGACAGCTATCAAATCGAGTTCGGAGACGGGTACTGCCGCTTCTACACGAACCGCGGACAGGTTCAGGTGTCCGGGGTCGCCGCCTACAACGGCGCGACGGCCTACGTGCTCGGCGATCTGGTGTCGAATGCGGGCGTCAACTACTACTGCATCGCATCCACGACCGGCAATGCCCCACCGAATGCGACCTACTGGTATCCGCTGACCGGGACCATCTACGAGATTCCGAGCCCCTACAGCGGCGTCAACCTGACGAACGCGGACGGCACCTTCGCCATTCGCCACGTGCAGACCGGCGACGTGATCCGGCTGGCGCATCCGAGCTATCCCCCGTATGTCCTGACCCGCAACGGCGCGACCGACTGGACGCTTGAGGAAATCGCCTTCGACCCGCCCCCGTTCAAGGCGCTCAACTCGGGCGCGGTGACGGTGTACGCGAGTGCGGCGACCGGTGCCATCACGCTCAACGCCAGCGCCGGAACGTTCTCGGCTGCGCTGGTCGGGCAATACTTCTACCTCGCCGAGAAGGACGTTCGGTCGACGACTCTCTGGGAAGCGGGAAAGGCTGTCGGCGCTGGCGCTGTTCGTCGGAGCGACGGGAAGAACTATGAATCCCTGAACGCGGCCACGACCGGCAGCGTCAAGCCGACGCACACGAGCGGGGCGGTGTACGACGGCGATACAGGAGTCCAGTGGCAGTACCTCGATCCGGGCTACGGGTGGGCGCTGCTGACCGGCTACACCTCGCCGACCCAGATGAGCGCGACCGTGGTCTCGCGCATCCCTGCGAACGCTGTCGGGGCCGGCAATCCGTCCCTCCGGTGGGCGCCGCAAGCATGGAACGCGGCCAACGGCTATCCGTCCTGCGTGACGTTCTTCCGCGAGCGCGCGGTGTGGGCGCGGGATGAGACGCTGTGGTTCAGCGTCGCGGCGGACTTCGACAACTTCGCATACGAGATCGACGGCGAGATCACCGCGGACGCCGGCTTCGAGCGGACCATCGCATCCGATCGCGTCAACTCGATCCGCTGGCTGTCCCCCGGCAAGGTGCTGCTGGTCGGCACGCTGGGCGACGAGTGGGCAGTCAAGGAGGCGACCATCTCCGAACCGTTCGGGCCTGCAAACTGCGAGACCGGCCGGCAAAGTGCCTACGGATCGAACCGCGTCGCTCCGATGCGAATCGGCTCGGACACCCTGTTCGTGCAGAAGGCCGGGCGCAAGGTCAGAGCAATGGCGTTCAAGTTCGAGGACGACGGCTTCGACTCTCCCGACGTGACGGTGTTCGCCGAGCACATCACGGAGAGCGGCATTCTCGACATGGCGTTCCAACAGGAACCCTACGCGGTGAACTGGGCGGCGCTGGCCGATGGGACGCTGATCGGCCTCACCTTCGACAGGCCGCAGGATGTCGTCGCATGGCACTCGCATCCGATGCCTGGCGCAACCGTTGAGTGCGTCGAGTCGATCCCGTCCCCCGACGGCCTGAAGGATGACCTCTGGCTGATCGCCCGCTACACGATCGACGGCACGACGAAGCGCTACATCGCGTACCTGGCCGACGAGACGACAACGCAAGAGGATTGGGTCTACTCCGACATGGCGTCGACCTACGACGGTGCACCCGCGACGACGATCAGCGGGCTCGACTACCTCGAAGGTGAAGAGGTCTGGGTCCTGCGGGATGGCGCGCGGCACCCGAACTGCACCGTCTCGGGCGGTTCGATCACGCTTCAACTCGCCGGCTCGGTGGTTCAGGTCGGGCTGCCTTCCGAGGCGTTCTTGGAGACGATGAACCTCGAAGGCGGATCGGGCAACGGGACTGCCCACGGCAAGACCAAGCGGAATCACTTCGTCACCGTTCGGGTGGACAAGTCCATCGGCGGCCGAGCTGGTCCCGACGAGGATCACTTGGAAGAGATGCAGTACCGCAGCCCTTCAACGCCGATGGGCACGGCTCCTCCGGCCTTCACTGGTGATCTTCAGGTCGAGTGGGATGGCGACTACTCCACGACTTCCACGATGCTGGTCAAGAAGGACCGCCCCATGCCGATGACGGTCGTCGCAATCATGCCGCAGGGCGTCGTGTCGGAGGGCCGATGAGCACGGCGCGCGAGAAATTGGCAGCACGGACCAAGCAGAACGAGACGGACATCGAAGTCCTGACCGCGCTTCGGCTGGCCGGTGGCGGCGGTGGGGTGACGGCGCACAACGCCTTGACGGGCCTTGCGGCAGACGATCATACGCAGTACCACAACGACGCCCGCGGAGATGCCCGGTACGATCCACTCGGCGCCGCTGCCGCTGCCGCTGCCGCCTCGCAGCCGCTCGACTCCGACCTGACCTCTATCGCGGCGCTGTCGACCACCGCGTTCGGGCGCGGCCTGCTCGCGCTGGCCGATGCTGCAGCGCTTGGCGCGTCGCACGATCACGTCGCGGCGGACATTACGGACTTCGACACGCAGGTCAGAACAAGCCGGCTCGATCAGATGGCGACAGCCGGCGCGGCGGTGCAGTTCGCGGGCTATCAAGGCGTTGGGCTCGCACTCGAAAACCGCACCAGTGATCCGGGCTCGCCGAGCACCGGGCAAATTTGGCTAAGGACGGATCTGTAATGGCTGGCTTCTTTTCCGCTTCAACCTTCCGCGAGATCGGCAACGCCGCGACCACGCAGAACCTGCTGACCATCGAGAATATCGACGCCACGAAACTGGTCTGGGTTCGGCGCATCACGGTGCAGATGGACACGACTGCCGTGCTTACCGCAGTGTCCCCGCTCATCAAGACTTCGCGCACGACTGGCGTTCCAACGGGCGGGACCACGCTCTCGAAAGGTCTGTTTGACAGCGCGGCGGCGTCGAATGCGAACACCATCGTTCGCGGTTCCACGGCATCAGACGGCGGCGCCAACTCAGGCCCTACTGCCACCGCCGGAACGGTTGTTTGGGAACAGTTCGGGACACGCATCCATACCGCCGTCGGTCAGGTTCTCGCCCCCGATATGTCTTGTCTGCCGGTGCTGGTGGAACTTGAAAACTTCGTACTGCGCCAGAATGAGGCACTGATGGTGCACATCGTCGCGGCGGCTGGCACGTCGAACCCTGCAACCAATCACTACGTTGTGAATGTGTGCTGGGAAGAAGACTAGATGGCAGTGACGTATCGCGGCACCGCGCAATCCCTGAGCATCGTCGGGAACGATGCGACTGCGCAAAACCTGTTCGTGATCGAGAACGGGATAGCCTCGCGCGTCAACGTCATTATTCGGCGACTGCTGTTCGGCAGCGATGCGATTGCCGTGCTGACCAGCGTAATGAGCAGCATCAAGGTCAGCCGATGCACAGCGGTGAGCGGTGGTGTGACGCTTGCGAAAGCGCCATTTGTGACCTCGGAGACTTCAGACCCTGCTGTGACCATCCGCGCGCAGGCCAACGAATCAGCGCTCATCACCGCGACTTCAGGCGACACGATCTGGACGCAGTTCGTGCCGCGCATGCACACTGCCGTAGAGCAACAGCAGCCTGAAGTTGATTCTGAAAACAGGCGATACCGGAGCCTGATCCCCGTAAGCGCGATGACCACGACAGACATCGTGCTTCGACCTGGCGAGTCGATGCTGGTCAAGGTCGTCGCGGCGACCGCCGCCAGCAACGCGCAGACGTCCATGATCTACGCGGTACGTTGCGTGTGGGAAGAGGACGCGATTGCCACTTTCGCTATCAGCGGGACAGTCACCCTCAGCGGTTCCCCGGTGTCCGGTGCAATCGTCACGGTGATCGAGGCCGACGACACGAGCATGACCAATGCGGTCCTTCGTGAAACCATCGTCACCCCGGCCGGTGGAACATGGTCGTCAAACATCCGCACGGGGAAAGTCGCGGCGGCGTTCGTGCAGTACGAAAGCGGCGGCACGCTCTACACCGCGCCTGGAAGCCCGTACCTTGAATGAGCATCTACACCGTCCCGGCGCTGACCGCCGTCGACTTCGCGCTTACGCCGCACACGGTCCCGGACCTCACGCCGGCAGGGCAGGCGCTGTCGGTCTATTCGGTGCCTGCGCTGTCGGCGGTGGACTTCGCGCTGTCGGCGTGGTCGCTTCCAACCTACCCATACGTCGGATGGGAATTGCTGCCGGGCGGGTTCCCTACGCAGTTCTCCGGGTTGCGGTACTTCAGCGGGTCGGTGAAGGAGCTTTGCCTAGTCGCTGTAGCCGACGCGCCATCCGGGGCGCAGTGGCGCATTCAGAAGGGCGGCACCACCTATGCGGTGTACTTGGTTGACACCACAGACCCGAACGCTAGCGGTGTGCGGCTACAGACCGCGGCCGGCGTGAAGGCGGCAAGGCTCAAGACATGAAGCTCGGCGACGATCCATCTCGCGGGAACCTCCTACTCGGCGGCCCCGGCGTGGCGCGCATGGGGTCGCACTCGACGGCAGTCGGCGGTGCGGTCCTCGCCGCGCGCGCCCGTGAGCAACGCTCGGCCATCCGCCCGGCGAACAACGGTTCTCCGATCGCCCCCGGTGGACGGAGCGGCAGCACCGGAGGACGGCCACGGTTACGCTGATCCCGTTCGAGCCGGTGCACGCGAGGCTCTTGACCCCGCAGCCCGGCCAAGCGGGAGAGGTCAACGCCGAGGCGCTGGCCGCGCCGTACGGCAAAGCCTGGTCGGCACTCGGCGGCGGACGACTGATCGGCTGCGGCGGCGTGATCGAGGTGTGGCAGGGCAGGGCGTATGCCTGGGCGCTGCTGTCCGCGGAGGCCGGGCCGCACATGCTGGCCCTGACGCGGGAAATACGCTCCACGCTCTCGGCAATAGCATTCCGCCGGGTCGAGATGGCCGTCGATTCGGGGTTTGACGCGGGCCGTCGGTGGGCGCGATTGCTCGGCTTCCGGCTCGAAACGCCGGAGCCCATGCGCTGCTACCTCCCGAACGGCCGCGATGCGTGGCTCTATGCGAGGGTGAACGATGGCGATGGCAATGATGGCGGTGTCTGCAGGCGTGCAGGCGCTCGGGTCGATCTATGAAGGCAACGCGGCAGCTGCTCAATCCAACGCTGCTGCCAGCGCGGCCTCCAACAACGCAGACCTCGCCCGGCTGCAGTCCAACGCCCGAGAAGAGAAGCAACGGCGTTCCAACGCCATGCAACTCGGTACGCTGCGAGCGAATGCGGCACAAACCGGATTCGACCCCTCCGGCCCATCGCTTGCCGGGCTGCAATCCCGAACGGCCGCACAGTTGGAACTCGACGCACTGACGGGACGCTACGACGGCGAACTGCAGGCGATCAGCTTCGACAACGAGGCCACCAGCCTACGCAACCGGGCCAAGGCACAGAAGCGCACCGGCTACATGACCGCCGCGGGTTCGCTGTTCAACTCGGCCGGGAACTACTTCGGTGCACCGCGGATCGGGCTGCCTGCCCCGGTCGAGTCCCGCAACGTGGGCTGACCCATGCCGCAACTCCGACAGTACGTCAGCACCGCACAACCTCAAGGGTTCGTTCAGGGCGTCATTCCAGACTCGCCGCGCGTCGGGGGCCTGGTCGCCGGCATCGCAGGCGCAGCCAACGCCATGCAGCGCGGCGCCGACATCCGGCAGCATCAGGTCGCGCAACTCCAAGCGGAACAGGAACGCGAGACGCAGCGCATCCAGATCGAAGAGGCGCAGGCGTCGGTGAGCCTGATGGACAGCAACGCCCGCGCCGACTGGACCGAGCGGCTCATCAACCGGCAGAACAACGGCCCGGCTGCGGGGATGACTGCGGAACTGACAGGCGAGTTCGATCGCTTCGCCGAGCAGGCCGTCGCCAGTGCACCGGAACTCGGAAGGAAGGCCCTGACGGCTCGCCTTCAAGACCTGAAGCTGCACATTCACGAACGGGCGTTCAGCTACGAGGCCAAGGCCCGGCGCGAGCAGGTCGTGACGGACTTCCAATCGGGGCGGGACGCGGACCTTCTCACGCTGATGGCCGACCCGTCTCAGTTCCAGAACATCCTCGCGTCGCGTACCGCGGCGGCGGCGAATCTGGTGCTTGACGAGACGACGAAGGCCGAACTCATCAACGACACCCGCGAGCGGTTGGCCTATACCGCAGCCTCGGGCATCGTCAACCGCAACCCGGACGCCTTCCTTCAACGCGCGGGCATGGCCGGCGGCAAGACGGGCAAGGACGGGCAACCTCTCCCGGTGGACCCGAAGAAGGCCGCCGAGGCGGTGGCGAACGACCCCGTTCTGAGCAACATGAAGCCGGAGCAACTGGGCCAGCTCGTCGACCGCGCGACGGCGCTCTCGATCCAGCGGAAGGCACAAGCCGAAGCCGAAGCCGCTCGACGCGCTTCGCAGGCCGAGGCCGCCGCAGCCAAGCGCGACCGGGATGCCTCGCAGGCGTACACGGTCCTCTCCGACTGGGCTCGGGATGGAAAGCGGGCCGATCCGGTCGAGTCGGCGGCGCTGATGGAGAAGCTGTCAGCCTCTCCGATGTTGCTCAAGGCGTACCAGGCGCAGGCGGCCGAGATTCCACAGCGGACGGCGGTGGCGATGCTGACGCTAGAGCAGCAGCGCAAGCGGGTCGATTCGCTCATCGCGCAACGGAACGCACAAGGGACGAGTCAGGCCCTGGAGGCGGAAATCAAGAAGAGCGAGGAATCGCTCAAGTCCGCCGAGCAGGAGTACAAAGCCGACCCCCTTCGCGCCGCGGCCGAGCGTGGCGTCATCCCGGCGCTCGCCCCTCTCGACATGAGCACGCCCGAGGCGATGGTTCCGGGACTTCAGATGCGGGTGCAGCAGGCGGACGAGGCCGCGCAGAAGGTCGGCCGGTTCGTGTCTCCATTCACCTCCGAAGAGGCCCGGAAGTTCGCCGACGACATGCAGAAGATGCCTGTCGCCGAGAAGGAGAAGCGCCTCGGGTTGCTTGCCAAGACCATCGGCCTCGGACGCATGGGCCCGGTCATGGCGCAAATCGGCAAGGACGCGCCGAGGCTGGCCGTCGCTGGGGGGATGGTCGGCTCGATGACGACCGCGGGACGTTCAACCGCCCGGAACATCCTCGAAGGCGACGCGCTGTTGCAAGCAAAGCAGTTCAAGATGCCGACCGACGCGCGGATGATGGAAGCCTTCGCCAAGCAAGTCGGCGACGCGATTCCGACCATCGAAGGCAGACAGGCGGCGATGGAAGCCGCGACTGCCATCTACGCCAAGCTCCGCGCCGAACGGGGACATGCAGCGGACACGACGGTCGACTCGACGGCCTGGTCCGAGGCTGTCTCACAGGTCACGGGGGGAGTCGTGGAGCACAACGGCCGGAAGTTGCTGCCGGTGCGCTACGGTGAACCGCCGTCCGTGACCCGTTCGCTTCTCCGCGGGGTCAACGCCGAACAGGTCAAGCAGTGGGGCGGCGTCGTCGGGATGACCGATCAGGAAGCCGCCGACTACATCAGGGACGCCGCGATCGAGTCGGTGTCCGTGGGGCGATACCGCGTGGCAGCGGGCGCGAGCATCCTCCAACGCAAGGACGGCGCACCGTTCGAGATGGTGTTCCGCTGATGGATTGGGCCGCACTCACGCCCGACGCCACCGCCGCGCGCACCGCCGACCAGCTCGCGCAGCCGAAGACCTACGCGCCTGCGGATCAAGGGGCGTTTGCCAACTTCGGCAGCGGGGTAGGGAACTACTTCATGCGCGGCATGGCCGAGGTGGCCCGGAACGTGTCGCTGGCCGGCGCTGTGCTTCCGATCGCGGCCGACAAGATCACCGGAGGCACGAAGCAGCAAGACGACTACTTCGCGGCCCACGATGCCACGTTCCAAGGTGCCGTTGACTACTGGACGCCCAAAGCCGGCACGGTCGGCAAGGCGGGAGAGATCGTCGGCCAACTCGCCGCGGGCCTGACGAAGTTCCTCGTCAACCCTGCATTGGCTGTTGCTGACACGCAGTTGTCAACGTCGATCGACCTCACGCGGGCGGGCGTCGATCCTGGCGCGGCACTGCTGGCCGGTGATCTGGCGGGACTCGCCACCGTGGCCGGCGTGGCGATGCCGTTCGTCGGCAGCACCGCAGCCCGCAAGATGGCCTCCGGCGTCGCGGGCAACCTCATCCCGAACATGGCGCAGGCCGCGGTGACGCGCGAACTGCTGCAATCCGCGGGCGCACCGAAAGAGGCGGCGCAGTTCGACCCTCTCGACTTGCAGGCTCGCGCTCTGGACGTGCTCATGGGCGCGGCCTTCGGTGGCGCGGCGCACTACCTCGACAAGTCAGGGGCACGGCGGCTGCAACTGAGCGACGAACAGCGGAATGCACTCCTGACCGTGAACCAGGCGCGGCACCTTGAACGCGCCGGTCCGGTGGACGATGTGGGGCGGACGGCGCACGTCGAGAAGATGCGGACGGCGGTGGATCAACTGCTGACGGGTGAGCCGGTGAACGCTCGCGCCGAGCCGGGGCCCGCGGTGCTGGACGAATCGACCGCCATCCAGACCGAACTGACCCGCCTCGCCGCGGACGAGTCGCCGAAGCCGCCGATCGTGCGGCCCGACATGCTGCCCGGCAAAGCGCCCGAAGTCGCACCAGATCAAGCTACAGCAGCGCAAACCGACCCGGCCGCTACCTTGGCACGGCAAACGATCGCCAACGCCCCAGACCTCCGCATCCCGACCGGCGAAGTCCACCCGGACGGATCGGACGTGACCATCCCGGCCGCCGAGTACGTCGCGCAGGCCGAGGCCGATCTGGCCCGGGCCAAGTCCACCGACGCGGCGCTGTTCACGAAGGCGGCAGAGTGTTTACTCGGAGCCCTGTGAGATGACCGCTGTCCGCTGCATCAACGCACTCAACGCCGCCGCTGGCCGCGAACTGACCGAGGCCGAACTCGCTCAAGTGTTCGACAAGATCAACCGGACGGCGCGCGACCTGGCGGCCGGGCGGATCGAGCCGGAAGGAACTCAGAACCTCAGCAGCCCCGAAGGCATCGTCCGGGCTGCGGCTGAAATCGAGGCCAAGGCGCTGATTGCCGAGAAGGAGCGCGGCGTCGCCAATGCTTACCGCAGCGTCAAGACGCTCGCAGCCCGACAAGCGGACGCCGCGGCCATCGTCGGCGGCAAGATCGGCAGACTCGAAGCGGTTCGGAGGTTGATTGCCAACGACGCAGACGGCCGGGCGGACGTGTTCTCGCTTGAGTCCCGCGCGCTGGCGACTTCGGCCATGCTCAAGTCCAGACTGCAAGAGACGTGGGCGGCGCTCGGAAACGACTTCCTCGGGTTCTTTCAGGACAAGGCCAAGGTCCGCGACCTCATCTCCGAGATGCGGGGCGAGGACAGCGGGAACCCGCTCGCCAAGAAGGGCGCCGAGGTGTGGCGAAAGACCGCCGAGGACGCGCGGCTGTGGTTCAACGAACTAGGGGGCAAGATCGGCCGCCTCGAAGATTGGGGCATGCCGCAACACCACTCGCAGGAACTGGTCGCGCGTGCCGGTCGGGATCAGTGGGTGGCCGACATCCTCCCGATGATCGACCGTTCCAAGTACCTTGAGATTGACGGTTCCCCCATGACGGAGCCGCAGATCAGGGAGTTCCTGGGCAAAGCGTGGGACAGCATTGCCACGAACGGCGCGAACAAGATCGAGCCGGGCAAGTTCAAGGGCAGCGGGTCGCGGGCAAACCGTGGGGCAGAGGAGCGGCAGATCCACTACAAGGACGCCGCCTCGGTCATCGACTACTGGTCGAAGTACGGCGAGAAGACGCTCCCCGAAATCCTGCTTGGCCACGTCGAAGGCATCGCCAAGGACATCGCATTCGTCGAGCACTTCGGCCCGAACCCCGACGCGACCTATCGCATGCTGCGCGACGAGGCGCAGGCGGCACAGGCGGCGCAGGCTGCGAACCTTCCTGACGCTGACAAGCGCGTGAAGGCGATTGCTGCCGTCGACCGTGAGGTGTCGAAGCTGGATCGCCTCTACGACTACGCCGCCGGCAAGGTCAAGCCGGTCGCGGATCGCCGCATCGCCAAGGGCTTTCAGATGGCGCAGCAGTTGAACGCCGCCGGCAAACTCGGCTCGGCGTTCTGGGCGTCGCTGTTCGGCGACAAGGTGATGTTCGAGGCGATCGGGCATGTGAACAACCTTCCTGCATTCCAGCGCTGGTACAACGAAACCCGACTGCTGAACCCGGCCAACGCGCAGGAGCGTCGACTCCTTCGCCGGCAAGGCTTGATGCTCGACTACATGGGCAACTCGATGGCGCGCTTCGGCGAAGACCTCGGGCAGTCGGCATTCGCAGGGAAGATGGCGACGGGCGTACTCCGGGCGACTGGGATGGCGGCCGTCAACGAGTGGCGACGGGGGGCGTGGGCCTTGACCGCGATGGACTCCATCGGGCATGTCGTCCAGTCGAAGGACTTCGGGGCCATCGGCAAGAATGATGCCCGGCTGTTGCAGAGCTACGGGATCACGGAGTTCGATTGGAAGGTGTGGAAGCTGGCCGACCTGACGGACCTCGGGCATGGGAACAAGACGGCGCTGACCCCGGAGGCGATCGCCGCCATCCCTGACGACAAGCTGCGACAGGCCGGGCTCATCAGTCAGGCAGGAGGCCCGGAAGAGGCCGCGGGCGTTCGTCGTGACGCGGTGGTCAAGTTCCTCGGCGCCCTCACCAGCGAGTCAAACCTCGCCGTCATCGAACCCGGATGGAACGACCGGGCCCGGATGTACGGTGGACTCCAACGGGGCAACCTGCGCGACGAAATCACCCGCAGCTTCTGGCAGTTCAAGGCGTTCCCGATTGCGCAGTTCGAGCGGATGCTCGACGTTGGCCTGTCCCGGCCCACGACAGGGGGCAAGGCGGCGATGCTGGCGGCGTTCCCGGTCATGGGTACGCTGATGGGCGCGATGATGTTGCAGACGCAGGATTTGCTTTCCGGGAAAGACCCGCGGCCGATGGCTGATTGGAAGTTCTGGGCGGCTGCGGCGATGAAGGGTGGCAGCCTGGGCCTGTATGGCGACTTCCTCTACAGCCAATCGGCGACGACTCGTTACGGCACCGGGCCTCTCGAGGCGCTGGCCGGGCCGACCATCGGCGCCGCGGCTGACCTGACGAAGTTCGCGGTTCAGGCGGCCAACACCGCCGCGAGCGACCCGGAGTCGTGGCCGCGCGCAGCCGCTCGCGGGCTGAACATCGCCAAGGGGTTTGTCCCCGGACAGAATATGTGGATGACGAAGTGGGCGACGGACCATCTCATCTTTCAAACCGCGCAGGAGTTCCTGAATCCGGGCTACTTGTCCTCGATGCAGGACCGAACGATGAAGGAGTTCGGGCAGGAATGGTGGCTTCCCCCCGGTAACTCGTTCTCCGACATGCGCGCACCCGATTGGAGCCGGGCACTTGAGAGCGGTCCTTAGCTGGCTGTTCGTCGTCGGCGGGATCGTGGCGCTCATCGCCTGGTGCGTGCTGCTGATGACGCTCGCCTTGAAGGCGTTCGGGCTGATCCCGTGGGGGCCGCTTCAAGGGGTGGCCGTCATGGTCTCCGCCTTCGGTGGATTGGGGTTCGCGCTGTGGAGCGCGGGCCGGTTGTTGAAGCTCCTGTAGGGAAAAACGCTCCACCGCCACGCAAACACAATGCGCCCGACTGAAAGGGCGCTGCGTGACTGTCGAGACAACCACCAATCGGGTCCAGTACGACACGAACGGCACGACCGGGCCGTGGACGGTCCCGTTCTACTTCCTCGAAAGCTCCCATCTCGGCGTGACCTACGCCGACTCAGCGGGGACGCCGACCGACCTCGTTCTGACCGCGGACTACAGCGTCACGGGGGCGGGAGATTCCAACGGCGGAACGGTCACGACCGTCTCAGCCTACGCGGCCGGCGGGACGATCACCATCGTTCGGGACGTGCCTGTTCTTCAGGAAACCGACTACACCGAGACCGACGCCTTCCCGGCCGAGTCTCACGAGCGCGCCCTCGATCTGCTGACGATGATCTGCCAGCAGTTCGACGAGGTGCTGGCGCGGGCACTGGTCACGCCTGTTTCTGGCGACACCCCGGACCCGCTGCCGATCGCCGCGAACAGGCTCGACAGACTGCTGGCATTCGACATCACGACCGGCCAGCCGGAGATGTCGAGTTTCACGGCCACAGAGGTTGCCAGTGCAATCGCTGCCGCCTACGCCGCGGGGTCCACCGCCGACGCGGTGACGTTCATCCACTCCTTCACCGGGGCGCTGTCCCGTTCGGTTCAAGACCGGATGCGCGACACGTACCGCGTGACCGATGCCATGTCGACGGCGCAGATCGCCGACGTTCGGGCGCGCACGAAGTCGCTGGACGTGACTTCCAAGCTGCAGGCGCTTCTCGATGTGCAGGACACCGGGACTGCTGGGGCGTTCACGGTGCACCTCCCGGACGGCGGGCACCTCATCAGCGGGACCGGAGCACAGATCCTCGAAGTGCAGGACGGGACCAAGGTCGTCGGTTCGGCGTTGGAGGGAACGAACCTCTGGGTCGACGCCGGATCAACCGCGACCGCGGTGATTCAGGACGACGGCTCGGCGGCGAAGATCGAACTGTCGAACATGCAGATTCAGGGGCAGGGCAACACCTCCCTGACCTCAGGCATCAAGCTCGGCGCGACCACTCAGTTCGGCACCTACGGCACGCTGGACAACATCATGGTCCGGGACATGCCGAACGCAGTCGGCTTTGCCCTGGACACGAACATCGCGGCGGTCGGCAAGCTGTACACGATGGACACGAAGTCCGGGCTTGTCAGCGACCCCGGCGGCACGGGCCTGCACGTTGAGACGTTCACGCCTCTGGGCTTCACGGAGTTCGGCGCCAAGCTGGCCGCTGGCGACTCGATCAACTTCCTAGAAGCCGAAGCACCGGGCGCCGATGCGGCAATCCCTCTGGTGTTCGAGCGCGGCGGATCGGTCGGCACGTTCATCCTGTCGATTGGCACCGGCCGGGTGGTCAAGACGCCTGTCCAGATCAATGACACGTACTTCCTGAACTACAGCCTCGGGCCGACCCACACCGTCTACACCGACGCGACTTCCAAGTTCGGCGACACCGCATCGCCAGCAGTCTCAAGCACGACGACGGCTGTCGGGACGCGGAGCTTCACCGACACGACGCAGACCTGGCGCGTCGACCAGTTCAAGGGCGGCGCACTTCACATCGTCATCGGCGGATCGTCGCGGTTCTACGAGATCGACTCGAACGACGTCAATACCCTGTACATCGTCGGCAGCATCTGGCCGGCGTCGCCCGGTGCGCCTCTTGTCGGTGCCGCGTACTCGCTGGACTACTTCATCAAGAAGGCCGGCGGCGGGGGCTTCGCGCACTCGGACTCGGGATCGCGTTACGAGGTCGTCGGGCACAACTTCCACTGCACGAACGAAGCGCGGATCAATGCGGCGACCATCGGCCTGCGGGGCACTCCGGGCAGGGCGCCGACTGTCGCCAGCGCCAACACCATCGCGCCGACGCGGCCGGTCAACTTCATCAGCGGCACGACGCTTGTCAAGACGATCACCGTCCCCTCGCTGTTCTCCATCGGCGGCGGTCGGATGACGCTGATCCCGACCGGCGCGTTCACCTGGGACGCGACCGGGAACATCGCCATTTCTGGAACTGCTGTCGTCAGCAAAGCACTCGACATGACCTACGACGCCGGCACGGCGAAGTGGTATCCCTCCTACGTCTGAAGGATCGACCGTGGCCTCTTTGACTTTTCCGATGGCGCTGGCTGGTGGTTCCAGTTCGTCCATCAGCGACGGGTATCTCGGGCAGAAGACGCTTCCCGCGCTGCTGGCCTTGAGCGGGCTCGTTGCTGGCAACACAGTGACGCTGACCGGCGTGACCAGTGCGCCACCCGCGGGGATCGAACTGATCCACACCGGATCGAAGTGGTATCTGCGACAGCCGACGCGCTTCTCGCTGGGCAACGTGCAAGGACTGGTGCAGGCCGCCGAGCAGAAGCTGACGAGCATCCTGATCCCGGCTCCGTTGCTGGCCGCCTGCGGCGAGGTCGAGGTCGAGTCCGGGTGGTGGAAGGTCGGCGTCACGAACACGCTGTCCTCCGCGAACGTGCGACTCGGGTCCGCCAACTCGGCCGCCGACGCCTCGGTGTTCACGCTTGCGTCGAGCACCATCAACGCCGCGAACCAGTACCGCGCGATCCTGACGCGCCATCGCTGGGCCAGCGACACCGGCTTGGCGACGAAGGGTTCGGCGGACCTCACCGGCTCGCACACCGGGCAGTTGTCGCTGGTCGTCCCGCTCGACACCGTGGCGGTCCCAGACCGCACGACGACGGACATGTACATCGGCTGGTACTGCTCGATGGGCGTCTTCAGCGATGGCACCGGATACCCCGGCCTGAAGGGCGCGTCGATCACGCTGGTGCCGTAGCGTGGTCATCCGCTACATCGACCCGTCGCAGGCGGCCGACGCGGCTTTCACGGTCGGCGAGGGCGCTGACCTCGGGGACGGCGTTCGCTACATGACCCCGTGGGACGCCTACGCGGCATCCTCTCCCGGCGATGTCTTTGCGTTCCGCAACGGCTACTTCCACGACCGGAGGACCGATGGCGTCAATGCCGAGTTCCTGGCGCGGCACATCACGCGCGCCGGCTCGACGATCCGCACCTACGGCTCGACGGCCAACGGCAAGGCCCGGCTTGATGGCTTCATCTGGCTGCGCGCTGCCGACTGGGCGAGCGCCACCTACAGCGCCGGCAAGCACACGATCAACCTGTTCACCGGGGCGACCGCTGCGCAGGAAGCGCTGGCGCTGTTCACCGGGTGCCGCAACGATGGCCTGACGATCGCCGATCGGGCGCTCGGCACGGAGCGCCGCCGTGCCGACACCGCGGGCCAGATCAGCGACGGCTCGGACCGCTGGTCTGGTGGCGGGATCTGGTTCTCCACCACCTCTGCCGGTACGACGACGCTCACGGTCTACACCGGGTCTGCTGGCGTGTCGCCTTTCGACCTGTACGGGGTTATCGCGGTGATCGCGCCGAGTCAAACGCACGGGACGCCGCTGTTCGCGAACAACGTCCGCAACTGCGCCGGGGTGACGGTTCAGGACCTGGATGTCTGGGGCTGCTACAACGGCTTCACCAGCATGAGCCAGATCACCGGCAGCACGACCAGCCTGGATATCGTCGACTGCGGGGTCCGCGCATGGACCAACTTCGCGATGGGATTCGAGTCGAACACGGCCGGCATCTTCGTCGACGGCCTGACGATCACGCGCCCGATCATCGACATCAACACCGACACCGACGCCTGCGCGCAACTGACGAGCGCAGACATCAAGCACAACATGGAGGGCATCTCCATCGGCCTGCGGTGCCGAAATGTCACGCTGACCGGCAGCGGCGGCCTGGGCACGTCCAACGTCAGCGCCGATCTGGTGCCGACGATCATCAACGTCAACGGCGGATCGCACGGCGCGATCAGCATCGCGTCGGGAGGCGTTGGAGAAGAGCGCGTGCAGTCGGTGACGATGACCGACATGGTGGCCGCCTTCCCCGAAGGATCGAGCGACGGCCGGCTGCTTGGCACGAACTGCCTGGACGGCTTGACGATCACCCGCTTCTTCGGCATCCGTGGCGTCACTCGTTGCCAGCTCGAGGGCACGAACTTCGTCATCAAGGACTCGTACATCGGGCAATGCCGACCCTCTCGGCTCATCAGCGGCGCGACGGAAGACAACTACCTGTTGACGCTGCAGATGAGCAGCAGCAACGTCGTCGACCCAGCCAGCATCCGCATCTACAACTCGATCTTCGACTTCCGCAAAAACGGAACATGGACGACGCAGATGGCCGCGATCTGCGTCAGCCAGCAGGACAACGGCATCCCGAACCTGTTGCTCGCGTCGGCTTGGTCGATGGACTGCTGCATCGTGCTGGTCGATGACGCGGTGCACGCCTACCGCCTGTGCTACCAGACGCTCGGCAACACCAGCATGGCGCAGAACTTCAACAACAACAGGTCAGCCAGCCCCTCCGGTACGCACACCGAACTGAGCGTGTTCAACGGCTTCATGAGCAGCACGACGGCGGGCACGCTGACGACGCTCGCAAGCCAGTTCACCGGGACGGTCGCGCGCAACCACAAGACGACATCCGCGCTGGCGTTCACCGGTCCCAATCGCCCGCTGACAATGCCCGGATCGGTGGCATCGGACAGGCACTGAGATGCCAGAGGACGCCATGCACCCTGACGTAGAACAACTCTTCCGCGCGGTCCAGTCGCACGATGACCGGGTAACGGCGCTTCAAAGCACCATCGAGGGCCTGCCTGACCAGATCGGGGTCAGCATTGAGCAGGCCATCAAGCGGGCGGTAGCCGACCGTCACACTTGGCAGACCGCTGGTGAAGCGCTGCACGAAGTAGCCAAGGAGCACGCAGGGGGATGGTTGTTTGGCGGGCTTTCGGTGCTATTCTCCCGCGCCATGTGGCTGCTGCTGATCGGCGTCGGAATCTACATGCTCGGCGGGTGGACTGCGCTGGTTGGCGCGATCAAGTCGGTCTTCACATCGGGGGGGTGATGTGAAGGTCGCCGCGCTCGCCGCGCTGGTGTTCGCCATGAGCACCGCGAACGCCCAGACGGTGATCCTCTACAGCCAGCGGGACGCGCGCGAGGCGCAGCGCATCCACCGGATCGCGGTCATGTACTCCATCGTGCTGCGCGATGTGGAGATCCCGCCCGGGGAACCGTGGCGCGCGACGGTGGCCGGCTGGATTCGTGAAGCCAAGACGGTTCTGATTCTGTGGTCGGCGAATGCAGCCGAGTCCGACGAACTCGCCGCCGAG
>Ga0075163_10005383_pt1 | contig 17097 bp, 10 predicted proteins | sample JI1023141ADNA_FD_71478 | JGI IMG/M metagenome (GOLD analysis project Ga0075163, IMG submission 71478) | Wastewater effluent complex algal communities from Wisconsin, to seasonally profile nutrient transformation and Carbon sequestration -... | ecosystem: Engineered > WWTP > Effluent > Algae...
TTGGCCATATGATTATAAACCATCTTATCCATCAATCCCGGGAAAAATTTATTCAGGAACACTGTGAGTTTTCCATTGCCGGTAAGAATAAGATCACGTTTGCGTTTTACAACTGCGGTATAAATGTGTGAAGCCACTTCATCAGCCGACATCATATTTTTTTCATCGCGTGGAGATTCACCTTGTTGTGAGCCATCTTTTGCGAGAGCTGATTGACGAATATTTGAAGCAGTAAATCCGGGACAAGCAACAAGTACATGCAGATCGTTTTTCAGATTTTCTGTACGAATTGTTTCTAGAAATCCTTCAAGTGCAAATTTAGATGCAGAATATCCGGCTCTGCCCGGCAGACCTTTTTTTCCTGCTATTGAAGAAATACCAACAACACTTCCTTTTGATTTTAATAAATGTAGAAATGCATATTTCGTACAGTAAACAGCGCCCCAGAAATTTATATCCATTACTTTTCGAAGTACATCAAGATCCAATTCACTGAAAAGTGCACGCATGGAGATTCCGGCGTTATTAATGAGGACATCTATCCGACCGTACATCCTGATCGTTTCATCGATCAGCATTTTGCATTGACTTTCATTACTTACATCACAGGCAACAGCATGAACTTTTGCACCATTTTTTTCGAGTGACGATTTAAGAACATTCAATTTATCTAATTGTCGTGCAGCAAGAACAACAGTCGACCCCTGCGATGAAAACTTTTTCGCTAAGGCCTCTCCTATTCCGCTTGATGCGCCGGTTATTATGATTACTTTGTCTTTCACTTTTTTTTGGTAAGTGGTGAGTAGAAAGTGGTGATTAGCAATGGTTACTTATTGACAGTGTTTTCTTTGATAGTGAGTAGTGAGTGGTAAGTAATGATTATCAATGGGTACTAAATTTGAATAGAATCACCAATTTGCAATTTTGGATGCATTGCTACTTACTACTTACCACTCACTACTTACTAAAGAAAGATCTTCCCCGGATTCAAAATCCCATTCGGGTCAAAGAGATCTTTTATTCCTTTCATCAGATCCATTTGAGTTTTGTTGAAGGCAATATCCATGTAGCCTTTCTGCACGTAACCGATTCCGTGTTCGCCGGAAATGGTACCGCCTAAGGACACACAAAGTTCAAAGATCTCTCTTATCCCAAGAGGAACTTTTGTATTCCAGTCTTCATCGGAAATTTCTTCTTTGATAATATTTACATGTAAATTTCCATCGCCGGCATGTCCATAGCATACACTTCTGAAACCATACTTCGCTCCTATCGCTTTCACACCTTTCAGCAGCACTGCAAGTTCCGCTCTGGGAACAACAGTATCTTCTTCCTTATAGATCGAATGTGATTTCACGGCTTCACCGGCAGAACGACGAGCACGCCATAGGTCTGCTTTTTGTTGAGCAGTGTCTGCAAAAAGTACTTCATCACATTCATACTGATAAAGAATTTCAGAGATCTTTTCACATTCTTTGAATAGAACATCACGATCGTTCCCGTCAACTTCGATTAGCAAATGAGCATTGATTTCATCCTTTAATGGAATCTTTACGTCTACATGTCTCATCACAAAGACTAGACAATCACGTTCCATAAATTCCAATGCTGAAGGGGTTAATCCCGCTCTGAAAATAGCAGATACCGCTTCACATGCTTTTTCTGCATTGCAAAAAGGAACAAGCATCAACAGATTTTCAGTCGGTAATGGAAGTAACTTGAAAACAATTTTAGTGATGATGCCCAAAGTTCCTTCACTACCAATTAGCAACTGCGTCAGATTATAGCCTGTAGAATTTTTCAAAACATTCGCACCTGTCCAGATAATTTCGCCGGTCGGCAAAACCACTTCGCAATTCAAAACATAATCTTTGGTAACGCCATACTTAACCGCTTTCGGTCCACCGGCACTTTCGGCAAGATTTCCACCAAGAAAACAAGAACCACGACTGGCAGGATCAGGAGGATAAAACAATCCTTTTTCCATCACTGCATTTTGAAAGACCTGATTGATCACGCCGGGCTCAACGATAGCTTGTAAATTTCTTTCATCGATCTTTATGATCTTGTTTAAGCGATCGGTGGCAATTACTAATCCGCCAAACACAGGAAGCGCTCCACCACTAAGTCCGGTACCGGCTCCACGCGGAGTTACAGGTACACGAGCCTGGTTACAAATTTTAAGAAGCAAGGAGATCTCTTCTGCATTGGAAGGTCGAACAACAACGTCCGGGTAAAAGCGAAGGTCTTCTGTGTAATCTCGTGAATTCTGTTCCAGAACTTCACGATTGGTATAAACAAATTCATCGCCAACAATTGCTTTGAATTCACTAAGTAATTGATCATTTATTTTTTGGAATTCCACTCTTGTAAGATTTAATAGTACCTGACTTTTTCTTATTATCGGCTTCAGAATTGAATTTATATTTCAGAAGATTAATTGTTCCTGTAGCATCGCCTGCATCATCACCAAGGAAATAAATACTTCCGCCATCTACTTCAACGTCTACAAAATGGGAGATTCCATACACTGTTGAATCGGCGAAAGTCCATCTGAACTGGGGTAATGTATCCAGTTCTGCAATGAAAGGAATAAGTGTACTTTCAGGATGAGTTAATTTTGATCCGAATAATATTTCAGTATTACCGAAACGATGTGTTGCATTAAATGTTATATCATCAGGTGTTTTTAAAAATAATTTTTCCGTTCCTGCTTTATTGTACTTTAAAAGAACACCCATAGTGATACCTAAATTATACTCAATTTTTCTGCCGGTTATAAATACAGATTCCTTTTCAATCCGAAGAGAAGTTGCTTCACAATCCGCTGAAACACCATTATACAAGGCTTCTTTTACAAGTACACCAAAAGGATCGAATTTAAGTACCGGAAGGTCTGAACGATCGTTTGTGTGATTTACAAAACCGGATACGTAAACGTTCAATGAGTCATCGAGACGAATCATATTCGCAGCATCTCTTTCATTGAAAATACCGTCATATACCTGAAACCATTTTAAATTTCCGGCAGAATCATATTTTAATACAACAATATCAGAACTCCTCTGCGAGTTATTTGTGTTTCCGCAAATATATACATTGCACGAATCATCAATTACGAGAGCAGTGGCCTGATCAAGTTTTGGTGTTGCATACATTTTTTTCCATGCAAGAGTTCCGTCAGCATAGAAACGTAAAATCAAAAGATCTAATCCACTATCAGATGAAGTAGTATATCCGCCGACATATACATTTCCCAACTTATCAGTTCCAATACAATTTGCTTCATCGAAAAGATGTTCAGGTCCATCGTATATATAAGTAAATTGCGGGACGCCTTCGTTCGAGTATTTAGTCACTAAAAAATCACAAGTCTCCGGCGTAGGTTTTGAAATACCGCAGATCCATGCATCCCCATAAAGATCCAAAGCCATAGCTTTTGGAAAATTGTCACCGATGTTATTATTGTCAAAAACTCTGTGCCACAATTCAGATCCTTCAGCGGTATATTTAATGAGAAGTATGTCTTTTGATGAATCGATCATAGAAGTCGTTCCCATCACATAACAATTACCGAAACGGTCAGTTTTAATCGCACTAGCTTTATTAATAGAATTGAGTCCGTTTTTAAAGTCTTTTTTCCACAAAGGAGAAATATGATTCTGCGAGAGGGAAAAATGACTCAGAAAAATAAAAAATAAAAGTGCGGTTGATTTCATCATGGTTGCGAAAGGATTCCTTAATTTTAGTTTGAAAATGGATATAAACATACGGAAAGTTGGGCGAAGAGAAAATCGAAAATGAATAAAAACAGCAAAAAATAAGGTCAAAAAATGGATATTGTTGATGATTTTTTGGACGTTCATCAGTTTTGAAAGCTAGAAAGGCTTACTTTTACCGCAAAATTCTATTTAACATGCAAATCACAGGAATACTAAAAGTAAAAAAAGAGGAACAGGTTGTGAACGACCGTTTCAAAAAAAGAGAATTCGTTTTGACTGACAATTCATCTCAATACCCTCAACATATCAGTTTTCAGTTAACACAAGATCGTTGTGGATTACTTGATGGTGTAAAAGATGGCGAGACAATTACTGTACATTTCAATCTTCGTGGAAGAGAATGGACAAGTCCTCAAGGCGAGATAAAATATTTCAACACACTTGAAGCCTGGAAGATCGACCGCAATGGTTCATCAACTACCAGCGGCGGAAGTATGGACCAGTCGGTTCCGGAATATTTTGATCAGGCGCCGAGCGGGAAGGATGATCTGCCGTTTTAAGGTCAAAGGTTAAAGGTCAAAGTTCAAAGGTGGCTTCGTAGGAACCTACAAAGCCACCTTTGACCTTTGAACTTTGACCTAAATATTAATGCCCGTGATGCCCATCCCCACTGTGCACATGTCCATGAGAAACTTCTTCAGGACTGGCTTCACGAACCTCAATTATTTCTCCTGTAAAATGTAATTCGTGTCCGGCTAACGGGTGATTGAAATCCATTTTAACAGCTTTGTCATCGTAAGAAATTACTTTCCCATTGAGAACATTACCGGAGTTATCGCTCATCGGTAAAACATTTCCGATCTTAAGAAGATTCATGTCGATAACGTTATCTACTTTGAAAATATCGATTGGAAGATCTATGATTGCAGATGCATCATTGTCGCCATAACCGTCTTCAGGATTAATTGTAAAACCGAAAGAATCCCCTGTTGATTTTCCTGCAAGTCCTTTTTCAAAACCCGGGATCATCATTCCGGCGCCATAAAGAAAACGAAGCGGATTGCTTGCATCAGCAGTTTCCACATGCGCTTTTTCTGTTTTTGGCAAATTTGAGTGAAGCTGATATGTCACCGTCACCACTTTGTTGTTTCCTACCTCCATTTGATAAATTTTTGGCGAAGTTACATTTTATTGCTTTTCAAAACTCTACTTTTAGCAAGAAATTAACACATAAGGAATACAATGGATTCATTGACTCACGCTGTGATCGGAGCATGTTTAGGCGACGCAATTGCAGGAAAGAAAATAGGTAAAAAAGCGATGCTTTGGGGCGCTGTAGCCAATAATCTACCTGATATTGATGTCATTACCTCATTTTACATGGGTCATGCCGATTCACTTCTCGCACATAGGGGGTTTACTCATTCCATCCTCTTCGCATTGTTGGCGAGTCCGTTATTCGCCTTTCTTTTTCATCGTTGGTATAGCAATACAACGATGCTTTTCAAAGACTGGCTCTTGATCTGGGGCACAGGAAACTTCATCCATATAATCATCGATTCCTTCACCTGTTATGGTACAGGCTGGCTCGAACCATTCGATCATTTACGCGTGAGTTTCGATCTGCTTTTTGTCGCTGATCCTTTTTTCACTATAGCATTGCTCATTTCTGCAATCGCATTGATGATCATGAAAAAAGATAATCCGGCTCGGAGAAAATGGTCCAACGGTGCATTTATCATTTGTGGATTGTATCTGGTAATGGCTGTAGGAAACAAGATCTACATTCATTCAACAACAGAAAAGCAATTGACAAAAAGTGGAATCAGCACTGACGATTACTTCACCACACCTACTCCACTGAATAACTTTTTATGGTACCTCGTGGCAAAATCTGACACCGGATTTTACATCGGCTACAAATCTATTTTCGATAAATCAGATGAAATCAAATTTGGATACCGTGCGCAGAATGAAAATTTTCTTGCCGGAATGCCTGCAGACAAAGACCTTGACAAATTAAAACGTTTTTCGAAAGGATATTATGTGATAGATACCATCGGCGGACAGATCTATTTCAACGACATTCGCTTTGGACAAATTTCCGGATGGGAGAATTATGAAGCTAATTTTGTTTTTCGTTACATCCTCGGTGAAGGTGCAAATAACGATATAGTCATTCAACGTGGTCGTATGGAAGGCTCGGGAAGGAAGGCGCTGGCGTCGCTTTGGGGAAGAATGTGGGGCATTTAAATACAGTAAAAGTGAAGAGTAGGTATAAGTAGCGTTAGTTGCTTCCTATGAAACGACCACTTACACTACTTACACCTACTCCTACTCTTACACTCTTATTTGCCTCCTACTTTGACAATCTTTTTCGTCGTCAATTTCTCATCGACCAACAGATGCACCAGGTACACACCTTCAGCATTTCCGTTGAAAAGATATTTATGCGTGCCTGCGATTTGTTTTTCGTCGAGAACGAGGTTCTGAACAAGTCGACCGGCTACATCTGTTACTTGAAGAGTAACATTCTGATTTCCTGAAACTGTATAATAAATTGACACTTCATCAGAGAATGGATTTGGAGACACAGCCATACCATCTTCGATTAACACTTCTTCCACACCTATCACACCGATATTTAATGTATCATACTTTGTTACAGTACAAGTTGCATTCTGAACGACGAGAGTAACTATGAATATTCCTGTTGCGCCATAAGTATGCGAAGGATTCTGCAAGATGGATGAATAACCATCACCGAAATTCCAACTATAAGAAGTTGCGCCCGGAGAAGATGCAGTAAATTGCAATACCTGATTCGGCATCATAGTTCCTGTAACATTCATGGTAACAGGAATCACCTGAACAGTTATACTCGACACATAAGAATCGGTTCCGTACGGATTAGTTGCAGTTAAAGTAACATTGTAAGTTCCGGGATTCGAATAGAAATAGATTGGATCCTGCAGTGTGGAAGTTCCACCATCACCAAAATCCCATAACCATGAAGTTGGATAATTAGTTGACACATCTGTGAAATGAACTTCACCCGAACAAGTATTTACAATCGATGAGGTAAACGAAGCTACCGGAGGAACTGTATTTGGCAGAACTGTTACTGTATAATCTTCTGCTTGTCCGTATTGCACATTAGCGCAAGCTGTTGGAACCTGATTCGAATAATATTCAGAAATGACACGCATTCTTAGCGGCGTATTTGCAATAGCAGTTGCCGGAATCACAACGGTACCATTATGATTTATTGTACCATTCAATGATTCAAATACTTTTTCAGCAGGTACATCAAATGTTCCATTGTTATTGTAATCAATGAAAACAACAACATTCTCACTATATGCTGATCCTGTTGTAACATGAATATTATACGAATTCGAAGCAGTTACATTCGTAAATGTCGTACATGAATAATCGCTATACCCGTCAACACCATCGGCAGTTGTATTGTTGATCGTTCCAAATTGAACATTATAGATACCAATGTTACAGCAATATCCTGTTGTTAATGGCTGACAAGCTGCAGGCAACGGTCCTCCCACGTTTGTGATCGTCACCGGAATTGTAATTGAATCACATCCGAATGAATTACAAGCGATAAGTTTGACATTATAAATTCCATTTACAGTATAAACGTGCGTCGGGTTTTGCTGAGTCGAACTTCCTCCATCTCCGAAAGTCCATGTCCATGAAGTCGGCGAATTAAATGTCTGATCATTAAAATTCACAATTCCTGTGCAGCTGGAAAGATCAGTATGGTCAAAATTAGCACAAGGATTGAAACCGACATTGAAAATTACAGGAACAGAATCGACAGGACTTAATGGGTCATTAGATGAAACAAGAATGTAATCAGAGTATGTTCCGCCTCCCATTCCTGAAGAATTCAAGGTAACGTAAACAAGTACTGAATCACTTGGAGTAACTGTTCCGGTGTAGACATCAAGAGAGATCCAGTTGGCAAGGCTATTTGACGTAGCGTATCTGATCGCATTTGAAATGATATGCGTTGTTGCTGAACTTGAATCATAGAAGTCAAATCCAACATACATTACCCGACCACTTCCATAGTCACGATAAGTAACAACATCATACCCATTATAAGAAACCAGTTCAGTTTTATCTGTGTTAGTGACATCAAGATAAAATGTAGAATTTGTTACCGCAAAAGAAGGAGGCACATTATCCATGTAATCATCAGAGGTATCAATCACGGTACAGGTACCACCCGAATTCACATAACCAACATAAGTTCCATTAAACAATCCTAAATCAAACATCCTTGTTTGAATTCCTGTTCCTAAAGCACCGCATGCAACTACGCTTCCGCCTGTACTCGCGAAATTTTGAACAACTGAAGCAATGCTTGTATAATATCCCGCGAACGATTCTTGTTCAGGGAATAACAGGATATCATAATTAGGCAGTAAAGCCTGCAATATTGCAGGGTCAGTTGTAAAAGTAGTATCAAGAGTATAATTTGTGAAATAAGAATTTATTCCATTCATCGTATAAGGATATTCTCTTGACATATCAACTCCATAAAGCATGGCAAGAACACGTGGAGTTGATACAGAAGTTCCACCGGCGATCTGGAAATCCAGATCACTTCCGCCTCTATTCACGACCCATAAAGGAATTGTTATTGAATCATTACAAGCATTGAGAGTAGCAGTAATGGTTGCCGGATAAAAATCTATTGAAGGCGCAGCTCCTGCGGCACCTGTAAAGCAGATCTGTTGAACTCCATCGTTAGTAGTCAGCGTAAGATTTCCTGAATAACTACCAATAGATTGCGGATTGAAATTTATTACCAATGCCTCTGTTCCACCGTTAGGAATTGAGAACGTTCCCGGTGAAAAAGTAAAAGCGCCATCTGAACTTGTTATTGAACTTACAGATAGTGTATCGCAGCCTGTATTCGAAATGTATATTGTATCGTGGGCAGTTGCATATTGAACGATAGTCCCGAATGTAGCGCATGAATCTGAGAATACAACATTCGCAGATCCTGAAACGGTAAATTGAACAGGGAAAGAAATTACAGGAGTTGTTGGATCATTCGAATTGATTGAGAACGTTGTATTGTATGTTCCAGCATTCAATCCTGAAGTATTGATAGTAACATAGATCACAGTTGAACTTCCTCCTCCAACAGATCCTGATGTTGGTGACACAGAAAGATAATCTGGCAAAGCAGATGTACTATTTGCATTACGAATAATATTCGACATCAATCGATCTGCTTCCGTATTTGACAAGTAGTAATCGAATCCGATATATACAGCTTTCCCTAGTCCGATATTTCTATACGTTACAACATCATAACCGGAAAAACTTACCAGTTCTACTTTATCAGAATTCGTGAAATTAAAATAATTGGCAAGATTCGGTGACGCAAAAGACAAAGGCACTTGATCTGTAATGGCATCTGTCGTGTCATTAGTGATCAATGTCCCACCTGTTGTAGTAGACTGATAAATTCCGGCAAATAAATTCATATCGTAGACTCTCCCATATGAATTATTATAGGCAGTCCCGCACAAGACAACCGTATGTCCGCCAGTGATAAAATCATTTACTACATTGGACAGATTAGAATAAATCGATGTAAGTCCCGATTCTTGTTCAGGAAATAAAAGCACATCTTTTCCAACAAGTGCTGAGCGTAAAGATGCTGAATCAGTACCGGTGTATTGCGTGATTCTGAACCGACTGAACGAACTGCCAATTGCACTAACCGTATTTGCATACTCAACAGCCAAATCAGCCCCATAAACAAAAGCGAGTATTTCCACTGTATCCGTACTCATATTTACTCCATCAATGTCAAAATCCAATTGTCCGGTTCCATTATTATAAACAGTAACCGGAATTGTCAAAGAGTCACCGCAAGAAAGAGCTGCATTTATTGATGCCGGTACAACAGAAATGTCCGGCGGTAACTGAACATTAATAGTACTGAATGTCGTATCAACGGTTGCACAGTTTGATGCAATAAGTCGCACCTGAAATGCTCCCGAAGTAGTATAAGCATGGGAAGGGTTTTGAAGAATGGATGTTCCACCATCACCAAAATCCCATTGCCAATTGATCGGACCATTTGTTGAAACATCAGTGAAAGCAACAGGAGCATTCAAAGCAGGAGTAGTTGTACTGGCATTGAAAGCAGCAACAACCGGTGTAGAACTAACAATGTTTGAAGTCCAGGTAGCAGCGAAGCCGGATCTCGTCACAGAAACATCAGTGCTCCATTCAATGTACATTTGCCCTGAATTTGCAGTAACTGTACCCGGAATAGTTGTACCATTCGCAACAAGTAACAAAGGTCCTGCATTTGTACTGCCATCATAAACTCGCAGATAATCAAATCCACTTTCAGAATCAAAAGCAGAGAACGAAAGTGAAATACTGAGGGCACATCCCGGATTGATTAGAAAAGTACAGAATTCATTATCCTGGTAGCTGCCGGAAGGTCCACCCGAATCAAATAATTGTCCGTTTGGAGCAACAACAGAAGTAACTCCACTACAAAGATTCACCTGACTGACAACATCGATGTAAGTTAATTTTGTGATACTGTCGTTTCCAAAACCATTTGATACTACAAGCGTAGCCTGATAAGTACCAACAACAGGATATGTAACAACAGGATTTCTCAATGTAGATGTAGACGGAGTTCCGCCCGGGAAATACCACTGCCATGAAGTCGGAGCATTGATACTCATATCATAGAAAGTAGTAGACGAGCCGGGATTGACGATCGTATCCGATGCATAAAAATCAACGATAGGAGCCGCAGTATTTGCTCTGAAAGTTACAGTGTAATCTTCGGCTTGACCATTTTGCAATGTTGTACAAGATGTGTAAGATGTATTGGTGTTAATGTCATCCATTACACGCATACGAAGCGGAGTATTCAATGTAGCAGTCGTTGGTGTTGAAGCAACTCCAATATGTGTTCTCAATCGGTTGGAAGATGTATATGCTAATTCTGTAGTACCGAAAACACCATCATTATTGTAATCGATCCAGAGCTTAACATTTTCGTTTGTTGTCGTAGAAGTCAGAACGGTCAAAGGAACGGCATCACCTGCAGTGAGCGTTGTATTGTATGTACATGTAAAATCTTTGTAACCTTCTGATGCATCACCGGAAGAAGAATTAATTGTCCCGATTTGAAATTGGTTGATACCGATATTACAACAGTTGGTTGTATTTCCCGGAGTACAATTTGCAGTGATCGGTCCTCCACCATTGGTAACATCAATGTAAGCAGTTCGAATGAGTGTGTCGCTACTAGAGCAAGCCGTTGAACCATTTGCATACAGAGTTACTGTATATGTACCGGCAGACGTATATGTGTGAGAAGGAGTAGCAGCAGTTGAAGTACCGCCATCACCAAAGTTCCATAGGTATGTTGTTGAGTTAAGACTTGTATTGATAAAATTCACAGTAGCAGGAAGAACACAGAAATCAAGTTGTGGTGCAGAGAAAGAAGCGATGACAGCATTTGAAAATACGGCTCCTACTCCAACTGCATGCCATGCATTGGTTACTTCGATTACCTGACTTGAACAATTTCCGAAAAGATCGATAGCTGATTGAATCGCATAGAATCTCGCATCAGCAAAAGTCGATGATGGAGTCAGATATACGGTGAGATTTCGAAAAGCCACAGCACTTGCATCTGTCATACCAATTGAATTGACAACATAATTATCGCTGTTGTCATTCACACCGGTTCCACCATTACACAAAAGATAATACCAGAAATTTTGAACACCGCTATCATAATGGACCACATCACCAAAATTCCAGTATGTTCCACCATAAGTATCGGCACATTGATATTGATTTGGATTTCCCATATTACGGAAAGGTGTTCCTGTTACACTGCATTGGTCTCCTTCAAGAAAATTCGCTGTTGTAGGATTAAGAAAGTAATCGATCGTTACTCCGAATACATCGCTGAACGATTCATTCAATGCACCTGATTCACCGGAATAGATAAGTCCGGCCGTAAATTCCGTCAAGCCGTGAGTGATCTCATGTCCGACGATATCAGTAGTTGTAAGCGGAGTGTAATCAACACCGTCACCATCACCATAAGTCATTTGAGTGCCATCCCAGAATGCATTGACATAGTTTGTTGAATAATGCACATAACTTCTGATCTCAAATCCGGCGTTGTCAATTGAATTTCTTCCAAAACGGGTATTGTAAAAATCATACGTTGCTTCAGCACCCGCATGCGCATCGTATGCATATTGATCGAGTGTTGCACTTTGCCAGTTATTGTCTGTATCAGTAAAATCCGTAGCAGTTGCATAGTCACTTCCAAAATTCAGATTCAAGGTTTGAATTCCGGTGCCGCGTCCGGTTTCTCTTAGACGATAATTTGAAGCAGTTACCATATCGGCAGTGATACTTTGCACACCGCAATAAGCAGTTGTTGCAGTTCCGACAGCATCAGTTGTATGAATTCGGTTGAGTTCATTTATTTTCTCACCTGTTGACGCATCGATATAGATCCAGACACGTTTCAATTTAGGTTCTAAAGCATAAACATCAAACTTATATGCAAGACGGAAATTATTGTTGACCGGATAAACGACCAATTCCCCTGCGCCTTCCTTGTCTTGCAAGCCACCACGATCGTGGTCTTTATAAACAGTAGCAGGAACATAAGCCAATGCGAGAGCGAATGCATGCGACTTCGATAATTTCGGATTAACATTCAAGTCTTTTACTTTGTGCACTTCACCGTTGGCAGACTGCACTACTCCATTTTTCACATGGACAAAATATATTCCATTTTCAACAGGAATTGAATTGTAATATTGTTTGAAACGATTGTGTTTCATCTGAATATTATCGTATTCAGATTTCATTAATTGAAGCGAATTTCCTTGCGGCAGTTTCAGAACTGTTTGTTCGAGCCAGAGTTTCTGTTCCGATTCAGAGAACTGGTCGTTGACATTCAATCGAACAAAAGAGATTGATTTTCGACTTTCATCGATTCGGAGCAAATTTGCGCCGCGAACAATTTCAGCAGCTTTAGAATTTTCGAACGTCTGTGCATTTACAAAAAATGTAAAGCAAGAAAACAATAAAATGAGGGTACCGAAGTAGGGCTTCTTCATTAAAAACGTGGTTAGAGTTAGTGAGTATTCAAATGTATAACTATTTCGAAAACCACAAAGCGATTGGCATCATGGTTTTGTAAAAAGGCGGTAAATGAGGGTGAATATGGGGAAAATGGGTGTTGAAAATGGCAAAATTTAATCAAAAATGATCGATGTTTGAATTAAGCGGAGGCATAAAGAGTCATTGCGTCAGGGAGTCCGTAATAATTGACAATGTGTTTTTCTCCCGCAGATTTCGCAGATAAAGGCGCAGAAAAAATCGCAGATTAAGGCGCATAAAAAAATGATGATCCTCTCGGGAATGTTAGGTATTTATAAATTAATACAGCCAAAGAAGAAAATCAAAATAAAGATTCCTTCCTCTAGATTCCACTGAACAGGATAGCAAAATTCACGTATTACTTTATCAAGAAAATTTATTCAGCAGTAGTCGGGTCGATAATTGTGGAAACCTTACTAACAGAATTTGCAGGAAACCCACCTTGCCTAGCATGTTCCCGAACCATCTCTTCATTTGGTGCATTATAAATGCAATAGATTTTGTCAGTCGTAACGTAGCTGTGAACCCACTGAATTTGTGAACCCATCTTGTTTAACACTCCACATGAAGTTTGTGAAATTCCTTTCAATTGTTCCGGAGTCAATTTACCTGCTCCCGGAATTTCTCTTTCAATTACATACTTTGGCATAACTTTTTTCTTTAATTATTTTTCCTACTCTTATTGGTTTTCGGCTTCCCCATTAATAATATTTTGTCAAATTCGATACATCGATTAAATGTTCCACCAAGATACAAATTAAATATACTTCTCGATCTAGTTAAGTGGATGAAATATGTAAATCGGACATAGAAAGGCGGAATGTCGAGCGGGTAAATTTTGATTACTCACTGAAGACTCCACCGGATAGAGATATTTCGTCCATTTTTTAAGAAATATTCCCACTTAAATCTGGAGTCAATAATATACCAATTCCAATAACCAATGCTAATAATCCACTTAAGACGGTGAAGACAATTGCTATGTAAGATATCCATTTTTGCTTATGTAAATTTTGAAACAATTCGATCTTATTCCATTTGTAAGCAATATAAAATAGAATTGGTTGTATGATCAACAAAGCAATACTCATTACAATACGAATATTCACTGTAGCATTTTGCCCCTCCTCAAATTTATCAGTAAACCATTCAAAGAGCCAATGAAAATTTAATAATAAAATATTAGCAATTAGTAATGTCAATCCATCAAAACGGACCGTACGCCATTCCATTTTTGTAATGATCCAGAGAAATAAAATAGCAATTAATACAAAAGTAAATTTCAAAATTCCTTTTATCTGATTTAATTGTTCTATTTCAGTTTCAAGATTCATACATGCTTGCTTCACTTCCTCCGGTGTTAATCGAGTAGAACCCTGCCTTCCATATTTATTTCGAAGTTCCTCAGTAGAAGGGGCGATTCTTTCAATGGTCTCCTTGTTTTTCTCAGAAATTGAAGCAACCATCAAAAACATTATCACATTCACAAGGGATAAGAATAGACAGACTGTTGCTATTTTTTTCATGGGTGAGAATGTGATTTACCTATGTCTACTACGGTTCGAGGGATTGGGAAGACCAGGAGTTTTGGCACTAAACTTTGTTGGGAGAATTTAACTTGCCCCTTGCACTATAGTGTCTGCGAAGCACGGAACAATACATATCATAAACCCCTGGTTAAAATCTGCATTTCTTCCGTTCGTCATCGCTTAAATCTTTCAAATGTATTTCCATTGAACTTAAATGTACCGTTGTCTGGTGTTCCAAGCCATAAGTTGCCTTGGTTGTCCTTATACATAGAAATTAAATTCACATCATTAGAACCGTCTTTCACTAAATAATTTGTAATGTCTTTTCCGTCATATTTGTAAACTCCTTGGCTCCAAGTTGTCAACCAAATGTTTCCGTTGTTGTCTTCTAGAATGTGGGAATAATAAACGTATTCATCGCCACCAAAAATTTGCTTGTTTCCAATGCCTTTTGTTTTTTGGTATTGAAGTCGGTCACTTTTGGCTGTCTTTTGAAAATCGAAAACATACTTGTGCCAAGTGTTACAAAGCCAAAAATTGCCTTCTTTGTCTTCAAAAATAGAACGAATACCAAAAGTGCCGCCATTGGGCACATAGGTCAAATCGTCTTCGTACATCCATTTTACTGTTTCTCCATCAAAACGACAAGCTCCAAAAACGGAAGTGCCAAACCATATTGCACCTTTTCTATCTTTATAAATGGAATACACTTCGTAAGGACTAAAAAAAGAATTGACAACTCGTGGATAAATTTCATCGTGAAGATAGTGTTTGGGAAACTCCAAATCATATAATATTTTTCCATCATAGCGATAAGCACCTTCATTCTTTTTACCCAATATATAAAACCACAAATCATTGGGTTCTAATTTCCACTCTTTGCTTTTGATTGGTTGTAAAGTCGTAAATGTCTTTCCGTCAAACTTGCTGATACCAGCGAAAGTTGAAATAAAAATATTCCCAAATCTGTCTTCTTGAATTTGTCTTACAGTGTCGTTTGCAAGTCCATCTTTTGTTGAGAAATTGACTATCGTTTTGCCGTCATAACGAAACACACCTTCACCATTACTACCAAACCAATAGTTGTTTTTCTTGTCTTGAAACACATACCATAAATGGTCGCCAAGTTTAATTACAGTGTCTCCTTTTGCAATTTGTTTGCTCAAATCGTCTGCATTTGATGCGTTACTTTTTGTCTGGCCGCTGCAAGATGTCAATATGGACAGTATGCTAAAAAATAAAATTGTTTTTAACTTCATTGTTTGTCTGTTTACTTTCAGCAATGTATGTAACAGGATAACGTTTAGCATTGCTTCCGGGCACGCCTTTCTATTGAATCGAAGATAGTACTTTCTTTGCCTGTCAGCAAAGCGATGTTATGCAAAGTTATTTTTTCAGCTCGAAATCTTTTGGAAATTCAAAGTCGGTAGTCTTTAATTTTTGCTGTGTAACTTCAGTCGCAACAGCAGTCCATATGAAGCCGTTTTTGTGGTTTGTCACAACAAATTTTAAATTTAGCGCACCGTCAACTTCTTTCAAATATTTATTCCATTCTCCAAAGTTGTGTTTTAAAAATGGGCTGATATTGATTTTCAATTTTGGTGTATAATAATAAATAGTTGTTGCATTGTCTGTCTCCACTTGAAAAGCTTTACACTCATAGCCTGAAATATTTTCAGTAATATCAAGCTTTGTCACTTTAAATATTTGTGAAGTTGTCTTTGAGCCATCGATTTCTTTTGCTGTCTTATCTTTATTGAAGGAATAATATATGTTAGTTTCACTATTATAAAGTTGTTTCCAATTGTTTTCTTCGTCGTATGATTTATAATTCTTGTCGTCAATATAGTATTGCTGCTCCTTCCCGAAATAAGTAAACATCTGATCAGAAATATCATTCCCTTTTAAATCAGTGAACGAATATTTATAAGTTATTTTACCAATAAATGATTCATCTACTGGTGTGAATGCTGTTAAAAGAAATGTAAGCGTTAAAATCGCAATAGTTTTTTTCATAGTAGTCTTTTTATAATTGTGCATAACCTTTGTGTTTATGCACCAGTTGCATTAATATCCAGATTGGAAGACCCTCTTCCTGCCCTATTTGTAATTTTAGATTGAAATGTTGCGGAATGCTTATTCATTTTATACAATTTATACTTTAAATTTTTAACAATCCGTATCGATTTGAAAACTAAACAAATGGTATTACAAGTATAGTTATTTTTTCTTTAACACTAATGGCAGCAGTATAATTTTAGTGTGAGTTCCTGTGCCAGAATGGAAATTTCTTTCGCGAAAGAGGTTATCACAAATTGTGATAACCTACCTGAAACAATAAAGCTCAGTCCAGTTGAACCATTAGCTTTTACGGAACAAGGTGTTGCTATGCTTTCAAGTATTCTGAAAAGCAAATAAGCGATACAAGTTAATATTGATAATGAAGATTCCTTCGTGCAGAAAAAAACTATCCAGAGTTTGAAGTTTCAGTGTGAAGTGTGGAGTGTGCGCTCTATCCAACAGTATACAAAACCTCTATTGTGCGATTACAATTCGCCTGCTTGGGCTATAAGTTCTGCAATATCCAACACCTTCACATCATCTTCTTTGTTGAAATTCTTCACCCCATCCGTCAT
>Ga0075163_10005384_pt1 | contig 17095 bp, 17 predicted proteins | sample JI1023141ADNA_FD_71478 | JGI IMG/M metagenome (GOLD analysis project Ga0075163, IMG submission 71478) | Wastewater effluent complex algal communities from Wisconsin, to seasonally profile nutrient transformation and Carbon sequestration -... | ecosystem: Engineered > WWTP > Effluent > Algae...
CTGATTGGTGGGGCTTCAAGGCTGAAGCCTATGACGGCATCCGCGAGAACATTCCTCTGGTGCATAAGGCTGGCGCGTGCGCGATCGTCCATTCCGACGATGCGAACGGCATCCAGCGTCTGAACCAAGAAGCGGCCAAGGCGCTGGCCGATGGCCGCAAGATCGGCATCAACATCTCCAAGGCCGAAGCGTGGACATGGCTGTCGCGCAATCCGGCCAAGGCGCTGGGCATTCTCGAAAAGACGGGCACGCTGGAAGTTGGCAAAGGCGCCGATGTGGTGATCTGGAGCGGCGACCCGTTCAGCGTCTATACGCGCGCGGACGTGGTTTATGTCGATGGGGCAGTCACGTGGGACCGCGCCAACACGGCGAGACAGCCGGTGACGGATTTCGAACTTGGCCAGCCGGGTGAAGGAGACCGCAAATGATCCGGTCGCTTCTTCTCGCAACCACCCTGCTCTGCGCGCCCGCTGCGCTGGCCGAACCTGTCGCCATCACGGGCGGCAAGGTAGTGACAAACACCTCGCAAGGCATAATCGAGAAAGCCACGGTGGTGATCGACAATGGCCGCGTGATTTCTGTCGGAACAGCCGCGCCGCCTGCGGGCGCGCGGGTTATCGATGCGAAAGGCAAATGGGTAACGCCCGGCCTGTTCGCGGCTTTCTCGCGTGTAGGGCTTTCGGAGATCGATTCCGAAGACTCGGCTGAAGATACCTCCGCCCCGTCGAGCAAGTTCCAGGCGTCGCTGCATGCTGCCGACGCCTTCAATCCGGATGACACGGCGATTGCCGTGACGCGGATCGAGGGCGTTACCCACGCCGCCATTGTTGGTGCGCCGGGCAAAGGGCTGTTCGCAGGCTTTGGTGCGATTGTTGACCTGTCTGGCGGGCTCAACAGCCTGCAAGCGCGCGAAGCGTTCATGCTCGCCCGTCTTGGCGAGTCCGGCGCGTCAGCCGCGGGCGGCTCGCGTGCGGCATCGCTTCTCTGGCTTCAGACTGCGTTTGACGATGCCCGCGCTTACCCGAAAGGCTTCAGCGACGATGGCGAGGGCGACATTCTCAGCCGCAAGGACGCTATAGCCTTGAAGCCCGTGATCGACGGCAAGATCCCGCTGATGATCGAGGTGCATCAAGCCGGCGATATCCTGCAGGTGATCGCGCTGCAGAAACGCGAGCCGAAGATCAGGTTCATCATCCTTGGCGCGGCCGAAGGCTGGCGCGTTGCGGACCAGATCGCAGCATCGAAGATACCTGTGATCGTCAACCCGCTCACCAACCTGCCCGACCGCTTCGAGATCCTGGCGGCAACGCTTGAGAATGCCGGCCGTCTTTCGCGGGCGGGCGTGACGGTTGCAATCGCCGACCCGGGCGAGGCGACCCACAACACCCGCCTGATCCAGCAGCTGGCTGGCAACGCGGTGGCGAACGGGATGGAATGGGGGCAAGCCTTTGCCGCCATCACCAGCGTTCCGGCCGGCATGCATGGGCGGCCCGACCTGGGTGTGCTGTCCCCGAACGCGACGGCGGATGTGGTGATCTGGGATGGCGATCCGCTGGAGCTGATGTCGAGCCCTGATGCGGTCTTCATTGCCGGCGTCGAGACCCCGATGGTGTCCCGCCAGACCAAGCTGCGGGATCGCTATCTCAATCTGAACGAGCCGCTGCCGCAGGCCTACGAGCGCTAGTTTGGCCCGAAATCCCGGCGGGAGGCTGCGCCGGACGCTGAAAAGTGTCTTGGAATCGCGTTAGATCGGCCGTGACAGGCTGCGGGATTGACTAAGACGTGGGGGGGCCTATTGCTCCTTTTGTTCCCGTAAAGCCCCGTGTTTCCTGCTCGCGGCCCCGGCCGACCGAGCCTGAAAAGACAAACTGATGACGTTTGACGAGCTGAGCCTCGACCCCCGCATTCTGGAAGCCGTGAAAGGCGCCGGATACACGACGCCGACGCCCATCCAGGAACAGGGCATTCCCGCCGTGCTTGGCGGACGCGATATCACGGGCATCGCCCAGACCGGCACTGGCAAGACCGCCGCCTTCGTTCTTCCCATGATCCACAAGCTGGGCCAGGGCCGCGCCAAGGCGCGCATGCCACGCTCGCTGATCCTTGAGCCGACGCGCGAACTGGCCGCCCAGGTTGCCGAGCAGTTCGAGAAATATGGCTCGGGCTACAAGCTGAACATGGCGCTGCTGATCGGCGGCGTGTCGTTCGGCGATCAGGAAAAGAAACTCAACGCCGGTGCCGACGTTCTGATCGCGACGCCGGGCCGCCTGATGGACCATTTCGGGCGCGGCGGCCTGCTGATGACCGGCGTGCAGATGCTTGTCATCGACGAAGCCGATCGCATGCTCGACATGGGCTTCATCCCGGACATCGAGAAGATATGCACGCTTCTGCCGAAGACGCGCCAGACGCTGCTGTTCTCCGCGACGATGCCGCCGGAGATTACCAGGCTGGCGAAGCAGTTCCAGAAGGAGCCGGTGCGGATCGAGGTTTCCAGACCCGCAACGGCCGCCACGACGATCACGCAATATGTAACGCACTGCCCGTCCAACGAGGATACGGTGAAGCGCGCCGTGCTGCGCTCGATCATCAAGGCGAAGTCGACCGATCAGGGCATTGTGTTCTGCAACCGGAAGACGGAAGTCGATATCGTTGCGAAGTCGCTGGCCAGCCACGGCTTTGACGCCGCGCCAATCCATGGCGATCTGCCGCAAAGCCAGCGTACGCAGACGCTTGACCGTTTCCGCAACAAGGAACTCAAGCTGCTTGTTGCGTCTGATGTGGCCGCGCGCGGTCTCGACATCCCGGAAGTCAGCCAGGTCTTCAACTACGCCCCGCCGCCGAACTCCGACGATTATGTCCACCGTATCGGCCGCACGGGCCGCGCCGGTCGTCTGGGCGAAAGCTTCACCATCGTCTCGCCGGGCGATGCGCGCCTGTGGGAAGCCGTGCTGAAGCGTATCGGCAAGGATGTTGAGCCGTTCACGCCCGAGGGCATGGAAGAAGCCGTTGCGGAAGCCCGCAGCCGTGGCCCAGCCGCCGGCCGGGACAGGTTCGACAAGGGCCGTGGCGGCCGTGGACGCGGGCCCGCCCGCGGTCGTGGCGGCGAGCGTCGCGACGAGCGGCCTGCGCGTGAAGAGCGTCCCGTGGAGCCGGCCGTGATTGCCGCACCCGAATTCATCCCCCCGCAGGTCGAGGATTTCGAGATCGAAACGCCCGCCGCGTTCGAGGCGGAAGCACCCGCCCAGGAAGCTCGCGAAGAGCAACCGCGCCGCGAGGGCCGCGGCCGGGGCCGCAATCGTGAACGCAACCGGGACCGTGACGACTCACGGGCCGGCAAGGACCGGCCTGATCGCAGCGGACGGAATCGTCGCGGCGAACTGACGCCGGGCGACCCGCAAGGCGGCGATGAAAAGTTCAAGGGAATGGGCGACCACGTGCCCGCGTTTCTCCTGCGAACACTTGGAAAGCGCGAGGACGCCTAAGAATTCGCGACTTTCTGGTAAGCATAACCTTAAGGTAATGCCCCGATTTTAGCCAATCCGTAACGGCTTCTGTTCACTGTTTCGCTAGGACATTGGTGCGGTCGACGCAGTCATGTCCTGAGGGGCGTTGAATGTTGAATACCCAATTGCTTGGGCCGGAAGGCCAGGCTCTCGGCCATCGCACGGTCGACGAGATGGGCCGGCAGCTGCTGCCGGTCAGCCCCCAGAATTATGAAGTCTGGCTGTCCTACTTCACCCATTCCTCGCCCGACCTGCGCGCCGCCGTCGAGAAGCTGATGGCTTCCGGCAAGCCGATTACCGCCGACGATATGGAGCAGCTGTACGAGCGTTTCTTCTCCACTACCCACCTGTCGACGCAGGTGATGGAGACGGGCTCGCGGATCGCGCATGAGATCGCGGACGCACTCGATGCCCTCAAGAAAGCCGGCGCCACGACTGAACGCTATGGCGCGACCCTGAACGTTGCCGCCGACAGCCTGCAGAACACCGCGATCGATGGCGACGCGCTGAAGCGCCTGATCAACGTGCTCGCTTCCGCCACGACCGAAATGTCGAAACAGAACTCCAACCTGTCGCACAAGCTCGCCCAGTCCTCGCAGGAAATGGAAAAGCTGCGCACGTCGCTGCGCCAGGCGCGCGCCGAAGCGCTGACGGACGCGCTGACGGGTATCGCCAACCGCAAGCTGTTCGATGAGACACTGCGCCTGCGGAAAGAGGAAGCCGACAGCGAGAAGACGGAACTCGCGCTTCTGCTTTGCGATATCGATCACTTCAAGTCGTTCAACGACACCTGGGGCCATCAGACGGGCGATCAGGTTATCCGCTTCGTCGCATCGGCCCTGACCAAGTTCGCCCTGCCCGACCACCTCGTCGCGCGTTATGGCGGCGAAGAGTTCGCGGTCATCATGCCGCGCACGCAGCTCAAGGAAGCCGGCCGGATCGCAGAGATCATCCGCGGCGCGATCGAAGCCAAGCGGCTTGTCCGCCGCTCGACTAACGAGACCATCGGCGCCGTCACGGTGTCGTTCGGCGCTGCGCTCTACACGCCGGGCGAAACAGTGGGCCAGCTGATCACGCGCGCGGACGAATGCCTCTACATGTCCAAGCGCGCCGGCCGTAACCGCGTCACGCTGGAAACGCAGATGCCGCCGCTGGCCGCCACCAACGCGGCGTAAAGCAGGACCAGATCCTGCTGCTCATTTCTTGGCCTTGGCCTTCGGCGTGGCCTTGGTCTTTGCCGCCTTCTTCACCGAAGCTTTTGCGATCTTCTTCGCTGGCTTTTCCTTTGCGGCCTTCGCCGCAATAGCGTGGGAGCGGCGCGCCAGCGCCGTCGCCTCATCGGGATCGTCGGCGGCCGTATCAGGCAAGCTCCAGTAGGCTATGTCGCGCACTGTGCCGTCCTTCTTCACGGAGTAGGACCACGGCCTGCACCCTTGCGCCTTCAGCTCCGCGCCAAGGGCCGTATCGGCTTTCAGGAAGAATGTGTCGTCATCCAGCACTGCGAAGCTGACGCCGCCCCGCGACAGCAGTGCGCCGCCGAACATCCGCCTGGCCTCGACCTTGCCGAAGCCCGCGATGAGTTCGAGCACGTAATCGGTAAACCCGGGAGACAACGGCATACCGTCGTTTTCGCGCACAATGACGGCGAAGGCCAGAGCCCGGCCTTACTCGGCGGCTTGCGCCGGCACGATCGTCACGCTCTCGCCGCAGCCACACGCATCCGTCTGGTTCGGGTTCGAGAAGGTGAACTTCGAATGCATCGGCGTGACTTCGTAATTGATCACGGAGCCAAGCAGGAAGAGCACGGCCTTGGCGTCGATGACGATCGACACGCCATTGTCGTCAACGCGCTCATCCATCGGATCGGCGGCGTCGGCGTAGCTCATCGTGTATTCCATCCCGGCGCAGCCGGCGTTCTTCACGCCGACGCGCAGGAAGCCCGCGCCTTTTTCGGTCATGAGTTCCCGCACCTGCGCCGCTGCGGCGTCGGTGAGGGTCACAACCTTGGGGCGAGGACGTCTGGCCATATGGCTAAGATGGATATCCTGAACCGGCTTACAACATGTTGAGGGCGAGACGGGCCTCGTCGCTCATGCGCGACGGGTCCCATGGCGGATCGAAAACAATGGTCGCCTTGGCCGATTTGACGCCTTCGACCCTGCGGGCGGCATCCTCGACCCAGACCGGCATTTCGCCAGCCACGGGGCACGCAGGGGCCGTGAGGGTCATCTCGATGTCGACATGGCGGTCGTCGTTGATGTCGACTTTGTAGATCAGGCCCAGTTCGTAGATATCGACCGGGATTTCAGGGTCATAGACCTTCTTGAGCTCTTGAATCAGGTTGTCCGTGATCGTATCCAGCTCGTCCTGCGGAATAGCAGACGGCTTCGCGTCGCTCTCGGGAGCGGCGGTTTCGGGCATCTGATGCTTCAGGTCGTCAGCCATTACGCACTCTATGACAGCATCGTCCGGGCCTTGGAAAGCGCCTCCACGAACACGTCGACTTCCTCGAGCGTATTGTAGAGGGCAAAGCTCGCCCGGGCGGTAGCACTAACCCCTAAATGGGACATCAAAGGCTGGGCGCAATGATGGCCCGCCCGAATCGCCACCCCATAGCGATCCAGGATCTGGGCCAGGTCATGCGGGTGGGCGCCTTGCAGCGAAAATGACAGCACAGGGCCCTTTCCCTTGGCCGTGCCGTGGATGGTCAGGCCGTTGATGCCCCGCAGCGCCTCGGTGGCCCGCGCCATAAGCGCCTGTTTGTGGTGGTGGATCGCATCCCGGTCCTGAGCTTCCAGCCAGCCGATGGCGGCGCCGAGGCCGATGGCTTCCACGATTGGCGGGGTGCCAGCTTCGAAGCGATGGGGAGCTGTGTTGTAGGTCACGCCTTCGCGTGTGACCGTTTCGATCATCTCTCCCCCGCCCTCGAACGGCGGCAGGGCTTCCAGCTTAGCGCGCTTGCCGTACAGGACGCCGATGCCGGTGGGACCGTAGAGCTTGTGGCCCGTGAAGGCGTAATAGTCCGCATCGAGCGCGCGGACATCGACCTTCATGTTCACGATGGCCTGGCAGCCATCAAGCAGTACGTCGGCGCCGGCCGCATGCGCAAGGTGGATGGCGGTCTTCACATCCGGCACGGTGCCGAGGACGTTCGACATGTGGGTCAGGGCGAGCAGCTTCGTTTTCTTCGACAGCTGGCTTTCAAGGCTGCGCAGGTCCAGCGAGCCGTCGGGCAGCACGTCGACCCATTTCAACACCGCGCCCTTGCGCTCGCGCAGGAAGTGCCACGGGACAATGTTGGAATGGTGCTCCATCACAGACAGCACGATCTCGTCGCCCGGCTGGATGCTGGCGCCGACGCCTGCGGCGACGATGTTGATCGCCTCGGTGCCACCTTTGGTGAAGACGATCTCTTCGGATGAAGCCGCGTTAAGCAGGCGGCGTGCAGCTTCGCGGGCGCTTTCGTAGGCCTGCGTGGTTTCGTTCGCGAGCGTGTGCAGGCCACGGTGAACGTTGGCGTAGCTGTCGCGCATGACCTCGGCCATGGCGTCGATCACGGCGTTCGGCTTCTGGGCGGAGGCGGCGTTGTCGAAATAGACCAGCGGGCGGTCATGTATCTGACGGCCGAGAATGGGGAATTGTTCGCGGATGGCGTGGACGTCGAAGCTCATGACACAGCTCCGAGCCAGGCATCGATGCGCGCTTCAACTTCGGCGTGGATTTCCTCGTCCAGCCAGTCCGGCAGGGCTTCGATCAGGAAGGCGCGGGTAATCATCGCACGCGCTTCGATCTCCGGCAGGCCGCGCTGGCGCAGATAGAAGATCGCGGCTTCGTCGAGCTGGCCCGACGTGTTGCCGTGCGCGCATTGCACATCGTCGGCGTAGATTTCGAGTTCGGGCTTGGCGAAAACTTCAGCGCCGTCTTCGAGCAGGAGCGCGTTGTGCTCCATCTTCGCATCGGCTTTCTGCGCCGCTCGCTCGACCTTGAAACGCCCCTGAAATACGCCGCGCCCACCCTTGCGGGCTGCGCCGCGGACGATCTGGCGGACTTCGGCGTGGTCTGCCTGCATGATCACCTGGCTGGTCAGATCAGCATGGCGCCCCTTGGCGACCAGATAGACGCCGTTGAGTTCGACTTTCGCGCCCGATCCGGCAACTTCGATTTCCGTTTCGATGCGCGCGTACTGCGCGCCGCCCGCGACGACAAACTGCCGGAAGGTTGCGCCCTGCCCGAGCCGCACCTTGCGGTGAGCCAGAGCGACATCGCCTTCCTGCTGGATCGTGACGAGCGACATGCTGGCGCCGTCGCGCACATCGATCTCGAGCGCGCGCGCATCCACGCCTTCGCCGCCGACCCGTTCGATCTCGGTGCGCGTCTCACCTGCATTGACGACAATGCCCGCCATTCGGCGCGCGCCAATCGCGAGGCGCGCCAGCACGTGACGGTCGCCCGGAATGATCGGCAGATCGCGGCCAGCCAGAGCGGCGCTGAGATCGCTCCAGCGCCAGCCTTCGACACGGCGGTTCGGCAGGGCGTTCGCCGCGATCACGGCGTCCCCATCACTGTGTCGTAGCCGGATTTCTCAAGCTCGTGGGCAAGCTCCGGTCCGCCGGATTTCACGATGCGGCCAGCGGAGAGAATGTGGACGCGGTCGGGTTTGATGTAATCGAGCAGGCGCTGATAGTGCGTGATGACCAGCATCGAGCGGTCAGGGCCACGCAGCGCGTTGACGCCATCGGCGACGACTTTCAGCGCGTCGATATCGAGGCCGCTGTCCGTTTCATCGAGGATCATGAAGCGCGGCTGGAGCATCAGCATCTGGTAGATTTCGAGCCGCTTCTTCTCGCCGCCGGAGAAGCCGACATTGAGCGGGCGCTTCAGCATTTCGGGATCGATGCGCAGCTGCTGCGCGGCGATGCGCGACAGTTTCAGAAAGTCCGGAGCGGACACTTCGGCTTCGCCCCGCGCCTTGCGCTGCGCATTCATCGCGGCGCGCACGAAGGTCATCACCGGTACGCCGGCGATTTCGAGCGGATATTGGAAGGACAGGAACAGGCCCTTGGCCGCGCGCGTCTCGGGCGGCAGGGAGAGGAGGCTTTCGCCTTCGTAGAGGGCGGCGCCTTCGGTGACTTCGTAGCCGCCACGGCCGGTCAGCACATAGGACAGGGTCGACTTGCCCGAACCGTTCGGACCCATGATCGCATGCACCTCGCCCTTGGGGACGCTGAGCGAAAGCCCCTTGAGGATTTCGCGCGACGGGCCGTCCTCAGGGACGACACGCGCATGGAGATTGGTCAGTTCGAGCATCAAAGGCCTGCAAACGCGGGATTTTTTGTAGTCCCGGGCCCTATAGATAGGCCCTTGCCGGCCCCAGCGCGAGGCCGGGCCGGATGGTTCGCTGGGTGTTTCATGCCGCAGGGACGAAAAGTCCAGTGCCGGCGGCTAATGGGACCTATTTGAAGATATCGGCGACGGTCGGCTCAGCGCAGAACTGGGCCTCTGCGGCCTCCGGCGTGAGGCCTGTGGCTGCGAGGCCGCCATCGTCGGTGATTACGCACTCGACCCCGGTGATCTTGTCGGGTTCGCCCTGAGCCGTGACTTCCGCCGTCAGGACCGGGGCGAGGACATCGCCTTCGAGCTTGTAGAAGGAGATGGCCCAGGCATTGGCGCTGGAACGGGCCTGGGCGGCGATATAGCCGCTGTCGGTCTTGACCAGCGAGACGCCGCTGGGCTCGCCCACGCGGACGAACTTGCCATCGGCGACCTGCCGCCACACGGCCCAAGTCGTGTTGACGTTGCCGGTTTCCAGCGGGACCTGGATATCGACCTTGCCGTCCTTGTCGAAGTCTTCGAGCAGGGGGCCGTTGAACGTGTTGCCCATGCGCTCATCGATGGTCTGCAGCGTCGCGTCGCCCGTGGCGACGACCTGGACGGTGACCTGCGTGGAGTCGTCCTCGGCGGGCGCATAGCGCGCCTCGATCGCCATGCCGGACTGGTCGGGGAACATCAGGCGGCAGTCCGGATGCTTCCAGCCATCGGCGCCGGCGTCCTGTGCTTCGACAGTGCCGCAATCGGGCAAGGGCAAGCGCTTGGCGGCGGGCGCCGTTCCGGCCGTATCGCCCTCGCCTGCCGGCGCGGGAGAACAGGCGGAAATCGTGAGCGCGATGGCGCAGACTGCAAGACGGAGTTTCATGACCGAGCCCCTCGTGTTGAGCCCGGAATAGATCAGTTGGCGTGCTGGCGCCAGCTTACGCTGCTGTAATCAAGCCCGACTAAAGATACCGCCAACTTTTGCGTCCACGACCCGGTTCTGACCTAAGCCATGCGAAAACCAATGCGCCAAAAATCACAACGATCGCCGTCAGTATGGCCGGAGCAAGGACCCACCACGGCGCACCAAAATACTGCAACGAGGAACACGCCGCGATGCAAAGCGCTTCGGCCAGTATTGTCGCTACCAAAAACGTTGCGCCCTTTGCGCTGGCTGGCTTCAAAACCAATCCGCCAAAGTAGCGATAGAACAGGATCTCACGATCCGGCTTCACCCCACGCTCCCCTCGAGGCTCACCTCAAGGAGCTTCTGCGCTTCCACCGCGAACTCCATCGGGAGTTTCTGGAGGACGTCGCGGACGAAGCCGTTGACCAGAAGCGCGACGGCCTGCTCTTCGCCGAGGCCGCGCTGGCGGGCGTAGAAGAGCTGGTCTTCGGAGAGTTTGGTGGTGGTCGCCTCATGTTCGAGCTGCGCGTCGGCACGGCGGTTTTCGACATAGGGAACGGTGTGTGCGCCGCAGTCGCCGCCGATCAGCAGGCTGTCGCATTGCGTGAAGTTGCGCGCCTTGGCGGCCTTGCCATGGACGGACACGAGACCGCGATAGGTGTTGTTGGATTTGCCCGCCGAGATGCCCTTCGAGATGATCCGCGACTTCGTATTCTTGCCGAGGTGGATCATCTTGGTGCCGGTGTCGGCCTGCTGGCGGCCGTTGGTGACGGCGATCGAATAGAACTCGCCTGACGAGTCATCGCCGCGCAGTACGCAGCTGGGATATTTCCACGTGATCGCCGAGCCGGTTTCGACCTGCGTCCACGAAATGCGCGAGCGCTTGCCACGGCAGTCGCCGCGCTTGGTGACGAAGTTGTAGATACCGCCCTTGCCTTCGGCATCGCCCGGCCACCAGTTCTGGACGGTCGAGTATTTGATTTCGGCATCGTCGAGCGCAACCAGTTCGACAACCGCTGCGTGCAGCTGGTTCTCGTCGCGCATTGGCGCGGTGCAGCCTTCGAGATAGGAGACGTAGGCGCCTTCGTCCGCGATGATGAGCGTGCGTTCGAACTGGCCGGTGCCTTTGGCGTTCATGCGGAAGTAGGTCGACAGCTCCATCGGGCAGCGGACGCCCTTGGGGATGTAAACGAAGGTGCCGTCGGAGAAGACGGCTGAGTTCAGCGTGGCGAAGAAGTTGTCGGTCACCGGCACGACGGAGCCGAGATACTGCTTCACCAGATCCGGGTACTCGCGAACGGCTTCGGAGATCGACATGAAGATGACGCCGGACTTTGCCAGTTCGGCGCGGAAAGTGGTTGCGACGCTGACGCTGTCGAAGACGGCATCCACAGCGACGCGCGGCGTTTCACGGGCCTCGGCCGCAGAGCCGAGCGCGCCTTCGACGCCGAGGAGCACTTCCTGCTCGCGGAGAGGAATGCCGAGCTTGGCGTAGGTTTCGAGGATCTCTTTCGGAACGTCGTCGATCGTCTTGTACTTCGCGGCGCCTTTCGGCTCGGCGTAATAGTGCGCGTCCTGGTAGTCGATCTTGGGATAGTTGATCATCGCCCAGGTCGGCTCGATCATTTCCTTCCAGCGTTGGAAAGCCTCGAGCCGCCATTGCAGCATCCACTCCGGCTCTTCCTTCTTGGCGGAGATGTAGCGGACGGTGTCTTCGCTCAAGCCCTTGGGGGCCAGCTCCATCTCGATGTCGGTGACGAAGCCTTCGGCGTACTTGTCGGATTCAAGCGCACGGGCAGCATCGACCGTTCCCTGGTCGATGCCTTCCTTCACCAGAATTTCCTTACCCTCAGACATGCGTATCCAGTTTCACCAGTTGCGGCCGCGCGCGGGCCGCGTGCCTAATCCAGGCTTCCGCCAGCGCATCGAAATCCTGCCAGACGGTTGCCCAGCCGAAGCTCGCCCGGATGGCGGAGCGTGCGGCGGTATCGCCGAGGCCCATCGCGGTCAACACGCGGCTGGGTTTCACCTTGCCCGACGAACAGGCCGAACCGGCGCTGACGGCGAAACCCGCCAGATCCAGGCCCATTATCTGGGTCTCCGAGGGCAGTCCTTCAACACCGAAGCATGAAACGCCCGCGACCCGCGCGGCGCCAGAACCATGGACCTGCAGGCTGGGCGCGGCCGCTTTCAGCTTTTCTTCCATCCGGTCGCGATGCTCGGCCAGCGCCTGATAGGCGCCGAGGCCGTTGGCGGAGGTCGCCACGGTGACAGCAGCGGCAAAGCCCGCAATGCCTGCAACGTTTTCGGTGCCGGACCTGCGGCCGAACTCCTGCCCGCCGCCTGTCTGGATAGCGCTGAAGGATGCGCCCGGCTTCACGTAGAATGCGCCCATGCCCTGTGGCCCACCGATCTTGTGGGCCGAGAGCGAAAGGTAATCGACGTCGAGATCGATGATGGAAACGGGAATCTTGCCGAGCGCCTGGATCGCATCGCAATGGATCAGGCCGCCTGCTTTGTGAACGATCTCGGCAGCCTCCGCGACCGGCTGGATAACGCCGGTCTCGTTGTTGACGAGCATCAGCGAGACAATGGGGCGAAGGCCCAGCCTCACCACAGTCTCCACATCGGTCTTGAGCGAGTCCAGATCAACGACACCGTTGGACGCGACAAACCACTTGTAGTCGTCTCCGTCAGACGCAAGCGCCTCGACCGCATCATGCTCTATGCGAGAAACAAGAATGCAGAGCCTGCCATCAGCGAGGAAAGAACCACGCAAAGGGGCCTGCGCGGCCTCTGTCCCGCCGCCGGTGAAAGCAATGTCATCGCGGCAGGCGCCGATGGCCGCCGCGATCGCTTCGCGCGCGCCTTCGACCAACGCCCGCGCCTTGCGGCCTTCGGCGTGAACCGAGGATGGGTTGCCGGTGAGGCTCAACGCCGCAACCATGGCAGCTTTCGCCTCTGGGCGAAGCGGGGCGGTGGCGTTGTAATCTGCGTAGATGCGGGGGCCGGAGCTCATGTCCGGGCGTCTTACGCCAATTCTCAGGGAGCCGACAGGCCGCCATTCATCCGGGAGGGCGAAAGGTCGGAAAACTTGCCATTTATCTTGCCGGAGATGACATCCGCTATCGTGACCCCTTCAAGGAAGTCGCGGATATGCTCGTCCAGAGCGAGCCAGAGAGGCGCGGAGACATGGCCGCCGCCGATCCAGTCGCGCCCCTGCCCCTGATCGGCGTTTCCGCTTTCCTCGACCGCACGGAATATCTCGCCAACCGTGATTTCCTCGGCCTGGCGCTGCAGACGGTAGCCGCCGCCGGGGCCGCGGGACGAGACGACCAGTCCCGCCCGACGGAGCATGGAGAACAACTGCTCGAGGTAGGAGAGAGAAATCTGCTGTCTTTCAGCAACTTCGGCTAGGGCGACGGGCCGGCTGGATGAATTTCCGGCTACATCCAGAAGGGCAATCACCGCATACCGCCCCTTGGAACCAACTCTCATACGCAAGCCTTCCACGCGAACCAGAGAAATTTTCCCCGAGTTTCGTGTGGTTTACGGTCGGTAAGTCGGAGCGGATCACACGAAATACTTGAAATCAGAGTCCAAAATGGTGTTTGACGGGCCCCTTGGGCCTCCAGCCCATGAAACGCCCCTTGTCGGGCCCGATCGCGCGAGCACCCCATGGCCGAACTGATCATCTCCGGACCTGCTGGCCGGATCGAGGCACGGTATGTTCCGGCCCCAGGCGACAACCCGCCCATCGCCCTGATCCTGCACCCCCACCCGAAAGCCGGCGGCACGATGCAGGACCCGGTGACGATCACCCTGTTCGAGATGTTCGCCGCCCATGGCTTCTCGACCATGCGTTTCAACTTCCGGGGCGTCGGCCGCAGCCAGGGCACGTTCGATGCCGGCGTCGCCGAACTTTCGGATGCCGCCTATGTGCTCGACCATCTCGAGTCGCTGAATGAAGCGCCGAGCCAGTGCTGGGTCGCGGGCTCGTCTTTCGGCGCCTACATCTGCCTCCAGCTTCTGATGCGCCGGCCGGAGATCGACGGCTTCGTCGCGGTGGCGCCGCCGGCCAACCATTACGACCTGTCCTTCCTCGCGCCCTGCCCGGCTTCGGGCATCATCATCTCGGGCGACAAGGACGTTGTGGCGCCGCCCGCCGACATCGACCGCTCGCTGACCAAGGTGCGCGTGCAGAAGGGCGAGATCATCGACCGCGCCACTGTGACCGGCGCCAACCACTTCTTCCAGGGCAAGCTGGACGAGATGGAGAAGACCGCCGCCGCGTATCTCAAGCGCCGCATGAAGGCGTTCGAGAAAGCGCAAAAGGAAGCGGCCGAGGCAAAAGCCATCAAGGACGCCGCCAAGCTGCCGCCGCCGAAACCGGCCTGACGCTTTCAAGCCAGGGGGAAACACGATGGCCATCAGCGACGCAACATCCCTGGATGCTCTCGGCATCGAGCCGGGCACCGGACATGCGTTGCTGGTGATCGTGGATGATCTCGACTGGTCCGATCCGGTCGCGCATCTCAATGCGCTCCAGCAGAAGATCGCGGCCTACATGATGTTTGCGCAGAGCGAGCAGCTTGATCGCGAGTTGCCCGAAGGCGTGGGACGCAAGCGGAAGATCGGCGTGATCATGCAGTACGAGCCGCCGGCGGACATCATCCCGATCATCGACGGACTTGGCGCGCAGCTGGCCTCCATGGAGATGGAGTTCGGCTATGGGCCGCTGCCGGATGGCTACGATCAGCCTGCCTAGTCCTGTTCGATCAGTGGATTGAGTTGAACTTCGCTGGCGCGCAAGACTGTTAAAGCACGCGCTGGAAAATCGCTGCGCGAGCTCGCGAAGATGAGCCGACCTCGCCGTATTTCGTGCACGAACAGATAGGCATGTTCATAGTCGTCGTCTGACGCCTTTTGTTCGACTCCACCCGAGTCATCACATGCGATCACGACGAAACCATCCTGATCGAGAACATGTTCGCAATACCTGCGAAGCACCTCGAAAGGGCATGGGCCAATTTTGGGATACAGATCATCGCTTACGATAGCGGGCGGCTGGTCGGACCAAACGACATACTCATGCAACAGGCAGCTGCATTCCATCGCCGCCGCATCCCCCTTTCGGCCAGCATAGTAAATATGAGCCATCTTGGAGAGCGGAGGCGGAGTCCACGCAGCCTTCTCAATGCCCAGCTCGCCGGGCTCAACGTCGGCAATAGGCAGGGGATGCGTAGCGCCGATGTAAACTGCTAGGCACATGCCCTTCCCCAACTTGACGTTCCGCCGCCTCGCTGCGTATCTACCACCCATGTCGCACCGCGCCACCCACCTCGCGTATTACTGCCGCACGCTTTCATAGCGGGCGGTGCGATCATGCATGCCGCCCTGACCGGCGGCGATGTGAGATGGCCTCCGGTCGACAAGACCTTTAGGAGCCTCTCGTGACCCTCGATGCAGCAGCCCAGAAGTCGACCTTCCTGCGGGAAATGATCGGCCGCGGCCATGTTTACCAGATCACCGACGAGAAGGGTCTGGATGAGTACGCGGCAGGCGGCGTGGCGTGCGGCTATATCGGCTTCGATGCGACGGCGAAGTCGCTGCATGTCGGGTCGCTGGTGCAGATCATGAACCTGCGCCGCCTGCAGCAGGCGGGCGGGAAGCCGATCGTACTGATGGGCGGCGGCACGACCAAGATCGGCGATCCGACCGACAAGGAAAAGTCGCGCCCGATACTGACGACCGAGGAGATCGCCTCCAACATGGCGGGGATCAGGAAGAACTTCGAACCCTTCCTGACTTTCGGAACCGGACCGACCGACGCGATCATGATCGACAACGCGGAATGGCTCGACCAGATCAAGTGGATCGAATTCCTGCGCGACTACGGGAAGCATTTCACGATCAACAAGATGATCGCGCAGGAGACGGTGGCGCGGCGGCTGCGCAATGAAGAGCCGTACACCTTCCTCGAGTTCAACTACATGCTGCTGCAGGCCTACGACTTCCTGGAACTGGCGCGGAAATACGACTGCCGCATCCAGATGGGCGGGTCGGACCAATGGGGCAATATCGTCAACGGCATCGACCTGACGCGCCGCATTATCGACAAGCAGGTGTTCGGCGTGACGACGCCGCTGATCACCACCGCATCGGGCGGCAAGATGGGCAAGACGGCGGAAGGCGCAGTCTGGCTGAACCCGGAAATGCGTTCGCCTTACGATTACTGGCAGTTCTGGCGGAACACGGAAGACGCGGACGTTGCCCGCTTCATGCGACTGTTCACCGACTTGCCCGCTTCCGAAATCGCGGAGCATGAGAAGGCCGAGGGCGCGGCGATCAACGACGCGAAGAAGCGTCTCGCGGACGTGGCGACTTCCATGCTGCATGGCGAAGAAGAAGCGAAGAAGGCTGCGGCTGCGGCGGAGGCCGTGTTCAAGGGCGGCGGCTCGGCCGAGGGCATGCCGACCTTCGAGATCGAGCGCGCGCAGATCGTTGCCGGGTATCCGGTTCTCGATGCGTTGGTTGCGGGCAAGCTGGTCGCCTCGAAGGGCGAAGGCAAGCGTGCGATCGGCGAGAACTCGGTGAAGCTGAACGGCGATGCCGTGACGGATGCAGCGGCGACGATCGGCGAAGCGGCGCTGGATTCCGACGGGACGGCGCGGCTTTCGGTCGGCAAGAAGCGGCACGCGCGGCTGAAGGCGATCTAGCGCAAGCGGGCGCGGCCCCGGAAGCTGGGCTCCCGGGGTAGTGCGTTTCGGTTTTCGGACATGAATTGAGCGGAGGTCCGCGCGGTTGCGCGAAGAGGCCCCCTCCGTCTCGGCGCGAAGACGCGCCGATCCACCTCCCCCAGTGCTGCGCACTGAGGGAGGCAAGGCAATGGTGATTTGCCTCTACCAGTCGAAGACTGGGGGAGGTGGATTGATGCGAAGCATCGAGACGGAGGGGGTTCTCGGCCAGCTCGCGCTGCAAGCGTTGCGCACGGCGATGCGCGAGACGTTCGAGATTGTCGAACAGCGCCGCGGCGCGGTTGAGACGCGCGAGGATCTTCCTTGGCGGCTTGGCGCGGTGGAGCAGGACCAGCTTGAGCCGCTCTGTGTAGATGAAGGGGAGACCGGCGATCTGGCGGGCGCGCTCGTTGATGAGCAGCTGCACGCCATGCTCGATGACGATGACATGGGCTTCGACGCCGGCGCAGGCTTCCGGGTTGGTGAGGAAGTCGTTCAGCTTCTGCGGGTCTTCGAGGCAGGTGACGAGCCAGTTGAGATATTCGCGCGTGATCTCGCGCAGCCGCGCGACGGGGTCGAGCGGGAACAGGATGCGCAAGAGAACGAGGAACAGCTCGGTCATGGGTTGGAGTATG
>Ga0075163_10005385_pt1 | contig 17094 bp, 12 predicted proteins | sample JI1023141ADNA_FD_71478 | JGI IMG/M metagenome (GOLD analysis project Ga0075163, IMG submission 71478) | Wastewater effluent complex algal communities from Wisconsin, to seasonally profile nutrient transformation and Carbon sequestration -... | ecosystem: Engineered > WWTP > Effluent > Algae...
TCTATCCAGCTGAGCTATGGGCGCGTGGTCGGGGCGAGAGGATTCGAACCTCCGGCATCCTGCTCCCAAAGCAGGCGCGCTACCAGGCTGCGCTACGCCCCGATGCGGCGATACATATACCAGCCGCGCCCGCCGGTCCACCGCGACGTCCACCCCGACCTCAACCGAGCAGCGCCGGCAGGGCGGCCAGCAACAGCCGCACCGCCTGACCGCGGTGCGAGCGGGCGTGCTTGTCGGCCGGCGCCAGCTCGGCCGCGGTTACCTGCACATCCGCGCCGGCCCCGTCCGGCCCGGCGATCCAGAAGTGCGGGTCGTAGCCGAACCCCCCGGTCCCGCGCCGCTCCTGGCGGATCTCCCCGTCCCAGCGGGCCAGGAAGATCCCCAGATCCGGCTCCGAGGGCGCCGCGCCCGGCAGCCGGGGCAGCGGCGCCGCGTCGACCCGCGTCAGCGCCAGCACGCACACGTAGTGCGCCGGCGAGCGCTCGCGGCCGCGGGCGGCCAGCTGCGCGACCAGGTGGGCGTTGTTCGCCGCGCTGTCGCCCGCGGGCCCGGCGAACACCGCCGAGTCGACCCCCGGCGCGCCGTCCAGCGCGTCGACGCAGATCCCCGAGTCGTCGGCGAGCACCAGGGTGTCGCCGGGCTCGCCGCGCCCCTGCAGCCAGCGGGCGATCCCGCGGGCCTTGAGCACCGCGTGGACGACGAAGCTGTCCTGGTCCTCGACGATCACCGGCGCCGGCCCCAGCGCCCCGGCCGCGTGGACCGTCAGCGGCAGGTCCGCGAGCATCTCCGCCATCTCCTCGACCTTGTGCGGGTTCGCGGTCGCCAGCACCAGCCGCCGCGTCGTCGGCGAATTCACGCCGCGCCTCCGGCGAGCAGCGCCGCCTGCTGGGCCTGCGCGAGCTGGCGGATCCCGCCCTCCGCGAGGTCGAGCATCACGCCGAGCTCTGCCCGCGAGAAGCTCGCGCGCTCGCCCGTGCCCTGGACCTCGATCAGCCCGCCGCTCGCGAGCATCACCACGTTGAGGTCGACCGCCGCGCGGCTGTCCTCCGAGTACGACAGGTCGAGCAGCGCCGCCGCGCCGCCGGCCAGGCCCGGGACCATCCCGACCGACACCGCCGCGACCGGCGCGAGCCGCGGGTCGTCGGCGATCAGGCCCTGCCGCAGCAGCGCGCGCACGGCCAGCGCGAGCGCCACGAAGCCGCCGGTGATCGCCGCGGTGCGCGTCCCGCCGTCGGCCTCGATGACGTCGCAGTCGATGATCAGCGACACCGGCCCCTGCGGTCCGATCAGGCGCGAGAGGTCGACGGCCGCCCGCAGCGAGCGCCCGATCAGGCGCTGGATCTCCTTCTCGCGCCCGCCGGCCTCGCGACGCCCGCGCGGGCGGACCGCGCCCGGCAGCATCGCGTACTCGGCGGTGACCCAGCCGCCCTCCTTGAGCCACGCCGGGGGCCGCGCCTCGTGGCTCGCGGTGCAGATCACCCGGGTGCGGCCCGCGGTGACGAGGGCCGAGCCCAGGGCCTGGCCGATGAACCCCGGCTCGATGCTGAAGGGGCGAAGCTGGTCCGCCGTGCGTCCGTCGATGCGCATGGCCGGCAACCTACTGCACGCCCCGAAAAAAGACGAGGCGAGGTGTCCGTGGACACCCCGCCTCTCTTTGCTTGGTGATTCGTCGTGACCGAAGGGCTTGAAGGAGCCCGTCGGATCAGTGGGCGTCGCCAGCGGGCGGCGCGGCAGCCGGAGCGGCGGTCGCGGCCGGGGCCGGGTCGGCGGCCTTGTCGCCGGCCGGCTTCTCCTCGGTCTTCTTCTCCTCGGTCTTCTTCTCCTCGGTCTTCGAACCGTCGGCCTTGACCTCGGTCTTGGACTCGGTCTTCTTCTCTTCCTTCTTGGTGGCGTCCCCGCCGCAAGCAGAGAGGGTGATGGCGGTCAGGGCCGCAAACATGAACTTGGTGTTGAGCTTCATGGACAGAAATCTCCTACGAGCCTGGATCGGGTTGATCGAGTCGTGCCGGCGACTTTAGTCCAAGTCGCACGTCCCCAGCAACGATCCCGACAATCCCCGACAGCGCACTCGGCGCCGCAGGGTCTCCCGGTGGCCTCCGGGGCCGGATGGAGGGCGTTGGGGACTCGTGGGCACTGATGCGTGGGAAACCTCCGGTCGGCCGCGTGGTCGGGCCGGCCGTCCGCGCCCGCATACTCGGCGCCCATGACGCCCAGCGACCCCTCGATCTCCGCGATCTTCCAGCCCGATCCCGCCGGCCCGATCCGCGCGGTGCTGGTCGCCGGCAGCTGCGGCAACGTCGGCTTCGGCAAGCTCGGGCAGTGGGCGCGCACGCTCGCGCCGCACGGGATCCCGGTGATCGCCCTCGACCTCTCGCCCGACGTGCTGCAGGTCCGCGAGCGGCTGGCCAGGGAGTTCGCGGCGCGCCTCGGCGCCGACGAGATCGCCGCGATCACCGGTGCCATCACCCCGATCCAGGGCACCCTCGCCGACGTCCCGGCCGACCTCCCGATCGGCCTGGTGTTCGAGGCGATCCCGGAGAAGCTCTCGATCAAGCGCCCGTTCTACGCCGCCGTGCGGGCCCGCGACCCGGAGGCGTACATCTTCTCTGCCACTTCGGGCCTGACGACCCGCAAGCTGTTCGAGGGCCTGCCGGGCAGCGAGCGCTGCGGCGTGCTGCACCCGTTCTTCCCCCACCTCACCAACAAGCTGTGGGAGCTGCCCGAGCACGGCGCCGTCACCGGGGCCGCCGAGCTGCGGGCGATCAAGGCCCTGCTCGCGCGCGCCGGCATGAACATCGTGTCGGTGCGCGACGTGCCGAGCTTCGCCGCCGACCGCCTGTTCTGCGGCATGATGCTCGAGGCCGTGCGCGTGCACGCCTCGCTCGGGCTCTCGCCGGCGCAGGTCGACGATGTCTGCAAGCAGGTGCTCGGGACCTCGCCGTTCTTCGTGCACAACCTGATCCGCGGGGCCAACGCGCTGTCGGCCCACTGCATGGAGCTGATGCAGGAGGAGGTCGACAGCAGCCTCTACGCGATCCCCGAGGCGTGGCAGCCGTACATCGCCGACCCGGGCAAGCAGTGGCCGTACGAGCGCGGCCAGCGGTGCCCGCCCGAGCACTTCGAGGCCGTCCGCGAGCGCATGCTCGGCATGCTGTTCGCGCTGACCGCCTACATGGCGAAGCACGAGATCGCCGGCCTCGACGCGCTGAACTTCCTGGCCGAGCGCGCGCTGGCGTTCCGCGAGGGCCCGCCGGCGCTGATCGAGGGCATGGGCCTCGACCGCGCCGCCGAGCTGACGCGCAGCTTCCTCGAGCGCCAGCAGATCACGCGCGCCGACGAGGTCGCCCCGCTCGAGGTGTTCCAGAAGACGGGCCCGGGCGCCGAGGTCGGCTGGCACCGGGTCTACGTCGGGCGCAGCGTGATGAACGGCGTCGGCCTGATCTCGCTCAAGCGCAGCACCCTCAACTTCACCTTCATCGCCGAGCTCGACCGCGCGATCGATGCGATGCAAAAGGACCCCGAGGTCAAGGCGATCGTGCTCGCCCCCGACGGCCAGTACAGCCGCGAGTTCGGCCACGGCGCCGACATCCAGTGCTTCGTCCCGGTGCTCGGCCACAAGGACGCCGCGCTGAAGCTGATCCAGACCTGGAAGGCCACGCTCGCCCGCCTGCGCGCCGGCAAGCCCAGCGTCGCCGCGCTCGTCGGCCGCGTCCTCGGCGGCGGCCTCGAGCTCGCCAGCGCCTGCCACGCGCGCATCGCCGCCGAGGGCACCGTGCTCGGCCAGCCCGAGGCGACCGTCGGCGTGCTCCCGGGCCTCGGCGGCTGCCACCTCCTGCACCGCATGTCGCAGCCCGAGGCCTGGCCGCGCATCAACGAGGTCCTGCTCACCGGCGGCACCTTCCGCGTCGACGAGGCGCTGGCGTGGGGCATCGTCAGCAAGATCGTCCCGATCCGCGAGCTCCCGCGCGCGAGCATGGCGCTGGCGCTCGAGATGGCCGAGACCGGCGCGACCCCGCCGTTTCGCAGCGAGCCCGCCGAGGTCGTCGTCGCCGCCGACATCCGCGGCACCAACGACCAGGGCGTCGCCCTCGACAGCCAGCACCGCGAGATGCTCGCCCGCACGATCGAGGACTGCAACAACCTCCCCGTCGCCGTCGCCGCCGACGTCGAGGCCGAGCGCGCCGCCGAGAGCTTCTGCCTGTCGTCGTGCAAGATCGGCGTCCAGGCGCTCCTGCGCGGCAAGCCGCCGCAGTTCGAGCACCCGCTGACCTGACCGTTCGGACAGGTCCGTCCGGCGCGGCCCGGGGTATGCTCGCGGCGCATGACCCGGCCCGCCGACAGCCGGCCCGCGGCGCTCGTCCGCGCCGGTTCCCGTCACTCGCCGACGCTGGAGTTCGCGCTGCGCGTCGGCCCCGAGCAGGTCGTCGAGCGGCTGCTGCGCGGCGAGGGCGTCGAGGAGCGGCGCGACGGGGCGTGGAGCGCCCATGAGGCCGGCTACGACCTCCAGCGCACCGCCGACGGCTTCACGCTCACGAGCGATCCCGGGGGCCCCGGCGCCTGGCGACCGGGCACGCGGGCGATCTGCGAGGGCCACCTGAGCCCGCTGCCCGGCGGCGCCCGCCTGGTCGTCCGCTTCCGCCTGCACCCGCTGACGCGCAGCGCCTTCCTGTTCCTCGCCCTGCTCGCGCTCGCCATGGCCGGCTTTCAGCTCGCCGTCGCCGGGCCCGCCGCCGCCGCCCTGCTGCTGATCCCGATCCTCGTCCTCACGACCATCCTGGCCGCCGACCGCAGCCGTCTGCGCCGGCAGCAGCAGGCGCTGCGCTCGCTGATCGAGACGACCTTCACGCCACTTGCGCAGCCGCACGCCGCCGGCCCGGTCGACCCCTTTCGCCTCGCCGACGAGCCCCCGGGCGATCCGGTCGCCCCGACCCGCGCGCTGGCGATCGCCGATCCGCCGAAACCGCGTTAGGCGCCCGAATCAAACCGATCTGCGGCCCATGGGAGATCTCGCGCCGGGCCCCTGGGTCGCCGCCGACGCCCGGTCCGCGCCGCAAAGACCACGCCCGCGCCCGCACGCTTCGCCCCAGATCCATTACACCGAAGCCATGGCCGACGAACGGAGCACCTCGAGCTACCGCACCCCCGCCGACGCGGCACCCGAGGCCGCCCCGCCGCCGAGCGAGCAGCTCGCCGAATTTTCGGCCCCGATCCTCGGCCCGATGCAGCTCGAGCTCGGCCTCGCCGCCCCGATCCGCCTCAGCCTCGACCGCGAGGAGCTGCGCGTCACCCCGGGCAGCGGCCTGCGCCTACGGGCCCGCGCGCCGCTGCCGCCGCTGCTGGTCCGCCACCTCCACCTCGACATGCGCCGCGCCGAGCTCGGCGTCGACGGCACCGGCCTCGGCGCGTTCGAGACCCGCGCCGTCTCGGTCGCCATCGCCGCCGCGTTCGGCCTGGTGTTCCCGTGGCAGCCCGGCAGCAGCCTCGTCGACGTCGCCATGCAGAACCTCCCGCAGCGCACCGACGGCCGCCGCCGGGTCCTGCGCAAGGGCCCGGTGAGCATCTGGGTCGACCCCGACACCCGCCTCGACCTCGCCGTCACCGCCGAGTCCGCCGAGCTCGCGCTGTCGCACGCCGTGTACGTGCGCGTGCTCGCGATCGGCATCGGCATCCTCGCGGTCCGCTACCTGTTCGGCCGTCAGCGCCTCGAGATCGACGGCCCCCCCGGCCAGCCGCTGCGCAACGCCATGCTCCACTTCGTCGCCTGGGTCGCGACCCGCTGGCTGCGCCGAAGGCTCCCCGAAGCCCTCGCAAAGCCCGGCTACGACCCCTTCGCCGACCCCGAGCGCCGCGCCCACTTCACCGAGCTCGCCGCGCGCTTCAAGACCGCGAAGCCCGAGCCGGCCCCGAACGCCGCCGATCCGACCGCCGATCAGGCCCCCGACGCCGGCGACACCACGGACCTCGCCGCGACCGCGCACAGCGAGGAGAACACCGCCCCGACCGCGGGCGCCACCGCCGAGGTCGTCACCGCCGACGACGCACCTGCCCCTTCGGACAGCCAGCCCGCCGACGCGACCGCGGACACCTCGCCCGCACCTGCCCCCGCGGACAGCCGGCCCGCCGACGCGGCCGCGGGCACCTCGCCCGCACCTGCCCCTTCGGCCAGCCGCGCCAAACCTGTCCCTTCGGACAGCCCCGTCTCCGACGCCCCGGACGACGTCGCCGCGCGCCTGCGCGCCCTCAAGGACCTCAAGCTCTCGCCCGGCCCGGTCCCCGACGCCTCGCGCATGCTCGTCATCATCCCGCTCGGCGAGCGCGGCGGCCTCGCGCTGTGCACCGCCGCCGGCGCCGCGGTCGAGCTGCGCCGCCGCGGCCCGCGGGTCGCGCTCGACGCCCCCGGCGGCCTCTACCTCCACGCCGAGCAGATCCCCGGCCTCGAGTCCCTGCAGATTCGCCACGTCGCCCTGTCCCTCGGACCGCTGGTGGTCGAGCTCGGCACCAGCCCCGCGCTCGGCACCTTCGCGCAGGCCGCGATCCAGCAGGTCGCGCGGACCGTCGTCGCCACCAAGCTCCCGCCCGCCACGCTCGCGCGGCTCGAGGCGCTCGGCACCAGCGACGAGCTGCTGCGCCAGCGCATGGGCGCCAGCGCCGAGCTCGTGATCACCACCCCGCGCGACCAGGAGGTCCTGCTGCGCCACGGCCCCGACGCGCTCGAGCTGGCGATCCCCGCCGGCCTGCAGCTCCACTTCGAGGGCCTCGACTTCCTGCCCGACGCGACGGTCAAGGGCCTGCGCTACCGCTGGGACGACGGCGACCTCCAGCTCGACGCGACCCCGGCGATGGGCGAGCTCGGCAACCTCTTCATCACCCAGTTGCTGCGCCACCGCGGCGCCCCGCACCTCCCGCCGCTGCTCGGCGCGCGCGGCCCGGACGCCAGCACCCCGATCGACCCGGAGATCGCCGCCGCCCGCCCGGCCGTCCTCTTCGAGACCAGCATCCCCGCCCTCGGCCCGCTGCAGGTCCGCCTCGACCCGAACGACCGCGTGGCGATCCGCCTGTCCGCGGCCGCGCTCGAGCTCGAGACCGTCACCGGCGTCGCCGCGATCATCCCCGAGCTGCAGCTCGCGCTCGTGCTCAAGCAGTTCCGCCTCGAGCTCGGCAAGCGCGGCTTCGGCACCGACGCCACGCTCGGCGACTACATCACCGAGATCCTGACCCGCATCCTCGAGGACAAGGCCTTGCCGCCGCTGCGGCAGCGCCTGCCGATGTGGAGAGCCGGCGCCGACCCGGCCGCCGCCTGGCAGATCGTGCGCGTCGCCGCCGGCCCGCTCGGCGCGATCGTCGTCCAGGTCCCCGCCGCCGGCGCCTTCGTCGTCGAGCGCACCGCCGACGCCGTCGAGCTGCGCGTCGACCCGGCCCTCGAGATCCGCGCCGAGAAGCAGCAATTCGTGCCCCTGCTGGCCTTCAAGCGCCTGCACTGGCAGCCCGCCGACGACGCCTGGATCGTCGACTTCGACCCGCCCGTCGGCCCGCTCATCCCCGAGTTCGTGCAGCGCCTGGTCCACAAGCTCGCGCCCGCCCCGGTGCTCGCGCGCGTCGCCAAGATGCTCGCGCTCCCCGAGCCCGTGCGCGTCGCGCTGCCGCCCGCGCTGCCGCCCTCGTCCCCCGGCAAGGTCGTGTGGGAGACCACCGTCCCGCAGCTCGGCCCCGTCAAGGTCTCCATCGACCCCGAGCACGCCGTCGACGTCGTCCTCGACCGCAAGGTCGCCGCCGTCACCCTCGGCACCGGCGCCGTCGTCCGCCTCCCCGGCCTCGGCTTCAACGTCCAGGTCCAGGGCGTCGAGGTCACGCTGCGCCCGCTCGGCGCCCACCTCGGCACCCGCCCCGAGGCCGGCCCGCTGTTCGACCACGTCATCCTCCACGCCCTGCGCGCGCTGCTCAAGGACCACGCCGAGCAGTTCTGGCCGACCGACCCGGCCCCGCGCATCGGCCAGGACACCCTGCTGGTGCTCGGCCGCGGCCAGTCGTGGGGTCCGCTGCGCGTCAGCGTCCCGACCGACGCCGCGATCGAGGTCCACCTCGACCGCACCGGCTTTCGCGTGCGCGCGCAGGCCGGCGTGTTCATCTCGGGCCCGGCCATCGACTGGCTGCCCGACTTCTACCTGCACACGCTCGGCTACACCTTCGAGACCGGCGCCGTGACCCTCGAGATCAGCGGCATCGAGGAGACCTACTACCACGAGAAGCACCCGGTCAGCCCGATCACGCAGGCCCTGCTCTCGCACCTCGTCAAGGTGCTCGCGCTGCCGAAGGTCCCCGACTGGACCGCGACGCTCGGCCTGCGCAAGTTCCCGCTGCCGCCGGTGCCCGTCGTCGACCCGGCCCGCATCCGCATGTACAAGCTCGCCCTGCCCGGCGAGTTCGGCGAGATCCTGATCTCGATGGCCCCCGACGACTCGCTCACCGTCCGCGCCGACGACGAGGAGGTCTCGTTCATCAGCGAGCGCGGCCTGCTCGCCACGCTCCCGGGCCTGCGCTTCGAGCTCTCGCTGCGCGGCGTCCGCTACCACATGCAGAGCGGCGAGATCCAGGTCGGCGGCCTCGGCCAGCTCGAGAACGCCCTGCTCGAGGCCGTCGTCGAGCACCAGCTCGCCCTCAAGGTCAAGCAGGTCGCGAGCGAGACCCCCGGCGACGTCAACAACGCCGTCGGCACCCTGCTCGAGCAGCTCCCCGTCGACGACAAGGGCCGCCGGATCCTCTTCCATCACCGCATGGTCGACCTCCTGCTGCTGCCCAACGCGCGCCTCGAGGTCCGCTTCACCGCCGACGGCCTCGCCTTCGAGGCCAACCCTCCGATCAAGATCGACGGCCCCGCCCGCATCGACTACATGTTCGGCGGCATCCGCTACAGCTTCGCCGACGCCTCGTTCCACCTCAACCTCGACAACGGCGGCGCCCTGCTCTCGGGCATGTTCACCGACGTGATCATCTACGAGGTCGAGACCCGCCTCAACGACATGTTCAAGCCGCTGCTCCCCGCGCCCATGCGCGAGAAGGGCTACAGCCTCGCCACCGACCCCCGGTCGATGGAGCACATCGAGCAGATCATCGAGAACTTCGCGCTGCTCGGCAAAAAGAAGAAGAAGGCCTGAGCCCGCGGCCCGCCGGCGCGAGCGACCCCGTCGCCGCGCCGGCTGTACCGCTGAAGACCGGGCCGCTATCATGCCGGGTCGATGGGGCTCCTCGCGTTCGTCCTCCTGTATGGCATCGCGCTGCTCGTGCTCGCCGTCGTGCACGCGGTGTGGCAGGTCCACGGGTGGGCGAACGGCGCCTCGCAGCCCTTGCCGAAGATCGCCGGCTGCTGGTTCACGCTCGCGGCGCTCGGGGCCCTCGTCATCCTCGGCGTCAACGGCCAGCCGCGGACCTCGACCACGATCGGCGCGATCGGCCCGTTCGAGCTCACCTCCGCGAGCCCGCACTTCGACCCCTGGTGCTGGCTCGCGCCGCTGACGGCCGCGATCCTGGGCGCGCTCGCACGGGCCGGTCGCCGGAGTGACCGCGATGCGCCGCTCCCGGGCGGCTGATGCCGGCCCGCGCCCGTCCGTGGTAGCGTCGGCCGTGGAAGCGACCCACCACGCGAGCGCGACCCGGATGCGCTCCCTGCTGGAGACCTCGCACGCGACCCCGGCCGAGTTCCGCGCGGCGCTCCTGGACGTCCCGGCCCGCGAGCGCGACGCCTGGGTCGATCTGGTGCTCGACGTCGGCCCCCTCCCCGACGACGGCCCCGAGCTGCCGCGGGGCTGCGTGCCCTACCTGCCCTGCTCCGTCGACGCGCTCCTGCGCGTGGTGGAGCACGCCGACGTGCGGGCCTCCGACGTCTTCGTCGACATCGGCGCGGGTGTCGGGCGCGCCGCCGTGCTGGTCCACCTCCTGACCGGCGCCTCCACGCTCGGCCTCGAGATCCAGCCCGGGCTCGTCCACACCGCACGCGACCTCCTGGCGCGCATGCACGGGCTGCGCTACCTCCCGGTCGAGGGCGACGCGACGCGCCTCCTCGGCCACATCCTGCTCGGCACGATCTTCTTCCTGTACTGCCCGTTCAGCGGCGCTCGCCTGGAGCGGGTCCTCGACGAGCTCGAGCGCATCGCTCGCACCCGCCCGATCCGCGTCTGTTGCGTCGACCTGCCGCTGCCCCCCCGCCCGTGGCTCACCCTCGTCTCGCCGCCCTTCGAGGACCTCACGGTGTATCGCAGCACGCTGCTCGAGACCTCGCCGACCGAGCAGGCTCCGACGGCCGTGTAGCCCGTCGCGTCGGCGACGACGCTCACGCTCCGTCGATATCAGGCGAGCCATGCGAGCGCTCCGACGCGCCCAGGCGAACGAGCAGGTCCTCGACCACCTCGGTCGTCAGGGCGATGACGCCGAACATCTCCCGCGCTGGTACACCGAGCGCGGCCAGCCGCGTGATCTGCAGCGAGCGCCGCTCCTCGCGCTCCCACTGCTCCTGAGCCCGCCGCGCCGCGGCTGCGGCCTCCCTCTCGCGGGTCATGCGTCGAATCTCGCGCCAGACGTCGAGGTCCTCCTCGGCCCGCGCCTTCGCTTCATCGAGCGTGCTCGTCCGCGCCTTCTCCTCGTGGTGGAAGCTCACCACATAGCGCCGGGCCGGGACGGCGTAGGTGATCTGCACCTCCTCGAAGCCGTCGACGAACCCTCTGCGATCCATCTGATCGAAGCCGCAGGCGCGCCACTTGATCCGGGCCCGCCGCGCCCTCTCCGGGCGCTCCTGGCCGCTCCTCGCCCGCTCCCCGCCTCGATCCTCGGCCGCATTCTCTGGTGATTCGCTGATCTTCATCTCATTTTGAGGCATTTAACGGCATCATAAGGCAAGGCGCGAGCCCGCGCAAGCGACGGCCCGCGGGCGCTAGACTCCGCGCGTGACGGAGCCCTCGAAGCTGTCCACGGCGCAGATCGCCGCAGCGGCCGGCGTGAGCCATCGGACCGTGTTTCGCTGGGTGAAGCTGGGCCTGTTGCCGGCGCCGAAGGTCGTCTACGGGCTCAAGCGCGGCAAGCAGTCGTACTGGCCAGGGCACGCCGCGGAGCAGGCCGCGTGGGTGCGGGCCCAGGTCGAGGCGGGACGAACCTACCCGGAGACACGGGAGGCGCTCGAGGCCGGCGCGTTCCGACCGTCCACGAGCCCGTCCGACGCGGGCAGCTGACCGGGTCATTCGACACGCGCACGCACGACCTCGAGGACCCGCGCCACCACCCGCAGGTCCTGCCAGCGAGACACGGCGAGGTCGGCCTGTCCCTTCGACCAGCTTCGCAACAGCCACTGCTTCCCCGCGCGCACGGGCACCTTGATCATCGCCTCGCTCATCTCGGGTCCCACCGCCGCGATCAATAGACACGGCTTGCCCTCCACGAAGTCGGCCGGTGGGGCCTCGAGCCGCTCACACAGGACCAGATCACCGTCGCGGATCGGCTTGTCGCCGCCGTCCATCGAGTCACCGGCCGCGCGCACGATGAAGTGACGTCGCGGATTGGCGGCGATGGCCGTCTTTACGGGGATCATCCGCGCCTCATTGGTCGCGTCGTGCTGGATGTCTCCGAGGCCGCACGCGACGGCGAGGTCCGCGTAGTAAGGCAACAGAGGCGCCGTCGTGGTCGGCTCGGCGACAAGGGGGCGCAAGGTCCAGCGCCCATCCTCGCGCGCGAGCACGACGTGATGCGCCGTGCCCGAATGGCCACTAATCGACCCGAACAATCCGCGCAGGATCGCCGGGAGCACGTTGAGCCCTCCCGGTCGCGTCGTGGCCACATTCACCGCGATCTTCTTGAATCGAAACAGATACGGCTCGCCCTCGACCCAGACCTCCACCTCGCCGCGCGGCGCCGGGAGAGTCTCCGGGACGAAGATCATCGCCTTGCCGGGCCGACCATCTTTCTTGACGAAATGCGAGACCTTGAGGATCAGCCCGTCGTCGCGCGTGGCCGGGCGGGGACGCGCAGCATCCTTCGCGCGCGCCTCGGCGATCTCGGCGATCATGGCCTCGAGGATCGGACGATCGGTCGGGTCGACCGGAGAACGCAGGCGGACGACCTCCTCCGCCCGCGTCAGCGCCTTCGGCCACAATGGAATGATCGCGGGCTCGTCGACCAGACCCGCGAGCCCCTCATGGTTGATCCACGCCTGAAGCGCCTGCCACGGCGCCAGCGCCCGCTCCGGGGCCCTCTCGAGCGCGATCAGTTCGTCGCGTCGGACGGCGAACACCCGCTCCTCGTCGGGCTCGATCTCGCCGAGACGCTTCAGCAAGTCCCACCAGGAGCCGCTCTGCTCCGCGACGGCGCCGACCCTGATACCGTCGGCTACCAGCTCCGCGAGCGTGGGCCGACGGCCGAGCTCGTCGCGCAGTCGCATGAACGCGAAGATGATGGTATCCGCGGGATGCTCTCTGCTGAATCCTTCGAGCAGCGCGATCGCGTCGACGTCAATATCGACGCTGCATCCCGCAGGCAGCTCTTCTTCACGGCGCTCTTTTAACTCGCGCAGCGCAGCGCCCGACGGCATGGATCGATCTAGCAACGCGAGCAGCGCCTGCGGCCGCGAGAGGAAGCTGCGGTGATTCCCGATGAAGTCGAGGATCACCAGGCGCGGCTTCTCCGAGCGGTCCGGCAAGCGCAAGCCGCGGCCGATCTGCTGGAGAAATACGACGCGTGACTCGGTCGGCCGCAGCAGGACGACGATGTTGATATCCGGAACGTCGACGCCCTCGTTGAACACGTCGACGGCGGTGATCGCCTCGAGCTCGCCGGCCTTGAGCCGCCGCAGCGAGTCACTGCGGGCCGCCCCGCCTGGTCCGCTGTGCACGGCGACCGCCGATATCCCGCGTTCACAGAGGAAGCGCGCCATGAACTCGGCGTGCTCGATCGACGCGCAGAACCACAGCCCGCGCCGCGGCCCGGTCGGCGCGTGGGTCCGGTAGGCCGCGAGGGCCTGCTCCGCGTGCGCCCGCGTGGCCAGGGCGCGGGTCAAGGCCTCGGGATCGAAGCGACCCGACCGCCACGGGATGGCCCTGTAATCCACGTCATCCTTGAGCCCATGATATGCGAACGGCACGAGGCGGCCGCGCGCGATGCCCTCCACGAGGCTCGCGCGGTAGATCTGACGATCGCCGCACAGCGCCAGCAGATCGGCGCCGTCGCCCCGCTCGGGCGTGGCCGTGACCCCCAGCATGAACTTTGGGGTGAAGTGCTCGAGCAATCGCCGGTAATAGGACGCGCTGGCATGATGAAACTCGTCGACGATGACGAGATCGAAGTGGTCCCGCGGCCAGGTCGCCAGGTGATCCGGCCGCCCCAGCGTCTGGATCGTGGCGAACAACATGTCGGCGTCCCGATCGCGGATCGATCCGCGAAACAGCCCGGAGCTGCGCTCCGGGAGCACCACCTCGAAGGCCTTGCGCGCCTGCACGATGATCTCCTCGCGGTGCGCGACGAACAGCACGCGCCGCGCGTCCATCTGCCGGGCGGCGAAGGCCGCGAGCAGCGTCTTTCCGAGGCCGGTGGCGAGCACCACGAGGCCTCCGCGTGCCCCCTTCGCTATCGCATCGGCGAGCGCCGCGAGGGCGTCCCGCTGGATCTCGTGGGGCTCGGGCGGCGGCGCAGGCGGGTCCCAGGCGCCCACGGGCGCCGGCCGCGGCCTGGTCGCATATGCGTCGATCCAGGCGCGAGTCAGCGGGAGCGTCGCGGGGGCGGTCCAGAGGCGTTCGAAGGCGGCGCGAATCGCCGCGATCTCCCCGCCCTGCTCGCTACCGAGCGCGCGCAGGTTCCACTCGACGCCGCCTGTCAGCGCCGTGCGGCTCAGGTTGCTGCTGCCCACATAGGCGACGGCCTCGTGCTCGCGCACGAAGATGTAAGCCTTCGCGTGGAAGCTCTCGCGGCCCTCGCATCGATATACGGCGGCCTGAAGCGTCGGGAATTGGTCTGCCAGATCGAGCAGCGCGTACAGGGCGATAGGCGACGTGATCGCCAGATAATCCCCGGTCAGGATCCGCACCGCGGCGCCGCGGCGCAGCGCGTCCTCGAGGTCGTCGCGGATCGCGGCGACGCCCGAGGGCTGCAAGAACGCCGAGAGCAGGTCCGTCGCGTCCGCGCGCGCGAGGGCCCGCTGCAGCGCGGGCAAGAGCTGCTGCTCTCGACCGCTCGTGAACCCGGGGAGCGCGGCGAAGCCGGGAGCGGACGGACGGACACGCAGATGCCAGCGGCCAGGGCTCACCAGCTCGAAGCGCACCAGCCCGGCGCCGACGCCCGCGCGATCGACCAGCGCGAGGACATCGACCCGCTCCTCGGCGCTCAGCTCGGCCCACGCGGTGACGCTGCGCCGCGTCGTGATCAGGATATCGGGGCCGTCGCCGACCGCGTACGCGCTGCCATTCTCGTGCAGCCAGGTCGAGGGCGGGGCCGCGAGGCGAGCGTCCGTGTCGGCGGTCACGACCGCACGGTATCGCAATCTCCGGCGCTACGCCTGCGTGCCGGCGTCCAGCTGGGCGCGCAGCTTGTCGAGGACCTCCGGGGCGGCGCGCACGGTCAGGCGGGTGCCGTCGTCCTCGTGCTTCTCGTGCAGGACCAGCGCGTGCTCATGCAACGCGGCGACCACGGCGTGCTGGTGGTATGGCACGAACAGCTCGGCCTCGACGAGGTCGTTGCTGATGCGGTCGACGATGATCTGGCGCAGGCGGGCGACGTCGTCGCGGTCCTTGGCGGACATCAGGATCGCGTCGGGGAACTCCTGCTCGAGCGCGGCGCGCTGCTCGGCGTCGACGCGGTCGATCTTGTTCAGGACGAGCATGGACGGGGCCTGGTCGGCCTCGATCTCGCGGAGCACCGTGCGCGTCACGTCGTATTGCTTTTTAAAGGTCGGGTCGCTGGCGTCGACGATGTAGAGCAGGAGGGCGGCGTTGCGGGCCTCGTCGAGGGTGCTGCGGAAGCTGGCGACGAGGTCGTGCGGGAGTTTTTGGATGAAGCCGACGGTGTCGGAGACGAGGATCCGCGGGTGGCTCTCCGGGTGGAGCGCGCGCACGGTGGTGTCGAGGGTGGCGAACAGCTGGTCGGCGACCAGGACGTCGCTGCCGGTCAACGCGCGCATCAGCGAGGACTTGCCGGCGTTGGTGTAGCCGACCAGCGCGACGGTCGGGGTGCCGTGGCGCTGGGTGCGGCGCGTGCCCTGGTCGCGCTGGATCGACTCGAGCTCGCGCCGGATCTCCGCCATGCGATCGCGGATCCTCCGCCGGTCGAGCTCGAGCGCGGTGTCGCCGGCGCCGCGGCCGGCCTGGCGCTCGCTCGGCGCGCTGCCCTCGCGCAGGCGCGGCGAGACGTAGGCCAGACGCGCCAGCTCGACCTGCAGGCGGGCCTCGCGGCTGCGGGCGTGGCGGTGGAAGATCTCGACGATCACGCCGGTCCGGTCGAGCACGCCGATGCCGGTCGCCTTCTCGAGGTTGCGCGCCTGGCTCGGCGTGATCTCGTGGTCGACGACGATCGTCTTCGGGCGCGTCGGGTCGTCGTCGGCGGCGTCGACGTCCGCTTCGTCGTCGCCGCCCTCGCCGCGGCGGATGCGGGCCTTGTCGGTCTTCGCGGGCGCGGCCGAGGGCACGTAGCCGCGGCCGCCGGTCCGCTGGGCCAGCTCCTTGAGCTTGCCCTCGCCGAGCACGACCGACTTCGACAGCGTGTCGCGCTTCTGCGTGACGGTGTCGACGACGTCGTAGCCGAGCGTGTCGACCAGACGGCCGAGCTCGGCGAGGTCGGCGGCGTGCTGCTCGTCGCTGATGTCGGGGGTCTGGACGGAGACGAGGATGGCGGTCGGGCGCGGCGGCACGGGCTGGGTCATGCGAGAGGTCCGACTTTAAGCCAGAAGCCCGCGACCACAAGGGCTCACTCGTAAAAGCGGACGTGAAAATGATTGACGTGGCCGCGCCAGTGGCGGACGAGGCCGTGGGGGGCGTGGCGGCCGCGGGGGTACTGGAACACCTCGGCGAGGCGCTCGGGGCCGACGCCGGCGGCGACGGCGTGCTCGTAGAGGAGGCGCTGGACGCCGTAGTCGGCGAACACGTAGTGGACGGAGCCGCCGGCGAGGAACGCGTCGAGGAGCGCCCAGGAGCGGGCGAGATCGAGGTTGTGGGCGCCGGCGGCCCGGAAGCGCTCGTCGTCGGCCTCGGGCCCGCGCAGGACGTAGCCGACGTCGACGTCGCGGCCGTGGCGGTGCGAGAGGTGCGGCGGGAACACGCCGCCGCCGCGCCGGCTGATGTCGCCGACGTGGATCTTCGGGCCGCCGGGGAGCTGTCGGTGGTACGCGCGGACGGCGTCCTGAATCCGGCGGATCGTGTGCGGCGTGCCCCAGGCGCTGTCGGGGCGCTTGACCACGTAGTCGAGGCCGGGCGGGAGCTGCACGCCCTGCGCGAGCACGCCGACGAAGTCGTCGGGCTCGACGAGGTCGGGGTAATAGACGTCGCCCTCGCGCAGCTCGACGCTCTCGCGGCCGATCGCCAGCGACTCGCTGTCGCCGGGCCGCTGGATCTGGACCGCGCCGATCGAGACGGCGACGAGCGTCGCGTCCTCGGCGAGCAGGTCGCCGACGCGGTACTGGCGGATCACGCCGGTGTCGTCGTTGCGGATCGTCGCGGCGGCGTCCTTCGGATCGGCGGCGCGCATCGTCGCCAGCAGGGTCAGCGGCAGCTCGGTCGGCGGCAGCGCGGCGATCGGGTCGACGACGCGGTCGCCGGCGTCGGGGTGCTCCGGGGTCGTCTCGCCGGCCATCGTCTCGGCCTCGGCGGCCTCGGCGGCCTCGGGCGCGGGCGCCTGGGCGGGCGCGGCGGCCTCGAGCGGCGCGGCCGGCTCGTCCACACCGGGCTCGCCGCACGCGCCCACCAGCGCCAGAGCGGCGAGGGCGAGGGCGAGGCGCGAGGACCGACGGGGACGCATGAGCCAGCGCGCCGCCGCAAGAAGCACGCCAGGAAGCGTGGGGCCAAGTGCTTGATCTGCCAGCGCGCCGCGGCGGTCCGCCGGACAAACTGTCACGCGGGCCCGGGCCGGCGGGGTCAG
>Ga0075163_10005386_pt1 | contig 17094 bp, 14 predicted proteins | sample JI1023141ADNA_FD_71478 | JGI IMG/M metagenome (GOLD analysis project Ga0075163, IMG submission 71478) | Wastewater effluent complex algal communities from Wisconsin, to seasonally profile nutrient transformation and Carbon sequestration -... | ecosystem: Engineered > WWTP > Effluent > Algae...
CCAGCCCGCACAGGTGCGCCTCGTGCATCCGCACGACGTCGCCGTTGCCGAACTCGGTGACGTACGAGAAGTGCAGCCCCGGCGCGTCGCGATCGAGCGCGTCCGCGGCGCCGAAGCGGACCCGCCCGGTGGTGGTCACGTCGTCGGCGGTCCGCCACACCACCGCCATCGACGTGCGCGGATCGTCGACGATGCCGAGGTGGACCTGCACGACCGTCGGGTCGGCGCCGCGCACCGGTCCGGGGAGCGCGGGCGCCTCGGCGCCGGGCCGCGTGACCAGCGGCGCCGCGCAGCCCGGCGGCACCAGGCTGCCGCCCAGGCGATCGGGATCGAAGCTCGCGGCGGGCGGATTGCCGGCCACGCAGGCGCCGAGCCCCAGCAGCGCGACGACGACCGCCCTCATCGCTCACCGCCCGCGGTCACCTGCATCAGCACGGTGTCGTTGTGGTACGCGGCGCGTGCGCCGTCGGCGGTGCGGTCCTCGACCTCGACGATGTGCGACGCGCTGAGCTGGAGCTTGAGCGCGTGGCCGGCGAGGTACCAGCTCGCGCCGCCGGTGTAGTAGCGCAGCGACTGCGCCGGGTCGCCGCGATCGAGGATCGGCACGGTGTCGTTGCGATCGATCTCCTCGAACCGCAGCGCCAGCTCGAGCCGGCCCGCCACCGCGAGCGGCAGCCGGCCCCCGACCTGCGCGACGACGCCGTTGGCGCGGAACGCCGGCTGCACGGACGTGACCGCGCCGTGATCCACCTGCAGGTACTCGGCGGTCCCCCACAGCGGCCCCGCGGCGAACGCCAGGTCGGCGCCGAGCGTCGTCGCGACCTCGCGCCCATCACCCAGCGCGCGCCGGCCGCGCGCGAGCGACGCGCCGATCCACAGGTAGCCCGCGCCGAGCGCGCCCTCGGCCAGCGCGGCGTCGGCGCCCACGGCGCGCACCTCGAACCGCCCGGCCACGAGCCGGTGCGCGGCGAGGTCGCCGCTCTGATCCGCGCCGTCGCCGTTCCACAGCCCGGCCGACAGCCGCGCCATCGGCGCGTTCGGCACGACGATCGTCGCCATCGCGCCGACCTGCCGCGCCGGCGCCAGGCTCGCCAGCTCCGGCTTGTCGACGAAGCCCAGCTGATCCTCCGGCAGCAGCGCCTGCCGCGACACCGGCACCCGGAAGCGGCCGACCTCCACCTGCCACGCGCCGCCGCCGATCAGGCACGCGCCGGCCGCGACCGACGCGTCGAGCAACCGGACGTCCGGCGCCAGGTCCGCCTCGATCCGCGCCGTGACCGCGAGCCGACCGACGGTCCGTTCGCCGCGGCCGAGCACGCGCGCCCGCCGCAGCAGGAGGCCGTCCTCGTCGCCCGCCGCCACCGGATCGTCGGCGCGCAGCCGGACCTGCGGCTGCAGGTAGCCGCCGCCGTGCAGCGCGAACCCCGCGGCGGTGGTCGCCGGCTCGGCGCCGGCGCTGGCCACGGCCGCGGTCAGCGTGGCGAGCGCGAGCCCGGCCACGCGGTGGTTACAGCCGCGAGCCACAGGCGCCGGTGGCGCAATCGCAGGCGGCCGGCTGCCCGCCGACCTGGCAGGTCTGGGTGATCGTGCCGTCGAGGATGAACTGCCGCACCTGATCGAGCACGGCCTGGCGCTTGTTGACGCCGGAGTGGGTGCCGTTGTCCTCGACCGGCTGGGCGTTGGTGGTCGACGCCGGCAGCGGCGTGGGGTGCTCGTCGAGCACGGTCAGCCCCGAGGTGATCGGCGCGGTGGCCGGCGGGATGCCGAACGGCGTGCGCACCGACGGCGTGATCAGCGACAGGCCCATCGTCCGCGCCACGGTCTCGGTCGAGTAGTTGTTGACCAGGCAGTCGCCGATCGCCTCCCACATCAGGATCTGCTTGGCCGGGGTGTTGGGCAGCGGATCGTTGATGACGTTGGCCGACGTGGTGATCGGATCGTACGGCTCGAACTTCATGCCGAGCAGGTTGACCAGCAGCTCGTACAGCAGCGGATCGGGGTAAGCGCCGGTGGCGGCGCCGCGCAGCGCCGACCACGCGATCGACCGCTCGAACAGCATCGTCCACGCGCCGCCCGGCACGCCCAGCGCGCCGCGGGTGATCGTCGGGTCGTAGGCCATGAACACGTTGCCCATGATCCCGCCCAGCGAGCCGCCCAGGTAGTAGACCCGGCTGGCGTCCATGATCTCGACGCCGCCGCGCTTGAACTCGGGCGCGCTGCGCATCGGGCCGCGGATGATGTGCTCGAGCGAGATGAAGTCGATCACCGACTGCGCGAGCTTCTCGGTGATCCACGCGCCCTTGTTGAGGTCGTTGGCGGCCAGCGCGGCGACGGTGAACTGGCGATCGGTCAGGCCGATGAAGTCGCCGCCGAACACCACGTAGCAGTACTGATCGGCGACCTTCTGCAAGAAGTCGTCGTCGAGGTAGTCGGAGCCCGAGCCGAACAGGCCGTGGCCGAAGATCACCACCGGCAGCGGCAGGGTCGCGGTCTCGGCGCACTTGGGGATGATCGCCGCGAAGTTGGCGTCGCGCATGCCCTGCTGCGTCGGCAGCCCGGCGCCGTCGCGGCGCAGGATCGAGTCGTCGGCCTCGCCGTGGGTCAGGAAGTCGGGCGACTTGAACGTGCCGATGTACGCCTTCGAGACCAGCGTGGTGTTGGCCGGGCGCTCGGTCGCGGAGAAGGTGAGGTTGGCGCCGACCGCGCCCATCGCGGTGAGCGCCTGGCTGCGCATCGCCAGCAGGTCGGCGTGGAGGAACTCGTCGGACGCGGTGTGGAAGTCCCAGGCCAGCACCAGCTCGGCCTTGGTCAGGCCGGCGGCGGCGGCCTCGGCGAAGATCGCCGGGTAGCGCTCGCGGCCCAGCCGCGGGTGCTCGTACGGGGTGTCGTCGCGCAGCGCCGCGAACGCCGGCGGCGCGACCAGCGGGTTGCCGTCGACGTCCTTGAGCGTGTTGCGCAAGAACACCGCGTAGTGGCTGGCCGGATCGAGCCGCACCATCGGGCGGATGATCAGCGCGCGCTGCTTGGGGTCGGTCACGTTCTGATCGATCTCGGCGAAGAACGGCGCCCGCGCGTGGGTGTCCATGTTCCACAGCACGATCGGCGAGTCGGCGGCCAGCGACTTGGCCGGATCTTCGGGCGGCGGCAGGCCGACGCCGGAGATGCCGTTGGGCATCACCACCAGCGCCGGCGCCGACGGCGCGAAGCCGTCGAAGCGGTTGAGCGGCGCGACGTCGACCGGCGTGTTGTCGATGTTGATCGGCATCGCCTCGGCCGGCAGCGCCAGCCGCACGCCGCTGGGCGTCGCGGGATCGGCGACCTCGTAGGCGGCCGACGGCCACGGCATCAGGCAGGTGACGCCGCCCAGCGGGTTGCACTCGGCGGCGATGCCGTCGGGCGGCGTGGTGCCCCCGTCGTCGCCGCAACCGAGCGCCGCGGCGGCCAGCGTCGCCGCGAACAAGGGATAGGTCAGGCTGATCGAACGCACCATGACCGCGGACGGTACCACCGCGGCGCCAGCAACGGTGCGCCGGCGTCCGCGGCGTGGCGCGGCGCACGGGCGCGCCGGCGGCGGCCGGCTCGACGTCGGCGCCGGGGCGGTTATGCTGCGTCGATGTTCGCGTCCAGCCGGCTGGGGCGGTGGCTCGACGGCCGGCTGTACCGGGCGCCGTTCACCGGCGCCAGCGCCCGCCGCTACGCCACCCACGAGCGGCCGGCGTTCGGCGATCTCGACGCGCGGCTGGCGACGCGCTGGCGCGCCGACCTGGCCGACGCGCGGGTGGTGCTCGACGTCGGCGCCGGCCCCGGCACCGTCGGCCGGGCGCTGCGCGCCGCCTGCCCCGGCGCGTGCGTCGTCGACGTCGAGCCCAGCCGCGACTTCGCCGCGCCGGGCCCGCGGGTGCGGGCGCGGGCCGAGCGGCTGCCGTTCGCGACCGCGTCGATCGACGCCGCGGTCAGCGTGTCGTCGATCCGCCACGTCGCCGACCGCGGCGCCGCGCTGGCCGAGCTGCGGCGGGTGATCCGCCCCGGCGGCGTGGCGTGGCTGGTCGAGCTCGATCCGGAGGCGCCGCGCGCGCGCGTCGACCGCCACGCCCGGGCCCTGGGCAGCCGCTGGCTGACCTGGGCGTTCGGCCCGCTGGTCGTCGCCACCGCGCCGCCGGCCGCGACGATCGCCGCGCTGGCGCGCGCCGCGGGCTGGGCCACCGTCGCGCGCCACGCTGACGAGCACCAGCCGGTCTACCTGCTGAGGCTGGCGTGAGCGCGCTCGGCCGCGCCCGCGAGCTGGCCGCGCTGGTCGACGAGTTCGCGCCGACGGCGTGGCGGCGCGACCCGGCGTGGTGGGCGCTGCTCGGCACCGCGGCGCTGACCGAGCCGTGGGGCCAGGGCGCCACCGCGTACCTCGCGTCGGACGCCGACCCCGGCACCGACACGTTCATGGCCGCGCCGACCGCGGTGCCGCGCGACGCCAGCGACTGGATCGCCTGGGCCGTGGCCAGCGCCCACGCCGCGCGCGACGCGGTGGCGCGCCTCGACGGCACCCTGCCCGACCAGCCGCTGGCGGTGACGATCGCGCGCGCCGGCGGGATCGCGCGCACCGTGCCGCTGGCGCAGCCGGGCCGGGTCGGCTTCGCGATCGGCGCGCGGGTCTGGTGCGGCCAGCTCGACGGCCGCGGCCCGGCGCACGACGCCGACCTGGCGCGCGCGCTGGCGCGCACGCTGCGCGGCGAGCCGTCGCAGCTGACCCTCGACGGGCCGCCGCCGCTGGTGGTGGTCGCGCTCGGCGACGACGCGCCGGCGCAGCTGCGCCACGGCCACCGCCGCGCGTGGACCGCCGCGGGCGGACCGTGGCTCGGCGTCGCGCGCATGGGGCCGTACGCCGCGGTCACCACCTGCCACCTGGTCGTCGACGGCTGGGGCCACGCGCTCCTGACCCAGGCCGTCGCCGCCGCGATCGCGCCGCCGGCGCTGCGGGTCGACGCCGCGGGGATCGCCGTGCCGCCGCTGGCGCCGGTCGCCGGCGAGCCGCTCGAGCTGTGCTGGGGCCCGGCGCCGGCCGTCGGCGCGATCGCCGCGGCCTACGCGCTGGGCGTCGTGCTGCACCGCCGCGGCGATCCGCGCGCCCATCGCTCGCCGCCGCTGCAGCTGCCGGTGGCGCCCGGCGCCGCCGACGATCCCGCACGCTTCGCCCGCCGGGTCCGCCCCGCCCTGCTGGCGGTCCGGTTTTCGGACGGTCAGCCCGAGCCGCTCGCCGCGTTCACCGCCCGCGCCCGGGCCGCGATCGCCCGCGAGGCCGCCGGCGCCGGCATCGCCACCCGGCTCCTGTCCGGGCTGCACGGCCTGCCGCTGCCGCTGGCCCTCAAGCGGCGCGCGCTCGCCGGCGGGCCGTCGCGCCTGACCGCCGGCCCCAGCCAGCACCTCGCCGGCGACGCCTGCCTGTCGATGCTGCGCCTGCCCGACGGGCCCGCGCTGATCGCCGCCTCGGCCCCGCCGCCGCAGATCCCGCGCAGCCGCGGCGCCGCGGTCATGACGATCGTCCGCGCCGGCGCCGACGCGCTCGCCACCGCCGCCACCGTCGGCCGCTGCGACGCGCCCGACCTCTTGCGCGCCTGGCGCCGCGAGGCCGAGGCGCTGCCCGCGCGCGGCTGACGACGCCGGGCGCCCGCGGCGACCGCGGCGACGCGACCGTCCGGCATGGCGACGCGACGAGTCGAGCTGCCCGTGGGCGTGACGATCGGCCACTGGCCCCACGCCGAGGCGATCGTCGCCGGCGTGCGCGCCGGCCAGCGCGGGTAGCCGGGCGCCAGCGCGGCGTCACCGCGCGCGCTTGAAACAGAACTGCACCTTCGTCGCGTGCACCGCGTCGCTGGCCACCTCGCCCGCCGTGGCGAGGACGTCGACCGAGACCAACTCCCAGCCCTGTGCGCCAGCCTCGTTGAGCTGCTCCTTCGACGCGTTGACCCCGCAGTTGTACTCCCACCGAGGCGCGTCGCTGCCCGCGCGGGCCGGCAGCACCGCGACCTGGCTGGCGACGCCACCGGCGACGCATCCGAGCACGAACACGATCGAGAGGAGGCCCACGTGCTTCATGTCCGAGATGGTACGTCGGCACCGCACGCAAGCGGTCGGGGTGGCGCCAGCCGCCGCACGCCACCCGCCGCGCGCCGTCGCCCCGCTCAGCCCGGGCGGCGGCGGGCCGCCAGCATCTCGATCAGGTCCATCTTGGTGAGCAGGCCGAGCACGCGGCGGTCGTTGTCGACCACCAGCGCGACCTCGCCGCGCTCGAAGATCGCCGGCAGCTCGCTCGACGACGCGTGCATGCCGACCGTCGACACCTTGCGCACCATCACCTCGGCGACGATGGTGTCGTTGTTGACCCGGCCGCTGACCAGCGCGTGCAGCATGTCGGACTCGGTCAGGATGCCGGCCAGCCGGCCCTGATCGAGCACCGGCACCTGGCTGATGCCGCGATCCTTGAACAGCGTCGTGGCCTCGCCGACCTTGGCGTCGGCGGCGACGCTGATGACCTCGCGCTGGCCGAGCGCGCGGACCACGTCGCCGATCGTCCCGACCTCCCAGTCGGCCTTGAGGAAGCCCTGCTGGCGCATCCAGCGATCGTCGACGAACTTCGACAGGTAGTTGCGGATCGAGTCGGGCAGGATCACGACCACCCGCTTGCCGGCGCCCAGCTCCTTGGCCACCTGCAGCGCGGCCCACACCGCCGAGCCCGACGAGCCGCCGACCAGCAGGCCCTCCTGGCGGATCAGCTGGCGGGCGATGCGGAACGAGTCCTTGTCGTTGCTCTTGATCCAGCGATCGACCAGCGAGCGATCGAGCACGTCGGGGATGAAGTCGTAGCCGATGCCCTCGACCTTGTAGCTCTTGATCTCGCCGGGGCCGGCGAGGATCGAGCCCTCGGGATCGACGCCGATGATCTGCGCGCTCGGCACCGCCGCCTTGATCGCGCGGGCCACGCCGGTCAGCGTGCCGCCGGTGCCGGCGGTCATGACCACGGCGTCGAGCCTGCCGCCGGTCTGCTCGACGATCTCGCGGCCGGTGCCCTCGGCGTGGGCCAGCGGGTTGGACGGGTTGGCGTACTGATCGAGGATGTGCGAGTTGGGGATGACCTCGTGCAGCCGCTTGGCCACGCCGATGTGGCTCTCGGGCGCGTCCCACGCCGCCTCGGTCGGGGTGCGGATGATCTCGGCGCCGAGCGCCTCGAGCACCACCTGCTTCTCCTGCGACATCTTCTCCGGCATCGTGATGATGACGCGGTAGCCGCGCGCCGCCGCCGCCAGCGCCAGGCCGATGCCGGTGTTGCCGCTGGTCGGCTCGATCAGCGTGTCGCCCGGCTTGATGCGGCCGCTCTTCTCGGCGTCGAGCAGCATCCGCACGCCGATGCGATCCTTGACCGAGCCGCCCGGGTTCATGAACTCGCACTTGGCGACCACCTCGCACGCCAGCCCGGCGGTGACGGCGTTCAGGCGCACCATCGGCGTCTCACCGACGGCGTCGAGGATCGAGGGCAGGACGTGATCGCGGGTGCTCATGGGCGCGCATACTACACGCGCCGCCTCGCGACGCCAGCGCCCCGGTGACCTTCGCTCACCCTCGATCGCGCGCGCTCACAAGCCGGTGGCCTGGACCAGCACCTCGACCTCGTTGCGGACCTGCACGCGCATCTGCGAACCGCCGACCGCGCCGGTCGGGATCACGGTCGCGTAGCGGTCGAGGCGGATGCGCTCCTGCTCGACGCCGTCGGCCTTGGACTTGAGGCTGCCGGCCGGCAGCGAGAACGTGCCGGTGTCGGCGATCGTCAGCTCGTCGATCTTGTCGGTGTCGAGCGTGATCTGATCGGCGGCCTCGCCGCGCTTCCAGGTGATCGGCTGGGCGACCAGCGAGTCGAGCGTCGCGCCTGGCAGCGGCGCGCTGAAGTAGTGCAGCGCCGGGCCATCGACGCGGACGCCGTCGACGAAGTCGGTGCCCGACTCGACCGCGAGCTCGTAGACCTCCCAGTACCCGGCCTGGGCGCCGTGCCAGCGGTTGTCGGCGCCGTAGATCAGCGCGACGTCGCCGCCGCGCGACCGCACCGTGACGGTGCCGCTGGTGACGTCGACCGCGTCCTTCTGCACGCGGACGTGGAACTCGGTCGTGAACGACTCCTCGCTCTGCGCGTTGGTCACGATCGGCCGCGCGTTGACGTCGGCGTCGACCTGCAGCGTGAGCGAGCCGGTGCCCGGGTCGTCGCCGGCGCCGGGATCCAGCACGCCGCCGCCACCGCAGGCCGCGAGGGTTCCGCCGAGGAGCATGTACGCGAGGACAGGTTGGACGAAGCGCATGCCGACAGGTTGAGCAACCCACGTGCCTCGCTAGCCACGCGAGATCGTTGACCACCGCCGCGCGGCCGGGTGAACGTGTGCAAGCCCTGCACAGCCGCTGCGGGTGGGTGTCGGTGTTCGCTTGCAGGCACCGCAGCGGCGCGGTAGCACCGAGGCATGCGGCGGATCCTGGCGTGCGTGCCCCTGGCCTGGCTCGGCGTGGCGCTGGTGGCGGCGGCCAACCCCGAGCCCGCGGCGAAGGTCGGCGCCGACTGCACGGCCGGCGGCAAGGTGCTCAAGGGGCGGGTCAAGGTGGTCGACGCGTTCCCGGACCTGCGGGTCAAGCGCGTCGACGCGTTCGAGGATCTGCGGGTGCAGTGGGTCGACGCGTTCCCGGATCGCTGCGGGCGCTGGCAGCGGGTCGACGCGTTCCCCGACTTCACGATCCAGTACGTCGACGCGTTCCCCGACATCACGATCCGCACGGTCGACGCGTTCCCCGGCGTGCCGTAGCGCGTGTCGCAGGCCGCCGCCCGGCGCTCGCAGCCCGCGAGCGCGTGTGAGCGCGGCCGCCAGATCGCCGGGCCGCGGCGAGCGTGACCGACGGGATGCACCTCCGCATCCTCCTGGGACTCGGCCTCCTCGCCCTCGCCGCCCCCGCGCGCGCTGGCACGCTGCGCGGCGCGGTCGTCGACACGCAGACCCGCGAGCCGCTGGCCGGGGTCACGATCGTGGTCAGCGCCACCAGCGGCGCCGCCAGCGAGACCGCGATCTCCGAGGAGGACGGCAGCTTCGTCGTCGAGGTGCCGGCCGGCACCTACCTGGTCACCTACTTCTACGGCGACCTCACCATCGAGCGCCGCGACGTGGTGATCGGCACCGACGGCCAGGTCGACCTGGTGCAGAAGCTCGACAGCTCGCTCAGCTACGACGGCACCGGCTGCTACTTCGGGCCGTCCGTGCCGTTCCTCTACGACGGCGCGCCGGCCGACCACGGCACGCGCGCCGCCGCCGACGTGCCGCTGGTGCGCGAGCCGGACCACCTCGCGCTGGCCGGGCTCGACGCGCGCCTCGGGCCGCGGCACGCCGCGACCACCGTCGACGGCGCGGTGCGGCTGCCGGGCGCGCCGGCGATCGCCGGCGAGCTGCTCACCGAGGTCGCGGTCGCCAGCACCGCGCCGGCCATCGCGCTCCCCGGCGCCACCGGCGGCACCATCGACGCGACGCTGCGCCACGGCTCGAACCAGCACCGGGGCGGCGCCGCGCTCGAGCTCGGGCCGCGCGCCCGGTTCGTCGCCCGGGACGCCGGCGCGCTCGACCCGGACCACGTCTGGTGGTCGACCGGCGTGGTGCTCGAGCGGGCCACCGGCGCGGGTGGCGCCAGCGGCCGGCATGGCGCGCAGGTGATGCTCGCGCTCGACGCGATGGACGAGCCGGGTGACGCGCCGGGCGTCGGCGTGGTGGGCCTCGCGACCTGGACACCCGACGGCGGCCGCGACCTGTGGGCCGCCGGCCACGCCGGGCTGACCGGCGACGACGGCAAGCGCGCGGTGGTCATCGGCCTGTCGGCCGAGCAGCTGACCCTCGGCGACGGCGGCGCGCTGCTCGAGCGGGTCGCGGCGCCGGCGGGCGCGACCACGGGACCAACCGCCATCGATCGCGTCGCCGGGCGGCTGGGGTTGACCCAGCGCGGCCGGTGGCGCGGCTACCACACCGCGACGGTCGGCGGCGAGCTGGGCTTCGGCCACGCCGACGGCGCCGAGCACGGCGACCTGCGCGCCTACGCCGGCGACGAGTGGACGCCGCGCCCCAACTGGACGATCACCGGCGGCGTGCGCTGGGACCGCCGGGCGCTCGGGCCGGCGGTGGTCGACGCGGTGCTGCCGCGCCTGGCGGTGGCGTGGGACCCCAGCGAGGAGGGCGCGCGGTCGTGGTTCGCCACCGTCGAGCGCGTGGCGGCGCTCGATCAGGATCGCCTCGGCGCCTGGCGCACCGCCGCCGCGGTCGGCGCCGATCAGGCGAGCGTCGGCTACACCCGCGACTGGCTCGACGACCTGCGGGTGACGCTGGCCGGCCGCGCGCGGCGGGCGATCGGCGACGCCGCGGCACCGCTCGATCGCGGCGCCGAGGTCGCGGTGCGCTGGCTGCCGGCTGAGCGCTTCGCCGGCGAGCTGACCGCGTCGACCTTGACCCGCCGCCTGGTGGCGCAGGCCAGCTACACCCTCACGCGCGGCCGCACCGCGTGGACCGCCGCGGCGGTCACCGAGCAGGGCGTCGACGAGCATCACTGGGGCGCGGCGCTGGCGACCACGCGGGGCGCGCCGTCCAGCTACGACGACGACCACGGCCTGCCCATCGACCTGCGGCTCGGCCTCGCGCTGTTCGATCTCGACGACGCCCGCGCCCGCGGCGGTCGGCTTACGCTGGCCGCCGCCTGGTGATCACCGCCAGCGCAGCACGTCGACGGTGGCCGGCGCCTGCTCGGCCAGCGGCTCGATCACCAGGCGCGGGTGGCCCATGTGGATCACCAGATCGAAGCCGTCGAGCTGACCGTCGGGGCCGCCGCCAGCCGGGCCGGCGGGATCGCTGCGGTCCTCCCACAGCGCGGCGACGTGATCCCAGCCGCGCGGCGTGTGCCCGGTGAGCGCGCCGCCGTAGTCGATGCGGATCAGGTCGCCGGGCCGGACGCCGGTGATCGCCGTGGCTGGCTGCCCGGCGTCGTCGAGCGTCGTCGCGCCGGCGACGGACCGCGCGACCTTGGGCAGGCCCGCGACGTTGGTGTAGGCGAGCCGGGCGCCGGCGCGGCGGCGCGCGCCGATCATCACGTCGGCGCAGTCGGCGCCGGTGAAGCGCTCGGTCTGGTGGTTCTTGCCGCCGCCCGCCGAGCCGAACACCTCGGGCACCAGCAGGTACCCCGACAGCCAGCCGAGGAAGTCGTCGCCGCGGCGCAGCGACACCCGGTGCACCGCCGGCGTCAGGCCGAACGCGTCGACCGCCTCGACGCCGGGGCTGGCCACGATCTCACCCGACGGCAGCCGCAGCGCCGCCTGGTAGCGCACCGTGCCGACGCCGGGCACCTGCATCGCGCGCGGATCGCCGCTGGTGATCGCCGCCGGGATCCGCGCCGCCGCCGCGCCGTCGGCCCACGGCCGCACCTCGGTCGCGAAGTACTCGATGCGGTCGTAGCCGAGCCAGCGCCCGAAGTCGCCGCGCTCGGTCGAGACGTTGCTGTAGAACGACGAGGTCGCGCCGTTGGCCGCCGGCTGGGTGCGGAAGCCGTGTGGCTCGACGATCGACCAGCGCACCGCGAACGCGCCGAGGTCGGCCAGCGGCGCCCGGGCGCGCACCGGCTTGCCCGCGAGCGCCAGCGGCGCGATCGCCGGATCGGCCAGCACCACGCGCCGGCCATCCACGCGCGCGATCGCCACGACCGCGAGCTCGGCGCCGTCGCCCACGCGCGCTTCGGTGGCGGCGTCGGTCCACGGCGCGCCGGGCGCGGCGCGGCCGACCACGACCACGCGCTCGACGGTGGGCTCCGCCGCCGCAGGGACGGCCAGGGTCGCCAGGACGAACGTCGCGCACGCGATCCGCATGCGATCGGTATGCGCGATGGCCGGCGCCGCCGCAACGCCGAATCCCGCCCACCGCCGGGCCGCTTCTGGCACCATCGCCCGATGCGCCGCGCCCCCCTCGCCGCCTGCTTCGCCGTCACCGCCACGCTCGCCGCGTGTGGCGGCGGCTCCTCGATGCCCGCCGACGACGTGCCGCCGATCGACGCGCCCGCCGCGACGATCGACGCGCCCGACGGCTGGGCCACGCTGCTGCAAGGCTCGTGGTCGCTCAACCCCGGCGAGGAGGCGTACTTCTGCGTCTACGCGACGGTGCCGGCCGACATCGACATCAAGGCGTTCCGCCCGATCATCCCGCTCGGCACGCACCACACCGTGCTCACCCGTTACTCCGGCAGCGCGCCCGACGGCACCGTGCGCTGCTCGGTCGGCACCAACGGCCAGAGCATGATCTACGGCTCGGGCGTCGGCTCGCCCGACTTCGTCTTCCCCGCCGGCGTCGGCATGCGGCTCACCGCCGGCACCCGGCTGTTGCTCAACCTGCACCTGTACAACGCCGGCGATCAGGTGCTGACCGGCACCTCGGGCACGCTGTACCAGCAGGCCGCGCCCGGCGAGGTCCAGCACGTCGGCGAGGTGGTGCTGGCCGGGCCGACCGCGACGCTGCAGGTGCCGCCGGGGACGTCGACCCAGTCGGGCACCTGCAACATCTCGAGCATCACCAGCCAGCCGATCCAGGTGTTCGCGCTGTCGCAGCACATGCACAAGCACGGGCGCAACCTGCGCTCGGTGGTGCGCCGCGCCGGCTCGCCCGACATCGTGCTCCAGGACATCCCGTACAACTTCGAGCAGCAGTCGTTCCAGCTGAAGACGCCGGTCGTCGAGCTGCGCCCGGGCGACGTGCTGACCAGCTACTGCACCTACGACAACACCAGCGGCCAGACCGTCCGGTTCGGCGAGTCGACCGACGACGAGATGTGCTTCACCGACCTCTTCTACTACCCGGCCCAGGGCGCGAACTTCGTCTGCAGCGGCTTCTGAGGCCGCGCGCGGCGCCGCCACGCGGGCCGCGACCGCCGCTACTCGGCGGCGACCGAGCGGATCTCGACCAGGCTGGGCTGGGCGTCGGGCGCGGCCGCGCCCTCGACCTCGGTCGTCGGCGGCACCAGCCGGCCGATGGCCACGACGCGCTTGCCGGCGAGCGCGTGCTCGTCCTCGGGGCGCACCCACAGGTCGAGCGCGCCGCCACCGTCGAGCTCGAGCTGCACCACCTTGTTGGTGGCGCCGGTCGAGCCGTCGGCGCGCGTGTACATGATCTTGTGGCGGCCGGTCGACAGCACCGCGTAGGTGCCGTGGGCCTCGACCTCGGTGTTCAGGTGCGCGGCGACGTCGGCGACGGCGCGGATGACGGGGAGCGTGGGTTGCGACATGGCGTCCTCGGTGGCGGTGGCGACGGCGGTGGCGGTGGCGTCCGGGCTCGGCGGCCGGGCCACGGTCGGCTCGCCGCCGCGTGAGCTCGAGCCGGTGCACGCGGCGAGCATCAGCGCGAGCGCGAGCGCGCCGCCGCGCCGCTCAGTCCACCTGCGCGGCGAACGTGCTCGCGCGGGTGCCGTGGGTCCCGGTGTCGAGGTGCTCTTCATGGAAGCTCTGGCCCTTCTTGGCCGTACCGTACATCTGAAAGTTCCAGTCGTGGTTGACCCAGTCGTACGCGCGCTGGGCGTTCTCCTTGTCCTTCTGCTTGTCGCCGGTCGGGGCGAAGCCGACCGCGTAGTTCTCGAGCGTGACGTTGTTGCTGCCGTCCTTGAGGACGACGCCGCCCCAGTGGAAGTTCCAGCGCTTCTTGCCGGGGACCACACCGGAGCCCGGCATCTTGTACTCGGTGTTCATCGTGTACGCGCCGCCGATCGCCGGATCGGCGGCGGTGTTGATGCCCGCGAACTTGTCGAACGCGCGGCGCCCATCCTCGCCGAGCTCCCAGTACATCGCGCGCGCCTCGTCGGCGGTCGCCGGGGTCTTGAGCGCGGACTTGTCGCCGGACTCGTAGTGCACCCCGTCCTTCAGGAACGCCGCGGCGCCCGGCGACTTGAGGAACGCGGGGATCTCCTTCAGGTAGATCTCGTCGGAGAACGTCGCGGGGTTGTACGAGCGCGCGGTCGTGCCGACGCCGCCGCCGTCCTTGTACTTGGCGTGCGGGGCGTCGCCCTTGCCGTCGGTGCCCATGATCGTGCGCGACGAGCGTCCGCAGTCGGCCCACAGCGCCATCGAGTCGCCGGTCTCGCCGGCGCTGTCCTCGGCCCCGTCCTCGTTGGCGTCGCGCAGGATGTCGTTGGCCGGGTCGCTGCCGGTCGGCTTCATCACCGGCTCGACGTGGTGCAGCGTGTTGTCGCCGACCTTGAGCTGGCCCTTGCCCGACTTGAGCGAGATGAACGAGCCCTTGGCGCCGGCGTTCTTGAGCGCGGCGTTGGCGGTCGCGATCAGATCGTCGGTGGCGTACAGGTCGTGGCCGACGCCGTCCTCCTTGAGCATCGACTTGCCGCTCTCGGAGACCCGCCAGGCGTCCGAGCCGATCACCTTCTCGTTGTACATCTGGACCGCGCCGCCGCTGCCGCCCGCCGACGCCGGCAGCAGATCCGCGGCCGACTGCCCGGCGACGACGCGCTCGGCGACCTTGTCGGCGTGCTGCTCGTAGACGTCGCCCGCCTGGCCGACGCCGCCCTTCATCTGCACGCCCTCGCGCTGCTGCACCACGTGGGCCGCCTCGTGCGCGGCGAGGAACAGGTCCGGCTGCCTGGCGAACGCGACGTCCGAGCCCGTGGCGTAGCCCTGCGCGCCCATCTGCGCGCTGGCGGTAGCGGCCTCGCCGCCGACGTGGGCGCGCACGCCCGACAGGTCGTGGGCGGCGCCGAACGACGCCTGGATCTTGTCGAGGTGCGGCAGCGCGTCGCCGCCGCCCTGCACGCCGCTGGCCGCAGCGGAGCGGACGTCGGCGTCGCCGGTCAACGCGACCCGGCCGCCGTCGGCCTTGGCCTGGACCACGCCGGCGAGGTCGGCCGGCGGCGCGTCGGCCGCCTCGCGGTCGGCCGGGCGCTTGCGCGGATCGTGGTCGGCGTCGTGGCGGTGGGCGAGCTCGCGGTCGGAGGACATGGCGCCCATAATACGGTGCGCGCGACCGGTTGCTTCCCGTTGACCTGGCCGAGCGGCTATACGACCGTCAGGCATGGGGAATCCGGCGACGGCCGCCCGCTACATGGCCGCGATCGAGCGGGTGCGGCTGCGCGCGCTGCGCGCCATCGAGCTGGGCTCGGCGCCGCGCCGCGACGACCACCTGGCGGTGCTCGACGCCCAGCTGGCCGCCGTCGAGGCGACGCTCGTCGACACCGCGGTCGGCGCCCGCGACAGCGCGCTGGCCCGCCGGCTGGAGCTGGGCCCCGACGAGCTCGACTTCCTGTGGACCGCGGTGGCGCTGGCCGCCGACCCGCGGCTGTGGCCGCACCTGCAGCGCCTCGGCGGCAGCGACACCGCGCGCGGCGCGTCGGTCGGCCTGCACGCGCTGCTCGCGCAGCTCGAGGGCGAGCGCGCGCTCGGCCTGGGCCTGGCGATCGGCCCGGCGTCGCCGCTGATCCGCCACCACCTGCTGGTGGCCGCCGACGCGTTGCCGATGGCGGCCCGGCGGTTCGTCGCCGCGCCGCGGGTCGCGGCGTTCCTGGCCGGCGATCCGACGCCCGACGCCGACGTGCTGGCGATCGGCGGCGTGATCGTGCCGCCCGCGGATCGATTCGTCGACGCGCGCGGCGCGGCGCTGGTGACCCAGCTCGCCGCGCTCCTGGCCGGCGCGCCCCCGCCGGTGGTGGTGATCGACGGCTCGCCCGGCGTCGGCCGACGCACCGCCGTCGCGCTGGCCGCCGCCGCGCACGGCCGCCCGACGATCGGCGTCGACCTGAGCCGGCTGCCGCTCGGCGTCGACGCGCTCGACGCGGCGCTGGCGGCGCTGGCCCGCGAGGTGGTGCTGGGCGGCGCGGTCGCGGTGATCGCCGGCGCCGATCAGCTCGACCGCGAGGGCGACCGCTCGCTCGGGCGCATCCTCGCCAAGCACCTCGACGCCCTGCCCGGCCCGGTCGCGCTGGTGACGCTCGAGCGCGGCCTCGAGGTCGCGATCGCGCGGCCGCTGGTGCGGGTGTCGGTGCCGACGCCGCCGGTCGCCACCCGCCGCGCGCTGTGGGACCGCGCGCTCGGCGACGCGCCGGTCGCCGCCGCCGAGCGCGACCAGCTCGCGATGCGCTACAAGCTCGGCCCGGGCGGCGTCGACGCCGCGGTCGCGACGGCGCGGCGGCTGCGCGCGGACGGCGCCGCGCCGCAGCTGCCCGACGTGGTCGGCGGCATCCGCAACAACATCGCCGAGCGCATGGGGGGCCTGGCCCAGCGGGTCGAGGTCAAGCAAGCGTGGGACGAGCTGGTGCTGGGCGCCGACACGCTCGATCAGGTGCGGGCGCTGGCGGCGCGCGTGCAACACGGCCACACCGTGCTCGAGACGTGGCGGCTCGGGCAGAAGCTGCACCGCGGCAGCGGCGTCGCGGCGCTGTTCTCGGGGCCGCCGGGCACCGGCAAGACCATGGTCGCCGGGCTGATCGCGCGGCAGCTCGAGCTCGAGCTGTACCAGGTCGACCTGTCGAAGGTCGTGAGCAAGTGGGTCGGCGAGACCGAGAAGCAGCTCGCGCAGATCTTCGACGCCGCCGACGCCGGCCACGCGCTGTTGTTGTTCGACGAAGCCGACGCGCTGTTCGCGAAGCGCACCGAGGTCAAGGCCGCGGTCGATCGCTACGCCAACCTCGAGGTCAACTACCTCTTGCAGCGGGTCGAGGCGTTCGGCGGCATCACGATCCTGACCACCAACCTCGATCAATCGATCGACCCGGCGCTGATGCGCCGCCTGGCCGGCCACGTGCGGTTCTGGCCGCCCGAGCTCGACGAGCGGATCGCGCTGTGGAAGAGCATGCTCAACCCCGACCTGCCGGTGGCCGACGACCTCGACGTCGACGATCTGGCGACGCGCTACCCGGAGATGACCGGCGCCAACATCCGCAACGCGGCGATCGCCGGCGCGTTCCTGGCCGCGGCCGAGGGCGTGCCGCTGGCGCAGCAGCACCTGTTGCGGGCCGCCCGCATCGAGTACGTGTCGATGGGCCGCCAGCTCGGCGGCCAGAGCCGCTGAG
>Ga0075163_10005387_pt1 | contig 17089 bp, 11 predicted proteins | sample JI1023141ADNA_FD_71478 | JGI IMG/M metagenome (GOLD analysis project Ga0075163, IMG submission 71478) | Wastewater effluent complex algal communities from Wisconsin, to seasonally profile nutrient transformation and Carbon sequestration -... | ecosystem: Engineered > WWTP > Effluent > Algae...
GCGGGACGCGGGCCGGGTGAAGGGTGAAGCGGTCTTGGGCCCGGGAGAAGAGGCGGCTTCAAATAATCGTTAATTTTACCGGAAGCGCGCCTTGCCGTCCCGCTGGCCGGCTTACGGGCGTTTGACGACCGCCGCGTCCTGGCCGAAGAGGACCTTTCTGGCGGCCTCGTCCATCACCGGAGCCGGGTTGATCTGCGCCGCGAGGGCGTAGGCGCGGGCGGTGGCCGGCCGGGCGCCGATGGCTTCGAACCAGCGCTTGAGGTGGGGAAAGTCGTCGAGGTTCTGGCGCTGCCTGTCGTGGGGCACGATCCACGGGTAGCAGGCCATGTCGGCGATGGAGTAGTCGGCGCCGGCGATGAAGGGGCGGTCGGCGAGGCGCTTGTCGAGCACCGAGTAGAGGCGGGCCGTCTCCTTGACGTAGCGCTCGATGGCGTAGGGCACGACTTCGGGAGCGTACTGGGTGAAGTGGTGGTTCTGCCCGGCCATCGGCCCGAGCCCGCCCATCTGCCAGAACAGCCACTGGAGGGTGTCGATGCGCTGCCGCGGATCGGCGGCAAGAAACTGGCCGGTCTTTTCGGCGAGGTAGAGCAGGATCGCGCCGGATTCGAAAACCGGAATCGGCTCGCCGCCGCCGGCCGGCGCGGTGTCGACGATGGCCGGGATGCGGTTGTTGGGGGCGATCCGCAAGAAATCGGGCTGGAACTGCTCGCCCTTGCCGATGTTGATCGGCACGATGCGGTAGGGCAGGCCGGTTTCCTCGAGGAAGAGGGTGATCTTGTGGCCGTTGGGGGTGGTCCAGTAATAAAGATCGATCATGGCGGTCTCGTTGTCTTCAGGCGGAAGGGCGGCGCTCGGCGGCCAGCACCCAGGCCGGGTCAAGGCTGCGGAGGGGCAGCAGGGCGTCGGGCGGAATGCGCCCGGCGAGCTGGAGTTGCAGGTAACGCATGCACGAGACCCTGAGGAAGGAGGTGAAGTTCAGGCCTTCGTCGAGCCGCCCGCTGCTTTCGAGCTCGTCGTGGAGGCGGCCGAGGAGTTGCGGCACGCTCAGCCCGTCGCGGGCGCCGATCTCTTCGAGCACGCGCCAGAAGAGGTTCTCGAGGCGCAGGCTGGTGGCCACGCCACGCAGGCGGATCGAGCGGCTGCGGTTGGCGTAGAGCGCCGGATCGGCGTCGATGAAGATCTGGCACATCGTGATGGCTCCTGAAACGGGGACGCCCCCGATGGCACCATTGTAGGAGCAGTCGGGGGCGTCGAGCCCTGGAGGCGGATGCCTCAGTGGATGATCTGCGTGCCCAGCAGGGCGAGGAACTGGGCGATCCAGGCCGGATGGGCCGGCCACGCCGGGGCGGAGACCAGGTTGCCTTCGGTGATGGCCTGATCCACCGGGATGTTGGCGTAAACGCCACCCGCCAGCTCGACCTCAGGTTGGCAGGCCGGGTAGGCGGCGCAGGTGCGGCCTTCAAGCACCCGGGCCCCGGCCAGCAGCTGGGCGCCGTGGCAGATCGCCGCAACCGGCTTGCCGGCGCTGAAGAAGTGCTGCACGGCCTGCAGCACCGCGGGGTTCAGGCGCAGGTATTCGGGGCCGCGGCCGCCGGGGATCACCAGGGCGTCGTAGCTTTCGGCGCGGATGTCGTCGAAGCTCGCGTTGAGGGTGAAGTTGTGGCCGCGCTTCTCGGTGTAGGTCTGGTCGCCTTCGAAATCGTGGATCGCCGTGGCGATGCTGTCGCCGGCCTTCTTGCCAGGGCACACCGCATGCACGGTGTGGCCCACCACGAGAAGCGCCTGAAAGGGCACCATGGTTTCGTAGTCTTCACAGAAATCGCCGCAGATCATCAGGATCTTCTTTGCCATGCCGGTCTCCTGCAGGGTGAAAATAAGGGGAACAACATGGCAAGTCTGGCTGGCGTGGCGCGCCTGCGGGTGGTAGCCGGTTACCGCGGCCGGCTGAGGTCAGGCCTGCTCGGCACGCACGGCGTCGGCCCAGCAGTTGGGCGTTTCGAACAGGCGCACCCGCTCGAGGCGCAGATGGTTGCCGTAGATGTCGCGATAGGCCAGGTCGAGGATGCGGAAGGCTTCGGCGGCGAGGTTCTCGGCGGTGGGCACCACGTCGAGGATCACCGTCTTGTGGCCGGGCATGCCCTCCAGGAAAGCGACTACGACGGTGTCGCCCCGGTAGGCGAGGAAGGCGTGATCCCAGACATCCACAACCTGCTGCTTGGCGATTGCCTTGACGTCGCCGAAGTCCATCACCATGCCGTTAACCGGCGAGCCGTCGCGCCTGATGGTTTCGCCGGACAGCGTGATCTCCAGCGCGTAGCGGTGGCCGTGGAGGTGGCGGCACTGGCTGGCATGGTCGGGAATGCGGTGGCCCGCGTCGAATTCCAGGCGGCGTGTGATACGCATGGGAACACCGGATAAGGAAAAAAGAACCGATATTATACGCAGCCTCGTTTCAACGCCCGGACCCGCGGCATGAACTCCAGCCAGCAGATGCTCACGGTGAGCGACCACAACCGCAGCTTCATCCACATGACCTACGTTTACCCCGTGGTGTCACGGCGCGCCGGCGGCGTCTCGGTGGGGATCAACCTCAACCCCAACAACGCCTGCAACTGGCACTGCGCCTACTGCCAGGTGCCGGGCCTCGTCCGCGGTGCGGCACCCGAGATCGACGTGGCGCAACTGGAAGGTGAGCTGCAGCGGTTTCTGGGCGAGCTGCGCCACGGCAGCTTCATGGCCGACCACGTCCCGCCCGAAGCGCAGGTGATCCGCGACATCGCCTTCTCGGGCAATGGCGAGCCGACCAGCAGCAAGGCCTTTGCCGAGATCGTCGAGCGGGTCGTGGCAATCCGCGACGCGATGGGGCTCGCCGCGGTCCCGATCCGCCTCATCACCAACGGCAGCCTGGTGGACCGGCCCTATGTGCAGACGGCCCTGCGGAGCCTGGCGGCAGCCGGTGGCGAGGTGTGGTTCAAGCTGGACGGGGGCAGGGCAGAGGACATCGCGCGCATCAACGGGGTCGATCTGGCGCCCGAGTCCCACACCCGCCGGCTGGCCCTGTGCGCCTCGCTGTGCCCGACCTGGGTGCAGACCTGCATGCTGCGCTGGGACGGCGAACTGCCATCCGAAGCGATGATCGACGCCTACCTGGCAACCCTTGAGCGGGCGGGCCCGAAAGCCTTGCGCGGCGTGCATCTATACGGCCTCGCCCGGCCTTCGCTGCAGGCCGAGGCCGCCCATCTGCAGCGCATGACCCCGGACGAGCTCGAGCAGATCGCCCGGCGCATAAAAGAAAAGGGGCTGACCGTGGTGGTCAGCCCCTGAGGGAACGGCGCCTCGCGCAGCTTAGTGGGCGACGCGTTCCTTGCGCTTTGCGCGGGCTTCCTTCTTCAGGGTCTTGAAGAGCTCGGGGTTGGTGGCCTTCAGGTACTCGACCACTTCCACGTCGTCCTTCTTGATCTTGCTGATATCGACTTGCTCGATATGCACCAGGCGCAGCAGGGCCTGAACGGGGCGGGGGATGTTACGGCCGCTCTCATAGCGCGAACCGCCGCTCTGGGTCACGCCAATCTTGGACCAGAACTGGGATTGGTTCATGCCCAGCTTACGACGGATTTCACGCACATCAACTTTTTCGGTGGTCTTCATTTTGCAGTCCTCAAGGGGTTTTTAGTCTGGTAGCCATAACAACGGTCTAGCCGTCTATGCCTATAACTTTCGTTATATGTCGAAAAGTATAGATCACTACTCGTGAGACATACAATGGGCTACTTGCATTGATTAGGGTTTTCCACACAGATTTCCTGTGACGTGATACACAAGAACCGGGAAAACGCCAGCCTCTGCACTGGAAGCTGCAAGACTTCACGTTATCCGCTAAGATCATGCGCTTTCCACATCCACATCTTTAGAAGTCAAGATGGCGCTCATAGTTCAGAAATATGGCGGCACTTCCGTCGGCACCCCCGAACGGATCAAGAACGTGGCCAAGCGGGTCGCGAAATTCCACGCCCAAGGGCACAAGATGGTGATCGTCCTGTCCGCAATGAGCGGCGAGACCAACCGCCTGATCGCGCTGGCCAAGGAAGTCAGCTCCGCCCCGAGCCCCCGCGAGCTCGACGTGGTGATTTCCACCGGCGAACAGGTCACCATCGGTCTGCTCTGCATGGCCCTCCAGGAACTCGGCATCAACGCCCGCAGCTACACCGGCGGCCAGGTGCGCATCCTCACCGACGACGCCTTCACCAAGGCCCGCATCCTCGACATCGACGGCGACAACATCCGCCGCGACCTCGACGCCGGCTCGGTCGTGGTCGTCGCGGGTTTCCAGGGTGTCGACGAAGCAGGCAACATCACGACCCTCGGTCGCGGTGGCTCCGACACCACCGGCGTTGCGCTGGCGGCGGCGATCAAGGCCGACGAATGCCAGATCTACACCGACGTGGACGGCGTGTACACCACCGACCCGCGCGTCGTGCCCGAAGCCCGCAAGCTGGACACCATCACCTTCGAAGAGATGCTCGAGATGGCCAGCCTCGGCTCCAAGGTGTTGCAGATCCGCTCCGTGGAATTCGCCGGCAAGTACAAAGTCAAGCTTCGGGTCCTCTCCAGCTTCCAGGAGGAAGGCGAGGGCACCCTGATTACCGTTGAGGAAGACAAGAACATGGAACAGCCGATCATCTCCGGCATTGCTTTCAATCGCGACGAAGCCAAGATCACCGTGCTGGGCGTCCCCGACAAGCCGGGCATCGCCTACCAGATCCTCGGCCCGGTGGCTGAAGCCAACGTGGACGTGGACATGATCATCCAGAACGTCGGCCACGACGGCACCACCGACTTCTCGTTCACGGTGAACCGCCCCGACTACGACAAGACGCTGGGCATCCTCGAGAGCGTCAAGACCCACACCGGCGCCCGCGAAGTCCGTGGCGACCGCACGATGGCCAAGGTGTCCATCGTCGGCGTCGGCATGCGCTCCCACCCGGGCGTTGCCTCGCGCATGTTCCGCACCCTGGCGGAAGAGGGCATCAACATCCAGATGATCTCCACCTCCGAGATCAAGATCTCCGTCGCCATCGACGAAAAGTACCTCGAGCTGGCCGTGCGCGTGCTGCATCGCGCCTTCGGTCTGGACCAGGCCGCAGCCTGATCCAAATAGTTCTTGCGTAGCCTCTGCGCGTTGTCTATAATGCGCAGCTCTTGCGGAGAGTTGGCCGAGAGGTCGAAGGCACTCCCCTGCTAAGGGAGCATGCGGGCACAAACCTGCATCGAGGGTTCGAATCCCTCACTCTCCGCCAAGAAACCACACGAAAGCCCTGATTATTCAGGGCTTTTTTGTTTTTAGGGTTTGCCGGTGTGCCATCCAGCCTGCCATCGCAGGTGGTTTGGGCTCATCCTGGCTGGCGCTTGGGGCAGAGCCTGCTCGGCTCAGCGCCAAACCTGCTTTCCACCAATGAGCACCCCTGTGGCGCGCGCTGGGGGCTTCCAGACGTGAAGGCAGGTATGCCGGGGCTCCGATACGTACGCTCTAGCTGCTCGCTGCGGCAAGAAAACCCTTGAAAGCCAGATCGCAGTCGCGGACATGGTTCAGGACCAGATCCCGGGCCAGCTCGGGCAGGTCGGCGGTGTCGAATCGATCATAGATCGCTTCGTACAGAAGGTCGGTCAGGCGCCCGCGGAGTACATCGTGCTCAGCCTGGTGTGCCTTGAACTGGGGATATCCGAACTCGCGGAGAATGTGTTCTTCGGTTTCGAAGTGTTCGTGAACCAGGGCTGCCAGGTCATTCAGCAGCGCGAGAAAATCGCCCTTGTTCATGCTGCTCGCGGTGCCGAAGAGCCTGCTGCAGAGCAGCAACAGCCTCTCGTGCTGTGCATCCAGAACAGCGTGACCGACACTCAATGCGGGAGACCAAGCAGACTCGAGGGGCATAACCGGCGTTCCAAGGACAAAAGCTTATCGATTCTAGCCCGACGCACAAGGCGGAAACCGGTACTTGTTGCACCGCAGAGCATTTTAACGGTTTATTACAATTGCCTTGATCCGGTTTGCTCATCGAGTATCAAAGCGATGTGCACCGCATGGCAGGGTGCCGAATCTCAGCCTGTCGCCGGATTGCGGCCGTGAGCGATCCAGTCCCGTAGTTTGGCGAGCAGTTCATCGGGCTCCACGGGCTTGCCCAGATGGTCGTTCATACCCGCGGCAAGGCAGCGCTCGCGGTCTTCGCTCATCGCATTGGCCGTCATTGCCACGATCGGCAGGGCCGACATCCCCGGCAGCTTGCGGATTTCACGGGTCGCGTCGAGCCCGTCCATTACCGGCATCTGCATGTCCATGAACACCAGGCCGTAGTTGCCATTTCTGACCATCTCCACCGCCCTCGCACCGTTCTCTGCAATCGTGACCTTGACGCCAAAGTCTTCGAGGATTTCCTTGACCACTTCCTGATTGATTTCATTGTCTTCGACCAGCAACACCTCGGTGCCGGCAATGGTGGCGAGATCCGGTGTCGAGGGCTGCAGGCCAGAGGCAATGCCCTGTGCCTCACCAACGCCCAGGCGCGCGGTGAACCAGAATGTCGAACCCTGCCCAACCCTGCTTTCGACCCCGACCTCGCCGCCAAGCAGTTCGGCCAGCCGCTTGGAGATGACCAGGCCCAGGCCGGTACCGCCGTGCTTGCGGGAGATGGAGCTGTCGGCCTGCTGGAAGCTCTGGAACAGCCGCTGGCGCTGTTCATCGCTGAGGCCGATGCCCGTGTCGCGCACCATGAATTTCAGGACGACCCCGGGCCCTTTGTCTGGCACCCGCTCGACGTGGAGGGTGATATTGCCGTGCTCGGTGAACTTCACCGCGTTGCCCACGTAGTTGACCAGCACCTGGACGATCCGGGTCGGATCGCCGACGAGCTGCCGGGGAACATCAGGCGCCAGCTCGACGACGAAGGCCAGCCCCTTGGCTGCGCAGCGCTCCTGGATCAAGGCACCAACCTTTCCCAGTACGTCGTCGAGTTCGAAGGCGACATGCTCGATGTGCATCTTCCCGGCCTCGATCTTCGAGAAATCGAGGATGTCGTTGATGACGGCGAGCAGATGCTCGCCCGACATCCGGATCTTCTGCAGGTAGTCCTGCTGCCTTGGCGGCAGGCTCGAACTGAGGAGAAGGTGGGTGAAGCCCAGGATGGCGGTCATGGGGGTGCGGATCTCGTGGCTCATGTTGGCGACGAAATCCGACTTCACGCGCGCCGCCTCCTCGGCCATGTTTCTTGCGTCGGCGATCGCGTTGAAGGCGTCCCGCTCCCGGGTGATGTCCTCGATGATGCTGACCAGCCCCTTCTCGGGGCTCGACGGCTCGATGACCTGCATCGACAGGCGCGCCCAGATCCCCGAGCCGTCCTTGCGCATGACCTCGACCTCGGTGCGAAAGGCACCATGCAAGGCGAGGTTGGCCTGAATCTGCTGGGCGATGGCTGCAAAATCCGAATCCTTGCGGAACAGGCAACCCATGGATTGTCCGTCCAGCTCGCCGTGCTCATAGCCCAGGGACGCCTCCAGCGCGCGATTGCAGCGCAGGATATGGCGCTCCCGCACAAACACGACCCCCACCGTCGTGGCGTCGAAGATGGCCCGCTGCTCGACATTGGCCACATGGAGGGATTCGGCCATCTCGGCCAGCTCGGCGGTGCGGGTCGCAACACGCTGCTCCAGCTCCGACCGATAGGCCGCCAGTTCGCGCTGATTGCTCTTTTGCTCGGTCACGTCGTTCCAGACGACGTGCAGCAGGCGCCGGTTGTCCCGGTGGAGGGTCGTCAGCAAGAGCTGGACATCGATCGGGACGCCATCCGCGCGCAGGTGCTTCCATTCGAAGGCGTGGGAGCCCTTCGCGAGGGTCGTCGCGATCATCTCCATCGCCTTCTCCGCCGACGGTCGGCCGTCGGGCTGGACCGGGGGTGAGATGTCCACCGGGGTGCGCCCGATCAGCTGCTCGGGATGCGTCATGTGCAGCATCGACAGGGTGGCCCGGTTGGCGGCGATGAAACGGCTCTCGTCGGCGAGGGCGATGGGTTGAACCGTGTCCTCGAAGAGCGTCCGGAAGCGCTCCTCGCTGTCGCGCAGGTTGGCCTTCTCGGTTTCCAGCTCCCCAGTCTTGCGCGCCACCGCCGCCCGCAGCGCACGCACCCACAGCGCCAGCCCGGCCCCGACGACAAGCAGCACCCCGAAAGCGACACCCGCAATCTGCACATACGGCAGCCAGCGAAACGGCGTTCCCGTCCATTTCCGGTCGAGTGCGGCGAGTTCATCGGCCCCGATGGCCGCGGTGCCCCGCTCGACGAGCGCCAGCGTGGATGCGTCGCCTTTCCGGACGGCCCGGTGAAACTGCCCCGTGTAGAGGTCGAAGGCCTTGATGAACTCGTGATGGGCGCCCTCCCGATAGAGGTAGTAATTGGCGGGGGCCTCGTCCATGCAGAAAAGCTTGATGTCGCCCCGCCGTGCGGCAGCCAGCAGCGAGACGTTGTTCTGGAGGGGGACGACCGAGGAAATGTTGTGCTTCCTGAGCTCGCCGATGCAGGCGTCGCCCGCCTGAACACCGATCTCGAAGCCACGCAGGGATGCGGCCTCGTGGATGCCGCGGATCGAGTTGTGCGCGTAAATGGCAACCGGCAAGCTCGCGTAGGGCTCCGTGAAGCTGTATTGCGTCAGCCTCTCCGGCGTCCGGAAGATGGAGTCGATGACGTCGAACTCTCCCGCCAGCATGCGCGTTTGCGCGTCGGCCCAGGTGGTGGCAACCAGGCGAACGCGGACGCCGGTCTTTTGCTCCCAGAGCTTCCAGAAGTCGACGATGTACCCCTCGAGCTGGCCATCGGAGTTGCGAAAGATGTACGGCGGATAGTTGTCGTCGGTGACGACGGCGATGGAATTCGGTGCCGCAGCGTCCGGAACGGCAGCCGCCCACACCAAACCACACACCATGCAGCACACGAGCAGCAGCGCCTTGATGAGCTGCTTCATGTCAGATTTGTCAGATTTGATTTGTCCAGATCCATGGGTGGTGCACCTCCGTCACGACAACGGGTGCTTCCTGTTTTCGGTCGACCACACCCGCCAAGAGAGCCCCCGGATGCAAGGCGTTCTTAACGGAGAATCGCGCAACAAATTTAAAAAGCGGCCTGCCTCACAGGGCGGGGGCCAACATCGGGCACGCCGGCGCAAGCCACCCCAAGGCCCGCGGCGGCAGACTCATGCATCCGGTCGGTGAAGCCAGGCAAACAGGGTCGAATAAAACTTGTCGGGCACGACCGGTTTCGACAGGAAGTCATTCATCCCTGCATCCATGCAGCGCGCGCGATCCTCGCTGAAGGCGTTGGCCGTCATGGCGATGATCGGTATGGCCTCGCAGCCGGGGATCTGACGGATCTGGCGGGTGGCCGAGATGCCGTCCAGCTTGGGCATCTGCATGTCCATCAGGATCAGGTCGTAGGGCTTCGCCCTTGCCATTTCCACAGCCTGCAAACCATTGTCTGCGGTGTCGATGATGAGACCGGTGTCCGAAAGCAGCTCCTGGGCCACGATCTGGTTGATCGGCTCATCCTCGACCAGCAGGATCACCTTGCCATGGCAGACGTCGGCGAGCTGGGCCTCCGCGTTGCGTGTGTCGATGTCGGCGCCACCGGCCTTATCGTGCCCGCCCTTCGCCAGCCTCGCCGTGAACCAGAAGGTGCTGCCGACACCGGGCGTGCTGCTCACGCCGACTTCACCACCCATCAGCGCCGCCAGGTGCTGGGTGATGGCCAGCCCCAGGCCCGTCCCGCCGTATTCCCGCGTGGTCGATGTATCGGCCTGCTCGAACGCCTTGAAGAGCCGCTGCATCGCCTCCTGGTCGATGCCGATTCCCGTGTCCTCGACCTCGAAGCGCAGCAGGACGTCGGTGTCCGAACTCTCCAGCACCCGGGCGCGCAGGGTGATGCTGCCGCTTTCGGTAAATTTGACGGCGTTGTTTGCGTAATTGAGCAGCGCCTGCGTCAGGCGTATCGGGTCGCCCAGCAGGTGCCGCGGCAGATCTTCGGCGTCGACCCGCAATTTCAGGCCCTTGGCCTGCGCCCGCGGGTTCATGATCGACAGCACATTGACGAGCTGGGCCTCCACCTCAAGCTCGGTCTTTTCGAGCACGAGCTTGCCGGCCTCGATCTTGGAGAGGTCGAGGATGTCGTTGATCACATTGAGCAGGTGGTCGGCCGACGAATGGATGGTGCACAGCCGCTCCGCCTGCTTCTCGGTGACGCCGTCACGGGCCAGCAGGTGCGCCATGCCGAGGATCGCGTTCAGCGGCGTGCGAATCTCGTGGCTCATGTTTGCCAGAAAAACGCTCTTCGCCTGGGTTGCAGCCCGGGCGGAGTCCCGCTCCTGGCGCGTGCGCAGCATCTGGATGCCGAACGACAGGTTCTGGACGAGCTCCTCAAGAAGCTTGACCTCGTTCTCCTCGAAGGCGTTAGGCAGCGACGAGTAAAGCGTTATCGCGCCGATCACCCGCCCCTCGACGACGAAGGGCAGGCCGATGCTCGACTGGTAACCGCGCTTCAGCACCGCGTCGCGCCACGGGCTGACGCTGGGGTTGGTTTCGGCGTTCTGATTGACGTAGGGCTTGCCGGTGCGAATGGCCGTACCCGTCGGCCCGCGGCCCAGCGGGCTGTCGCCATCCCAGGAGATGCTGACACTGGTCAGGTAGCCATTCTCGTCACCTGCCACCGCAACCGGCCGGACGCTCTTCTGGGTGTCGTTGTCGGGAACGCCGACCCATGCCATCACGTAGTCACCCGACTCCACCATCAGGCGGCAGATATCCTCGAGCAGCGTCGCCTCGTCAGCCGCGTGGACGAGCAGCAGGTTGCTGTCACTGAGCAGGCGCAGGGAGCGGTTCAGCCGACGCAGCTCGACCTCCGCCATCCGGCGTTCGGTGATGTCACGGGTCACCTTGGAGAAGCCGATCAGCGCCCCCGAAGCGTCGTGGAGCGCGGTGAGGATGGCATCGGCAAAGAAGCGCGTGCCGTCCTTCCGGACGCGCCAGTTCTGCTCTTCGGCGCGGCCGGTATCAGTGGCCATCTTCAGCAGGCTCGCAGGCTTGCCGCTGGCCTGATCTTCGGCGGTATAGAAGAGGTCGATCGGCTTGCCCAGGATCTCCGCCTCGGTGTACCCCTTCAGGTGCCTGGACCCTTCGTTCCACGACGCCACCTTGCCCTCGGGGTCGAGCATGATGATGGAGTAGTCCTTGACGCTGGCGGTCATCATCCGCAAGCGCTCTTCGCTCCTGAAGAGGATCTCCTCGGCGTGCTCCCGCTCGGCCTTGAGTGCCGAGAGCGACAGCCCGGTGAGCTGGGTCGTGGCGATGTAGCTCCACAGCAGGATCAGCCCGAGCTGCTGGTCGTGATGATGAAAGGCCCCAAGCCCCGAGGCGGCGCTCCAGGCGGCAACCATCGCGAAGCCCAGGCACGCGACCGCCGCCGCGATGACGCCGAAGTGCAGCGCGGCCCAGGCGAACAGAGGAAGGGTGAGAAACGCCAGCGGCAGGCGCAGCCCGGCTTCCCCGTAGCGCATGATGAAGACCAGCCACGCGATGGCGCCGGCCACCAGAAACCACACGGCCAGGCTGCGCTTCTTGCCACCGAGCTGGCTGAGGCTTTCGCGGGTCAGGGGGAGCAACAGCGGCCCGGCCAGCAGCAGGCCTACGGCATCACCTATCCACCAGGTGAGCCATGCAACCCCCAGGCCGTCCGCCGTCACGAGGTTGGCAAGGTACAGGTTCAGAACGCCGCCGGTGGCTGAAATCAGCATGCCGACGGCGCTCGCAATGATGAACGAGATGACGTCCACCTGGCGTCTGAAGGCGCAGTCGAAGCGCACCCGCCGCAGCCAGTATGCGGTCATCAACGGCGCCAGGGTGTTGCCGATCGCAGTGCCGACAGCGAGGGAGAGCGAGGACCCGATGGTCAGGTTGACCAGCAGCGCCCCCACGGCGATCCCGGGCCACATGCCGAAGCCCCACCGAAGGAGGGCTGCAACCGCGATGCCGGTCGGCAGCCAGATGAGGGTGATGTGCGAGCCGAAGTAAGGCAGCTTGAGGCCCAGCCATCCGGTGAAGAAGTACCCAGCGGTGACCGCGAAGACCTGCGCGGTACGTATCAACGTCGCGCGGGTTGAAGGGAGGCCTGCAAGTGTCTTGACCACAAGTAACGCCTCTTGTTACTGCCGTAAATGAGCAGGGATGGTGGCGCCAAAATGCCATCGATGGCTTCGATGCGCTTCTAAAGCGAGGCACCGCTGCTCGAATAAATTGTTTCAATACCGTTATATTTCACTATAACCATACGGTCAGAAAGGGCAATCAATTTTGTGCTGCGACCGGTGAGCCATTTCTTTCCGCAGGGCCATCTGGCCCAAACGCTTTCCCGTCGATTCGGCGTCGAGGGGAAGACAAGTTCGCGATGATGACATAAAGTTATACCGATCAGAAAACGGCAGCGGGGAAAAGCATTGATCTGCAAGCTTCTTCAGCTCGACGATCACTCCTTGCGTCAAATTTCGGCGAGTGGCGGCGGTAGATTGCGGGGTAATTGCGGGTCAAGCGGTCACCGGTGGGCGCCTCTCGCGGGTCTGTCGCTAAAGCTCGCGGTCGGCAGGCCGTTCTTCCCGAAAGTACCCGCGGATGCACGACAATGGGGCCGCGTGTCGCGATTTCCGGTTGTGCGCTCCCACATCGGCACGTCGATCGGGGCGCGCATTTCGCCCGGTCGGGGCCCCATCAACACGCACGTGACGCTCGGTTGCACCACCCAGGTAGATCCAGATGTCCTCAGTCTTCGGTAGGCTCTCGCTCAGCAGACGTTTGTGGCTCGTGCTGTTCCTGGCCATCGTTCCGCTCGCGGCGCTGACCTTCCACGATTACCGCGAAAACCGGGCCAAGGCGGTCGAGGACATCGAACTCCACGCGAGGCTTCTGGTGCAGCGGGTGCAGGTTGAAGAGGCCGCGGCCCAACGCCAGGTTCGCCAGTTGCTGGCTTCGATGGCGATGGCCAACGACATGGTCGGCCTCGACGCCGGCGCCTGCAATGCGCTGGCCCAGCGGCTTTCCAGGTCGGTGGACGACATCTCCAACCTTGGTGCGGTCACCGCGGACGGCAAGGCCTTCTGCAGCTCGCTGCCCGACGCACCGCCTGTCGATGTATCGGATCGCGTCTGGTTTCGTGACGCCCGGAGTGCGCCGGGGCTGACACCCGGACAGTTCGTGATCGGCAAGATGTCGGGCAAGCCGGGCATCACCTTCGGCTACCCGCTGCGTGACAAGGCGGGAAACTTCACGGCGGCCGTCTTCGCGGCAACCAACATCCGCTGGTTCGACCGTCTCACCACCAGCTATCAGCTGCCGGCCGGATGGACGTCCGTCCTGTTCAGCGCCGACGGCGAGGCCATTTCACGCTTCCCTGATCCCGAGAAGTGGCGCACCGCCAGATTGCCGGAAGAAAGCCGGCGGACGCTGGTGGCGGCGATCAAGGCCGGGCAGCGCCGCGTCCTGATGACCGGCCTGGACGGTGTCGAGCAGCTGTTCGTCCTCGAGCCGGTGAACATCGCCAACGGCGCCCTGATCGTCAGCGTCGCCGCCCCGATCAACCAGGTTGTCGCGCAGATCGACCAGGGCCTGTGGCTGCGCTTCAGCCTGCTCGTGGCCACGACGCTCGTCTCATTGCTGCTGGCCCGTTACCTGCTGCACCGGTTCGTCGAGAGCGGCATCAGGCGGCTCAACACTGCCGCTCAGGGCGTGAGCGCCGGGCGCTTCGACACCCGCCTTCCCACCGCCGACCTGCCGCCCGAATTCGCGCACCTCAACGCAAACTTCAACGCGATGGTCCAGGAGCTGCAGCGCAGGGCAGGGCAGGAGCACGCCGACCAGCTCGCCCTCAAGCAACTGAACCAGGACCTCGAGACGAGGATGACCGAGCTCGCCCAGAGCGAATCCCGCTACCGGCGCTTCTTCGAGAACAGCAGCTCGGTGATGCTCATCATCGACCCACAGGATGGCAGCATCATCGACGCCAACCAGGCCGCGGCGCGTTTTTACGGCTGGACGCAGCAGCAACTCCTGACGATGAACATGGCGCAGATCAACACCCTGACCCTGGATGAACTGCGCCGTGAAATGCAGCGTGCCCGCGCTCTCGAGTTGAATCATTTCAGCTTCCGGCACCGCCGCGCCGACGGTGAGATCCGGCATGTCGAATCCTTCAGCGGGCCGATCGACATCGGCGATCGCCAGCTGCTTTACTCCATCGTCCACGACGTCACCGAGCGGCACAAGGCCGAGGCCGAACTCCGCAAGCTCTCGATGGCCATCGAGCAGAGCCCGGAAAGCATCGTCATCACCAACCTCGAAGCCCGGATCGAGTATGTCAATGAAGCCTTCGTGAGGGCGACCGGCTACCAGCGCGACGAGGTCATCGGCCAGAACCCGAAGATCCTCCACTCCGGCCACACCCCCAGGGCAGATCACGCGGCCCTGTGGGCGGCGCTGTCAAAAGGGGAGACCTGGAAGGGGGAGTTCATCAACCGGCGCAAGGACGGCAGCGACTACGTGGAGTTTGCCGTGATCAGCCCGGTCTTCGACGTCGACGGGCAGGTGACGCATTACGTCGCCGTCAAGGAAGACATCACCGAGAAGAAACGCCTGGCCGTCGAACTTGACCACTACCGGGAACACCTGGAGGAAGTGGTGATGTCCCGGACCGAGGAGCTCGAGCAGGCCAAGACCCAGGCCGAGGCGGCGAACCGGGCCAAGAGCGCCTTCCTGGCCAACATGAGCCATGAAATCCGCACCCCCATGAACGCCATCATCGGGGTGTGCCACCTGATGCAGCACAGGCCGGGACGTAACGACGAGGATGTCGAGTACCTGCACAAGATCGACACCTCGGCCCGGCATCTGCTCACCATCATCAACGACATCCTCGATCTGTCGAAGATCGAGTCCGGGCGGCTCGAACTCGAGAAGGTCGATTTTTCGGTGTGCGCCGTACTCGACCAGGTCCGCTCAATCATCTCCGAGTCGGCCAGATCCAAGCAGCTTGCGGTGGAGGTTGCCTGCGAATCGACGCCCCTGTGGGTGCAGGGCGACGTCACGCGCTTCCGGCAGGCCTTGCTCAATCTGGCGAGCAACGCCGTCAAGTTCACGGTCTCCGGGTCGATCGTCATCCGCGCCCGCCTGCTCGCCCGAGCAGCCGGCAGGCTCACCCTCCGGGCCGAAGTGCAGGATACCGGGATCGGCCTGAGCAAAGACGAGCAAGCCAATCTGTTCCAGAGCTTCGTGCAGGCCGACGTGTCCACCACCCGCCGGTTTGGCGGGACGGGCCTCGGGCTGGCGATCACCCGCCGGCTGGCTGCCTTGATGGGCGGCGAGGCGGGGGTCGAGAGCGAGCCCGGCGTCGGCAGCACCTTCTGGTTCAGCGTCACGGTGGAGGAGGGGCACAGTAACGGCGCAGCCTCACGCGAGATGCCCGACGCCGCCCAATTGATCGGGAAGCTGCAAGCCAGCGCCGGGCGCTTCCGCCTTCTTGTGGTAGATGACGAGGATATCAACCGGGAGGTCGCCATCGAGCTGCTGAGGTCGGCCGGCCTGCAGGCCGACACCGCGGTAGACGGCGTCGAGGCCGTGGAAAAGGTGAAAGCCACCGACTACGCGCTGGTGCTCATGGACATGCAGATGCCCCGCCTCGACGGCGTCGAGGCGGCCCGGCAGATCTGCGCCCTCGCCGGGCGGCCGCACACACGCATCATCGCCATGACCGCCAACGCGTTCTCTGAAGACCGGGCGCGTTGCCTCGCTGCCGGCATGGTGGATTTCGTCACCAAGCCAGTCGACCCGCAGATGCTTTACAGCGTCATTCTCAAATGGCTCCATGAACCCGCCGCGCTGGCCGACGAAGCACAAAACGCCCATACTGCGCCCGCCGTCCGGCAGGCCGATGCCTCGAAGCCTTACACATCGACCGCCCTGCAGGCCCTCGCCGCCAGCCCCTTGATCGATGTGGATTACGCCCTGAAGAACCTGGGCGGCAAGGAGGCGCTCCTGCTGCGACTCGTCAAGCAGTTCATCCTGTCCAACGGCAACGCCCTCGACACCCTCAAGACGCATCTGCAGGAGGGCGATCGCGTGTCGGCCCGGCGTGTCGCGCACTCCCTCAAGGGGTCGGCGGCGACGCTGGGAATGCGCGCCTTGAGAGAGTGCGCCGCGAGCGTCGAGACGGCCCTCATCGATGGCGACGGCCGCGACGACAGCGAGCTCGAGACACTGATGGGCGATCTCGACGGGCGCCTCCAGGAAGTCATCGCCACCCTGCAGTCCATCAGCACCTGATCGAACCCGAACGGGCGCGCTCCAGCACGCGCTCGCAATCAAATGAACACTCCGCCCAACAGCCCGGCCACCGACCTCCGTTTCTCCCGCATCCTCAGCAGCAATCGCGTCTGGCTCGCCGCCGGCCGGCGGGTGAGCATTGCGGGCGAGAGCTTCCGTATCCTCGGCTACATCCCCGAAACCTGCTTCGGCCAGCAGGCCCACTGGCGCCGGCGGACGAGCGAGGCGCGGGACGCCGCCGAGCAAGAAATGCTCAAATCTCGCGCGGGCGAGCTCGAGCAGGCACTCGAGGCCGCCATCGCCGAGATCCAGTCTTACCTCGACACCTGCCAGGCCGAAGGCCTCCAGCCAAACCTGCGCAAGCTGCGCGAAGACTGGGCCAGCGGCGAGCTTGACCTCACCCGCGTGGGCAAGACGCTGCGGCAGTCAGTCGCCGACATGCAGGCCAAGCTGCGCCACCAGGACCTGGCCGAACAGATCGGTCGCACGGTGAGGCTGTCCGACTACCCGGACACCTTTCCGGCCCGCCGGCGCCCGCGCCGCCTGATCGCGGTGCTCGGCCCCACCAACTCCGGCAAGACCCACGACGCCTTCGAGCGGCTGGCGACGGCCGCCTCCGGCATCTACCTGGGCCCGCTGCGGCTGCTGGCCCTCGAAGCCTTCACGCGCCTCAACGATGAATTCGGCGTCAGCGCCTCC
>Ga0075163_10005389_pt1 | contig 17086 bp, 13 predicted proteins | sample JI1023141ADNA_FD_71478 | JGI IMG/M metagenome (GOLD analysis project Ga0075163, IMG submission 71478) | Wastewater effluent complex algal communities from Wisconsin, to seasonally profile nutrient transformation and Carbon sequestration -... | ecosystem: Engineered > WWTP > Effluent > Algae...
CCGGCTCGAACTCAGGCTCGGGCGTCAGGGCTTCGTCGGGGGCTCGCACACGACGCGGAAGCCGATGAAGCCGCCGTCCGCGAGCCACCACACGCTCTTCGGCACTTGCGGATCGGTCTTGTTCAGCGAGCGATCGTCGGGACGTCGCGTGCGCGGCGACGTCTGCTCGGCGGGGTCCTTGAACGAACCGCCGCGCGCGACGCCCTTGCCGTCCGCGCCGACCGTCCACTCCGACGCGTTGCCGAGCATGTCGTGGAGCCCCGAAGCGTCGGCCTTCTTCTGCTTCACCGGGTGCGTCGTGAGGCGCATCTCGAACTCCGAGTTGCCCGCGTGCCACGCGTACGCGTCGAGATCGGCCGGCAACGAAGCGCCCGAGAGCCCGACCGTGGCCGCATGTTCCCATTCGACTTCGGTGGGCAAGCGGAATCGACGTCCCGTCTTGGACGAGAGCCACTTGCAGAACTCGGTCGCGCCCTTGTGGCTGACCGAGATCGCGGGGTAGCCGGTGTGTCCGAAACCGCGGTCCATCAGGATGTAGGGCTTGCTCGGTCGCGTCCACGCGTCGGGCGGGTCCTTCTCCGTCTCGGCGCGGTCCATCGCGAACACGAACGAGTCGTACATGTCCCACGTGATCTCGCTCGAGGAGAACCACAGTGCCGGCACGTCGACGCGCGTCGTCGTGCCGGGACGAGTCGTGTCGGGGACCTCGATCGATCCGGCGGGGACGGGCTTCATCTCGAGGCGCACCGTCGTGCCGGGAACCGTCAACTCGAACGGAGCCGGCGTCTCGGTGGGCTTGCGATCGGCGCTCTTGCGATCGGCTAGGTCGCGATCGGTGCCGTTGCGATCGGCGGGCGCCGCCTCCTTCGCGTCCGTGCCCGCGCCGCGATCGGCGTGCGGCATCGCTTGCGCGGCGGCGGCCTCGCCGCCAGAGTGGCCTGCGTTCGCACGCGTGTCCTCGGCCGCGGAGCCCGCGCGCGCGTCTTGGGACGGAGCGCGACACGCCACCACCGTGAACACCGGCGACAGGAGCATCGCGATCGAAACGGAGCGCAAAACGGCCGTGGTCTGGTTCGTGGTCATCGCGTTCCTGTGCGCGGGTTGTCGTGCGACCGCGCGCGACGGTGCGGAGCGCGAGACGCGTCGGTTCGAGTTCTCGCGCCTCGCCATGGGGGGCGAAGCGCGCGTCGTACTCTATGCGCGCTCGGAAGAGGTCGCAATCGACGCCGCGGAGCGCGCGTTCGCGACCATCGCGCGCCTGGAGGACGTCGCCAGCGACTGGCGTCCCACGAGCGAACTCGCGCAGCTCACGTCAGGCGACGTTCGTCGTCCGATCCCCGTGAGCGCGGAGCTCGGCGACGTGCTGGCGCGTGCCCTCGACGTGGCCGCGCGCAGCGACGGCGCCTTCGACCCGACGATCGGGCCGCTCGTGCTCGTGTGGCGCGCCGCGCGTCGAGCCGGTCGCTTGCCCGATCCCGCCGACGTGGAGCGCGCGAAGCAGAGCGTCGGCCATCGATTCGTCCACCTCGACGCTCGCTCGCGCACCCTCGTGCTCGATCGGTCCGACGTGCGACTCGACTTGGGTGGCATCGCCAAGGGTCACGCGTGCCAGCGCGCGATCGACGCGTTGCGCGCTCACGGAATCGAGAGCGCCTTGGTGCAGATGGGCGGCGACCTCGTGTGCTCCGCGCCGCCACCCGGGCGCGCGGGTTGGCTCGTCGACTTGGCGCCGGAGGCGAGCGAATCGAAGGGCGAGCGACTCGTGCTCGCGCACGCCGCGTGCTCGAACTCGGGAGACCGCGAACAGCACGTGGTGATCGACGGTGTCACGTACTCGCACGTGGTCGATCCGCGCACGGGGATGGGGCTCACCACGCGCGCCCACGCGATCGTGGTGGCGACCGACGGCGCGATCTCGGATTCGATGGCGACCGCGCTGACGGTCGTGGGCGTCGAGGGGGCCGCGGCGCTCGCGCGGCGGTTCCCCGGTTGCGAAGCGTGGCTGGCGGAACTCGGATCCGAGGTCGAGCCGCGCGACGGTGCCTCGCCCGGGACCTCCTCGCTCCCGCTCGAACCGCCGGGGCGGCGATCCGTCCGCACGTGGCAAACCCCCGGATGGGCCGCGATAGCACGGGAAAACCGGAACTCTCCGTAACGTTCCCGCCCTCGGCGGCAAGGGTCGGGGCACCGGAACTGCGATCTTCCCGATCGAGTGTTCGCACCCAGGGTTCCGGTGCCAGGGATCGGCCGCGGACGAGCACCGGGGCATCGCCGAGAGGTCTCGTGCGCGCCGAAACCAACGCGGGGTGGGTCCGTCGGACACGGACTCGCCCCGCATCTCGCGCCCCGACGTCGAGGCCGCCCGGCCGGGAACCGAGCGGCTTCCGACCGTCGCTCCGCTGGGCCACAATGCGGAGCATGCCGACCGCTCGCGAGGACGAATCTCCGAAGGCTCCGTCGCCCGACCTGCTCGATTCGTGGGGTGGCGAGACCGATTGGAATCTCATCCGCAGCGCCTCGGGCGGCGCGCCCGGTCCCGATCGTGAACGCGCGTGGCGCCGGCTCGTCGATCGCTATCGCGGCCCGGTCAAGCGCGTGTTGATGCGTCAATTGCGCGACGATCCGGCCGCCGAGGACGCGACCGCCGACTTCTTCGGAGATCTGTTCCAGAAGCAGATCCTGCGCAAGGCCGATCCCGATCAAGGTCGCTTCCGCTGCTACATCCAAGGCGTCATCCGTCGCTACGCGTTGCAATGGCGTCGGGCGCGGCAGGGGAGCCGAGCCACCGACGTGGACGACGTCGACGTGGGCGCGGAGGTCTCGCCCGAAGTCGATCGCGAGGAAGAGGCGTTGTGGGCCGAGGCCGTGCTCGATCACGCGATCGAGCGGTTGCGCGCGGTCGCGCCGCGCGACGCGGAGATCCTCGCGCGCACGTACGGCATCGACGGTTGCGAGCGTTGCGAGAGCGACGTGCTCGCGCGCGACCTGAACCTGACGTCGAACGCGCTCGACGTGGCGCGACACCGCGCGCGCGCCAAGCTCAAGGCGGCGCTGCTCGACGAGTTGCGGTCGATGGTGTCGAGCGGCGCCGAGCTGGACGAGGAGCGCCGCGTGCTCGTCGCACGCATGCTCGACGCTCACCCGGGGCTCCTGGCCTGAACGCCGGGTTCGGGGCAATCCGCCACGCGATCCGAGTGCGAGCCGCGCGCGTTCGTCGCACCGTCAACGCGCGAGCCGCGCGCGTTCGACTCACCGTCTGCGCGCGAGTCGCGCGCGTTCGACTTGCGTTCGGCGCGCGAATCGCGCGCGCGCGGCACCGTCAGCGCGCGAACGCCTCGGCGAACGTGGCCTTCATCGTCTCCCAGCTGCGACGATCGGCCCGCGCGTCGTAGGCGACGCCCGGGATGCCGGCCTTGTCGGCGTTGGGGTTCGTGAACGCGTGCACGGCACCCGCGTAGGCGATGAACTGGTAGTCGACCTTGGCCGCCTTCATCTGCGCGTGGAAGCGATCGACGTCGCCGGCCGGGACGAAAGCGTCGTCCTGTCCGTGGCACACGGTCAGCAGGCCACGGATGCGCGAGTTGGCCTCCGTCGCGGCCTTCTCGTCGCCGCGCGCCAGGAGGCTGCCGGCGTGGAACACGACGATCGCGGAGAGCGGTGCGCCGCTGCGCGCCAACTCCAACGACACCGTGCCGCCCATGCAGTAGCCCATGACGCCCATGCGCTTCTTGTCGACCTCCGGGCGCGCCGCGAGCTGGTCGTACCCGGCGCGCGCGCGGGCGCGAGCGACCTCGACGTCCTTCATCACGCCGCCCGACCATTCACCGGCGACCTTGGGGTCCGTCGTGACCTGGCCCTTGCCGTACATGTCGATCGACATGGCCACGTACCCGAGCGCCGCGAGTTGTCGCGCTCGACCGCGCGAGTACTCGTTGTTGCCCCACCATTCCGGGCACACCACGATGCCCGGCGCGGGCTTCTGCGCCGTCGCGAGCGTGTCGTCCCACGCGACCAGGCCTTCCAACACGACGTCGCCGTGTCGGTACTCGACGACTTGCGTCTTGATTTCGGCGCTCGCCGCGCCGGCGAACGTGACGAGTGCGACGGCCAAGGAGAGGAACGAAGAGAGCTTCATGTGCGTGGGCCTCGGATCGGGTTGGAAACGCGTTCGGCCCGCGCGACGGACGAGGTCGCGCGGGCCGAACAGTGTAGTGTCCGCGTAGTCGACGTTCAGGGCGTCCAGACCACGTTGACCGCGTTCGTCAGGTTGAACACCTGCGGATTGCAGAACACGGGATCCGAGTCTCGGTACCAGAGCTGGTAGTTCGCGCTCTGACCGGCGATCACGAGCCCCTTGACGGAGATCGGGACGTTGTTGGGCGGCGTGACACCCGTCGGGTACGTCGACGCGTTCGAGACGCCGGCCACGATCCCGAGTCGGATGATCGTGCCGCCGACGCAGCGCAGGCCGTCGCCGAACACCACGCCGAGGCCGCCACCCAGCTGCGTCGTGCCTTGGAAGTACAAGCCGGGGCCGTTCGGCACGCTGCCGGCCGACAACAGGAACGTGTCGTTCGCGGTGGTCACGCTGGCGATGCCGGTGGCGACGAGGCTGGCGCCCGCGGGGCTCAACGAGTTGGCGCAACCGTTGCCGGCCGCTCCGTTGTTCGCGCACGGACAAGCGGTGCCCGTCCCGTCGCCGAAGCAGTACGGAGTCGTGTTCGTGCTCGATCCGGCGAAGTACGTGACGAAACGCCCCGAGACGCCGGCCACGATGTCCGCGGTCGCGAGCGTGTTCGGGTCGATCGTGTGGATGCCTTGGCCGTCGGTCCACAGCAACTTGCCGTTACCCAACTCCGCGACGCCGCGGTTGCCGTTGCCCACGGCCCAGTAGTTCACCTGGGCACCCGTCGAGTCGTATTCGTAGATGCCGATCGGCGCCGAGAAGTTCGTGGCGAGCACGTGGTCGTTCGTGCGGCGCTTCGAGATCTGCTCGACCCAGTCGATGCCCGTGACGCCGTCCGACGAGTGGAAGTTGCCCAGGTAATTGCCGCTGTAGTCGTAGCGCCGCAAGTCGTCGGTGTTGCCGTCGGCCAGGAGCAGTTCACCGTTGTAGGGGAACACGTCGAACGGATCGGGCGAGGCGAAGCTGCCGAGGATCGTGCCGGAGGTCGTCATCTGCACGAGCGTCTGGCCCGGCGCGCCGCTGCCGGTGCCGCTGTTCGCCACCCACAGGTAGCCGTTCGAGTAGGCGAAGCCGCGCACGTTGTCGAGTCCGCCGGTGAGCGGGCCAAGGCTCGTCGTGCCGTCGAGCGAATAGCGCGTGAACCCGTCGAGGAGCTGGTCGGAGACCCAGATCTCGTTGCCCACGACACCGGCCTCGATCGGCGTCGCGGCGCCGCCCGCCGCCAGGTCGATGTAGATGGGATTCACGATGCTGCCGTCGAAGTCGCTCAGGAGCAGCACGCGCTTGTTCGTGGACTCGACCACGAGCAGGTATTGCGCGGGTGCGCTCGCGGCGAGGAGGCCGACGGCGGGGAGGAGCAGAGCGGAGGTGCGGAACTTCATGGGATCCTCGATGGTGAGCTCGCGTGCGAAGGTCGCGCGGGGCCTGACGGGGCGCCGGCGCTCCCTTCGATCGTACTCCTTCGAGTTCGATCGCGGCGCGAGTCGTCGGTGGCTTTCCGCGTGGCGCGACCGGCCGGGAGTGCAGAGCCGGGTTCCGTGCGTGTGCCTGCCGCGTGATCTCACGTCGCGATCCCACCCGGAGCTATCACGGAGGGCTCTCCGCGCTGCACTCGGCGCTCCGCGCTTTCACCCGCGCGCTCTCACGCACGCTCTCACGCACGCTCTCACGCACGCTCTCAGCGCGCGAGGACGATCGCCAATGCGCGGGGCAAGTCGGCGGGCGCGACGACCAGCTCGGAGTCGATCGAGCAGGCTCCCGTCGCGCACGGCGCGGGCCGCACGCGCGCGGGGATGCCCGCGTCCGCGAGGCGTCGCGCGAGTCGCTCGAGCTCCGAGCGCGAGCCTTCGGTCAGCCACGTCCACTCGTCCGGCGGGTTCATGCAGGATGTTCTCGTGGTCGCGAGGCGGATTCGAGCGGCCCCAGAAGGCCCGAAATCCGAGCCTGAAACGCACCGCGGGCGAGTCTCTCGACCCGCCCGCGATTCGCGATCAGACCTTGGCGGCCTTGTTTTCCTTGCGCGTCTGCTTCTTGCGCTCCATCTCCGACAGGATGCGCTTGCGCAGGCGCAGCGTCTTGGGCGTGACTTCGAGCAGCTCGTCGTCCTCGAGGTACTCGAGCGACTCTTCGAGCGACATCACGTGCGGCGGCGGCAGCTTGACGTTGTCGTCCTTGCCGGCCGAGCGGATGTTCGTGAGCTTCTTCTCGCGGCACACGTTGACGCCCAGGTCGTTGTCCTTGTTGTTCTCGCCGATGATCATGCCCTCGTAGACGGGCGTGCCCGGCTCGATGAAGAACGTGCCGCGGTCGAGCAGACCGAACATGCCGTAGGGGATCGAGTCACCGGTGCGGTCGGCGATCAGCACGCCGTTCTGACGCATCGGCAACGCGCCGCCGTCCGGACGCCAGCACTCGAACACGTGGCTCAGGATCGCCATGCCCTGGCTGAGCGTCATCAACGCCGTGCGCGCGCCGATCAGGCCGCGCGAAGGCACGAGGAACTCGATGCGCGTGGAGTTCTCGAACGGCTCCATGTGCGTCATCTCGCCCCGGCGACGGCCGAAGTACTCGATGATCTTGCCGGCGTGCACCGTGGGCACTTCGACGACCGTGCGCTCGAACGGCTCGCTGAGCTTGCCGTCGATGCGCTTCAAGATGACGCGCGGCTTGCCGACGCTGAACTCGTAGCCCTCGCGACGCATGTTCTCGATCAACACGCCCAGGTGCATGACACCCCGGCCCTTGAGCTCGTAGCCTTCGCCGGCCGCGTCGCTCTCGGGCGGCACGAGCACGAGCGCCACGTCGCGCAGCACGGCCTTCTCGAGTCGCGCCAGGATCTGACGGCTCGTCACGTACTGTCCGTCTTGACCCGCGAACGGCGAGTTCGAGACGAAGAACTCCATCGAGATCGTCGGCTCGTCCATGTGGATGGCGGGCAACGGCTCTTGTTGGTCCGGCGGGCACAGCGTGTCGCCGATCTTGAGATCGTCGAGGCCGGCCACGACCGCGATGTCGCCGCACTTGACCTCGTCGACCGCGACGCGGTTCAGGCCTTCGTAGCGGAACAGACCCTTGATCGGGAGCAGCGTCGCCTTCGAGCGGTCGGGGTGACACACCGCCACGCGTGCGCCGTTCTTGATCGTGCCGCGCTTGACGCGTCCGATCGCGATGCGACCCAGGAAGTCGTCGTGGTCCAACGTCGCCGCTTGGAACTGCAGCGCGCCGGCGTCGTCCTGAACGGGCGCGGGCACGTGCTTCAGGATCATGTCGAAGAGGGGCTTCAGGTCCTTCTTCTCGTCCTTCATGTCGGCCATCGCGAAGCCCGAGCGCCCCGAGCCGTACACGACCGGGAAGTCGAGCTGCTCGTCGTGCGCGCCCAGCTCGATGAAGAGCTCGAACACCTCGTCGAGGACCTGGTTCACGCGCGCGTCCTGGCGGTCGATCTTGTTGATCATCACCAGAGCGCGCAGGCCGTTCTCGAACGCCTTGCGCAACACGAAGCGCGTCTGCGGCATCGCGCCCTCGGCCGCGTCGACCAAGAGCAACACCGCGTCGGCCATGCGCAGCGTGCGCTCGACCTGACCGCCGAAGTCGGCGTGGCCCGGCGTGTCGACGATGTTGATGCGGTAGCCGTGGTAGTCGATGGCCGTGTTCTTGGCCAAGATCGTGATGCCGCGCTCGCGCTCCTGCGCGTCGCTGTCCATGGCGCGTTCCTGAACCTGTTGGTTCTTCCGGAACGTTCCGGCGAACTGGAACATGGCGTCGACGAGCGTCGTCTTCCCGTGGTCGACGTGCGCGACGATGGCGATGTTGCGAATCTGCTTCTTCGAGTGGGGCATGGCTTCTTCCGGGCGGAAATCAGGGCGAAAGAAGGTATCCGCCGTCGGCGTCGCCCACAACCGCGAGGGGGCGAGAACGTGTCGCGACACCGGCTCACGGGCCCCCAAACGTGCTTTTCACGACGGAAATCGCGGCGCACCCGCGACGAGCGCCGAGGTGGTGGCCACCGTGGAACGGTCCCGTACCCGGGCGGATCGCCCTCAGGCGTCGAGCACGCGCTGCACGCGGTCGAGGCGATACGTCTTGATCGTTCCGGAGCGCACGCACTCGGCTTCGAGATAGGCCTTCTCGCCCATCTCGTACAGGAGGCGTGGCGCGACGGGCAATCGCGCGGGGGCGCCCTCTTCACCGTAGAGCAACGTGAGCTGGGTCCGTTCGCGACAGGCGTGTTCGATCGCGCGCAGGCGCTGGGGGACCTTGGGCGGGCGCGGGCCCGCGGACGAGAGCGTGAAGCGGTGGCCCGATCGCGTGAGGAGTTCGAGGAAGAGGGCTTCGCCGCGCGGACCGGTCGGATCGGAGGTCAGTCGTTCGATGCACTCCTCGAGGACCTTCCAACACGACACGGCGTCGGCCAGGGCGCGGTGGTGCACGTCGACGTCGATCTCGAGGTGGCGCGTGAGGGTCTCCAGCTTGTGATCGTCGGATTCGGGCACGTAGCGGCGCGCGAGCTTGACCGTGTCGAGGAGTGGCGAGGACGGCAGGTCGATGCCGTGTCGAGCCGCTTCGAAGCCCAGGACGTTGGCGTCGAACTGCGCGTTGTGCGCCACCAACCAGTCGTCGCCCGCGAATGCGAGGAACTCGGGCAGGACCTCGGCCGCGGTGCGTGCGTCGCGCACCATGTCGTCGTCGATGCCGTGGATGCCGAACACGACCTCGTCGATGGGCACTTCGGGCCGCACCAGACGCTCGAAATGCTCCACGACGTCGCCGTCGACGACGCGCACGGCTCCGATCTCGAGCAGGTGCGGCGCTCCACGGCCCGTGGCGGTTTCCGTGTCGAAGACGACGAGGGGGCGGGTCATCGAGTCACCGCAGTCGCGCGCTGCCGGATCGGGTGTCGTGCGAACTCGTCGCGAGCTGCCAGCCGTCGTCGCCGTCCTTCATCGTGCCGTCGACCGAAAACTCCCAGGCGTTGCGCTCCTGGCCGCCCTTCGTGTCGGTGATGCGCACGACGAACGTGATCTTGGCCGACTTCGAGCCGTTCTTGTCGACTTCGATCTTCAGCGTGTCGGGGACGACCGACGCGCGGAAAGGGAACTTCTTGGTCGTGGGGTCCTTCTCCTGGAAGAACGCGGCGGCCACGGCGCCGCGGACGTCGTCGCGATGGAAGCCGGACGTCTCGTCGACGTAGTCGCGCGCGAGGAACTCGAGGATCGGGTTCATGCGCGCGTCACTGAATCCCTCGCAGGCTTCCTCCAGCTTCAACTGGATCTTCGTTTCGTCCGAGGCGAGCGCGCGCAGCACCGCGCGGCCGCCGATGAGGAGGACGGAGACACCCACGAGCAACAGACCGATCTTGCGGAACATGCGCGCAGTATGCCCCGCGGCCCGTGCTCTGTCCCGTGGTTGCGCCTTGCCCTGGGCGCGGAGTCCTGTACTTGCGCAGCCTCCTGGGAGCTGAGGCCCTCGCATGCGCAGTCCGCCGGGCGCGGCGTCCCTTGCTAGCGCAGTCCCCTGGGTGCTGAGTCCAACGGTCGCGCGTCCTCGTGCATGTGCCGAGACACCGCAACACGCCTTCGGCGCGCGCGGCCGGTGCGTCAACCGATCTCGAGCAGCGTCACGCGAGTTTCGTCGAGTCGGCTCATGCTCTCGCGCAGCGCTCGGATCGCGTTCCACATCGCGGCGCCGGCTCCGGGCTGCTCGGTCTCGTTCACGTCGTCGTGGAACTCCTGCAACTCGGCCTTCGGGAACCGGGCGAGGTCGAGCGCGTCGTAGTGTTCGTTGCGGTGATCCAGCGTGAGCAGGAAACAGGAGCTGCCGGTCGCCTCCGACACCCGTGCCGTCGTCTCGTCGTATTCGGACGAGCTCAGGTTGATTCCGTGGACCTCGTCGAGGTACGCGAAGACGGTTCCGAAGATCCGACCGTCGCCCGCGAACGGCGCGGCCGTCTTGCCCTCGCTCTTTCGGAACGCGGTCAGCTGCCCCGCCTCGGCCGCGACGCACAACGCCTCCAGTCGGTCGATCGGGAGCAGCGTGAACGTGGCGGTGGCGGTCATGGCGGGAGTGGGCGAGGGGATGCGGGGACGGATCGGAACCATCGACCTCGTGTCGGGTCGATTTCGCGGCCTACGAGTCGGCGAGGGTGCGGCGCGCGGGCGAGTTGCACCCCAGCATGCCCGGTCGGCCTGGCCCGAGCGAGCCCGCGTGCGGTGAGCGCCGCCGTCGCTCGCGGACGCGACGTGCACGTGAGCTGCGCGTCGGCTGTGAGTCCGCGCGACGTCGTGCGCGGACCGGAAGGCGGGTCGAGGCGCGCTCGACGGCCTCGCGACACGTGGCGCGATGTCGCGTTCGTCATGAGCTGTGACCTCGTCGCGCAACGCGGACTAGGGGCGTCGTTCCGAGGTGTTCGTCGTCGCCCCGGACTCCGTGCGTCCGCTCCGGCCCCTCCCTTCGCATGACCCTCCCACAAGAGAGCCGCTTCCGTTCGCAGCAACTGACCTGGATCCGAACCGCGATCTGGACGCGCACGCTGGCGTGGCTCGCGCTGGGATCCTTGGCCGCTGCCGATCCACAGGATTCCCCGGTCCGTCCCCCGGTGGCTCGGCCCGCGACACCGTCCGCCACCGGGTCGGCCGAGCCCTCCACCGCGACCTCCACGCCTCAAGACGTCGCGCCGTCCAACACGACCGCCGTCCCGCAGGACGTCGCGCTTCCGATCGAACCGCACGTCTATCGCATCCCCGAAGTGCTCGTGACGTCGTCGAGCGCGCAGGACGTGATCGAGCGCACGCCGCTCACGAACACGGCCGCGCGCGACGTGATCTCGCCTCGCGAGGTGTCCGAGGCGGGCACGTTGAACCTGCAGGAGATCTTCCGCCGTTCGCCAGGCATCGCCGTCAGCGAGGAGACCGGGTCCGACTCGCTGCCCAACATCGCGTTGCGCGGCGTCACGGGGAACGACGGGATCTTCCGCAGCGTCAACGTCTCGATGCTCGTCGACGGCATCCCGCTCGCGGCCGGTCCGTACGGTGCGCCGGGTGCGTCGGGATTCCCGCTGTTGAGGGAGCGCGTGTACGCGATCGACATCCAGCGCGGCGGCGCGGCGACGCGCTACGGCCCCAACAACGTTTCGGGCGTCATCAACTTCCTCACGCGCCCGATTCCGGAGCGCACGACGCTCGAGACGCGCTTCGCCTACGACAGCTTCGACGACGCGTCGGCCTACGCGGGCCTGGGTGGCACGTACGGACGATTCGGGTTCTTGCTCGAGGGCGTGCGCAAGGAAGGCGACACGTACCGGGATCACGGCGACTATCGCCTCGAGAACTACTCGCTCAAGACGAGCTACGCCCACACGGACAACCTGCGCAGCTTGTTCCAGGTCGAGTACTTCGACGACAACAGCGACCTGTCCGACGGGCTGAGTCTGTCGCAGTTCCGCGCGGATCCGGAACAGTCGGTGTCCCCTCAGAACCGCTTCGCCGCCAACCAGAAGCGGCTCAACTACAAGCTCGACTGGCAGGTGACGTCCGACACGCGCGCCGAGCTGATCACGTTCTACTACGAGACGGATCGCACCTTCTACTTGGGCAATCCGCTCTTCTACGGGAACAACCCGAACTACATCCAAGCCACGCCGCGCCCCATGTCGACGTGGGGCGTGCAGCCGCAGATCACGCACGACTACGAGTGGGGCGCGTGGCACGGCGAGCTCCTGGCCGGCGTGCGTTGGTTGCGCGAAGAGCTGATCCGCCGCGTCGTGCGCAAGAACCCCGCGGGCGTGCAGACGCTCGTCAGTGACGACGGCTTCACGTACAAGGCCGCGTCGGCCTTCGTGCAGAACGAGTTCACGTCGGGACCGTGGACCGTGACGCCCGGCCTGCGATTCGAGTCGATCGACATCTGGGCGCGCAACACGAACGACTACCGCACGAGTCGCGACTTCACCGAGGTGCTGCCGGCCGTGAGCGCGTCGTACCTCGTGGCGCCGGGTTGGAGCGTGTACTCGAACGTGCAGTCGTCCTTCCAACCTCCGGCCGCGAACACGGTGGACCTGAGCGGAAATCCGCAGGACTTCGAGGCCCAGTACGCGTGGATGTACGAGGCGGGCACGCGCGTGCGGACCGAAGACGGACTCGTGGGCGCCGATCTGTGCGTGTATCAGATCGACTACAGCGACCGTCTCGAACCGGATCCCAATCAGTTCGACGTCCTGCTGAACTCGGGTCGTTCGCGGCACCGCGGTGTCGAGTTGACGCTCGATTCCGACTTGGATGCCGCGGGGCTCGACGGGTTCAGCGTGTGGACCACGGCCGCGTACAACCGCTCGCGCTACGAGAACGGCACGTTCGAGGGCAACGACACGGTCGGCAGTCCGAATTGGATGCTGGCGTGGGGCGCGCGCTACGAGCACGAGCGCAGCGGCGTGTTCGCGGCGATCGACGGTTCCTACGTGGGCGAGTCCTACTCCGACCGCGAGAACACGCGCGACGTCAACGCGCAGGGCACGCGCGGGTTGCGGCCGTCGTCGGTCGTGTGGAACGCGCACACGGGCATCGGCACCGACGTGACCGATCATTGTCGCCTTCAGTTCCAGTTCGACGCGCGCAACGTGTTCGACCAGTCGTACTACGACGTCCGCACCGGACGTGGCATCTACCCCGGCGCACCGTTCGGCTACGGCGCGACGTTGGGCCTGACCTTCGAATTCTGATCGAACCGCCGACGACCCGATTCACACGGCGTCGCACAGGATCTCCGCACATGACCACCTCCTCGATCTCCACGATCGCGATCGCACGACCCTACCTGCGCCCGCTGCTCCTCGGTTCGCTGCTGCTGACCACCGCGTGCGCGGCCACGCCCGGCACCGACTCCTCGGCCGCGGGCGGAACTCGGGAACCCGCGCGTTCCTCCGCGGCGAGCACCACGTCGAGCATCACGTCGAGCGAAGCCGTGAAGCCCACGCGCGAGTTCGAGATCCGCGGCGATCACGCCTACCTCGGTGGCGAGCCCGTCGTGTTGTGGGGGCTGCGCTGCGGCAATGCCCTGTACAGCGCGACGGTCACCGAGCGGCACGTGCGCGCGCTCGACGAGATGGTCGCGCACGGCATCAACACGATCGGCGTGTACGTGCAGGGCAGCAACGGCGGTTGGCCCGACGCGGACGCGGGGCTGAACGGGTATCGCCGCGACGGCAGCCTCAAGCCCGACGTGGCGCGGCGACTCGAGTGGCTCGTGCGCGAAGCCGATCGACGCGGCATGGTCGTGATGGTGGGGCTCTTCTCGCCGCGCAAGGACCAGGAATTCGAAGGGCCGGACGCCGTGCGTCGCGCGATCGAGGAAACGGCCACGTTCCTGGTCGAGCGCGGACTGAAGAACGTGTTCGTGGACCTGATGCACGAGTACGACCACACGGAGCGCGCCGACCTCGACCTGTTCCGCGAGCCCGACGGCGCCGACAAGAAGGCGCGGATGACGCGCTGGTTCAAAGCCAAGGCGCCCGACGTCGAGGTGGGCGTGTGTCCCTACGAGAAGTCGCCGACGACCGACACCTACCCCGGGATGGAGGTGCGCATCATCCAGAAGTCGATGGCCATCCCGACCTCCGGCTTCGTCGTCAACGTCGAATCGCAGAAGCAGGACTCGTACGAGAACGACGGCGTCTTCGGCGACGGTCAGCGTGAGTACGTGTTGGCCGACTGCGAGCGGTACCAGAAGGCGCCGAACGCGGGCTTCCTGTTCCACGCCGCGTACATCCAGGGCATCGGCAACTTCAGCGGCACGGCGCCGCACCCGGAGATGGGCGGCCTCGGCACCGGACCCGGTGATCGGGGCGTGCGCATCTACTTCGACTGGGTGCGCGATCACGTCGGTCGATGGGAGTTCCCGCGACACGTTCCCGTCGGCGCCGCGTCGCCCGTGGCCTCGACGTCGGGGCTCGCGGCGACGTCGCCGCAGGCCGCGGCACTGGTCGCGCAGGCGGTGCCCGTCGGCTCAGGCGACGCGAGCGTGGAGCCCGTGGCGACGCGCGAGTTCGAGGTGCGCGGCGGGTTGCCGTTCCTGGGCGGCGAGCCCGTGAAGTTGTGGGGCATGCGCTGCAACAACGCGCTCATGAGTCCGGCGGTGACCCAGCGGTTGATCGGCAACCTCGACAACATGGCCGCGTGCGGCTTCAACTTGATCAGCGTCGCACTGCAGGGCACGAACGGGGGCTTCCCCGACGTCAACGCCGGCCCCAACGCCTTCACGCCGGATGGGCGGTTGATCCCCGCGTTCCAACGGCGACTCGAAGCGGTCGTGCGCGCGGCCGACCAGCGCGGCATGGTCGTGTGCATCGGCGTCGCGATGCCGCGGAAGGACGAGCTGCTGCGCGACGAGGAGGCCGTGCTGCGCGCGATCCGTGAGGTCGGTCGGTTCCTCGAGGCGCGCAAGCTGCGCAACGTGATGGTGTGCCTCTTCCACGAGTTCAACCACCCGACGCGCATCGACCACGAGATCTTCCGCGAGCCGGACGGCGCCACGAAGAAGGCGCGGCTCACGCAGGTCTTCAAGGCCGTCGCGCCCGAGATCGAAGTCGGCATCGTGTCGAATCACCTGACCTCGTCGTCGATCGAGTATCCCGGCTGCGACGTCCTCATGATGCACGAGGAGGCTCCGATCCCCGCGGAGGGCTTCGTGTTGAACGCCGAGTCGCCCGAGGAAGACCAGCAGGGCAACGAAGGCGTCTTCAACTCGTTCGCGCGCGCGCGCGTGATCGCGACGTTGCAGAAGTACGCGGCCTCGCCGCGCCTGGCGATGCTGTTCCGTTCTCCCTACGTCGAGGACGTGCGCGGTCGCCAGGGCACCGGCCCGAACTTCGAGATGGGCGGCGACGGCAAGGGCGAGTCGGACCGCGGCATCCGCTTCGTTTACGAGTGGATGAAGACCCACGTCGGCGCGTGGCGGTACCCGCGGCACGTGTCGCCGAAATGACCGAACCACGCGCCGTCCGTCACGGGAACTCGACGTCGCGCAACCACAGCCACCCGACGCGCGGATCGTCCGCGTGGGTCGCGACGACCCCGATCGCCACGGAGCGCACGCGCGGGTCGCTCACGTCGACGTGGAACTCGAGCGCGCCGCGATCCGATTCGGCCCCGGCCGCGTCCACGGGGCGCCGCCACAGTTCGCGACGCGTGCCGTCGGAGTCGAGTGCCGTGACCACCAGGGTCGCGGCCACGTACTTGCCCTTGCGCCACGCCGGCTCCAACGCGCCGAACGTCCCGGTCACGGATCGCGCTCCGCTGGGCACGTCGAAGACGACACCGGAGTCGAAGCCCACGATCGCCGCGAGCTTGTCGTCGATCTTGCGCGTGACCGGCGTGAAGCGGCCTTCGCACGCGGCGGGCACTCGCTCGAACATGGGCCATTCCATCGAGGGCCGGGCCGAATCCGGGTAACGGTCGAACGGCGGCGTGCGCATCGTCGACATCCTGGACAGCATGCCGGCCAAGCGCGTCGTCTCGGCGTCGAGCACGTACGCGTGACGCTTCACGAGCGTGTGGCACGTGGCTCCGGCCTCGACGTCGGCCACGAAGGCGCGTGCGGCCTCCTGGCGGAAACTCCAGTACTCGCGACCGACCCGCAGGTTCACCGTCGCGTCGGCGACGCCCATGACCGCGGCCATCGCCCACGTCGACGCGAACGCCACTCGGCTCGGCGTGAAACGCACGAACGCCAGGTACGCGACGCACAGGATCGACGACTGCAACCCGATGTAGCGCAACGCGAATCCCGGTTCCGGCCCTTCGAAGCCCCGGCCGAAGCCGATACCGGCCACGAGCGCCGTCGACGTCGCGATTCCCACGACGATCGCCGCGGCGAGTCGACGATCCTCGGGGCGCCGTTTCCAGGCCACGATCGCCACGACGACCGCCGCGAGCGCGCATCCTCCCACGAACCACGCCGACGCGGGCCACCACGGCTCCGCCGCGGCGCCCAGCGCCAACGCCAACACGCGCGTCGCGACCGCGACCACGCCGTGCAGGTCGTGGTTGCGCGTGTGTTCCGCCGAGAAACGGAAGTCGATCAGGTAGAGGAGGCCGATGATCCCCGTGAGCACGACGCCGGCGAGCAAGATGCGTCCGGCGCCGCGTGCGTCGGGATCGCGCGACCGCACCCCGATCACGCCCAACACCGCGAGCCACACGGCCAGGACCGGTCCCTGCAACATCCCGGGACCACCGCACAAGGGCAACCCGACCAACGACGCGGCGCACACGATCGCGGATCGACGGCTCGTCGGCGCGTTCGTCGTCGTCAGGATCAGGATCGCGCACACGAGTGCCGTGGGCAGCGCGAGCGAGACCTGGAACTCCATGAGCAGGTTCTCGCTGTTGCCCGTGTGCAACCACAGCAGCGGGAAGAACGCGTCGGCCGCGCTCGTGTGCCCCCGCAGTCGTCGCGCCACGACGATCATCCCCGCCGCGATCGCGGCCCAGAGCGCGATCGACACGAACGAGCTGGCCAGGAAGTAGCCGGTCGTGCGATCCAAGGACCACATCACGAGGCGCGGCAGCGGAATGCGGTGCTCGTTGTGCTGGTTCCACAGTCGCGTGAAGAACAGTTCCCGGTCGAGCCAACGCGCTTCGACCAACGACAGGTCGTCTTGCATCGGCACGGCCGGCGAGAACGAGGCCACGTAGGCGACCGCACCCGCGAGCATCGCGAGCCACACGCTCCACACGAACACGGTCGCGAGCCGCGAACGCATGCCGGTCGAAACGACCGCCGAACGCGTTCGGGGCTCGTCGCCGCGCTTCATCCCACGAGTTGCTGGAACTCGGGCAAGCCGCGCAACACGTCCAGGTCCGTGTTGCGCACGAGCTCGCTCTGGATGAAGAAGCCGCGGTGTTGCGC
>Ga0075163_10005390_pt1 | contig 17086 bp, 13 predicted proteins | sample JI1023141ADNA_FD_71478 | JGI IMG/M metagenome (GOLD analysis project Ga0075163, IMG submission 71478) | Wastewater effluent complex algal communities from Wisconsin, to seasonally profile nutrient transformation and Carbon sequestration -... | ecosystem: Engineered > WWTP > Effluent > Algae...
GTCGAGCGCCTGATCCAGAAGCACAAGGGCGCGCACGTCCTCATCATCGGGCAGTACATCGATCAACTGAACGCGCTGGCGCGCCACTTGAACGCGCCGCTGATCACCGGCAAGACGCCCACGCCCGAACGCGAACGCCTGTACGCGGCCTTCAAGTCCGGCGAGATCACCCTGCTGCTCGTGTCCAAGGTCGGCAACTTCGCGATCGACCTGCCCGACGCGAACGTAGCGATCCAAGTCTCGGGCACGTTCGGCTCCCGGCAAGAAGAGGCGCAGCGCCTCGGCCGCATCCTGCGGCCCAAGTCGGACGGCTCCGCGGCCGTGTTCTATTCCGTCGTCACGCTGGGTTCGCGCGACCAAGAGTTCGCGCAACGCCGGCAGCTGTTCCTCACGGAGCAGGGATACACCTACGAGATCCTCGAGGCGCAGGCCATCGTGCCCGCCGACGAAACCGCCACGCGATGAGCGCCCCGGACCAAGATCCCAAGCACACGACGAACGGCCCGAATGGCTCGAACGGCACCAACGGCGGCCATGCGCCGTCGGCCAACGTCAGCGCCGCGAACGGGACGAACGGAGCGGCCGACAAGGCCCGCGCGCCGCGCACCCGTTCACTCGACGCCGTGCAGTCGCTCCCCGCCGCCGACCTCAACGAGCTCCACCGATTCTGGTCCGGTCAACGAGGCGCGCGTCCGCCCGAGGACGCGTCCGAAGTGCGCCGGCAGGTCAGCGAGTGGATGGCCGATCCCTCGATCGTCGAGGCCCGCGTGGCGTCGTTGCCGCGCCGACTGCAGTCGATCCTCGACCTGCACCTCGAGCATCCGCGTTACCAGTGCACGCTGGGCGACCTCGTCAACGCGCGCAACCTGGCCTACATGTCGAACTACGACTTGCAGGCGAGCCTGGCCGTGCTCCAGCGCCACGCGTTGCTCGTGGAAGGCAAGAGCCAGAACGTCTCTTCGTACGGGCTGCGCTCGTACAGCGTGCCCGTCGACGTGGGGGACGCGATCCTGCGCCAACGCCGCGCGCGTCGGCGCGGCATCTTCGACATCTTCACGTTGCGCGGCCACATCGACCGGATCTACGACGACCCGGCCAAGAGCTCGCGCACGCCGCCCTCGCGCATCCGCGAGATGTACAAGCTCTACGCCAACGAGTCGGCGGCCGTCGCGCGCGTCGAGCGCCTGCCCGACGGCCTGCGTCAGCTCGTGATCAAGACGATCGTCGAGTTCGGCGGCATCCTGCCGAAGAGCTTGTTCGACCGCATGGACACGGGCATGCCGTGGGACGGTCGCCGTTGGGGTCACGAACTCGAACAGTCGCTGGTGGGGACCGTCGAGCGACTGGAGCTGGGGCGCTACGGCATCCAGCACAACGACGAGACGCTGCTCGTGTTCAACGAGGTCGCGTTGGCCTGGCTGCGGCGGGTCGCGGTGCCCGGCGACCCCGATCGTCCGCACGAGGAAGCCGCGCTGGGCGTCGACTTGCCCTCGAACATCACGCGCTTCATCGCGTTCATCCTGGAGCACGACGTGCGCTTCACGGTGCGCGGCGAGATCTTCAAGACGACCGAGCGACGCATCCAGGAGGACTTGATCCCCAACCCCGGTCGCGAGATGTCGCGCGGGGACGTGCTCTCGTTCATCTACCGGTTCGCACGCCACGCGCACTTGATCGAGTCGACCGGCGAGCGCACGTTCGCCCTGACCGCGGCCGGTCGCGACTGGGAGCCGCACGACCTCGAAGCCAAGTTGCGCGCGCTGCTCGAGTACAGCGTCGAGGAGCGCGAACTCTCGGGCGAGTACTACCACCAGGTGCGCATGCGCCGGATCCTGATGCGGCTCATGAAGCGCGTCGAACCGCTCGTGTGGTACGACCTCATGTACGTGCCGTTCCTGGCGCGCAACACGTACATCTGCAGCCTCGACGACCTGGCGGTCGACGACTTCTTCGCCTCACGGTTCCAATCGGGTCAGTACACGCCGATGGACGACATCCAGCGTTTGGCGTGGAACCTCGTGTCGTGGGTGCGCCAGCGCTTGTACCTGCTGGGCATCGTCGACCTGGGCTACGACAAGAGCGGTCGTCCGGTCGCCATGCGCCTGACGCGGACCGGCGCGCGACTCCTGGGCGTCAGCGACGGCACGCCCGAAGGCGCGCCGCTCGTCGGCAGCTTGGTCGTGACGCCCGACTTCGAAGTCGTCTTGTTCCCGACCGGCGACGACGCGGAGTTGATTCACGACCTCGACCGATTCTCCACGCGCGAGAAGCTCGGCAGCCTCATGCACTTCCGCATCAGCGAACGCTCGATCCAGCGCGCGCTGGCCGAGGGCATGCAGCTGAAGCGCATCCTGAACACGCTCGAGCAGCATTCGCGCACGCCCGTGCCGCAGAACGTGCTGTTCTCCGTGCGCGACTGGGCCGTGCGCGCCGGCGTCATGAAGCTGTCGGACGATTACGTGGTCACCAGCGACGACCCCGAGCTCCTGGCGCGCTTCCGCGCCGATCCGGGCGTGCGATCGTTGGTGCGCGAGGACCTCGACGAACGTCGCGTGCGCTTGCGCGGCAGCTCGACGCTGCGACGCACGCAGTCGTTGCTGCGCGAACTCGGTTACCTCGTCGAGATCGACGAATAGCGCCGGTTCCTCGTGACGCGGCGCAAGCGACCTCCGGTGCTCGTGGCGCTGTCCCCGGGCGATCTCGTGCGCGCGGGCGGCATCCGCGATCCCGCGCGCGACCTCGTGCGGACCGTCGAGGCCTGCGTGCGCGTCGGGCTGCGCGGCTTCCTGCTGCGCGAGCCGGCCTTGTCCGATCGCGACACGACGGAGCTCGCGCTCGCGCTGCGCGACGTCCTGGGCGACGGTTGGCTCGCGATCCACGATCGCGCCCATCTCGTACCGTCGTGTCGCGCCGACGCCGTGCACCTGGGCTTTCGCTCGCTGACGCCCGCCGTGGCGCGCGCGGTCCTCGGTCCGCAGGTGACCATCGGCTTCTCCGCGCACGAGCGCGACGATCGAGCGACGTGGAACGACGCCGACTACGTGTTCTTCGGCCCCGTCCTCGACACGCCGTCGAAGCGCGGGCTCGTCGCGCCGACGGGATTCGACGGACTCGCGCGCGCCGTGTCGTCGACCCCGACGCCGGTGTGGGCGCTGGGTGGCCTCGGCCCCGACGACGCGTCGCGCGCCGCCGGCGCGGGCGCGAGCGGCATGGCCGTCCTGGGTGGTATCACGCGCGCCGAGGATCCGGCGTCGGCCTGCGCGCGCTACGTGGAACGCGCTCACGCTCACTTCGTCTCCGCGTCCGGTGAACCGTAGGATGCGCGACATGGTCCGCAAACTGTCACGCGGCGCGCGCACGCGATCGGTCGGTTGGAGCGAGGACCGCCTGCATCGCTGGCTCCTGCGTGAAGGCAAGCCGCGCGCGTTGTCCGGCAGTCGCGGCCACGACGCGGCGGTGTTGCACGCGTTCCCCGGACGAGTCGTGACGTGCGTGGACTCGTGTGTCGAAGGCGTGCACTTCGAGAGCGACGCGGATCCGCGGCTCGTGGGAGCGAAGAGCGCGGGGCGGGCCTTGTCCGACCTGGCGGCCACGGCGGCGGTCCCTCGCGCCGTGGTGCTCGCGCTGCGGGCGCCGCGCGAGCGCGACGAAGCTTGGATGCGACGCGTGATCGAAGGCGTGCGACTCGCCGCGCGAGCGGTCGGCGCGGACCTCGTGGGCGGCGACTTGTGCGCGGCGTCGGGGCCGGCGAGCGCGTGCGTCACGGCGCTGGGTTCGTACTCGGGCTCGCGTTCGGGTTCGTCGTCGGGTTCGGGTCGGCCGCCGGGCCGCGACCGCGCGCGTGCGGGACAGCGCGTGGTCCTGACCGGCCCCGTCGGCGGCAGCCTCTCGGGACGCCATCTCGCGATCCGACCGCGGATCGAGGAGGGGATCGCGCTCCACGCGGCCGGTGCAACCGCGATGATGGACGTCAGCGACGGCCTCGCGTGGGACCTGCATCGACTGGCGCGCGCCTCCGACGTGGCGATCCACGTCGAGCTCGCGCGCGTGCCCGTCCATCGCGACGCGCGACGCATGGCGCGCACCTCCGGGCGAACGCCGCTCGATCACGCGCTGCACGACGGCGAGGACCACGAGCTCCTGGCGACGATGCCGCGCGCGCGCGTGGAGGAAGCTCGGCGTGCGTGCGCGACGCTCGTGGACATCGGACGCGTGACGAGCGGTCGTGGCTTGCACCTGATCGACGAGCGAGGCGTTGCGCGGCTCTGGGATCCGCGCGAGGGGGGGTACCGACATGGAGTCTGAATCGCGGCGCGTGTTCCGCTCGCACGGTCCCGAGGCGACCGAAGCGTTGGGCGAGGCCTTGGGCCGCGCGCTCTCGAGTCGCGCCTTGATCGCGCTCGACGGCGACCTGGGGGCGGGCAAGACGTGTTTCGTGCGCGGTTTGGCGCGCGGCCTGGGCGTCACCGACGTCGTCAGCAGCCCCACGTACGCGCTGCTCCAGAGCTATCCCGGTCGCGTGGAGTTGCACCACCTCGACGCGTGGATGGAGGGTCGCGAACGCGCCTTCCTCCTGGACGGGGGACTCGAGTGGGTCGCGAGCAGCGGCGTCACGGTGATCGAATGGGCCACGCGCGTGGCCGACGTACTGCCCGAGCCGCGTCTCGCGATCACGTTGGAGGTCGTCGACCCGACGATGCGCCTCGTCACGCTCGAGGTCGTGGGAGACGAGCCGCCGGGCGGACCTCTGAGACGTGCCCTGGCCGAGTTGGCGCCCGTGGACGGCCTCGACGCGCTGGCCCCGCAGCGCTGACTCCGCAGCGCCAGCCCCGCAGCGCTGACTCGGCAGCGCCAGTCCTGCAGCGCTGACTCGGCAGCGCCAATGCCTTGCGCTGACGCGGACGAGACCGGCCCGGTGCCGGGCGAGGGATCGGCGCATGGACGGAAATGGCGGGCCGGACGCCGAGCAACCGCGGCGCCTCGAGCGCCGCCCCGCACCGTCGTGGCCGCGGCGTCCCTCGTCGTCTATGGTATTCGCCCGCATGCAGCTCACCCTCCGCGTCCTCGTCGTCGCCGTCGGCCTCGTTCCGGCTTCGCGTGCCCTGGCCCTCGCGCAAGATCCCGCGCCCGTCGCGAATCCCGACGGTCCGAGCACCTCGGCGTCCCCGACCTCACCCGCGCCGGCGCCGTCGCCCGTGGGACAGGACGCGGGCAAGCGCGCCCCGAAGGCGCGCGCGATGGAGCTCTCGCTCGACGCCGCGCGCGAGATCGCGCTGAAGAACAACCTGGGTCTCAAGATCGAAACGCTGAACAGCGAAGTGGCGCTCTACAACTACCGCGCGTCGTGGGGAGCGTTCGATTGGGCGCTGCAGGCGCGCGCGAGCTACACGGACGCCGAATTCCAGCCGCGCGACATCTTCGGCGGCTCGACCGAGAAGACGAAGCAACTGAGCGTCGACTTCACGCGTCCGCTGGCCGCGACCGGCGGCACGTTCAAGGCGCACGTCGACACGACGAACACCGAGACGAACAGCGCCTTCCAGGTCGCGCCGCGCTCGACGACGGACGTGATCTCGCTCAACTACACGCAACCCTTGTTGCGCGGAGCGTGGCGCGAGTACGCGACGTCGCAGCAACGCCAGAGCGAACTCGATTCGCGCCGCCAGGACGAGGTGCTGCGCGCCGCGCGGCAGAAGCTCGTGCTCGACGTCACGTTGGCCTACTGGAACCTGGTCGCGGCTCGCGACGCGTTGGGCGTGGCCGAGTCGAGCCTCGAACTGGCGCGTCGACAAGTGGACCAGAACCAACGCCGACTCGACGCGGGCCTCGGAACCCCGGTCGAGGTGCTGCAAGCCGAGGCCGAGGTCGCAACGCGCGAGGAGAGCCGACTCAACGCCGAGGTCGCCGTCTCGCAGGCCGCCGATCAACTGAAGCAGCTCTTGATCCCGGGGACGGACGTCGAATCTTGGGAGACGAGCCTCGTCCCCAGCACGCCGCTGCCCGAGGTGTCGGACGCGGCCCAGGTTCCCGATTGGGACCGTGCGCTGTCGATCGCGATCGAGCGTCGATCGGACCTGCGCCAACAACGACTGCGCGTCGACACCGCGGCGGTCTTGCACGAACGCTCGCGCTCCGAACGCAAGCCGGGACTCGACTTGGACCTGACTGCGTCGAGTCAGGGCTTCTCGAGCAGCGACGGTCGCGCGCTCGAGACGACCGCGCAGTTCGACTACCCGCGCTACCAGGCCGCGTTGACGTTCAACTACGCGCTGGGGAACACGAGCGCGCGCAACCTGGAGCGCGCGGCGTGGGCCTCGCTGCGCGCGGCGCGGTTGAGCTACGACGACCTCGAGTCCAAGGTGGCGGCCGAAGTGCGCGAGGCGGTACGGCAAGTGCGCTACCAGAGCGAAGCCGTGCGCGCCGCGGACAAGAGCTTGGAACTCGCGCGTCGCCAACTCGAAGCCGAGCAATCGCGCTTCGACAACCAGATCTCGACCGTGTTCCAGGTCCTGCAATTCCAAGTGGACCTGACCGAGGCGATGTCCCGCGCCCGCAGCGCGCGCGCCGGCTACGCCCGCGCGCTGGCGAACCTGGCTTCGGCCCAGGGATTGCTGGGCGAAGCTAGAAGCGGCGAAGCCGTGCCCGGCGAAACGCCGCGCCCTGCCGAGAAACCGTGAGCCCCCGTGCGGCGACCGCGCTCGAGCGGCGACGCCCCGACGACCCGAGTACCCGCCCGACATGCCTCGACACGACCCCTGGAGCGCGCCCTCGCGTGCGATGTCGCTCGTGACGCGCGCGCGCTCGTTCGGGATCGATCGATCCTGGGGTGGACTGTGGCTCGCGGTGATCGCCTGCGCCGCGAGCTGCTCGGATTCCTCCAAGCCGGACGCCGGGACGGCGGACGCCTCTCGCGCGACGGCGGTCGCGACGGGACCCGATCTGCGTCGCGACGATCGCCTCGCGCACCTGGTCGGCGGTTGCTCCAAGAGCGAGCCGTTCCTGGCCGACACGAGCGATCCGATCCCGGCGCTGGTTTCGAAGCTCGCGTCGGGCAACGTCGATCCGCTGCGCAACGCGCGCGAGGAACTGGCCGCGATCGGGGAGCCGGCGATGCCCGCGCTCGAGCGCTTGTTCCACGAGTCGTACGGCGAGCAGTTCCTGGCGCAGCGCGTGCAGAACGTCGTCGAGGTCGTCGGTTGGATGAAGCCCACCGATCGCGCCCACGATCTCCTCGCCTTGGCCGTTCGTCACCCGCAGGAGACGATCCGCAAGAGCGCCGCGCGCGCCTTGGTCAAGCTCGGCCGGCCGTCGGACTACGACGGTTTGATGGAGCTCTTGCCGCTCTCGAGCTCGGACTCGCAAGGGGACTTGTTGCTGGCGTTGATCGCCTGCGATCGCCCGCGTCTCGAGCGCGAGTTCGTCGCCAAGCTGACCGACCCCGTGTCGCAGCCGTTCGTGGACTTCCTCGCGCCGCACCTGTGCACGACGCACGATCCCGAGGTCCTGGCCGGCATGCGCGCCGCGCTGCCGCAGGTCGCCGGACGCGCGCGCCTCTACGTGCAAGCCGCCGTCGCGGCGCAGCCGGACGAGAGCGTGCTGAGCGAGTTGCGCACGATGCTCTTCACGAAGGGCAATCCGATCCACCGCCAACTCGTGGCGCAGGCCATGGTGAAGGTCGGGCTCGCGCACGAGATGATGCCGCTGCTCTCGCAGACCGACCCCGACGTGGCGCTGCGCAAGGCCACCGTCGACGCCCTCTCGAGCGCGCCGTTCGGCGTCGAGACGCGCGACACGTTGCGAGCCGCGTTGACCGATCCGTCCCCCGAGGTGCGCGACGTCGCGCTCGCGACGTTGACGGCGAACGGGGACGCGCCCGCGATCGACGTGGCGTTGCAGATGCTCCTCGGATCGCGGGCGGAACTCGAATCCGGCCTGCGCGCGCTGCGCGACGTGCTGGCCAAGGACGCGGCGTTGTCCGAACGCGTCCTCGACACGTTGATCGCGATCCAACGCGGCGAAGCCGGCTCGGGCATGGCCGACGAGCGCACGGTGATCCGCGCGATCGGTCAGGTGCCGTCGGAGCGCGCGGCGAAGTACGTGCTCGAGCTCTTCGACGCACGTCCGGACGTCGAGGCGAATCGCGCGCCGATCCAAGGCCTCGCGCCGCACCGCTGGTACGTGCAGGCGGCCGGGAACACGGGCGCCGCCGGCGCGCCGTACCTGCGCCGACGCTGGCTCGCCGAGACGGACCCCGCGCGCCGGATGGACCTCGTCAGCGCGATCTGCTTCTTCAAGAACGACGACGTGCGCGCGTTCCTATTGGAGGCGATCGAGGATCCTCGCCTCACGCCGCCCGAGCGGTTGCACGTGGCCGACCGCTGCGCGCGCTTCGGTCCCATGGCCACGATGGCGCCGGTGTTGAAGCGCGCGGCGCTGCGCATGGACGATCCGATCCTGCGCCCGGCCTTCAACTGCCTCTTGTGGGACTTCTACGGTGTCTCGAAGTAGAGGTGTTTCGAAGTAGGGGCGCTGCGAAGTAGGGGCGCTGCGGGCGAGCGGCCCTTCGAGATCGGAGCACGTCGAAGCGGCGCTCGACGTCGTGGTCAGCGCGTGCGGCGCACGGAGAGCCACGAGTCGTCGATGTCCTCGGGCTCCGGAGCGCCGTCGGCTCCGCTGAATCGGCCGTCCGAGTTCATCGCGCCGATCAATCCGCGCTGCGGCGTCCAGACGAAGGCACCTCGCCCCGTTTGGCCGTGGTTCCACGGCCACGCGCGCAACATGGGCTCGCCCGGGCGCAGCATCGTCATGTCGAACACGTAGCCGTGACGGCGCAGGCGTCCGCCGTCGAGGAACTCGAGGTCCTCGAGTCGACGCTTGAGGCCCGTGTCCTGTGCGACGAGGCTCGCCAGGTTGCGCTCGCCCACCTCGACGCCGGCCGGAGCGGGTTGCGCGGCCAACGCGCGCAGCATGCGCATCGCGTCGAGTTCGTTCTCGCGCAGCGCGAAGGCACGCAAGCGCGGGATCGAGATGAGCACGACCACCATGCCGATCGCGCCGACCGTGAGGTAGTCGAGCCACGGCACGACGCGCGCGTGAGCGGTCGTCGTCGCGGCGTTCGTGGCCGTCGCGTTGCCCCCCGCGGTCGGGGATCCCGTCTGCATCGTCATCGCGCCCCTCTCGAGTCTCTGCCGTCTCGTGTCCGTGTCGTTTCGTGTCCGTGTCGTTTCGATCTCGTGCCGCTTCCGTCGCGCGCCGCTTCCGTCGAGTGTCCGTGTCGTCGCGACCTCGCGAGCCGTGGATCCGAACGCGCGCGGCGCCGGGACGTCGCGGGCTCGCACTCGCTCGACCGTCCGAACTGGAATATGCTCCAGTGCATGTTGCGCCGACCGTCGATGCAAGACCTTTCTGCCCCGCTCGCGTCGGCCGCGCGCGCCGTGGCGGAACGTCTCTCGCGCACGGGAACGCGCGCGTGGATCGTGGGCGGGGGCGTGCGGGACCTGGCGTTGGGTCGCGAGGTCGAGGACGTCGACATGGCGTCGGCCGCGACGCCCGAACTCGTCGAGGCCACGTTCGAGCGCACGATTCCGTTGGGGCGGAGCTTCGGCACGTTGGTGATCCACCTCGACGGGCACGACGTGGAGCACACGACGTTCCGCAGCGAGGAAGGACACTCCGACGCGCGCCGTCCCGACGCCGTCACCTTCGGCGCGTCGCCCGAGGAAGACGCGCGACGACGCGACTTCACCTGCAACGCCCTGTACCTCGACCCGTTGCGCGACGAGTTGCTCGACCCGACGGGTGGATTGTCCGACTTGGAGGCCGGGCGACTCGCGTGCGTGGGGGATCCGCGGCGGCGGTTCGCCGAGGACGGGTTGCGCATCGTGCGCATGGCCCGTTTCGCGGGGCAGCTCGGGCTCGAACCGACGGCGACGACCCGCGCCGCGGCGATCGACGGCCTGGCCTCGCTGCGCGGGGTCAGCCGCGAGCGCATCCACTTGGAGCTCGAGAGCCTCATGCGGCGCGGCGGGGCCGCGCGCGCCCTGGCCGTCCTGTTCGAGACCGGCGTGCTCGAGGTCATCCTGCCGCTCGCGGCGCGCGGCGTCGGCGAGCGAACGTCCATCCTGACCCGCCTCCCGCCGCGACCGGGCGCGGCGTTGGGCTTCGCGGTGCTCCTGATGCCCGGCCCGGCGAGCTGGGTGGAGTCGGTCGCGGCGTTGGAGAGCTTGAAGCCATCGACCGAGCTCAGGGAGCGCGTCGTCGACACCTGGCGGCTCCTGGACGAGTTCGCGACCCAGTCGGGCGCGGGCCGCGCGACGCGGATCCGCTGGATGCGACGGCGCGGCTTCGACGAGGCCGTGGCGTTGGGGCGTGCCCGGGCCTTGGCCCGCGGACAGAGCGACGCGTGGTTCGAGGAACTGCGACTCGAGGCCGCGCGTCTGGGGCCCTCGGGCATCGCGCCGAGCCCGTTCGTGACGTCCGAGGACCTGCGACGTCACGGGCTCGTGCCGGGGCCGCGGTTCGGCGAGATCCTGCGCGAGGCCGAGGCGCTGCAGCTCGAGGGGCTGCACGAGGACCGCGCAGCTGCCTTGCGCTGGCTCGACGCCCGCCTTCAGGACGGCGGGAACACGCGACGCAACGCGTGAGCGATCGGGTAACCGCACAGGATCGCCGCCGCCGCCACGCCGCCGGCCGCTCCGCCGTGCAGCGTCGTCGACAACGAGGCCGCGATCGCCGTGACGATCAGGAGCCGACGCAAGCACGCGCCCATCGCGCGTTCGACCTGCGCACGCGTCCACGCGGGCGTGCGCAACGCCGTCGCGGCGACGCTCCACATCCCGACACCCGCGAGGACCGCGGCCGCCGCGAGCCCGGGCGCCGATCGCGACCACGACGGCGCGCCGGTGCTCGCGAGGCTCGCCGCGAACGCCGCGACCGACAGGACCGGCACGAGGGCGATGCCGATCAACAACGTGCGCGGTCGCTGGCCGAGCGGGGCCGCGTCTTCCGCGTCCTCCATGCGGCCGAGGCGCGAAGTCAGGAACACGTACGCGCCGTAGAAGAGCGGCGGCACGACCGCGATCGGCACGGGCAGCGGCGTCGTCCCGCTCGCGAGCGGCAGCGCCACGATCGCGCACGCGAGGTTCCCCGCGCGACAACACGCGATCAACAGCGGTCCGAGCCACGGCCCGCGACCCGCGAAGTCGTAGAGCAACGCCAACGCCGCGACGCCCGCCATCCACGCCGCCGCGAGCCACGACACGAACGCCGCGCACGCCACTCCACCCAGGACGAGCGCCGCGCCCAGTCCGGCCGCGACGAGCGGCGTCACGGCGCCCGAGGGGAGCGGACGTCCCGGACGCGTCCGCGCGTCGTGATCGCGGTCGTTCCAGTCGTTCCACGCCAACGCGCCGTGGTACACGCACAGCGACGACGCGACGAGCCACGCGCCCCGCGCGGGGAACGGTCCGACTCCCGCGCTCGCCAACGCGATGCCCGCCACGGCGTCGGCCGCCGCGGTGGGCGCGAGCGAGAGGCGCAAGAGCCGTCCGACGTCGGTCGGCTTCACGCGCTCATCCGGGCACGATCCAGCGCCGCACGTCGTTGTACATGACGTACACCATCAGCGAGACGATCAACACGACGCCGACCATCTGGCTGTAGCCCATCACGCGCTCCGACACCGGCGAGCCCTTGATCTTCTCGACCAGCAGGAACAACAAGTGTCCGCCGTCGAGCACCGGGATCGGCAGCACGTTGAGGAACGCCAAGTTCATCGAGAGCATGCACAGGAAGAACAGCAGCTTGGGCCAGCCGTCCGCCGCCCACGAATGCGACACCACGCCGATCGTGATGATCCCGCCGATGTTCTTGCTGTCGACGTGACCGAGCAGGATGCGCTTCAAGGTCAGCCACGACTCCTCGATGAACCGCCACGACGACGTGATGCCGACGCGCACGGCCTCGATCGGGCTATTGACCTGCTTGACGTAGGTCGCCTCGCGCACGTCGAACCCGTACACGGCGGGGAAGATCTCGGCCGGCGTCACCGGGATCGACAGGCGCTCCGTCTGTCCGGCCTCGTTCGTGCGCTCGACACCCAGCACGACCTCGGCGCCGGCCTTGGTTTGCTTGTTGGCGTCGACGATGTCCTGGAACTTGGCGATCGGCTTGTCGCCGACGGCCACGATGCGGTCACCGTCGCGCACGCCGGCGCGGGCGGCCGCGTGCTGTGGCGAAACGGCCACGATCGCGCCGTCGTTCACGCGCGCGAGACCGATGTCGCGGAAGAGACGCAGCGCGTCGCCCTCCGCGAACACGGGGCCTTGCACGTCGACGAACTCGCGATTGCGTTCGACGCGGATCACCGGGCGCGAGCCGATCGCGGTGGTCTGGAGAGCGACGAGCAGGTCGTACTCGCGCAGCACGGCCTTGCCGTTGATCGAGACGATGCGGTCGTCCTTGCGCAGGTCGAGCGTCGTCGCCGTGCCGCGCAGGTCCGCGACGAGGGCCGCGACGGGTTCGAGGCCCAGGCGTCGTTCGCCTTTCTTCGAGGGCTCCGGCGTCACGGTCACGTCGGCTTCACGGCCGTCGGCGTGGCGCACGCGCACGCGCATGGCGCCGCCCAGCATCCGCGCGGCCATGACTTGTTCCTCGAGCGAAAGGCCGGGCGGAGCGTCGTGCACCGCGACCAGACGATCGCCCGACTCGAGGCCGGCTTTCCCGGCGGCCGAAGCGCGGTCGACTTCCAACGTGCCGTTCGGATCGACGGCGCCGTGCACGCCGATGGCGTAGAAGCCCAACGCGCCGTTCTTGACCGGCGTGAGTTCGATCGTGCGCGGCTCCTTCGCGCCCGGTTCCAGCACCACGAGCTCCGTGCGCTCGGGCGAACCCAGTGCGACCTCGTTCAGGATGTGGCCGAACTGGTAGACCTCGTTGCCGTTGACGGACAGGACGCGCGTCCCCGGTTGCAGTCCGGCTTGCCACGCGGGCGTGCCCGGGATCGTGCCGCCCACGAGCGGTTCGGACAGCGGCACGCCCACGAGCATGATGATCGGGAACACGACCAGCGCGAAGATCACGTTCATCAACACGCCGCCCGAGAAGATCAGGAAGCGCTGCCCCACGCTCTTCGAGCCCAACTCGTCGGGTCCCGGCGTCGATCCCGACGACTCCTCGCCGGCCATCTTGACGTAGCCGCCCAAGGGTACGAGCGAGAGCTGGTAGCTCGTTCCGCCGCGCGTCCAGCCGATCAACTTGGGCCCGAAGCCCAGGCTGAACGTCTCGACCCGCACACCGCACCAGCGGGCCGCGAGGAAGTGGCCCAACTCGTGAACGAAGATCACGAGCCCGATGCCCAGCGCGACCATCGCGTACAGGCGGAACTCGACGAGGAATTGGTCCATCAGTGAGGTGTCGGATCGACGGAGTCGAAATCAGGGAGTCGTGGGGGAGGGAAGCGCAGTGTGCGCCGCGCGGGGTCCGGGTTCGAGGGCTCTTACACGAGTCGTTCCGGAGCGCGCCCGGAGCCGGGCGCCGCGGGGCAGGCCGCGACCTCGCGGCGCGCGATTTCGCGTGCACTGCGGTCGGACGAGAGCAGCGCCTCGACCGTGCCGGCGTTGCGCGGGCGGCGGTCGAGGACGCGTCGGTTGATGCGCGGGATGTCGGGGAACGAGATCGAGCCGTCCAGGAACGCCTGCACGGACACCTCGTCGGCGGCGTTCAGCACCGCGCCCGAGTCGCCGCCTTCGTCGACGCAACGGTAGCCCAACTCGAGCGCCGGGAAGCGCGCCGCGTCCGGCTCCTCGAACGTCAGGGTCTGGAACGTGCTCACGTCGAACCCGCGCAAGTTGCAGGGCGCGCGATCGGGATGGTGCAACGCGTACTGGATCGGACCGCGCATGTCCGGCGGACCCATCTGCGCGATCACGGATCCGTCGACGAACTCGACCATCGAGTGGACGATCGACTGCGGATGGATCACGACCGAGATGCGCTCGCGCGAGAGTCCGAACAGGTGGTGCAGCTCGATCACTTCGAGTGCCTTGTTCATCAACGTGGCCGAGCCGATCGTGATGCGTGGCCCCATGCTCCAGTTGGGGTGCTTGAGCGCCATCGCGGGCGTCGCGCGGGCCATGTCGCTCGCGCTGGTGGTGCGGAACGGTCCGCCCGACGCCGTCAGGAGGATGCGTCGCACGCGTGAGACGTCCTCGCCGCGCAGGCACTGGAACACGGCCGAGTGCTCGCTGTCGACGGGCAGGATCACGGCGCCGCGGTCGCGCGCGAGCTGCATCAGCGTGTCGCCCGCGATCACGAGCGATTCCTTGTTCGCCAACGCGAGGCGCTTGCCGCGCTCGAGCACGCGCACGGACGGCAAGAGCCCCGCCGCGCCCACGATGCCGTTCAGCGCCACGTCGTAGTCGCCCTCGCGCGCCAACCGCTCCGCCGCGTCGGGACCCTCGAACACGTGGATCGACGCGGGCAGTCGCGCGCGCAACTCGTGCGCGCCCGCCGGATCGCTCAAAGCCACGAAGCGCGGGCGGAACTCCAAGGCTTGCTCGAGGAGCCGCTCCCACGATCCGTTGGCCGTCAGGCCCTCGACGCGCCACGCGCTGCGTTGACCGCGCAGCAGGTCGAGCGTCTGGGTGCCGATCGAGCCGGTGCTGCCGGCGAGGAGCAAGGATGCCATGGGCCAGGGGTTCGGAGCGCGGGCTCGCGGGCGCGCGGACGCCGTGCGACGCCTCCGCGCGGGCCGCGGAACGGGCAGGACGTCCACGCGGTTGCGGACCGCGCGGTCGAGCGCATAGCTTAGGAGACGCACGGTCGGCAGGGAATGCTCGTCGCCCGCGCCCCGCCGTCGCCGTGTGGCCCCAGATCGCAAGACACTGCCCCCTGTGCGGCGACCGCCTCGTGCGCGGCGCGGTCGAGGGTCGCGATCGGCAACGCTGCGCGTCGTGCGCGTTCGTGCTGTACGAGAACCCCTCCAGCGCCGCGGCCGGCGTCGTCATCGACCGCCGTGGCCACGTGCTGCTCGTGCGGCGCGCGATCGAGCCCTTCCGCGGCTCGTGGGCGCTGCCCGCGGGCTACCAGGAGATCGACGAGGATCCCTCGCGCACGGCCGTGCGCGAGGTGCGCGAGGAGAGCGGCATCGAGGTCGAGGTCCTGGAGCTGCTCGACCTGCTCTTCATCCCCGCCGACGCGCGCAAGCCGGCCAACTTGGCCGTGTACCTGTGTCGGCCGGTCGGGGGAACCCTCCGACCGGGCCACGATGCCCTGGAAGCAGCGTGGTTCGACCTGGACGCCCTGCCCGAGGACCTGGGGTTCGACAACGGGCCGCGCGTCCTGCACCCGTTCCGGGCCCGGCGCTTCCGTTCGGAATGACGTCGCGGGACTTCGACCGCGCGGGCACGCGGGCTATGCTCCACGTTCCATGAACAACGGCCCGACTCGTTACGCCGAAGCCGGCGTCGACATCCACAAGAAGTACGAGGCGGTGGATCGCGCGACCGAGGCGATCCGACGCACGTTCACGCCGGGCGTCGTGGGGGACGTGGGCCTCTTCGGCGGCCTGTTCGATCCCGCCAAGATGGGTTTCGGGGACGCGCTCCTCGTCGCCAGCACCGACGGAGTCGGCACCAAGGTCGAGGTGGCGCGCGCCGCGGGCGTGTACCACACGATCGGCGCCGACTTGGTGCACCACTGCATCAACGACATCCTCGTGCAGGGTGCTTGGCCGCTCTTCTTCCTCGACTACATCGCCGTGGACAAGATGGAGCCGCGCATGGCGAGCGACCTGATCCGCGGTTGCGCGGACGCGTGTCGCGCGAACGGCTTGGCGCTCCTGGGCGGCGAGACCGCCGAGATGCCGGGCACGTACATGCCGGGCGCGTTCGACCTCGCGGGCACGATCGTGGGCGCGGTCCAGCGCGACAAGTTGCTCGACGGCTCGCGCGTGAAGCCGGGACAAGTGCTGCTCGGGTTGTCGTCCTCGGGCTTGCACACCAACGGATTCTCGTTGGCGCGCCGCATCGTGTTCGACACGGCCAAGCTCGGTTTGAGCGATCGTCCCGCGGAGCTCGGTGGTCCCACGGTCGCCGAAGCGCTCTTGGCCGTGCACAAGCCGTACTTGAAGCCGCTGTGGGGCCTGCTCGAGCGCTCGAAGATCGCCGCGATGGCGCACATCACGGGCGGTGGGCTCGTCGACAACGTGCCGCGCGTCCTCGGACGCTGCGACGCGGTCATCGACCGCACGAGCTGGACCGTTCCGCCGCTCTTCCGCTTCTTGTGCGACAAGGGCCGCGTGTCCGTCGACGAGAGCTACCAGGTGTTCAACATGGGCATCGGCATGGTCCTGTTCGTCGACGCGCGCGACCGCGACGAGGTCGTCGCGCACCTCGCGGCCGCGGGCGAACCGGCCGTGGTGATCGGACGCGTGGAAGCCGCGCGTGGGCCCGAGGGAGTGGTGCGCTGGTCGGCCTGATCGCGCTCCTCGTCGCGCTGTCCTTCTCGCCCGCGCAAGGCGGCGACCGCGCGAACGACGCCTGGCGCGAGCTCTTCGCGAGCCTCGCGCGACTCGAACGCGCTCCGCGCGGATCGGCGGAGTTCGAGGCCGATTGGAATCGACTGCGCGACGTCGCGACGGAGCGCGAGCGCACGGGGCGCAAGGCCCAGGACGCGGTCACGAAGTACCGCGCGCGCACGATCCTGTTCCACCTCCAGCGACTGCGCGGGTTGCCCGCGCGGCCCGCGACCGAACCCGACGTCGTCATCGACTGGCTCCCGCACGAGGCCTGGTTCGCGGCGCGCGCGCTCGTGCCCGGATCCCACCGCGTGTACGCGTCGGTCGCCGCGTTGCGCGAAGCGCCCGACGGAGACGCGGAGCGCGAGCGCGTCGACGTGGCCGTGCGCGTGTCCGAGGACGAGCGCGCGTTGTTGCGCCTGGACCTGGCCGAGATGCCGGCGCGCGTCTTGTTCGATCGCGCTCCCACGGCCGCGAACGCCACGCGTCTCGCGCGGCTCCTCGTCTTGCGCGGCACGGGCGACGAAGCGATCCAGACGCTCACCCGCGCGATCGACGGCGAATCCGACC
>Ga0075163_10005392_pt1 | contig 17084 bp, 16 predicted proteins | sample JI1023141ADNA_FD_71478 | JGI IMG/M metagenome (GOLD analysis project Ga0075163, IMG submission 71478) | Wastewater effluent complex algal communities from Wisconsin, to seasonally profile nutrient transformation and Carbon sequestration -... | ecosystem: Engineered > WWTP > Effluent > Algae...
GAATGCGGTAAAGACGGTAGAAATTCGCATCATAGAACACACAAAAAAGTTGATGAGTAAAGTTGGTAATTTTCGTAACAAAAGTGGTGCTTTACGTGATAGGCGCAAGATTCTCCGCCACATCCGTGCTATACGCATTCAGCGCAGGCAAGAGCGCTACCAGCGCCGTAAGCGCCAGCACACCAGCCAGCAACGGCGCATCGAAGCTGTACCACAGTGCAAAATCCAGTTTTGCGCCGAGCTGCTGTTGCAGTGCGGATTTGGCAAGGTTCAGTCCAATGCGCGAAAGCAATAGCCCCGCAACACTTCCCACAAAGCCGATGATAACCGCTTCGGCAAGCATGAGACCAACAATAGAGCGCCTGTGCGCACCCAGCGACCGCAAAATCGCAATCTCTCGCCTGCGCTCGTTGAGCGAGGTGTACATTGCCACCACGATAGAAATTGCGCCAACAATAATGACCAAATACGAAATGCCGAGCAAAATACCGTTCACATTACCCACAATTTGGAACAAGCCCATAATCTCACGAATCGGCATGGCTGCTTGTGCTGATGTGCCGTCGTTCACACTGCGCGTGAAGCTGTCATAAAAAACGGGGCTTTTGAGTTTTACCGCAAGTGCGGTAACGGTTGTAAACTCCGGCGGAATCGGGTGTTCGTGGTGTTCTTCTTTGTGTTCTTCAGAATGTTCGGATTTCGCTTCGGATTTTTTCTCACCATTGGCTGTGGCAAGCGCTTGCTCAGCGGCTTCTCGTGCTTCTTCGTACTCGTGATAATGCGTGTCCCAGACGGTTCGCATCGTCATATACACGCCTTTGTCAACCGCAGTGCCGGTGGCGGCAAGCGTCCCCACGATAGGCATTCTCCCGTGGTCGTGTGCGCCGTCTTCGTTCGTTTCCAAGCCGTGTCGGACGGTGATGGAATCGCCTGTTTTGAGGCGCAAATTTTGTGCGACTTCTGCACCAAGCACTGCTTCAAAATCGCCTGTAAACGGCTTGCCGTCTGCCATACCGATTTGCAAGCCTTTGCGATATTCAAACTTCGTAAAAAAGTCTGCCGTTGTGCCAATGACCTTGAAGCCGCCGACGTTATCACCAAACACCATCGGGAGGCTTGATTTCACGCGCTTGTCGGCTCGTATGCGCTCGCAATCAGCAAGCGGAAAATTGCCGACCGGAGCGCCAACGTGATAGAGTGTATTCAGCACAAGCTGAAGCGGACTGCCCTTCGCGCCGACGATAATCTCAAAGCCCGTGTCCTTTTGCGAAAACGACCGCTCTGCTTCAACGCGCAGCGTGAGAATAGCTGCCGTGAGCGCGACACCGACAGCAACCGATACTATCGTGAGTGCCGTTGCGACCGAGCGCTGTTGTAAAAAACGAAGCAGAAGTTTGAACGTGTTCATGGGGAATTATTATGGAGTATAATGGTAATTTTTGAAGCAATTTTTGCAAATTTTTGCAGATAAACGAAGTAGAAAGAACGCTCGTTATTTATTTTTGCACAAATACTCGTTTATTTGCGTAAAAAAAAATGCTCTTATCGTACAGAATTGTGAATCCAAATCAAAAACGGGTCGTAGCCGCGTTCTATGGGCAGAGCAACGATAGCAGGACAGTCGTAGCTGTGAATCTCCGACGCTTTGTCTATCAATGCCTGAAGCCGCTCGTCATTCGTCTTGGCAATAAGCACTGCTTCCTGACTGGTTTCCATAGCGCCTTCCCACCAATAGATGGACTTCATGCCGGGCAGGATATTGACGCAGGCGGCAAGGCGCTCCTCGACAAGTACCGAGCCGATGCGCTCTGCTTCTTCTACGCCGGAGGTGGTGATATAGACAAAATGTGCTTTGGGCATGATTGTTCTTTCCGGATAATCTTTTCAGATAAATGATTGTGAGTTCAAGGAATTGGGGTCGTCGGTGCTTGCTGCGGCAGCGAAACGACAAACGCCGCTCCGCGTCCCGCCTCACTCACGACCCAAATGCTACCGTTCATCGCTTCCACATAGCGCTTCACAATCGAAAGCCCAAGCCCCGTCGAGCTTTCGCCGCCTGTGGGTTGTGCAGAAAGTCGTGCAAATTTTCCGAAGAGGCGGATTTTATCGTCGCTCGTCAATCCGGGTCCTTCGTCCTCGACAACGATAAAGACGCTGTTCGGCATCAGCACTACTTCATCAGGTTCAGGCATATACGCCGGTTCGAGGCGGGTTGCTACTTTCATCCAAACATTTTTTTCAGGTGGTGAGTATTTGATGGCATTGGAAAGAAGGTTGTCCAGCACTTGATGGAAGGTTTGGGATTCCACGAAGGCAGTAAATTCGGCGGGTTGCTCCAGATGCAAACGAATAGATTTCATCTCAGCAATGGGCGTGTAATGGTTCACCAACGCCGTAATAATGTTCGTGATGGCAAGCGTCTCACATTCAATCGTCACGCCGCCTTGCTCGATTGCTTCCAAACTGAGCAGTGAGCCGATAAGGTCAAGCGCACGGGTGGCAGCGTCATTGATGAGTTCAAGAAAATTTTCTCTCTCTTCTGTCGAAAACTCTTCGCTTTGGTGAATCATCATGTCGGAGATAGTCTTAATCGCACCCATTGGATTTTTCAAATCATGGGCGACAATGCCCATGAGTTCGGATTTTTCACGGTTAAGCTCCTCCAGCCGCGCCAGTGCGTCGGCAAGTTCTTTATTGCGAGTAGAAATATCGTGATGCTCGAAGCTGATGCGGACAGTTTCGAGAAGCTCTTCGGGGTTCCAAGGCTTGGTAATAAACCGATACACATTGCCAAGATTGATGCTGGCGATAATATCTTGCACGTCGGTGTAGCCCGTCAAAATAATACGGACAGCTTGAGGCACGAACCCACGACTTTGCGCCAAAAATTCGGGTCCCTGCATACCGGGCATACGTTGGTCGGCAATAATCACCTCCGGCGCAATGCCTTGTTGTAGCAGCGCCAAAGCCACATCGCCCGATTCCGCTGTATAGACTCGGTAGCGCTCGTGGAAAAGCCGCGCCAGCATTTCGAGCAGCATCGTTTCATCGTCCACAATGAGCAAGGTGCGGAGTTCTCCCGCACCCGATGTCTGTTTGGAGTCGGCGCTGGCAGAGAGATCGCCATCCAGCAGCGTGAGCGGCGTATCGTCGTCGTCGCTCAGATGCAGCAAACTGTCCGGCGCGTCGGCGTGGTCGGATAAGGACATATTGCCAGAGTGCTTCATATCGCTTGCGTTCATGCTGTTTGCGGAAAAGTGAGTGTAAAGATTGTGCCCTTGCCAATGCTTGATTCAACGTGTAACGAAGCACCGTGCCGCTCAATAATTTGCTTAGAAATACTTAGCCCCAAGCCGCTATTGCCCGTACCTTTGGTGCTGAAAAACGCTTCAAAGATATGCTTTTTTACCTTCTCGTCCATACCTTGTCCGTTGTCGGCTATTTCAAGCGTGATAGTATGCTGGTCATTATTCTTTCTACCGCGCACAGCAATAGTGCTTGCGCCAGCTTGTGCGGCGTTGACCATCAAATTCAGAAAGACTTGGTTCAGTTCGCCCGCATTGCCCGTCATGCGAATATCGCTTTCCACCTCCACTTGGACGGCGATTGCTTTGAACTGGTATCGAAAAATCTCGACGGTTGACGTAATTTCTTCGGGGAGATTGACGGTGTACATCCCGTCGCGCTGGTGTTTGGTGAAGTTCTGCAAGTTTGCCACGATATTTTTCACCCGCTGTGCGGCTTTGTTCGCTACGGCAAGCGTCTGGTCAGCATCGGCGCAGAGTGCGGCAAAATTTTGCGCTCGCTTCGTCTGTTTGCTGCTTTCATCTAAGAGTGCAAAGAAATACTCGTGAATTTTCTGAATCGTTTGCTCTGTCTCGTAGAGTGCCGAAAGAATCGCGGCATTGGGATTGTTGATTTCGTGCATCACCCCTGCGGTCAGCATACCGGCGGCGTTCATGCGTTCGCTTTGCACAAGTTGGCTTTGGGCAGCTTGCAGTTCTTTCATTGCCTCGTCGAGTGCCATGTTTTTTTCTTGCAGTTCGGTATTTGCCAATTCGATTTCCCGCGCTTGCTCGGTCTGCACTTCGATTTGGCGCTGAATCTCTTCGTTGGCGGCAGCAAGGTCGAGATTGTTGTCCTTGAGCTGATAGTTCAGTGCGCTCAGTTCGCGGGTTTGCTGCTGGATTTGAGCTATGTACACACGCAAATTACCGACCATCTGGTTAAAAACCTGCGTGAGCGTTCCGATTTCATCAGGCGAGGCAATCGGCACATCGGCAATATCCAGTTCTCCCCGTGCGACTTTGCTGGCAGCCGCCTCCAGCGTTTGAATCGGACGGACGAGGCGTGAGGTCTGCCAGAAAAACACTAGCCCGCCACAAAGCAAAATAGCAATGCTCACCATAATTCCCAAGCGGCGGCTTTTGCGAACGTCTTGCATCAGAAAGGTGCGCGTAAGCCCCAGCGCAAGTTGCCCGTGCATTGCGCCTTGCAGCATTATCGGGAGCACAACGATTGTTACGTCGGAGGTTTCGTGCGTCCGATGGGTGATGCCTTGAAAGTCTGATGAACACAAGCGGTGAATGATGTCACGAAAGGGGAAAGCGTTGGGTTTGTTAATTGCGCCCATCTGTACGCCTTGCGTATTGAAGGCAAGAACAAATTGCACGTCAGGAAGTGTTTTCAGTCCCTCAAGAGCGTTTTTCACTGAAACGGTATCGTCGAACATCATACCCGATGCCGTACCGTAAGCGGTTACCTGCGCCAACACGAAGGCTTTTTGATTGAGATACGACGACATTTCGCTCTCTTGATGCATCGGGAAAAACCACGCCACAAATACCGATACCGCCAATAACAGCACCAATGCCAAAGCAATAAGTTTTTGCTTTATACCGAAGAACGATTGGTGCATGGCTCTAACTTTGGGTTGATGTGCAGTTTTGACGGAACGCCCTTCCCCACGCAATCGCCTGAAAAGGCAGAAGGAATATGGACTCAACAACTTATCAAAAATAAAGAGATTTCCAAAGAACTTGAAATACAAGGAACTGCTTTCGAGAACAAATGTTTATTTTGCCTCCAGAATTTTGTTTTGCTTCGGGTGTTTTAGACAGGCAGTACAAGGCTCATTTCAAACCAAATCGTTCGCCAATGATTCAAAAAAAATACCGACAAGACGAGAATTGTGTGATTATACCACAGAAAACCCGTATTTTTGTTGCTTGCTTATTTTTTACAATGTTCACCAGAATATGTCCAACTCTTTTGTGAGCGACGTGCGTCAACGACTTTTTTATATGATTCTGACGGTTTTGCTTTTTATGCTTGGGTCTGTCAATCACCCTTCGCAGAGCGGTTTTTCATATTCACTGTTTGCACAGACTTCATCACCTACGTCGCCGCAAACACCACCGTCTCTTTCTTCGGGAAGCATTATCGTCCAAGAACCGAAAGTGCAGTGGGCATCTAAATTGGTGCGCATTACCGCCCAACTGCGTAATATCGGTGCTTATTCGGCGTATCAATTACTTGGCAAGCCGAATATTCTTTCCCGCGCAGGCGAGACCAATCCTTGTTCGTGGGCATCCTCGAAAGACAACAACAAAATCCCGGTCAGTATTACCGATAATCTGCGGGTCGGCTTTGCGGTGCCCGTTGTAGCCCGTCAGGTGGCTGTGGCGGAGAACCTCAATCCGGGCGCAGTCACGGCTATCATCGTGCGTGGTACAAGCCCGCAAGAATTTGACACCGTGTATAAGGCGCCAGCCCGATTGCTTCCCGTGAACTGGCGTATGCTCAACGTTTTTTTTGAGCCGCGCCCTTTCAAAGTGAGCGAAGTAGAATTGGTCGTCAATGTGGGCTTGGTGCCGGGAACAAACGAGATAGATGCAATCGCGCTTGGTACGACACTTGATACGATTAAGCCGGAAATCAACCTTATTTCCGGCGCACAAACGGCAATTTCGCCGGAGAACCTTGGAGCAGGCGTAAACTCATCGTTTGACGAGCTATTTCCGATAATCTCTCCCGACGGCAAAACGCTCTATTTTTGCCGAAAAAATTATCCCGAAAATTATGGTTCTGATAAGTTTGAGGACATCTGGTATTCCGAGCAGCAAGAAGACAGCACAACGCATCAACTTATATGGGGAGCAGCAAAAAACATCGGGCAGCCACTGAACAATCAACACCCGAACTTCTTGTGCGGTATTTTGCCGGATGCAAATACGATGCTTGTTGGCAATGTTTATATGTCCAATGGCGGCGTAAAAGGCGGTATTTCTATGTCCTACCGCACCACAGAGGGCTGGAGTATGCCGGTACGTCAGCAAATTCTTGATTACCAAGTGAACAAAGACGTTGTGAATTATTCGCTTGCACCCGACGGCAAAACGCTTTTGATGGCACTTGACCGCAATACCTCGCTGGGCGGAATGGATTTGTTCGTGAGTTTTCTGCAACCAAGCGGGAAGTGGTCGGCACCGCTCAATCTGGGACGCGACATCAATACCGCCGGAGATGAAACAACCGTCTTTCTTGCAAGTGATGGCATGACGCTTTATTTCTCGTCGGACGGTCATAACGGCTATGGCAACAATGATATTTTCATGGCGCGGCGTTTGGATTCCACGTGGCAGCGTTGGACGGAGCCGCAGAACTTAGGAAGCTCCATCAATACGCCCGACTGGGACGCATACTTTTCGCTTCCGGCTTCGGGGGAATTTGCCTACTTTGTTTCCTACAAAGACCCGGCGGCAAAAGGCGACATTTACCGAATTGCCATTCCCGATGCTCTGCGTCCGCGTCCCGTTACACTCATGTCCGGCAGAGTGCTGGATGCTCGCACAAAAAAGCCCATCGGAGCGATTATTCGCTATGAATCCCTGACCACAGGACGAGAAATCGGCGTGGCACGAAGCGACTCCTCGACGGGTGCTTATACAATCTCACTTCCGGTGGGCGAACTCTACGGTTTTCGTGCAGAATCGGACAAATACATTTCGATTAACGAGAACATTGACCTTCGAAATTTGCAAAAGTATCAAGAGGTAAAACGTGATTTGCGCCTTGTGAAACTTGAGAAAGGTCAGTCCGTACTGGTCAATAATATCTTTTTCGATACCGGGAAATGGGATTTGCGCCCCGAATCCGACCCTGAATTAAAGCGCATCGCAGAGCTTTTGCAGCGTAATCCTTCGATGGCAATTACAATTGCGGGCTACACCGACAACGTAGGTGCAAAAAAGGCAAATCTCGAACTGTCGCAGAAGCGTGCACAAGCGGTGTTTGCATACTTTACACAGTTAGGAATTGAGCAAAAGCGTCTTTCTGCCAAGGGCTATGGCGCAGATAAGCCCGTAGCAAGTAACAAATCGGAAGAAAGCCGCCAGCAAAACCGCCGCGTAGAGTTTGTCATTGAGGCAGAGTAAGGTTAAGCATTTTTTGCAGAAAGACTTATTTGCAGAAAGACTATTTGAACAAAGACTTTGAGAGGAGACGTACACTATGAATCTTTCGACACCACAACGAATAGCTCTCTTTCTTGCCGCCATCGGCGGGATTGTTTGGCTTGGCGGCTTGATTGTGCGGGCTGCGCTCGGATTTGATTTATTCATCGCCGGTACGCTCACCTTCAAGCCCGATATGCCCGCACTGGCGCAAGCCCAGACGCTCCGGCTCTTTGCGAGAACGTCGTTCTATACCATCTGCGGCTATGGCGCACTCTTGCTGATAGGCGGCTATTTGTGGCTGTCGCACAAGGCGCTTTGGCAAGAGCGTGGCGGACTGTTTATTGGCGGGATGCTGGTGCTGCTGTATATTCCCATTGAATGTTGGCAGATTTACTACGATGTAGAGCTGATTCAGTTGGTACAATATGCTTCCTACAACGATTTTCCGTTAGAAGCCGCAAAACAGCTCTTAGTCAAGCGTATTACGCTTTTGAGCGGAGCCGGACCGTTTTTGTCTATGCTTGGCTATCTAAGTTCTGTTTTTTGCCTTATTGTCCAGCCGATGCGAATACAACGCACTGCACGCGCAGCGCATCATTCCTAGCGCAGGAGGATGTTCGCGTATTCAAGAGCGATACTTTGCCCGAACTTGACTATATTTGCACCGCATAAAAACTACGATTCACCTCATGTAACTTTTTGACCCACAAAGCGTATTGAACAGTTATGAGTAAATTTTCTATCGAGCAGAAAACCAACGGTAGCACCGAAGTCTTTTATTTGAAAGGCTTTTTGGACGCGCATACCGCACCGGAGCTGGAGTCGGCAATTGCCAATGCAATAGAAGCCGGTCAGCATCGCCTTGTCGTAAACTTCAATGACCTCGAATACATCAGCAGCGCCGGATTGGGCGTGTTCATGGTCTTTATTGAAGAAGTACGAGCAACCGGAGGCGATATTAAACTTACCGCTATGAAACAAAAAGTCTTCACCGTCTTCGATTTGCTGGGTTTTCCGATGCTTTTTGACATTACCGAAAAAGAAGAAGAAGCACTCGCTAAATTTTCGGCATGAATTTTCAATAGCACAAACGAGGGGAAAGTAGAGAAATAAACTTTTCCCGACAAAGCATTATCGTACAAGAGATATTGCTCAATTTGTTATCACACAGACCACCCCTTTACGTAGTACGCACACAGAATCAGAATGTCCAAAACAGATTCATTCACCCACGAACGCCTTACTGCATCCGGCGACACGACCGAACTAGAGCGAATCCGCCAGTTCGTTCAGGACAAAGCGCGTGAATTTGGATTTTCTGAGCAGAACATCCACAAAATTGCTCTTGCTGTGGACGAAGCGTGCTCCAATCTTATCCGCCACGCCTACCAACTCGACGACTCCAAAGAATTTTTTGTTGATATTAGCCCCAACGATGACGATACGCTTGTCATCGAAATCCTTGATAATGGCACTGCTTTTGACCCCCTCACTGTCCCCATCCCCGACCTTAATCAATATGCCGCCCAGCATCGCAAAGGCGGCTTCGGCGTTCACATTATCCGTATGGTAATGGATGCCGTAGAATATTTCCCTGCCGACCCCACACACCAGATGAACCGCTTAAAATTAGTTAAAAAACTAAGTTGAACGGGTCATTGAAAAATCGCAAGGCAGCGTCGATATTTTCATTGTGATTTTTCGATGTGACTTTTTCGTCGTCTTTTTTTTTCATCACGACTTACACGGCAACTGCACCGTTATTGTCGTAGCCACGCCGGGAATGCTTTGAATGTGCACCGTTCCGTCGTATGCCTGCACCAGCTTTTTGACCAGTGCCAGCCCCAGTCCAATTCCCTGTTGCTCATAAATTTCGCGCTCAAACTGTACGTAGGCATCCACTAGTTTGATTTCTTCCTCCGACATGCCACGCCCTTTATCTGTTACAGACATCGTGTATAAGCCATTTGCAACGGATGTCGTTATCGTGATTGGTGTGCCCGGAGCAGAAAACTTACAGGCATTATCAACCAATTCTTCAATGATTTTTCGTATGTACGCGGCTGTAATCGCCAGCGTCGCGCCTACAAGCGTACTCTGCACGTCGTCTTGGCGTTTGTATTTGGCAGCTATTGTTGAAACTCGCTCCTGCAAAAGATCAACCGTCAAATAAACATCGTCGTTCGGAAAGATATGTGCGGCTTGCTGGCGTAGAGTCGCCACTTCAATTTGTGCAAAAAGAAGAAAATTTTCTACCAGACGTTGAAGGCGCTCAGCATTATTACGAATTTGGTCGAGCATCATGGTAATCGTCTCGTCATCAAGATTCTTATAGGCGCGGAGCATTTCCGACAATCCGATAAGCCCGCTCAGAGGGGTGCGGAACTCGTGCGGAAGCGAGCTTGCAATCCGCAAGCGAACATTGTCCAGCTCTTGTTGGGAGCGGCGTTCTTGAGTTTCTTGACGCTGAAGACGGGTAGAGACCACACCTAAGAGTTCGTCTATGCTGAACGGCTTGGGCAAATAATCATCCGCCCCTAGATTCATCCCCTCGCGGATATGAGCAATATCGGCTTTCGCGGAAAGAAAGATGAATGGAATCGTTGCTGTTGATTCTTCCGCACGCAGCGCTTTGAGTACTTCGTAACCATCCATTTCGGGCATCATCACATCGGAAATAATTAAATCCGGCACCTCACGCCGTGCCATCTCAAGCCCCTCACGTCCATCCTGTGCCGCGAAGACCTGATATGGCTCTTCGGACAGCTCCAGCGTATCGACGATGCGATTGCGGATGTTCTTTTCATCTTCGATAACAAGAATTTTTTTCATAGTGTCTCTTGGAGAGGCTGCGAGAGGAAGAGAGTTCTGGCAAATTTATGAAACCCTGCATGGAATGACAACAATAAATTCTGTTCCCGCTCCAATGGCGCTCCGGCAGGTGATTGTGCCTTGGTGCGCTTGCACAGCTTGCTTCACAATTGCCAGCCCCAGCCCGGTACCGGATATATTGCCGACATTGCTTGCTCGGTAAAATGGTTCAAAAAGGTGACGCAAATCTTCGTCGGAAATACCAATCCCGCTGTCTTTCACCGATAGACGCACAGCGCTTTGTCCATCATTGTTGCCCTTGACTACATCACCACCATCAGGCATAAAGTGTATGCGGAACTCAATCGGTATGTCTTTGGGCGAATACTTCAGTGCATTAGAAAGAAGATTGGTCAAAATATGGCGCAGGAGCTTCTCATCCAGCCAGAGAAGTTTCGGCAGTCCACCGGTGATGTGAGCAATTATGCGGTGTTCGTTCTCGGGCACGATTTCAAAACCATTGATGACGTTCTCGCACAGTTTAGAAAGATTAATAGAGGACGGCGCAAAATCAAGCCCCTTAGCATCGGCTTTGCCCAGATAGAGCACATCTTCCAGCAGGTGCGACATTGTGTCCACCGCTTGCAGAATATCGTGCAGATATTCGGTCTGCTTTTCCGGCACCAGACGCTCACGCAAGCGCTCCAGTAGCTCCGCCGAGGCACGAATAGTTGTAAGCGGCGTACGGAATTCATGCGAGACCATCACGACAAAGCGCGACTTGAGGGCGCTGAGTTCGCGCTCTTGTTCTAAGGCGCGTTTTATCTCATCTTCAGCCTGTTTTCGTACGCTGATGTCGCGGGAGTAAATCACGGCACCCGTAATATCGCCATGCTCGTCAATGATGGGGTTGAACGAAATTTCATAATCGGCAATTAGCTCTTCAATCTCATAGCGCAGATGCTTCGTAAAACGGTCGCCCATGAGAACGGTGTCATAAAAACCTTTCCATTCATCGGAAGATGCGCCCGGCATCAGATACAGAGAATTCATCCCTAACTTCGCCTCGCGGTAGTTATTGTACACCGTCAGAAGCGAGTAGCAAGCGGCGTTCATCGCGGTCAAGCAATAGCCTCGGTCAATAGACCAGATCGCGTCGTTCGTGCTTTCAATGAGTGTTTTGAGGTTGCTTTGGCTGGAACGAAGTTGCTTGTTTGCTTCCTCAAGCTGTTGTGTACGGTCTTGGACGCGCTCTTCGAGCGTAAGATTGAGCGCTCGAATTTGCTGGTCTGTTACTTTTCGCTCAGTAATATCCCACACTGTACCAAAAAGTGCGGTTGTGTTCCCGTCCGCATCCGTTACCGGCTTGACCCGAACATCCAGCCAGCGGAGAGAACCATTGCGAAGAATACGCACTTCTTCTTGAAGCATTTCCTGATGATGCACAGCCCGCCCCAAGCCTTCCCGCACAATGGATTTGTCTAAGGGGTGGACAATTTCAAGAAAGCCTCTCCCGTCAAACGGCGTGGCATTGCGCTGTACGCCCAATATGCGGTAGAGTTCGTCCGACCACTCCATTGCATTATTTGCCAAATCTACATACCAACTGCCAAGATGCGCCATACGCTGTGCCTCAGCAAGACTTTCCTCGCTACGCCGCAGCTTTTCCGCCAGCTTCTTTTGTTCACTGATGTCGCGGGCGATAGCCACAAAATGCGATGGTGCACCGTCGTCATTGCGCACGAGCGAGGTGATAACGTTAAACCAGAGCCAGACACCATTACGATGATAAACGCGAAGTTCCAGATTCGACCCTTCGTTTTCACCTCGTGCACCTTGCATCATCAACTCACCAAGATAAACGGAGTGCTCAGGGTGAAGAAACTCCTGAAAATTTTTCCCGACGACTTCTTCTGAAGCAAAGCCCAGAGCGGTCTGGAACGTATTAGAAGCAAAGGTTATTGTACCATCGAAGGCAATCGTAGCGATAATTGCATTGGTGTTGTCAATGATATTGCGCAGACGCATTTCGCTTTCCTGAAGCGCTTTCGACTGAAGTCGGCGCTCGGTAATATCGCGCACTGTCCCGAAGAGTTTGATGACTTCGCCGGACGTACTCTTGACCGCTTTACCGCGTGCTTCTTGGTAACGCGATACGCCGTCCCGCCCGATGATGCGGATTTCCATTTTGTAGGGTGTGCCCATGCGCACTGCCTCCCCAATAAATCCCGCAGCCCGCACCTTATCTTCCTCAGAAACCATTGCCATATATTCTTCTAAGGTCGGCGACTGCGATTGCGGCTCCATGCCAAAAAGCCGAAAGGTTTCGCCCGACCACCTGATTTCTTGCATCGGAATATCAAATTCCCAACTCCCGATATTGGCGATATGCTGTGCTTCTTCCAGTATAGCTTTGTGATTACGAAGGTCTTCTTCAATAGCTTTCCGTCGAGAAATATCCGTGATGCGTGTTACGCGGATAAAATGGTCGCCCACACTAAGGCGCTTTGCCAAATGTGCTGCCCAGAAAACACGCCCCGTGAGCGTTTTGTATTCTAGTTCAGCATAAATCACGCCTTCGATTTGAAGTTCCAGCGACCGCTTGCGAAGTTCTTCAGCGCTCAAAGGAATTACCCGCAGACTCACGCCATTTATGCCCACAAGAGACTGCTTTGTTGGCGCTTCAAAGAGTTCTATCGCCGGCTGATTACACTCAATAATCAGCGAATCATCCTCATCGGTGGAAAGAAAAAGCGCATCGGTGGAGGACTCAAAGACAGCACGAAAAAGGTCGTCGCTGTCCGTAGATAATGGCGCAACGGCTAAGTTTGCTGTGGCAGCGGAAGGGAAGGCTCTGTGCATCATAAACACGGTGAAAATAAACAGCAAATCCGAAAAAATAAAGAGATTCAGCAGTAAAAGCCCTCAACAGCCGCAATACGCTTATGCGTGAATGCGCTCTATGATGCTTGTTGTGGATTTCCCTTCCACAAACGGTATCACCGCCACACGTCCACCGTGAGAACGCACGACATCAGCGCCGACAATTGTTTCCGGTGTATAGTCGCCGCCTTTCACCAGCACATCCGGCAGCAATTCAGCAATAAGGTCAAACGGGGTGTCTTCATCGAAAATGCAGGTGTAATCCACCGCACGAAGCGCTGAAAGCACTGCCGCACGGTCACTTTGCGAATTGACGGGGCGCTCTACGCCACCGCTCTTTCCCTTCAGACGGCGCACAGAATCATCGCTATTCACCCCCACAAGAAGAATGTCCCCCAGCTTTTTTGCGGCTTCCAGATATGTTGTATGACCGACGTGCACAATATCAAAGCAGCCGTTTGTGAAGACAAGTGTTTTGCCTTGCTTGCGCAGTTCGGCGGAAAGCGTTCGGGCGAGGGTGCGTGAAAGCAGCATAAAATCAATACCAATGCAAAAAATTCATTGGACAACATTGGGATAAAAACTTCAAATGTCTGCGTTACCACAAAAAAGCGGCGACACAGACATTTGCATTATAGACGTAACCAAAGCGGCGAGGCGTTATGCCTGACGCAATGCCTCTGCACCGCCAACAACTTCAAGAATTTCGGTGGTAATCGCGGCTTGGCGAAGTTTGTTGTAGGTGAGTGTGAGGCTGCGGTTGAGTTCTTTAGCATTGCGCGTAGCATTTTCCATAGCCACCATCCGTGCGGCTTGCTCGGCAGCATTGGATTCTAGCATTGCCCGCCAGACCTGCATATTGAGGTGTTTGGGCAAAATACCGTTCAATACTTCCATTTGCGATGGCTCGTAAATGTACTCTACGTTGAATGTTTTCTCTGCTTTTTTTGCAGCATTTCTGGGTGAAATTGGCAAGAAATCATGCACCGCTATTTCTTGTTTGGAAATAGAGCGAAATTCGTTGACAATAATTTGCACTTTATCGTATTCACCCTTCAAAAAGCCATTGACAGCCACACGACCAATTGCCTGCGCCTGCGAGAATTCCAATTTCTGGAATACGCCCGGAAACTTTGCATCAATCGTTACCTCACGGCGGCTGAAAAAGTCCGTAGCACGCTTGCCGATGGTAATAAGATGCACGGTTGCCGCAGGATATTCTTTTGCCAGTGCTTTGAGTTGGTTCTGCGTATTACGAAGCAGGTTTGCATTAAAACCACCGCACAAGCCTCGGTCGGCACTAACGACGATGAGCGCAATATTACGCACGTCCTTGCGCTGTTCAAAGAGCGGGCTGGTGAGATTTTCTTGGTCTTCCGCCAAAAGCGCAATCGTGCTGGAAAGTTTTTCCGCATATGGACGCGCCGACATGATGTTAGCTTGTGCGCGGCGCATCTTCGCCACGGCGACCATTTTCATTGCGGAGGTGATTTTGGCAATGTTCTTCACAGAACCAATGCGAGTGCGAATATCACGAAGTGTTGCCATATTTTAATTACGAATTGGGAATTACGAATTACAAATTTCTTGTGCTATACGAAAAGGCTTTTACAGAAAACGAATGGAGAGGTGCGCGGTTGTAGCGCCCAGCACATTCGTACTTCATAAATCCTCATTCGTCATATCTTTTCGATAAATGCGTCTGCTTCAATTTCTACCAGCATTGCGGGATCTATCAGGCGGCTAATTTCAATCATGGACGTAGCAGGTAGAATCTCACGAAAGAACTCGCCATGCGCTGTACCGATACGTTCCCAGTCGTCAATGTTGGTCACGAAAATACGTGTTCGTACCACATCTTTCAGCGACGCGCCTGCTTTTTGCAATGCTAATTCAATATTGCGCAGTGCCTGAATGGTCTGACTGTATGGGTCGCCAACACCGACAATCTGTCCGGTTGCATAATCGGTAGCCGTCGTGCCTGTTATCCAGACGTGCTGCCCAATGCGGACTGCGCGGGAATAGCCAACAATGGACTCCCATTTTGCGCCTGTTGCGATATTGATACGCTCCGAATTGATACGCTCGGGTTGCGGACTGGTAGATGTCATTCTATCACTGCCACTTTGACTGGATGAATTTCAATATTACCCCAGACATTGCCCGTAATGTAGGGTTCGGCTGCATACCACGCATCGAAGTCGCTTTGGGTCTCGAATTGCAACACCATCGTCGAGCCAATCATGGAGCCTTGCTCATTCAAAAGTGCAGCACCTAGGATAAAGCAACCACGAGCCTTCAGGGCTTTGACACCTTCCAAGTGAGCCGAACGCGCAGCCATACGGCGATTCAGCGCTTCCGAATCGGTGTGGTCTTTAGCATAGACGATGTATTGCATCATAAGTTGGCGAAATTAGAAGTGGGCGTAGTCTTTCACTAAATACTCACGAACATAATCGTGGACAGTATCTTCAAGGGGTGTAAATGGCTTTGCAATGCGTGTTTCTTTGAATTTGCTCATATCTGCTTCGGTGAAATATTGATATTGCGAGCGCAAAGAAGTCGGCATTTCGATGTATTCAATTTTTGGCGGCAGTTCCAGCGCTGCAAAAACAGCACGAGCAAGGTCGTTCCACGAGCGGGCAAGACCGGTTCCGAGGTTGTACACGCCTGAAATTTCACCGTAGCAGAGCATGGCATAGAGTGTTTCGACGACATCTTTCACATAAATGAAATCACGCTTTTGTTCACCGTCACCATAATCAGGTCGGTATGACTTGAAGAGGCGAATAACACCCGTTTCTTGCACTTGGCGAAAAGACTTTGCAATGACGCTTGCCATCTCGCCTTTGTGATACTCATTCGGACCAAAAACATTAAAGAACTTTACGCCGACAAACTTTGATTCCAAGCCACTTCTCAGCACCCACTCGTCAAACATTTGTTTCGAGTAGCCATACATATTGAGGGGCTTGAGATTCTTTGTGCTGCGGTCGCTGTATCCGGCTTCACCCGCACCATATGTGGCGGCGCTGCTTGCGTAGATAAAGCGTATGTTACGAGCTTCGGCATATTCGGCAAGGTCGCGGCTGTAACGGTAGTTGTTTTCAAGAAGATAGTCAGCGTTTTGCTCAGTTGTGGCGCTACACGCGCCCAAATGAAAAATAGCTTCGATTTCTGCTCCATATTCGCCCTCCAGAAGTTCTCTGTGAAAGGCGGATTTATGGATGACATCAAGATAGTGTTTGCCGACAAGGTTCTTCCATTTCGCCGTTGTGCCAAGAGCGTCCACGATAAGAATATCGTGAACGCCTTTGTCATTAAGCATTTTGACCAAGCAACTGCCGATAAATCCGGCTCCACCGGTTACAACAATCATTGTAGAACCTTTCCAAAAAAGCCGGAACAGCCTGATAATTACAGCGTTGCCTTAAACGCGGACGAGAAGTCTTTCAAGATTTCGTGCAATTTGCTCTCAATCTCGGCATTCAACTCGGCTTTGTCAGCAATCATACTGAGCAGGTCTTTATGGCGAACATCCATGCGCTCAAAAAGTTCTTGCTCAAAGCGCTTACAAGCATCTTTCGGCACTTCGTCCAGATAACCGTTATTGACTGCATAAATAATCGTTACTTGGCGCTCAACGGGATATGGCGAGTATTGATTTTGCTTCAAAATCTCATTCACGCGCTCACCACGACGAAGCTGCTGTTGCGTTGCTTTGTCCAAGTCAGAACCAAAGCGAGCAAACGCTTCCAATGCGCGGTATGCAGCCTGGTCGAGGCGAAGCGTACCGGAGAGTTTTTTCATTGCTTTGTTCTGAGCATTACCACCCACACGAGATACCGAAATACCAACGTTCAAAGCCGGACGGACGTTCGCGTTGAAAAGGTTGGATTCCAGATAAATCTGTCCGTCAGTAATCGAAATAAC
>Ga0075163_10005393_pt1 | contig 17084 bp, 24 predicted proteins | sample JI1023141ADNA_FD_71478 | JGI IMG/M metagenome (GOLD analysis project Ga0075163, IMG submission 71478) | Wastewater effluent complex algal communities from Wisconsin, to seasonally profile nutrient transformation and Carbon sequestration -... | ecosystem: Engineered > WWTP > Effluent > Algae...
GCTACTGGTATCAGACCAAGCTGCGTGTGCGTTTGCTCGGGGCTGTAGCTCAGTTGGTAGAGCGCTAGAATCGCACTCTAGAGGCCAGGGGTTCGATTCCCCTCAGCTCCATCAGGCCCCGTCGGAGAATCCCGGCGGGGCTTTGTTGTGCAGAACGCTTGGCAACTGCCCGGCAACTACTTTTCAGCCTAAGCGCCCAGATGACCATACATTTCAGTTTTTTGGCTGACCTCCTATCTCTGAGTCTGCCAAGAGCTGTCGCTGTCCTCTGCCTTCGCGTGTGCCTGGTCTGATGTAGGCTTGGTCCGTAATTCCTTGGTTTTCATGACCGAGACTTGCGGCCACAGCTGCACCAATTTGTCCGCTATCGGTTGCCACGGTCGCGCACACTCCGCGCAGGCCATGCGCTGTCACCTTGGGCAGACCAGCCAACACTGAGATCCGCGCCGCCTGCGTGTTTACCCAGTCCCGCCAGTGTTCGCCAAAAAGGCGATCCGATGCGCGCTTCTCCTGGGCGAGCCGCGCCAACAGCGGCTGCAGAACCTCCGGCAATCCCACCTTGCGGGCGGCGGCCTTGGTTTTGCCCTGGGCGACCACCAAAACCCTGCCGTTGTCATCAAGGTCCCGCACCTGCAGGTTGGTGATCTCCGAGGCGCGCAAGCCACACACCAACGCAACCAGGGCCGCTGTCGCGCCATCGTCGCCAGATCTGGCCAGCTCCAACGCTTTGTTCATAAAGGCGCGCGCTTCATCCAGGCGCAGCTGCGCCTTCCCATGCGAGCGGCGGCCTACTCCCTTCACCGGAATCAGCGGGTTGGAGTCCACGTAGGATCGCGTAAGGCACCAGGACAAAAACGTCCTAGCCTCGGCCAGCATATTTCTGTGCGTGTCTGGCGTGAGAAGCTGCCCAGTCCGGAGATTCTTTTTCCGAGTCAGCGTCTCGTACATTTGCTGGCAGACCCGCGCCGACAGCCCCGCCACCGGACGATCCACATCCCCAAAAAAGTCTCGCAAGCGGATCAGCGTCGTGGAAATGCTGGATGGGCGGTTTCCTTTGATCTGCAGATGGCCTCGGTATTCTTCAAAGGCTTCAGCCAGACGCAGACCTTTGCGGGCAGCGATTCCCGCCAGTAAGTCCGCCTTTAGGCTCTCCGCTGCCTCCTTCGAGGCTTCTCGTCGAGAATTCTTTGAACTCTCTCCGGTAGCGCTGTCGACGTAGTGGACAATGACTTTCCATCCACTTCCGTCTCTATAGGGTCCCCACACGGCTTTAACAGGCACGGCGTCTCCTCCTTCACCAGCCCGGCCTTCACCAGAAGGTCAAGCATCTCTCTGCGTATGTCTCTCCTCACCACTTCGCGGTGGCGCTGCAGCGCCTCCTCGACTTGCTGCCTCACTGCTGCGCTGCTCATCTCGCACCAGCCTTTCTCTCCAGCAGCTCGATCGTCTGGGCAATCCTCGGTGTCTCAGAGCTGCCCGCCGCGACCGCCTCCAGCTCGGCCTGGACCCGAGCAACGTCTACCTCCTCACCGGCCTTCCAGCGGCGCCGGTGTCGATCCAAGATCTCCAGCTCCTGCTCGCTGTCGTGGGTGCTGTACGCCCTAGCCTTGGTGGCTGGGTCGCAGACTTCGAGCGTGCGGCCCTTGTTCGGGCCCTTGTCCGCAACCACCCACTCAAGCCGCTGCTTGTGCTCATGGCGGTCCGCCTGCGCCCGGCCCGCTCTGCTGACTGCTTGCTGAGCAACCACCTTGGTCATCGCCCGAAGTGCATCCTCCAGGTGGCTGCCTAGGTACGTTGCCGGGGTGATCTTGGTCAGAAAGTGCAGGCCGCCCTTGCCTTCCGGGCCTCCCTGCTCGATCCAGGCTCCGAGCTGCCAGAAGTGAGCGACCGTCACCCCGGCTTCGCGAACCTCCAGCCACCGCTCGCGCAGACGACGGCGCTGCCCCTTGCTAAGCGGCAAGCCCTCGTTGAGCTTGGTCGGTGCGCTCTGCACCAGCGCCTCCTCGGCTGCCTCGTAGGTCTCGGCCACGCCGCCCACTGTTGCCAGCCTAATCCCGGGCTTGGCTGTGTGATCTGCCACTTGGTCACTGGACTGCGGTGACTCCTCCTCCTCCTGCATCGCCGGGAAGCTAAACGACTCCTGGCGGGGCTGGTGCGGCTGCGGCCTTTCCGACATGCGCTCTGCGTCTACCGTCGAAAGAGGCGTGCAGTGCAGGTAGGACTGCATCATCGCGACGCTGCTCCCAATGAGCTCACGGAGGTCGGTGTCGACTTGGGTTATTAGGTCGCACTTTGGCGCGAGCTTAAAGATCGTGGTGCCCCAAGCACCGGCTCTTGAGATCGACTTGGGGCCGTTGCAAACCATCTCGGCCACCAGGAGCCGCACATAGACGACGCCCAGATCCCAGTCCGCCAAGACCAGGTTGGCCAACTGAAGCTCGGAAAACAGCCCGAGCATCTCTCGCTCGACCTCCCAGGCCTCGCGCCGCTGTCGTCCCAAGCGCCGCCAACCATCCCGCAGCGTGCCGGATCCGGCCAGGATGAGCCCCGGCACTTTTGAGTAGTAAGGGCAGGTCAGCAGCCACGCCAGCAGGTTACATGCGGCTTCCGAAAGACCGAGCACGCGCTGGTCGTTCCAGATCCACGGCTCGCAGCTTACGTACTGCGGGTCTGTCCGGCCTGCCATTAGTTTGGCGCTCCTGTCTGAGGTGTGCGCCGTAACCCAGCACCCGTCAGAAAGCCAGCGCGCATGTCAGCAATGAGTCTAAGAACCTGCTCAATGCCAAAGGTCGGCCCGTTCGTTTCAAAGCCCTCCCAGCCATCTCGATGCTGAACCACGGCAACAAAGGCCATTCCTCCGTCCTTGCATAGTCCCTGCACCTCGTGCAGCAGCGCGCTGACGCGCGGACTGTCGCTGTCCAGGCTCATATAGTCCGGCTCAAAGCAGTCCGCGCCCAGCCTTGGCATCTCGTCAGCTGTGAGCCGCCGCCATGCCTTCACCTGTACGGTGCTCACACTCTCTGCGCCGGATCGCACAAAATGGCCGACCCAGAAGCCAGCCCCTTCAGGAAAATCTCCGCTCAGCAGCATAGCCGGGTCGCCACCGCACAGCGGCAGCGAGTCTATCTCCGAGGGCGCAATGGCTACGATTCGGTGATCAAGCGCGCCGACGCCCAGCTTGAGCGAGTGCAACACCACCCAAAACGGATTGCCTGCGCTGGTCATGAGGACACCTGCGCTTCTGACGCTGCGTCCAGCAGCGACTTGCCTTTGACAAAAATGCTCATGGGTTTGCCGTCTGACTCGTTGCTGACAGGCTCTGGCTGCAGGTCGGCGCCTCGGCATGCCTCCACCAAGTCCTTCAGCGCAGGGACGAAGCTCTCAAGCACTCCCTCCGAGATCACGCCCTTCAGTCGCACAAGGTCGCGGCCCAGCTGGGTCAGCGTCTTTAGAGCTGCTTCGCGGCTTTTCCGGTGCACATCCTCCACGGGGGGCTTTGTCGCTATCACCTCCTGGTGCTTCTTGATGACCTGCGCCAGCGGCAGATTGTCCTCGATGATGGACTTCTGGACGCTCTCCAAGACATCGGTGCCAAACTCGCCCAGGCCGCAGCGCTCTGCGGTATTCCGGAGCAGCTGCACGGCTTCCATTGTGGGAATGCGCTGAGCTATCCCGTCGCGCTTTAGCACCTGGGGATTGCTTGTGGATAAGTACCGGTAGCTGGCCACCAGTTTATTGACGGTGTTTGGGGTTAGCTTCAGCTCCTTTCGGCAGTAGTCAGAAAAATCTGGGTAGCCCCAGGCCGCGTGGTCCTTGCTCTGATGCACCACAGACAGCGCCTCGGCCAGCTCTACCCACGAGCTACGAAAGCGCTTTGTCCGCTGCTGCAGTTCTGCCCGCTGCTCTGTGTTGTCCTTGGCCATCGCTAATCCTGACTCCGCGCATCGGCGCCCGCGTCAGCCACGCCGCCATCGCCCCCGTCCCATAGCGGGACGTAGACCTCAGCGCAGCTGGTTATTCCCTGAAGCAGCATGCCTAGTACTAGCGTCGCTACAGTCTTACCTAGCGTCATGAGGAACCTTCCTCTTTGGCTTTGCCGTCTTTGGCGGCGGGTTGAATAGCTTCAGCTGTCGCGGATCTTGCTCAACTGCTGCCTCCGGCGCTGGCTCCGCTCGCGAAACCGGCACGCCATGCAGCGCGTCGCCTGAGGAATCGGCCCTACGCCGATGCTGTTCGCGCTTCATAAGGTCGTCTCCCCTCTGCCTGCCTCTGCCTCATGCAAAAGCCTCAACTCAGCTGTGTCCCTTTTCTCGATGACCAAGCGTTCCTCTTCCGTCGCCTGCACCATGATTTGCGCCGTGAGCAGCACGTCACCCACCGTTAGCTCGACGTACTCAATCGCCATCCACCCAGGTTCGACTGAGTAGCCACCGGTTTTTCCTTCAACGAGTACGACCGGCGTCCCGTGACCCAAAGCCCAACAAACGCTGCGCGTCACCGTATCGAATGTGACCGCTTTATGGCCGTCGTGGGCACGAACCGAGGTGACCCGGACTGCCGTGCCAATCGGATAGGTTGCGTTCCACTGTTCTGGCGTCATGACAGGCTCCGCAGCTTCAGGACGGCCTCTTCGGCCAGGCGGACCTTTAGAGCTCTGTCTTCCTGCAAGTACTCCGGGAACCGCGCCCTGTCCTCATCACTGACCGGCAACATCATTTGCGCCTTCAGCCGCAGCTCACCGAACAACACCTCGGCGACACCGATAGTTGCCTCGGCGGTATACAGCACGCGGCGTGGCTCAGCTCCCTCCCTCAGCAGAATCTCGTACGCGCCCGGCGAAACGCCGAAGTCAATGGTCCCATCGAACGTCACCCCCACGCAGGCCAGGGCTATCTGCCACCCCTTCATCAGCTGCTCGGTCCTTGCGCTCATGACACCCTCCGAGCGCGCTCAATCTCCAGGCCTACGGCAAGCGTGCCGCCGCAGCCAGGCCGGTTGCAGGTGCGCAGCTCGTAGATGGCGCGGACCCCTGGACCAGCGGTTTGATAGCCTGCAAAAGGCAGCGCCTCCCACTGAGCCGGGTCGGCCTTGACTGCCTCGTGCTGCAGCTGGGTGCAGTGCCCTCCTTCTGCGGGCGCTAGCTTCAGGGGCCGCGGCCTGGGCGGTAGCGTGAGACTTTGACGCTTAGTCCTTGCAAGTGGTTGTGCGCTCACTGGATTTCCTCCTTGGTAGCTGGGAGCCCTGTGCTACGCTCGGCGCGTTCACTGGCTCTGCATCGGGCTTTGAACACGCGCACCTGGTACACGGCCCAGGTGCGCAACTTGTCGCCTTAGGGCGTGACCGCCTTGGTCAGCTCGGCCTCGGCCTTGATCTCCTCAACCCGCGCTTCCGCTGCTTGCAGCGCAGGGTCAGCAGCAGGGGCTGCTTCGGCTTGCGGCGCCGGTGCATCGGCAAGACCTTCCGCGTCATCTTCCAGGATCGCCCGCAGCGCAGTGCACCCTATGCAGTTGCAGCCCGGGGCTGGTTTTGACCTTGCCGCCTTAGCCTCTGCCTTGGCTTCTGCCGCCACCTTTGCAATGTCAGCCAGCAACTGCAGGTCGTCGCCCGCAAAACCCACCCGGACCCAGTCGTCAATAGCGCCCGCTGGCAAGCCGCGAGTACTCAGAATCTTGGCGCATGCCTGCTCTACCGTCAGTCCGTGCTTGCGGACCTGCAGCACCAGCTGCCTGCCGACAAGGTACGCTTGAAATAGCTCACGGTTGTCGCGGCCCCAGGTGATCTCAGCGGGCAGAACCTCAGCCAAGCGCCCACACAGGTCTTCCGAAAGCCCAGCCGACCTAAAGTCTGCGACAGAGACAGGCGGCAGCTCCATCAACATCCTGGCGAGGCGCGCCTCGGAAAGCTGCGACAGTGCCGATCCGACCGTTTTGCCTAGTTCGAGCATGCCTGGCTTCTGGTCGCCAAACTTGCGGCCAAACTTCTTCGGCAGCAGATCCGCCAGCTCGCTCTCGGCCTTTGCAGCCTGCTTTTGGAGCTCCACCGCCCGCATAACTTTACGGGCAAAGTCGCGCACAATATCAACCCGGTCTGTGTCGCTGGTCGTGTCCGACATCTTGTGCACCGCATCGGCAAACATGCGCAGCTCTGGCGGGCTAAATGGACTTAGCGCCAGCAGAAACGATTCCATCTGTACGTCCGGCAGTCCGGGCTCCTGGGTTTCGAGAGACATCAAAGGCTCCTTCTTGGGGTGGTGGTCGTGCTGAGAGCTGCCTCCAGCTGGTCAGCGCAGTTGTGCAGCGCCCGGGCTCCGGGGTGGAGCTGGCCGCTTGCGGCTTTGGGTAACTGGGCGGCTGCCGCTCGCCAGGCTTCGGGCAGCGCTTTCACCTTGGGCAGGTGGTTTTGCAGGCGGCGAAGCCGGTCCAGCTCGGAGCGCATGCAGTCGATGCGGTCCTGGCGGCGCACGGCCTGCTCCGTCGCAGCCCGCGTCATCGGTCGTCCTCGATTGCCTCGCGACTCACCCACCGATGGCCCTGGCTGACGTGGCAGCCGGTCTCGGTGCTGCTGCGCTGCGCGATGTAGTCGGGCATCTTGGGCACGCGCCGCCTGCGCTTGCGGGTCGCATCGATGTGAACTTGGGCAACCGGCGCAGCTGCGGGTGCGGGAGCTGACTCGCTCATGCTTCACCCTTGGTGCTGTTGCTGTTACTGCAGCCGACGGCGTGTCCGACCCGACCTTGCAAATCAAACCGGTACACGACCGGCTCCAGCTTCCTGTCATCCAACGAGGAAATGAAGGCCGCGGCCTGGCCGGGATGGGGGAACGGGGCCGCATGCTCTGCCACGTCCTGCTGCTGTGGCGGCTCGTCCTCCTGCAGCTCGGACAAGCCCTCCAGTTCCTCGACAGACTGGCGCGGGTCCTCTTGCGCCTGCTGCTGCTTTACGGCCGCACTTGAGGCGACCGGCCAGCCGCAAGCCTGGCACTCCGCAAAGATTGCGCCCTTTCTGTAGAGATGCTCGTCGATGTATCCGGTCTCGGGCGCTTGCCACATGACCACCGGGCCCTCGCAGCGCAAGCGGTGCCACAGCAGCCCGATCCACCGGATCCGGTAGGCACGCTTGCGGATGCGCAGCAGCAGCGCCCCGATCCAGGTCATGCGCGACATAAAGGTGCCGACCTCAGAAATTCGCCAGCGCGCGTTAGCCGTCCGCTCGTCCTCGGTCGCGCTAGGGGTCGGCCTGCTGGTCCTGGCTTGGCCGTACACTGAGGCGTCGATGGTCGGCTCCAGCGCCTGCCAAACCGAGATCAGCAGCGCCGCAACGCCGCAGGTCAGTCCCAACAGCACCAGGGACAGCCTGGACTTGCCCCCGCACCCCGCCAGCTGCAGCAGCAGCACCAAGGACGCCACCGCCTTCTGCGAGCGCGCCAGCCGGGCCAGGGCCTCTGCCAGCAGCAGCCTGGTCTGCGGGTGCGGGTTTACCTCCCGGTGCTCGTTCTTGCGCAAGCAGCGCTCGCTGATGCCTGCGACCTTGGCCAGCTTGGCCTGGGTCGCGTTGACCGCAAGGCGGCACTTTCGCAGCTCAGACCCAAAGTGCCGGTTTGAGCCGCCGCTTCTGTCGCAGAATACGGCTTCGGCCTTCTTCTCCGCCGTTGTTGAGCTTGCCGTCGGTGATTTACTCATCTTGCCTCCTTCTGGACTTTTTCGCTGGGCGTGTGGGATAAGGTGCGCCGTTCCTAATTGTTATGAACATCGACGAAAACAAAATCGCTTTCGACCTGCAGATAAGGACATAGACCGGCCAACGATGTGGTGTCAAGAGAAGTTAGGACCAAGCACGGCAGATCCGACGCTATTGACAACAATTCCAGCCCCCGTACTGGACATTGTGACTTGTGGTCGGAAAAACCCTTTGTGGTTGGGATTGGCTAAACGAGCCAAGCGCCTTCGCGGCGCTACCGAGATATCAATGGACGCGCTTGCTCAATCCGCCGGATGCAGCAACGCTCTAATCAGCAAAATCGAGGCTGGGCAGTCACGGACGTCGATAGCAATCGCCGAGGCCATTGCTGTCGCTTTAGGGGTGTCCCCAACTTATTTGGCGTTTGGTCATGAGGGCGCGGTCCCATTTCGTCAGAAACAGCCCGTTCCAGACCTTCCGCCGCTTGAACCAATACCAAGCCCGGCACCCACCTGTGTTTCAGCTGAGATGCACAAAGGAATGGCCATCCGCTTGCTGCAATCGCGCGAGGCGCGAGGTTGCACTCTGCGAGGATTGGCTGAACGCGCAGGGCTTAGTGCTCAGGCGGTGCTGTACATCGAACAGGCCAAGGTAGTGCCCAAGGTCGACACCTGTGAACTGCTCGCAGTCGCGCTTGATGTTGCGCCGGGGTGGCTAGCTTACGGGGAGGGCGCAGGCCCTGGTTAGTCCGTTGGTTACGCGTGCTTGACCAGTGGCTTGATGCGTGTGAAACCCTGGCAAGGAGGTTTGCTTTGCACTACTTGATTACTTGCGTGTTCTTACTGCTTTTGACTCATTCGACCGCTTTTGGAGACCAAAAAGCACAGGTAGAACAGGTTGCCAGCGTGGCCGGAGTACAAACAACCCGATTGGTGCTATCTGCTCGCAGATGTGTTTTTAGGTCGATGTCAAAAGCCAAACCAAACCCTGAATCAGAAGAGCATCCAAAACAAGTCTGGGACAAACTAATTGAAGTGAACGCATCTCAGCTTGCTAAACTTGGTGTTCACGCAATGCCCTGCGAGGCAAAGGCCGTCCGGATTGCAAGTATATGCCTGTCAAGTATTGATGGTGTTTTGAATATCCCTATTGTTTGTGGGTCACGATTTCAGCACATTGTTATGGCTGACGATGAGTTAACCTTGGGATACGATCCCCCAGAAAAGCCAGGAACGGTCGGTCACACAAGGCAGTTAGTCGAAGGCGAGCTTCAGCGTTTAAAAATAGAAGCAGATGTCCAAATCCATGGACTGTTGAATATGAATCGCCACTGCGCTACGGATTGCTACTTATCAGTTTTTTGCAAAGAATCTCTGCAGTCTGAGCAGCTTGAGAAGGTTGCTGAGGCCGTTTACGTGGTGGCGCGCGAAAGCATGATGCAAGCTGGCCTGCAACGCGTAGCGGTGACGAACAAAGCGGCTATTTGGAAAGTCACCGCTGAAAGGCCAGCGGCTGGCAGCGCACAAACGTCGATGTCCAACCGCCAGGTTCCCGCTGCAGCCGAGCCGTCCGAGTACAAGTGACCGCCCAGGTGCCTCTTTTTTTCGTGCAGAAATACAGAAACACGGAAATGCAGAAACACAGAAACACAGAAGGCGTGCTAGCGTTGGGCCTAGGACCACACCCCATGCCGACGACAACTGCCTCAAAAGTTCCGCAGCGTGGATGCGCCACGGTGGATGACTTTCTGGCCATCCCCGAGAAGAAGCGCTTTCACGAGCTCATCGCTGGCTCCCTGGTGCAGCGGGCTTCGCCCGTTTGGCGGCACCAGCGGGTTGCCTCGGGGCTGCACGGGCTGCTGTTTGGGGCCTATGACAAGCCAGCGGTCAAAGGCAGGCGCGGCGGGTGGTTTTTGCTGCCCGATGTCGAGATCCGCTTTTCGGCGCGGGACGTCTTCCGGCCCGACATTGCAGGGTGGAAGCGCGACCAGGTGCCAAGCGACCTCGATGTCGATTCGCTCTGCAGCGAGTTCCCCTCGTGGGTCTGCGAAGTTCTAAGCCCCGGCCACCGGCGCGAAGACACGGTGCTAAAGCGCACGCGGTACGCGCAATACGGGGTCGCTCACTACTGGATCGTTGACCCGCACAAACGCACGATGACCGTCCTGCAGCTGCACGGCACGCACTACAAAGAGGTCGCAGCCTTCGGCGCAGAGGACATCGCGCGGGCCGAGCCCTTCGCTGCCACCCCAATCCGCCTGGCGCGGCTGTTCGCGGTCAGAAACTAGCAGCCGCGTCTACCCTGCCTTAGTGCCGGTCTATACGTCCTACTGCTTTGCTAGGATCGACGTATGAGCTACCGCGTCCGTTGCCATCGATGTCAAGTTTGTCATCCCGGCCTGTGGACTTGGGCTGAAGCTGTTTGGATTGTGCGAAACGCAGCGCAGCTGCTGCAGCTGCAGCCCCAAGCTGCAGCCGAGGTGGATGTGCCGGTTCAAGTGCGCGTTGGAGCCTCCAACGTGTCACTGGCTTGGGTACTGCAGCACATCGGGCACATTCTCAGCGTGCCGGAACCGTCCGATCCCACAAGGACGGTGTTCGTGCTGCACGGCGAGCTCGGCCTGAAGCCGAAAGCGCTCGGCCAGCAAGCGGCCTAGGCAGCGCACAGAAACACAGAAACACAGATTTCTGTGTTAGCTTCGCCGAGACCATGGCACCCAAATCTGCACGCACCCCACTGCCGCCGCTGGCCACGATGGTCGACCTGCTTGCAGTTCCGGAGGAGCTGCGCAGGCACGAGGTGCTTGATGGCGAGCTGGTGGAAAAAGAGGCCTCGACGTTCCGGCACGGCCTGGCGCAAATGGAGCTGGGCAGCGCGCTGCGACCCTACACCGCCCGCGCAGGTGGTCCAGGAGGCCTGGGCTGGTGGCTGGCTTCCGAGGTCACGGTAAAGCTGTCCGCGCATCAAATCGTGCGCCCTGACGTTGCGGGCTGGCGCAGAGAGCGCATGCCGCTTGTACCGCGCGTCTTTCCGGTCGAGCTGCGTCCGGACTGGATCTGCGAGGTCTGCAGCGATGGGGACGCCAGGCGGCGCGATGGGCTAATCAAGCGCAGGGTCTATGCCGACTATGGCGTGCCCCATTACTGGCTCTTGGACCTGGAGGCAGAGCGGCTATCCGTGCTGCGCCTGGTCGAAGGCGTTTACCGCGAAGTGCTTGAAGCCGGGCGCGGCGAGCTGCTCCGCGCCGAACCTTTTGACGGCTTAGCAATCGACCTCGACCTGCTTTTAGGCGATGCAGCACCGATTGCTTAGGTAGCCGTCCCCACAAAGTTTGAGCGGCTTACTCTAAGCCGCCGCAGCGACCACGCCGCCAGCGCCCAGCTGGGCTTTGTGGGCCTTTGGCTGTTCTCCCCCTGTCCCCCCGTTCAGTCCTGACCTATTTAGCTGCTCTCTCAACTCACCACCCACATCCAACGTAGGCACAGGGCTGGCGCGGACCTGCACAGCTCGGTCTGGTTGGCAGAGTGAGGTGTCAGTATCTGTATCAGTACTGGATCAGTGTATGGAGGGCGCTCGCCAGGATTCCTGGCAGGTCTTTAGACCAATTCCCGTCGCTGGGCTTTTGGCTAAGTATCCAAGATTACGGATAAATCAGCCCATAAACTGCTACCCTGACAGCGGAGGCCTGCATGTTTGAGGAGTGGGAGGAGCTTAGCGGGCTAACGCCTGCGCGGGTTTTTCGGGAGCGCTACCAGCTGGAATCTGAGCTATCGGCCACGCCCAGCCCTTTGGGCGCGCAGCTGGAGGTGGCGCGCAGCGAAGCGTATCAAGACCGCGGATCGGGCGGCTGCAGCCGGGACGGCTTTGGGGAAAAGCAACTGCGCCACGCCACCCTGGTCCTGCTGTGCCGCGACCTAAACGTTCAAGAGGCCGCTGCAGCGCGCCTGTATTATTGGGACCTGCGCACGCCAGGCCGAGAGCGCAAAGCGCTGCGCATTGGTGACTTGCGGCCAGGTGACGGCACCGATGTGCTTCTGACCGCTCCGCGCGGACCTGATGGCACTACGATGGACGGCTTTGCTATCTGCAGCACAGTGGTCCAGCTGGCACCATCTTTGGCAGCGGTCACCGAAAAGATGGCGCAGGCTGGGCACAAAGGCAGCGATGGGCAGCCCGTGAAACCCGGAGCAGTGCGCCGAAGGCTCAGCGACGCGCGCCGCAAAGTGGCGGACTCAATCCGGTGGCGCATCTTTCAATCCCTCACCAATGGGACCTAAAACAGCACCGTATGTAACCGGCACTTTCGGCCCCAAGCCTTGACTGCATTGCCTCGGTAGGGCTCAATTTCCTGGACGGCTTTCTGTGCGGTTAGGTGACTCCGCTGGGACTGATTCATCCCAGCAAGGCCTGCGGATTTCTCAATCCGTAGGCCTTTCTTTTGAGAGGAGGTCGCCATGCCCGTTTATTACTACGTCCCGGTCTACTACTAACCGTCGCGCGGATGCTGCGCCACAAGTGCAGCGGGAGTCAGAACCCGGATCTGACCGCTGGCAACGTACTGCCAAGTCTTGAGTCATTAGCTCAGCCGGTAGAGCGGGCGCCCGTTAAGCTCCTGGTCCCAGGTTCGACTCCTGGATGGCTCGCAAGAAAGCTCCTCTTGGTGGATTTAGCTCAGCTGGTAGAGCGCCGGACTGTGACTTCGGTGGCCGCGGGTTCGAAGCCCGCAATTCACCCTTACATGACGACCTCGACCCCACATGACCGCTTTGAGGCTCTGTATCGCGAGATGCGCGAGCTGCAAGACCAGGGAAAGCTGCCAACGAAAGTCACGCGGGAACAAGCAATCGACTGGGCCTACGGGAACATCGCTTTGCACAACCCAGATGTGACGCGCGAAACGGTCGCTGCTGCGTACGACGCGCGACACCCCAAGCCGTGCTTGCACCTGGTGCCACCTCGTGAAGCGCGAGTTTGCTTTGCGTGCGGCGTTGCCCTACGTGGCAGAGAGCTATCTGAGGCACGCACTCGCCGAGCGCTTCTGGCCAAGGCTGACGCGCTGGGCCGCCAAGCTGCACCAGTTACGTCGCAGCCAGTCGCAACAACGCCAACGAAGCCAAGGCGACGAAGCGGCGGACGAATCAACAGCGCGCTGTTGCTGGCAAGCCTAGCTCTGTCGCTCGGTGGTCCCTGTTTGGCCGTTGGTACCGAGCGAGAAGCATGAGCTCCAAGACCGCCGACCCAATAATCATCAACCACAACGGCGTATCAGTGGCGGGCCAGGTTTTGGCCGGCGTCACTGGCTGGACTGCGCGGCAGGACTACGAAACCGGCGTTTTCGAGGTTCAGTTGACTCTGGTAACTTCGTCGTTCCAGGTCGAGCTTGATGCGAGGCCGTTCCTGCTGGGCGCGCCCACCCTGCAAACCGCAATGCAGCCAGACCCAAAACAGGTTGAACCAATTGGCTAAAACCGGGGCCCTGTTTAATTAGGGTAAAGAAAACAGCAAGTTAGGCATTTTCGCTTGGCGGTAAGCATCCCCCTAAGGCCCCCGGTGGGGGCCCCGGGCCCCCGACAATGCCCAGCATTGACCCGACAACAGGCAAGCCGCTTAGCGGCGCGCAGAAGCGTGCCCGAGCTGCAGCCGCCAAAGCCGCGCAATACGCAGAGCGCGCTGCGGCCAAGCCGGAGCCTGCGCTTAGTGCTGCAGCTGCTGCAGGGCCAGCCGCTCCCAGCTTTGAGCAGCTCGCTGCAGGATCGCGCTTATCTGGCACGCATGAGGATTTCGCGCGGCTGCCCCCAGCTCCACTAGATGACCCAGCTGCCGCGATTGCTTGGGTCAACTCCGCAGCGCTGATTGGCCTGCAGCAGGTCCTGCAGGACCCCAAGTTGACGCCGCCAGAGCGGTGGGGCTGGCTCGAAAGGTTCGGTCGGATGCTCGGCATGATTCGGGATAAGGCCTCTGAGCAAGCGTTGATGAAGGCGTGGAAGGCTGCACAAACGGAGAAGGCGCAGACGCAAGGGACCGTGAGTGCCGGTAACAGATCTAAGACGCCGCTTCCGCGCCCATCTTGAGGAGCTAGAGCAGGCCAACGCAGACCGCTTTGTGGATCTTGCCGTTGCCTGGGAACGTAAGAAAACCGGCGAGCAGCTCGGCTACTTTGGAGGGCGCTGGGACTCTGTTGAGAAGCGCTTCACGACCGACAAGCCCGAGCGCTGCATTGTTGTCCAGTTCAACGAGTCGCAGGTCGAGCTGGCGCAAAACGCCGCCTGGTGGATTCAGGAGCGGGCGATGGACCGGCCCCGCCCCTTCATCAACCTGTTCGCCCTGGGCGACCGTGGCGGCGGCAAGACTTACGCAACGGTCGCGATCCTCGGCACCCTGCAGATTGAGTTTCCCCAGCTTGGCAGCGACAGCTCGATTGCCTGGGCTGTCAGCCGCAGCCACGCTGACCGCGCCGAAATCGACCGCACGTTTCAGTCCATCTTCCCTGCTGGCTGGTACGTGTACCGGGAGTGGCCGCACCACGCCTACAGATGGATCACCGGCGCGCAGCTTTTCAATGCGTCGGCTGACTCGGTCGAAGGCCTGCGCGCCAAAGGGCGCGTCGACTTCCTGCTTATCAACGAGGCCGGAATCGTCGGAAAGCAAGTGCCTTTCAATTCCGTGCCCCGCATCAAGGATCGCGGCGGCTTGGCGCTGTACACCGCGAACCCGCCCCAGCACACCAAGGGCGAGTGGATCCTTGACCTGCACGAGAAAGCTGAGGCTGCCAAGGAGCTCGGGCGCGAGTACCACACCAAGTTTGTCCGCGTGCTGTCGGCGGGCAACACCAATCTGGACAAGGCGGTAGCCGACCAGGTCGCTAGCTTTCTTTACGACCTAGACCCTAAGGCGGCCAAGGCTGACGTCGAGGGCTTGCTGCTTCCCATCGGCGACCGCGCCTACTTTCGGTTTCGCAAAAATCTGCACCTGCACCCAGAGCCGCTAGGCGGCGACATCACGCGCGCCTTTACGCTGTCGCGGCTCGGGCGCGAATACGACTACATCGGTGGCGCTGACTTCCAGGCAAAGCCGCACAACGCGGCGGTCATCTGTAAGGTTTACGGCTCGCTGTACGACCCGATCCTGTGGGTTGTTGACGACTTCCTGGTGGGTCCTGGCACGGAGGATGACCTCCTTAACGAGATCGATGATGCGGGCTACACCCCAGACAACCTGGTCTGGGTAGGTGACGCTAGCGGCCAGTGGCAGGACGGCAAGCACAACACCAACGGGCGGGACAGCTTCAAAGTCTTTCAGAGTCGGCGCTGGCACATTGTGCCGCCGGCGGCCAAGAAAACCGACAAGGGGAACTGGAGCAAGAACCCCCCCATTGAGAAACGCGTCTCTCTGGTCAACCGTTTCCTTGGCGACCCCGCTGTCAACGCACCGGTGCGCCTGGTGCTTGACCCAGGAACCGAAGAGACGCCCAAGTGCCGCAGGATTGCCGAAGCGTTGAGAGAGTGCCCCTGGGTCAAGGCCCGCTTTGGTGGCAAGCCTAACGGCCCCTATGCGCACGTGACCGACGCTCTTGGGTACGTTGTTTGGTGGGTCTCTCCGTCTCCTGACCGTCCCCGAATCAACGAACCTTTGGCCGATTTTGCACCGGCCCGCGACCCGACTTTTTTCTACTAACCATGGGCTTTTTTGAGGACATCAGGTTTGCCGCTCAGCAGGCTGCTGGGCGAATGGCAAGCAGGCTTGGTGCGTTCGCACAGGCCGCGCCCATCGTGCCGGGTGTTGGTCGTCAGAACATCGCGCCATACCGGCTGCCGCAAGACCTAAACGCGCAGCGCACAGCAGAGTCGCGCGAGGCGCTTTTTGGCCGTATCTCGACCTCCCTGGGCCCAGTCCAAAACAACATCAGCACCCATCCGTTGCGGCGGCTAACCCCAGCTCGGATCAGCCAAATCAAAGAGGAGGTCTTGGTCACGGGGTGGATGCTCAACTGGGCCTGCCTTGTTGAGGACGTCCATCTGGTTGACTCGCAGATTGCTACCCTGCAAAAAAGTGGAGCCGAGGCGGTAACGGGCGCGCCCTTCACAGTGGAGCCCGCTGCGGCCAGCGACGAAAACGAAGCCATTGCGGCGCAGGCAATTGCCGACTACCAGCAGGCAGTCATTGACCAAATTGACTGCTGGGACAGCGCCATGGAAGCGCTGCTGATTGGCAACGCCTCGGGCTACGCGCTGCAGGAGGCGGTTTATGCAGAGCGCGAAATCCGCGTGCCGTTTGGCAAGAGCACGCTGCAGGTAAACGCAATCACGCCGGTCTCCTTTGAGGAGGTGCACCAAAAGCACACTCGCTGGAACCTTGGCGCTGGCAACCAGCTAGAGCTCGACACCGGCGGCCAATTCATCAGGCCGCCTGGCATCAAGTACATCACCTACGAAACGTCGGGTCCGTTTGCAGTTAGGCGACGCGGCTACATGTACCAGGCGGTGCCGCTGGCTATGATCAAGCTGGCTGCTTGGGCGCGCTGGGGCGCGACGCTTGAGACCTGGGGCGTTCGCTCTCCGTACGGCGTAGCAGACCGCGCCCTGTGGCAGGACAAGACACGCCGCGCTGAGATGCTGCAGGCGCTGCAGCGCCTAGGACTGGGCGAACCAGCAGCCTTCACTGACGACTTCAAAATTGAGGCCGGTCCCAGCGTAACGGACGGGGACACGCGCGGCATGCACGCCGCCGTGATCAGCGCCGTGAACATAGAAGAGTCCAAGCTCATCCTTGGGTCAATCCTGACCACAGAGGTCAGCGGTACCGGCAGCTACAATGCTTCAGACACTCACGCTGACTCAAAGCAGGCGCGCATTCTCAACTGGGAGCGCGGCGTCTCCAATGCGGTCAGGGCATGGATGCGACCCGCGCTGCAGCTTGCCTGCTACCGAGTCAACGAGGACGGCACGCTTGGAGATGTAAATCCAAGGGGACTGTCCGCAAAGCTCGGACTTACGCCGGAGCGCGTGATGGCGTTGTGTGGCCGTCCGAGCTGGCGCGTTCAGCGCGAAGCGACTCCCTCCGTGCGCATGGATCTGTACGACCGAGCCGTAAACAAGCTCGGCCTTGCAATCGACCAAGATGCCACCTACCGCGAGTTTGGATTCCCACGCGCCAGGAGCGCCAACAAGGCGCTGAAGGGCGAAGCGATCTTGCTGGCAGCGGATGGAGCGTCGACCTCGACTACTGACGCACTTCAGGGCAAGGAAAACCCAAAGGAGGAGCAGAGCAAAGCGCCTCCCAAATCCAGGCAACGGCGCTCGCGCGCCAAAGGCCAGAAGGACTCCTAATGGCAACTCCTTACGAATGCCGCCGGGTGATGGGTAAGAACATCATCGACCTAGCACCAGCCTACGAGATCGTGGGCGCATC